>Ga0190265_10002743_pt1 | contig 11857 bp, 10 predicted proteins | sample Popmic124T_FD_133135 | JGI IMG/M metagenome (GOLD analysis project Ga0190265, IMG submission 133135) | Populus adjacent soil microbial communities from riparian zone of Indian Creek, Utah, USA - 124 T | ecosystem: Environmental > Terrestrial > Soil > Riparian zone | place: USA: Utah | collected...
GTGCCCTCGGCAGGATTCGAACCTGCGACACACGGTTTAGGAAACCGATGCTCTATCCCCTGAGCTACGAGGGCGGATACAGAAGTTTACGCGAGGGGGCCAACCGGCTTTCCACGGCACGTTCTGCCGGGGCACCATCGTCCATGCCTGCCTTCCTAGCGGACACTAGAGATACGCTTGTTTCAGTGTGTTCGAGCGATGATTTGCCACGACGTTCGAACTAAGAGGTCTTTCTCGCTTGCTTCGCCAACAAGAAGAATCCACAATATGAAGGCTAAAATGGTGGGCGAGCTTTTCACGTTGGGAGTGACACGAGATGGATGCGGGTGACCTTTTGACACGGGTCGGCGTACTTGTCAGTCTCGCAACGTCGGTGGTGGCCTTGGCTCTGTCGATCGTGTCCGAACGACGCCGCAAAAGGGAGTGGACGGAAGGGCAACAATCGAGCTTCGCTGAGATAGCGGCTCCGAAACTGGCGAACCTATATGCGCTTGCCCTTCGGGCGGCTCCTGCGTCTACCCCAGGCAGCGAGGGACGCTACGAAGATTGGCTAAGCGACATTGACAATGGAGTCGGACACGTACTGACCGAGCTCACGACTCTCAAGCTCAGTCCCCGTAGTCCCCTACCCAGGGGACGAATCGAGGAAGCCATTGACTTGATAGCGGAGGTGTTCCCTATTGTGCGGAACGCGATCAAGCTCATGAGTGAAGGTAACCCTGTCGCGAGTCAACTTTGGATCGACGTCGTTCCTCTTCAGAGGCGACTGCTTGATGTTCACGGCGAGCTCGAATCTGCTCTCGAAGCCTCACACGACGCGTCTACCCGTACACCCGTTTCCAGAACGTCGCGATAGATCAACATCTCCTGCCACACGAGCGATGGCGCGATCGCATCCCTTTGAAGAATGAAGGGGTGCGCAGATATGACCGCTCAGATGCAGCGGGTCGGTGCCTCCGTGGAAAGGATCATGGGCCATTGCAGCTTGATTCCCCGCATCATTAGGATCCTTGAATCTCTCGTCGAAGCCTCTCCACCACTCAGGCCCAGGGTCAATCGGCTGGACCCGGGACCGATGCTCCCGCTAAGCCAAACATCTGCGCCCGACAATCCGAGAGGAGATGCGGCTGGCTCCACAGCCAGGCGGCAAGAAGATCGATCTGGTCGTTCCGATCCCACACGAAACGAAGGAGTTCCAAGCGCCTGTCTTCAAGAGGGCGGCCATTCTCCAATCACCATTTGATGCCAAGGTCCGGGCGGGTCCAGCCAAAGCTGAAGATCATCAGATAGAGAGCCGGCATTCAGTAGGCAATGAAAACTTGCAGAGGAGCGTCATTCGGCGGCACAGAAGGACTCATTGCCAGGAGAATTAGCAAGCACACGATGCAGGCGAGGCACGTGGCCCACCACCATTCCTGGCCAGCCAAAGCAGGATTGTGTTCATCGTCGAGCGACGTCTCACGAACGGAAAGATGGGTCAGGTCCACGGACAAACCGACATCTGAGGCGGTCATGGCTTCGCTCGGCTGTCTTCGGTGATCAGTTCCGCCCCCTCGTCAGTGTCAAGCGAGGGTGTCTGCGACCACCTCTAGCGCACATTCCCGCCCCTGAGCTGTGCGCCCGGCGCCGCGGCTGATACTTCTGCCCATGGTCAATCAAGCTATTGGCCAATGCGGTCGAGTGAGATGTGATCTCCTCGAGAAGCTTGAACTCTTCCGGTTTCTAAGGATCGCGTTGTCCTCGGAGCGGCCAAGGCCCTCGGTCACATCCGCGAACGCGTCTCCGATGTCATGCACCTCGAGAGACTTGACCGACACGTTCTGTAAGGGGCTTGCGAGTGTTGCGATGCCGCCTGTTCGCCAGGCCGATGCTCGCGCGCGCGAACAGCTCACAGTCGTGGAGAAGCACGGGGCCTCGAAGTCCCTCCAGGACCTTGTCGGCGACTATCCCCGCGAGTGGGACATATGACGCGATAGTCGCGACTCATTTCCCACTCGGCGTGATTAGCTTGAGCCGCTTGACACGCGTGTTATTTCAGGTGCACAGGGGGGTATCCGATGCGTCGTGGCCCGGGATGGGTCGACGACATTTCGATAGTGCCTGGGAGCGGCGCATGGTTCGCCCCGTGGAGTTCGACCACGAGGAGGTGGCCATGCGTAAACCGTTACGCGTGCTCGGCCTGATCCTGTTCGTTACCGGCGCGCTCGCGCTGCCGTCGATAGCGGCCGCGGATCACGACGCGAGACCAAGTAATGACCTGCATGCACTGGGGCACAGTCGGAACCCGGCGAGCTTCTTCAATCCGACACCCGAGGCACCGGCCACGAACATCAACTCCGACCTCGCGTTCTGGGGCGACCGCGCCTACCAGGGGAACTACAACGGTTTCCGCATCATCGACATCTCGACGCCGAGACAACCGGAGCTCGTCTTCAGGCAGGACAACTGCATCGGCAACCAAGGCGATGTCGTCGTATGGGGCGACATCCTCATCCGCTCGTGGAACTCCCCCGCGGGATCCGGATCGAGCGCGACGTTGTCCTGTGACGGCGTGCCGGTGCCCCCGGGCTGGGAAGGTGTCCACGTCTTCGACATCAGCGACGAGCACAACCCCGAGGTAGTCGCGATGGTGCAGACGCGGTGCGGCTCTCACACGGCCACCGGCGTTCCCGACGTCGAGAACAACCGTCTGCTCGTATACAGCAGCTCGTCCGCTCATTCGGATGAGGACCCCAACCCGCCTGCAACGTGTGACTGGTTCGATCTGATCGAGGTGCCGCTGGACGCGCCCGAAGGCGCGGCGCTGCTCAAGGAAGTCCCCTCGATGCACACGTGCCACGACATCGGTGTCATCTTGGGCGACGTCTTGAAGGCGGCCTGCGCGGGCGGAGAGGGCTTCCGGGTGTTCAGCCTCGGGGGCCCGGACGGCGGAGCGCTCGATGATCCGAAGCAGCTCTACCACGTCGAGGAGCCGGGCGTGACGGTCGGCCACTCGGCGGGATGGACGTGGGACGGCGAGGTGATCATCTTCGGCTGGGAGCCGGGTGGCGGCGCGGCCGCCGAGTGCGAGGCGACCGATGACCCGCTGAAGAAATCGATGCTGTTCTACGACGCCGACACGGGTCAGAAACTCGGTATGTGGACTCTGCCGAGGCCGCAGGGCCCGACGGAGAACTGCACGATCCATAACTACAACACATTGCCCGTGCGATCGGGGAAGTACGTCGCCATCAGCGGTAACTACCAGGCGGGCACGTGGGTGACGGTCTTCACGAATCCGTCGAGGCCGAGGGCAGAAGGGTGGTCCGATCCGGAACCCATAACTCCTGCCGACCTGGGAGGCGCGTGGTCGTCGTACTTCTACAACGGCTTCATCTACGAGAGCAGCATCAACGAAGGTCTCAACGTGTTCAGGATCTCGAAAAAGAGAGAGAGGGAGGAGCTCCAGCGGGGGCTGATCCATCTCGACCACCTCAACCCGCAGACCCAGGAGTTCTCTCTGTAGCGAACGCCTTGTAGCGGTCTGGGAGAGGGCGGCCGGCGAGGCCGCCCTCTCCGTTTCCATGCCCCTGGGGACCGGTACAGCGCGCCTGTTCGCCAGCTCAGCTCAACTCGACCTGCTGCGAAGACCGTCGCACACCAGCATCACGATCCGGCGGCGCGAGCGCGTGTCCGAGCGCTCGCATTGCGAGGCAGCCGACGAGGGGCCTTCACGTTTCTCACCTCCCACTCAGGGACAGGAGGGGATTCAGTCCTCGTCGCCCGCCGTGATCAGTTTCACCTGGATAGACAAAGGTTCCCTTAGCGAGGCTGTGAGATCCAATCGTCCCGGAGAGGGTCTGGAACAAGCATCGATGCAAAAGCCTTCGGGAGAAATTACGTGAACCAACGCGCGATCCGGAAACGCCAGGGGAGCCGGCAGCAGTACAAACGAAAATGACGAGGGGTCTCCTCCCTCCGGAGCCGGAAGGTCGTAGCTCACGGTGACTTCACGCAGTGCACCTGGGGGAATCGTCTGAGGGATGATGATCAGCGGGCGACCCTCGACCGTCCTCACCTCTTTTGCAGATTCACCATCGGTTACGAGATGGTCAGATCCCTCGGGAAGGAGCATCTCGATCGACAACGATGCAGTCCCGGCCCGGGCACCCCTTCCAAGAACCGGAGAACTTGACGAGTCAGGAGCCTGATTCTCGATGGCGAGAGTCGTGTCGACAGATGCGGAGCCGTCGGGATTCAGCGTGATTCTGGTGTCGGACTCCCGCCGGAGAAAGAAGTCAACCCTGGAGGTTGCATTACTGTTCTGGGCGATCAACTGGAGTCGAGGGCCAAACACGGTCGGGTCACCAGACGCTTCGAGCTCATCGATGGCCTCCGCCGAGCTCGGCTCGGTCACATACACCTTCATATGTTGCTCCCGCGTAGCTCTTGCAAGTTGAGCGAGGAGCGTCGAGGAATCCCCAACCCCTTTGGTGACCGAGAACCAGAGCTTCTTTACGATGTCGGCAACGAAAGCATGGCGTTCGGTCGTTTGTCCCTTGAAGTGTTCGAACACGTCGTGCATAAGCACTCTGGCCACGTTGTCCTCGCTGATGGCTAGGTCTAGCCCGGCGCCTCGCACCGGCCCCGTTACCATGGACATGTATTGAAGCGCTATGGAATTTGCTGCGATCACGCCATCCGGACGCATTCCCGTTTGTGCTTCGTATCGGTCGATGGCAATCCGGGCAACCGTGGGAAACGAAACGGATCGATTGACGCCTGCCCATGTCTTTGTCGGGTCGACGGTCGCCAGGGTCGAAATGGGCAACACCGGTCCTAGTCTTAATCGGCCGTCGGCAGCGGAAAGGATCGCGTGATACTCGATGATTCCTCCCGTTGCCCGGCTTGTACCTGAGTTTTGGATAAGGACGAGATACTCGCGCCTTGCATCTCGCCCGAACAAGGAGGGAGCAGCGCCAAGAAAAGTTTGAGTGCGCCCAAGCGACTCAACGGCCTCGGACAAATTAGCTCGGACGTCGGTCAAAGCGTGATCCAGGCTTCCCAGGCGAGGCTGGAGATCCTTGTGCACAAGGGCCGCCCCCTCCGTCAGGGATTCGAGAAGCGGAGATACTGAGCGAGACGCCAGGGCCACCTGCTTGAGTCGGACCCTTCCGTCGCTGAACAGGGCCTCCGCCAGCCCAGCACGGGTCACACCCAAGCGCTCGAAGAGATCGATCACATCGAGTCCGGCTTTTGATGCGAGATCGGCAACCGAAGCCAGCACCGACACCGTTTCGGTGTCGTCAGAGATCCCGGGCACCGCTCGAAGCGCTCGCCACCCTGGATGCCGCTCTAACTCGGCAGCTTCGCTGGCGTCACCCAACGCAGTTATGAAGTTTCTATTCGCGGCCGCGTAGTCCGCTTCATTGATCGCCTCCCGTCCTTGGGCAAGAGAGGAACTGGCCGAGGAGAGCCTCCCCCGAAGAGCGAGCCCCACGTAAGCCATGTCGGCGAGCAGCGCTCCGACGACAGCTACGGCAACCAGCACCAGCCAAAGCGAACGGGATCGGCGGTGTCGATGACGCTTGACTGGCTCATCCAGGGGAGTGACCTCGGAATCGCTGATGCCAGCCCGCCGCCGAGCCGCAAGCTCTGCCCGCCACTGGACAATTGCAGGATCGTCCACGGTGGTCTCGTCATTGGTCCGGGTGTCCTCGGGATCCCTGTCCAGCCAGATGGGTTTGACATCGGTCGAGGGGTGCTCAACGCCGAGCTCTTCGGTGGTCTTCTTATTGGACCCATGTCGTTGGTGATGATCGTTCAATAGTTGTTTTCTCCCCAGACCGGAAGAGCAACTTGAATGCTAGTCCCTATGCGTACCCGTCAAGGAGGGGGTTGAGCGACTATCAGCTAAAGTGACGCCGTGTACATCTACATCGCCTCGGAGATAGGTGTCGGCGGAGTCTCCAAGACCTACGCTCGCGATCCTTCGGCGGTTGATGGGCAAATCCACCTCGATTTCGATGACCGCGGACGGCTTCTAGGAATCGAGATTTTGGACGCCCTCTGAGTTCCTGTCTGCGGACTTACTGGCGAGCGCCCTCACCGACCCCAACGAGATCTCGAAGGTAGTCGGTTGCCCGGGCAGGCCCTGCGAGACGGGCCGCCGTAAGGCTGGCCCGGCGCCGGGAACCGAAGCCTACCCACCGCGCTTCACGCGATCCGACGGAGGTCTGATCGGGGCGACGGTTGCCGTCTCGAGCCGCATCGAGCGTCGTCCAGCGAGGCTCTTGGCGTGGCCCTCCACGTCCTCGAGCCAGTTTGAGCTCTAGAGCCGCTCACCATCGCTGGTGTACGCCGAAACGACCGGCGCATAAGCTCGTTAATTCATTACAAGCGAGCAAGACCCGCATCGCGGTGTTGGTGCTCGCGCGCTCGTCGCACCAACGAAGCTTGTCCCTCGTCTCAGGAGCATCAAGATCCCCGGTGATCTCTAGTCATGAATATGAGCCGGCAGCATGACGAATCAGAGTTTTCGTGCCCTTCGGGTAGCGACATGGCGGCGGTAAGCCGCGGCCAGGCGCTTGCCCTCCTCAGTGAGACGGACCGGATCACTCGGCTCATGCCTTTTCCCCTCCGGCACGTCGCGGTAGAGGATGGCATTGCTCCTTCGTTTGCCAAAGAGGGCGGCCGACGCTCGAACCCTGTCGCCGTAATAAAACCGACGAAGCTCTAACGACTCGCCGAGCGTCAGTTGGCCATTGTTCCTCTCCATCAACTCCTTGTGGAGATGTGCCATCTTGCCGACGGTCTCGATGCGAGCAACGATCGCGGGATCGATCACCTCGCTCGGGGTCCGGTTCTTCCAGGGAATCCTCAGGAGGCTGCGAACGATACCGACCTGCTCATCAGATCCCGCACGCCTCAGATCCTTGGATCGCAGCTTCGCAAGCCCCGCTTCGAGCTTTCTTACGCGTTTGAGGAGGTTCTTGTTCTCGGCCTCGGCGTGGTTTGCTCGATCGCGCTCACGAGCGACTGCCTGCTCGAGCTGTTCGGGGCGGGTGCGCCCCACCTCGACCTGCTGGCGAAGCTCATCATTCTCGGCCTGCAGTCGCCCGACGTTCTCGCGCAGGAAGACGAGTATGGGGAAATCCGACGGGGCGGCCCCGTCAGTCAAGTCGATTCCGGTATCGGGGAGCGGGGGTGTGGGCACTTCTGTTCGTTGGTTCATGCCCCCGTCGGATGTTTGTTGACTCAGCCGGATCACTACACCGTGATCGGGTTCTTTGCCCGCGACCTCATCCACGAGCGAGGACCCGCGTCGTGATCCCACGCGACCGCATCGGTTACTGCACTCCTCCCACCAGGCTGCCTTCTCCCGCCACCTCAATAAGAGGCTACGGGCCCCCAACCAATCAATCCCTCCATCGGGTGAGCTAGCCCACCCGATGGAGTCAGAGGCTGCGGGCCCGGGGGGGTGTCCGAACCTACGGATTAAGAGTCTGACCTGCTCCTCACCTCCGACCTGCGATCTTGCTCGAATACTGCCCCTGGCCTGCGAAATGTCGTTCCGATTGGTTCCGACTGTTCACGGTCATTTCTGGTTAGCGCGCGGGTTTTCTTGTGGGGTCGGCCAATGCTCCCGGAGGGCCCGGTTGGCGATCAGTAAAAACCCAGGTCAGAACTCATCTGCACCCATGAACTCCAGACGAATGACACTCACTTTCACGCAAGAGCGAACCAGTTCGCTCCTTCGCGCCGCGGTAGGTCAATCCGACCCCTTCTCGTGTCAGGCACCAGTCGTCCCCGTAGCCGCGGCGTCCTTGGCACTGTCCTGCTGTCTGGATGCGCGTTCTCAGGCCGCGTCCAGATGAGGTCGCGGCCTTCGCGCGCGTGAGATCTCTTGTCTCTGCCCGCCGCCTGCGTCCGCCGCCTGCGTCCGCCGCCGCAGGCGGCGGCTTGATTGAGTAGAAGAATTCCTCACACAGGGGAAGAGTCGAATGTCCAAGCTCCCCTTATTAAGTAGCCGGCGCCTCGGAAGGCCTCGGACAGTTGGGAGGTCTGAATTACCTGGAGGTCAACATTCTCGGATGAGTCCTCAACCCCCTTGAACCGGTGGGGGAGTCGCGTGACGATGGCGGCGCACGACCGACGAACTGGGCACATCGGCCGTCACTTTCGTGGAGCGTGTCTGAGGGAGACTCAGGTGGCAAGCAAGGCCGGCAACAAGATCGTCACCGACCGTCACCAGACCAGGTCGACGATCGCTTGAACCGAGCCGATCTCGCGGCGCGAAAGGTGTCACGAGACGACGTCCTCTTTTTTGCTCTCTTCGCCTTGTACACGGCAATCGTTCTCCTGTGGCTCGCCGGCGGTCTCGCCGCAGCGTTGAGCGCGGTACTCCCCTCGGTCGGCCAGGACATTCGGGCCTGGGGAGAAGGTACGAACTTCTTCGCGTCGGTGGCGCGGGTGATCGCACTGGCAGCAACCGAGGTGCCGGAACGCGCGGCCTTGCCGCCTCGTCTCAACATCGACCTCGGCTATGTGGTTGTGCTGGACTACTCCATCAGTGCGGTGGGAGTGGGCCTCGCCATGCTCGTCATCTGGCTACGTCCTCGGGAGTTTGCTGCCCGGCTCTTGGCGCTTGGAATGATGGGGGTCGCGGTTGCCTACAACGACTTGAGCCACGTCATCTTCTCGCCCTTGCCTGGCTGGGTCTTTGAGCCCGGACCACATTTCATCGTTCATGTTGTGGCGGGAGCGACCTTTGCTCATGCATTGTTGGTTTTCCCCGACGGTCGTTTGCGCCCAGCGTGGGCTCGCTGGCCCCTCGTCGCCATCTACGCGTTCGTGGCGCCCATTTCAACCTTTGTGCCCCAACCGCTGGTCTTCTTCATACTGTTCTACGGCCTACTCCTTCCAGCCGTGGGGATCACGTCCCAGGTATCTCGTTACCGACATGCGTCGAGCCCACGAGAGCAACAGCAGTCCAGGCTGCTGTTGTGGGCCCTGGGAGTGGCATGCGTGCCCGGCGTGATGTTCGTGGTGCTGAACGCAATCGCTGACCTGGACACGTCTCAAACCCATCTTGCCTTTCGGATCTTCCAACCGGTCCTGGGAGTCATCCCGGTTGCTCTGACCGTGGGGTTGCTGCGTTATCGATTGTGGGACATCGACCGAGTGATCAACCGGGCCCTCGTCTATGCACTCCTCACCGGAGCTCTGGCAGTGCTGTATCTCGTGACGGTCTATCTCCTCGGAAACTCAATCAAGGATTTCGCTAATCCAGCTGCGGCCCTCGTCTCCACGTTTGCTGCTGCTGCGCTCTTTTCCCCTGCGCGGCGAAACGTCCAGAGCTTCATCGATCGTCGCTTCTATAGAGAGAGGCACAACGCGGCTCAAACACTGAACGCGTTCGCCGAGCGCCTGCATCAGGAGGTCGACCTCGACTCGTTGATTGCGGAGGTCCTGGCGGCTATTCAAACGACGATTAGACCAAAGCGAGTGACGCTGTGGCTTCGCTCTCCCGCACCCACGCATCGGCTCGAGGCGGCGACCGACGGGCCCGTGGCAGAAGCCGAGCCGCAGAAGAAGCCTGGGTCGGTGAGCTTCCTGACTTTCGAAGGTCTGGCCTCGAGCGGACGGCGTGGAGCGGCGCGACGACTCATGGAAGAACAGCGTGCGTACGACGACCTCGGAGTGCCAGTGGATGTGCCCATTGATGATCCCGCGCTCTCATACTTCGAGGAGAACGTCGTCGCCTTCGATATCGACACACTGAAGTTGGATTCCCGCGCTTTGGAGATTCTCAATGCGAGCGGAGTCACGCTGGTTCTGCCGCTCGTCAGCCACCGGGAGTTGATCGGACTCCTCAATCTCGGACCGCGACTCAGCGGACAATCCTACTCGACGGAGGATCGGAAACTCCTGACCTCTCTCGCGTCCCAAGCCGCCTCAGACGTTAAGGTCGCACAACTTTTGCGCCAGCAAGCCGAAGACGCGAGGTCGCGAGAGCGCTTTGCCCAAGAGCTCCGCGTTGCACAGCTGATTCAGTTGCAGTTCTTGCCGAGGCAACTTCCCAAGCCCGACAACTGGAAGGTCGCCGCCTACTATCAACCCGCTCGCTTCGTCGGTGGCGACTTCTACGACTTCATCGAGCTGGAGGACGGTCAGTGGGGGATAGTAGTGGGAGACGTCTCCGGCAAAGGCGTACCCTCAGCGTTGGTGATGGCTCACACCCACGGGGTGCTCCGTGAGGGGGCACGCCGGTTCGATTCACCGGGCAAGGTCTTGGCGTACGCCAATGATCTGCTGTTGCCGGAGATGCCGCCACGCATGTTCGTGACTTGCGCATACGCGATTCTCGATCCCAAGAACGGAGGGCTCCGGTTCGCCAACGCCGGTCACTGCCTCCCGTACCTATCGAGGCAGGGTACCGTCGCGGAGCTGCGGGCGACGGGTATGCCGCTCGGCCTGGTACCCGCCCTGACGTACCAGGAAACGGAAACAACCCTCGTGCCCGGGCACCAGGTCCTGTTCCACAGCGACGGCATAACGGAGGCTCACGGCCGGGAGGGTGAGTTGTTCGGGAGCCCTCGTCTGATGAACCTGATGAACGAGGCTCACGGCGCGGACCGGATCATCGAGCTTCTGCAGACGGAGCTTCACGCTTTTACCGGCCCCGGCTGGGAGCAAGAGGACGACATCACACTGGTGGCTCTGCAGTGGCGAACCTAGGACACGTGCTCCGTCGAACGCTGCGAAGCAGCCGCGGGGTCGAAAGAATCGGATCACCCCCTGTCGGCCTGTCCTGACCTCGCGCGATGCGATTCGTCTTAACCCTCTAAAAGACATGCGAACGAAGACGCGAGGGTCGATGGAGGAGCAGATCGGTGAGCTGGAGGCTCTTCTTATACGGGCTTTGGGCCTCGAGAGCAACTACGCCAAGATGCGTTTCCCGGATGCCAGTCCGTGGCAGCAGGTTCGACTAGACGACGTCGAGATCTATCTGAAGCGGGTGGCTCGGTCGTAGGGGTGCGCCCGCTGCCGTTGTGTAATGACGCCAGGTTTGGCCCGCCGCTCCACGCAACCGCATGCTTCGCATTGGGAACCGTCCTCAGTCGTTCTCGCTTCGCTGCTCTGCGACCTCGGTCGGCTAACGATCCAAAAATCGCTCGAGCCCGTCCAGAATGAAGTCGAGACCGAACTCGAACTCCTCGGTGTAGTCGTAACCGCCGGAAGTAGCGAACTCTCTTAACACCTCGGCCAGATAGGGATGCTTGCGCGAAGCAGGGTTCCCGTTCAGGGGAAGCGGTCCACGCGTACAACTTGTTGGACAGCTACACCTAGCAAGAAGTCCGAGAGCGCTCCGGCGGCTCCCACGATCACGACAACTCCGATCGCCCACGCATATCGAACGGCGCTCCCAAACTTCCCCCATCCATAACGCCGCCTCCTGTCGACCGCTGCGAGCCCTGTGTTCAGGTTCGTCCAAAAAGTCCAGATTGACTGAAATTAAATCGCGCTCCCGCAGTGTCGGCGCCTGAATTGCGCTACTTCTGCTTCTTGACGAGACCCTCCAACTTTCGCTCGCTTCGTATTTCTTTTCGCGAACCCGGGCAGTGACTGTTCCAATATTTTATGGTCGTTGGCGCACGCGATCCACCTTGGGCCGCCTACGGAAGGATTGGATAGATGCGCAGATTCATCTACTTGTCTGTGTTTGTTGGGTTGCTGTTGCCGGCGGCCGCTTTGGCCCAGACCACGGAGGGATTCTCGTTTGACCTCCCCCATCAGGTGATTCGAGACGACACAGGAACGACACACGCCCTCGGCGCCTTCGACGTCCCATCAAACCTCGTAGGCGCGTCGTGCA
>Ga0190265_10002744_pt1 | contig 11856 bp, 10 predicted proteins | sample Popmic124T_FD_133135 | JGI IMG/M metagenome (GOLD analysis project Ga0190265, IMG submission 133135) | Populus adjacent soil microbial communities from riparian zone of Indian Creek, Utah, USA - 124 T | ecosystem: Environmental > Terrestrial > Soil > Riparian zone | place: USA: Utah | collected...
CCTGCGGAGGCCGAGAGTCATGAAGGTCGCGATCATCGGAGGTACGGGCAAAGAGGGGCGCGGCATGGCCGTGCGCTGGGCCAGGGCGGGACGCGATGTGTCGATCGGCTCGCGGGACGCTGGCCGCGCCCAGAGCGTGGCCGCGGAGCTGAGCGCGCTGGCCGGGCGGGCCATACAGGGCGGCGACAACCGCTCGGCCATCGAGCACGCGGATATCGTGGTCCTCAGCGTGCCGTACGCGGGGCATCGCGAAACCCTGCTGTCGCTCAAGGAAGACCTGCGCGGCAAGATCCTGGTCGACATCACCGTGCCGCTGCGCCCGCCCGAGGTGCGCAAAGTCTCGCTGCCGGAGGGCAAGGCCGCGGCGCTCGAGGCCCAGGCGCTGCTCGGCGACGTGGCAAAGGTGGTGGCTGCGTTTCATCACGTGAGCGCGGTGCACCTCGCGGACCTCGAGCATCCGATCGACTGCGACGTGCTGGTGTGCTCGGACGATACCGCCGCCCGCGAGCACGTGATCGCGCTCGCCACCGACCTTTGTCCCCCGTCGCAAGCGACGGGGCTGGGCACGCGCGGCCTGGACGCCGGAGCGCTGGCCAATGCGGTCGCCCTCGAGTCGCTCACGCCCGTCCTGCTGCAGCTCAACAAGCGCTACAAGAGCGCGGGCGCGGGCATCCGCTTCACGGGGCTGTAAGCCGTAGGCGGGAGCCCGAGCGCGGGCGAGCCGCCGAGGCGCTGGAGACGCCATGGAGATGGACCAGGGTATCGCTTGTGGGCCGCGGCTCGAGCTGACCGCCGTACCGGGCGTTCCGATCGTGCAGCCGGGCGACGACGTCGGGTCACTGCTTTGCACCGCGCTCGCGGAGGCGAAAGTCGAGCTGCGCGCCGAGGGCGACGTGCTGGTCGTGACCTCGAAGATCCTGTCGCGCGCCGAAGACCGTTTCGTGGACCTCTCGGACGTGCAACCGAGCACCGAGGCGCACCAGCTCGCGGCGCGCACGCACAAGGATCCACGCGCGTGCGAGCTGATCCTGCGCGAATCGAGCGAGGTCTCGCGCGCCGCGCCCAACGTGCTGGTCGTGCGCCACCGGCTCGGCTTCGTCTCGGCCAACGCCGGGATCGACGAGAGCAACGGCCGGCCGGCGAGCGACGGGCGCGGACCGTGGGTGCTGCTCTTGCCGCTCGACCCCGACGCTTCGGCGCGCGCGATCCGGGCCGCCGTGCGCGCGCGCTTCGGCGTGGACGTGGGCGTAGTCGTGACCGATTCGCACGGGCGGCCGTTTCGGATCGGCAGCGTCGGGATCGCGATCGGGGTCGCCGGGTTGCCGGCGCTGTGGGACCAGCGCGGCCGCGTGGACCTGCAGGGACGCGCCCTAGAGATCACCGTGACGGCGTTCGTGGATCAGATCGCGGCGGCGGCCGACCTCGTCGCGGGCCAGGCCGATGAAGGCCGGCCGCTGGTCCTGGTGCGTGGACTGCGCTTCGCGCCAGACGAAGAAGCGCGCGTGACGGATCTGCTACGGCCGATCGCGCAGGACCTTTACCGGTGAGTCAGCCGTGAGCTTCGCGCATGTCGTGTACCTCTCCGGCGGCGTCGGCGGCGCGCGCCTGCTCGACGGGATGGCGCGCGTGCTCGCGCCCGAGGCGCTGAGCGCGATCGTGAACACCGGCGACGACCTCACGCACTGGGGCCTGCGCGTGTGCCCCGACATCGACACGGTCCTGTACACGCTGTCGGGGCTGGGCGATGCCAAGCGCGGTTGGGGCCTGCGCGGCGAGTCGTTTCGCGCGCTCGAGGGCGTCGCGCGCTACGGCGGCGAGAGCTGGTTCCAGCTCGGCGACCGCGACCTGGCCACGCACATCGTGCGCAGCGAGCGGCTGCGCAAGGGCGAGACGCTGACGGCGATCACTGCGCGGCTCGCGCGCGCGCTGGGCGTGGACTGCACGGTGCTGCCGATGTGCGACGAGCCGCTGGAGACGTGCATCGTCACGGAGCAAAACGGCACGCTCGCGTTCCAGGACTGGCTGGTGCACCACCGCGCACAGCCGCTGGTGCGCGAGGTGCTGTTCCACGGCGACGCGCAGCCGACGCCGCAGGTGCTGGCCGCGCTGGAGCGCGCCGAGCTGATCGTGATCGGGCCGAGCAACCCGTACGTGTCGGTCGATCCGATTCTGTCGCTGCCGGGACTGCGGTCGGCGCTGGCCGGCAAGCCCGTGGTCGCGCTCAGCCCGATCGTCGGCGGCAAGGCGGTCAAGGGGCCGCTCGCCGAGATGATCCCCAGGCTCGCCGGTCGGCCCGCCAGCGCAGTGGCGATCGCAGCGCACTATGGCTCGCTGCTCACCGGGCTGGTGGTCGAGCGCGGCGACGGCGGCGAGCTCGCTGGGCGAGACGGTGTGCGGGTGTTGGAGACGCGGACGGTGATGGGCGGGCGGCGCGGTCGCGTGCGGCTGGCGCGGGAGGTGCTGGCGTTCGCGGAGGAGCTGGCGGCGGATCGCCAGCGGGCCCGCTTGCCACCTGCCCTGACCAAGGGCGATGTGCCGTGAGCATGGTGAGCGAGGGCGCGTGTAGACCGTGGGCGATCGTGCCGGCGAAGGCGTTTGCGCGGGCCAAGTCGCGGCTCGACGGGGTGTTGGCGCCGGCTGCCCGGCGTGAGCTCGCGCGCGGCCTGCTCGACCGCGTGCTGCAAGCCTGCCGGCACAGCGGCGCCTTCGAAGGCATCCTGGTCGCGACCGACGGCGACGACGTGGCGCGCAGCGCAGGGCGCGCAGGCGCCCAGGTGATCCGCGACCGCAGCGAGCGCGCGACTTCGCTCGGCGCGATCGTCGACGCGGCGCTCGCCAGCAGTGAGGCGCTCGGCGCGACCCACGCGCTGGTGGTGATGGCGGACCTGCCGTTGCTGGAGGCGCGCGACGTGCGCGAGCTGGTCCACGCGCTGCGCTCGAACAGCGTCGTGCTCGCGCCCGACGCCCAGCGGCGCGGCACCAACGCGCTGGGCCTGCGGCTCGATCTCGGCGCGCGGACCTGCTTCGGTCAGCCCGACAGCTTAAACCGGCATGCGCGCGAAGCGCTGCGGGTCGGGGCGCGGCTGCGCGTGGTCGTGAACCCGCGCGTGGCGCGGGACCTCGATACCCATGCGGATTGGTTGCGCTGGACGGCGCTTGGGTGATGAGGGCGGGTTGAAACCCGCCCCTACGGGAGAGGCGTTACGGGAGCGGGTTGCGGGGACGGGAGCGGTGTTACGGGATGCAGCAGGCGGTGAGTGGATCGCTGGCCGCCGCGGTCCCGGTTGGAGCGCCTCCGGCCGGCGCGCACGCGCCTGTGCCGGCGAGCTGCAGGCCGACGCGCACGTTCGCGGCGGTGGGTTGAACCGTCACGCACGTACCCAGACCGGTGAGCGGCACGACGGGTGCTCCGACGCAGGTCGTATCTGCGTCGGCGAAGACCTTGAAGCCGTAGTTGCAGTCCTGCGCGCAGTTGCAGGCGCTGCAGCCGCGCTGGTCGTCGATCGCGGTGTAGACCAGCCTGCGTTCGCTGTAGTCACCCGCCGGACAGGGGTGATCGCCCGAGCGAACGATGCACACGTTCGCGTCGGCAGGTCGCTGGGGGGAGCACAGCTGGCCGCTCGCACAGCCGCCCTGCTCCAGCGCGTCGCCGACCTTGCAGGCCAACATGCCGAGCTGCCATTGCGGCACGACCTTGCTCGGTGCCTGAGCCGACGGCGTGCAGGTCGGAGCCCCGACCGGCAGTTTCATCTTCATCGAGCCGCTGGCGCCCTGGAAGTTCGAGGACGTGACCAGCGCGCACGGATCGAGCACCTCGTCCACGACGGTGGCGCCACCGCAGACGGCGTCGCTGCTGGTCGAGAACTCCACGAAGTTGGCGCAACCCGGGGTCTGCGGCGTGCACGTGCACGCCGAACAGGTCGCAGCCGCAGCCGTGACCGACGTTCCACCGCGCGCGACCTCGCTGTCGTAGTCGCCGGCGCAGGCGGCCGGCAGGGTGGTGCCGATGCGCAGCGCGGTCGGGCCCATCCAGCCGGTCGGTGCATCCTGCAAGCACTCGCGCTGCTCGCAGTCTTCGTCGGCGCAGTCGGTGTCGCCGTCGCCGTCGTCGTCCATGCCGTTGTCGCATTGCTCGTCGCCCGGCGGATCGGTGTTGCCCGCGTCGACCGGCTCCGTTCCGGAGTCGCGCTCGGGTCGCGTGCCGCCACCGCCGTTGCCGCCGCGCCCGCCGTTGCCGCCCCGCCCTCCACCGTCCTCCTCGACGCTCGCATCGCGCGCATTGCCGCCGCCGCTGCCGGCTGACGGTGAGCTCGAGCTGGGCTCGCACGCGCTGAGCACGCCGTCCGCGGTGCAGACCTGGTTCCCCGACATGCCGTTGCGCGTACGGCACGTGTACGTTTGCCCGGCGTTGCTGCACGGCTCACCGCTCGGAGTCTTCGTATCGTCGTCATCGTCGTCGTCGCCGCCGCACCCGAACGCAGCGGCGCCGATCAACAAGCCCACGACGACATAGCCCCGCGCTCGCTGGCAGATCTCCACGCATGCGCCCCGCAATCGCTTCCCATGCCTCAAACGACACCTCGCTGTGCAAAGCGGTGCCATACCCATGCATAGGGTGAAAAGCCCCAAAGCTTCGCGGAGCGCACTTGCTCTGTACTACGACTTGTAGGGCGACGTGGGCGACCTGTACCGCTGGCGCACGCGTCCCTGCCCGCGAGAAAGTCGAGCGCTCGCACGCAGCCGCGCACGAGCCTGCCTGGTAGGCTTGCCACCGTTGCGCTGCTCGGCAGCCGAACCCCGGAGGGGACCATGCGTTACGTCTTGTCGCTCGCGTTGCTGAGCAGCTTGCTGGGATTGGCCGCGGCTCCCCCGACCGCGCGCGCTTGCGGCGGGCTGTTCTGCAACGGCGCGCAACCGGTGAACCAGTCGGCCGAGCGAATCCTGTTCGCCGAGAACGGCGACGGCACGGTCACGGCGGTGATCGAGATCCTGTACGAGGGTCCGTCGGAGAAGTTCAGCTGGGTGCTGCCGGTGCCGGGCGAGCCGGTGGTCGGCATCTCCAGCACCACGGCGCTCGATCGTCTGCAGGCACAGACCAACCCGCAGTACCAGCTGCAGACCAGCTTCGCCGAGTGCGGCGACGACGGTGATAGAGCCACCTCGAGCCGCGGGGGGCCCGGTTCGCTGAACGCCGGCGCCGGCAGCGAGCAGGGCGGCGTCAACGTGCTCGCCGCCGGGACGGTCGGCCCGTTCGACTATCAGCTAATCGGCGTCGATGCGGAGCTCCCCGACCCGGCCGATGCCGCGGTGATGTGGCTCGAGAAGGAGGGCTACGACGTGACCGCGCTCGGCCCGGCGGTGCTCGGACCGTACCTCGCGAACGGCCTGAACCTGATCGCGTTTCGCTTGAACAAGAGCAGCATGACCGGGTCGATCCGGCCGATCACCATCACGTACGAGTCGGAGCGTCCGTTCATCCCGATCCGACCGACCGCCGTCGCCGCCAACGACGACATGGGCGTGATGGTGTGGGTCGCCGCGGGCAAGCGCGCGATCCCGGACAACTACAAGGCGCTCGAGCTGAACGAGGCGTTGATCGACTGGTTCAACCCGATGTCGACGTACAACGACGTGGTCAGCGCAGCCGCCAACGAAGCCGGCGGACAGGGCTTCGTCACCGAGTTCGCGGGCGCGACCAGCCCCCTGGACGGGATCATCGTCCAGGACTTCGAGAGCCAGCAGTGGCAGCGCATCGCGACCCAGACCAGCCTGTCGGTGCTGCTCACCGAGTTCCTCGGCACGTTCCGCGGCTGGGACGGTGTCAACGATGCGCTCGCGGCCACCGTGACGCTGCCCGCCGGCGTGAGCATCGAGGACTTCCTCGGCTGCACGCAGTGCTACATGCAAGATCCGGCGTTCAAGGCCGACGTCGATGCGGTGCGCAAGGAGCTGTTCGAGAAGGTGTTCAAGCCGATGGCCGACACCGAGGCGCTGCTGCAGTCGCGCCCCTACGTCACCCGCCTGTACACCACGATGAGCGCCAAGGAGATGACGCTCGATCCAGCGTTCAATTTCAACGGCGACCTGGGCGACTTCTCCAACATCCACGTCGCGACCCGGACCTTCGGCTGTGACGAAAGCTGGAAGATCGAGCTGGCGCAGGGCGACGTCGTGTACGGCGAGCCCGGCGCGGTCTGGCCGACCGAAGACATGGATGGCCAGCCGGCGGCGCTGCGCATCATGCAGCTCTCGGCCACGGGCAAAGGCACGGTCGTGAAGGACAACACCAAGCGCGTCACGCAGCTGCTCAAGCAATCGGACAGCGGCAACAGCGCCCGCTTCAATGGCGGCGACAACGACGGCTGCCACGTCGCGCAGCCCGGCGGGTCCTGGCCGGCGCACGGAGCGGTCGCGCTCGTCCTGCTCGCCGCCGCCTGCCTCGGCTTCCGCAGGCGCCGCCGCCTCTCGTAACACCGCGATCAAGCTCCCTCTACGCGGATGACGGCGGGAAGCTCGCGCGCGACGTGGTTGCTGTGGCTCGGCGTGGCCAGCGGCCTGGCGCTCGCGATCGCCAGCTTGAGCGTGCCGGCAGCGCGCGATCGGCCCACCGCGATCCCCGAGGGAGCCGTCGCGGTCGTCAACGGCGCGCTGATCCTGCGCGCTGACTACGACGCCGAGCTCGCGCGCATGATCGCGAGCCCACCTCGCAGCCCGACCGAGCGCGACAAGCGCGCCGCGGTGCAGCGCCTGATCGAAGAGGAGCTGATGGTCGAGCGCGGGATCGAGCTCGGCATGGTGCGCGCCGATGGCCCGACTCGCCGCGCGTTGCTGAGCGCGATGTTCGCCGCCGAGCGCGCGGGCGCCGACGTCGCGCCCACGCCCGAGGCGCTCGAGCGGCTGTACCGGGAAGCCTCCGCGCAGCTCGCGCAACCGGGCGAGCTACGGCTCCGGCAGCTGACGTTTCGCGTGCTCAACCAGGAGGCCAGCGCGTCGACGCGCGCGCGCGCCGAGGACGCCGTTCGGCGGCTACGCGCGGGCGAGGCCTTCGACGCAGTGCGCAGCGCGACCACGGCCGATGCGGAGCCCGACCCGCTGGCGGATCGCCTGCACTCGGCCGAGGAGCTGCGCGAGCGGATCGGCCCGATCGCGCTCGCCGCCGCGCGCGCGTTGCAGCCCGGCGGAGTCAGCGACGTGCTCGGCGCCGGCTCGCTGCTCCGCGTGCTGCAGCTGGTCGAGCGCGGCGAGCCGGAGCTGCCACCGCTGCAGCGGATCCGCGCGCAGGTCCAGCGCCTGTACGAGCAGCAAGCGGCGGACCGCGCGCTTGCGGCGCGGATCGCTGCGCTGCGCGAGCACGCCGAGATCCGCGTGGCGGAGACGCTACCGTGACGCGCGGAGGCCCAGGACCGCGCCGGCTGCTGCTGCTGCTCGTGCTCGCCGCGCCGCCGCTGCCGGCCGCCGCGCACTCGCGACCGTTGTCGTACTCGTTCCTGCATGCTCATGGCGAGCACGGCGAGCGCGTGGACGTGCGGCTGCAGATCGCGCCTGCGGATCTCGCGCTGCTCGGCTTCGACCTGGCGGCGGATCCCGCGCAGAGCGGGCGCGCGGGACAGCTACTGCAACGCGGCTTGAGCATCTCCGCGGGCCACGTGGCCTGCGTGCCGCTCGCAGCTGCGAGGCCCAGCGTCGTCGCCGGGCCCTGGCTGGCGTGGCGCTGGAGCGTGCGCTGCAGCGGCGACGGGGAACGCCGCGTTCGAGCCGGCTTCGGCGCGCTGCTGCGCAACGGTCACCGGCACCTGGTGCGCTTCGATCAGGACGGCCGCAGCGTCGAGCGCATGCTCGAGCTCGGCGCCGAGCAATGGTCGATCGCCGGCGCCGGCGCCACGAGCCACGGCAGCGCGCTGCTCGACTACGTCGCGCTCGGCGTCGAGCACCTGCTGACCGGCTGGGACCACCTGGCCTTCGTGCTGGCGTTGCTGCTGCTCGCCGCACGCCTGCGCGACGTGGTCTGGCTGGTCACCAGCTTCACGCTCGCGCACAGCCTCTCGCTCGCGCTCGCGGTCTCGCGCGTGGTGCAGCCGGACGCCGCGCCGGTGGAAGCGCTGATCGGCTTCTCGATCGCGCTGCTCGGGATCGAGAACTGCTGGCTGCTCGCCGGCCGCGGCCGCGCCGCGCCCGTGCTCGTCAGCGCCGCGCTGGCGGTGCTCGCGGTCTGGGGCGGCGGATCGGTGAGCCGGCTCGCGCTCGCCGGCCTCGCGCTGTTCTGCGCCTGCCACTTCGCGCTGCTGCGGCGCGCGCGCGAGCCCGCCGGGCTGCGCATCGCCGTCGCGTTCGCGTTCGGTTTGATCCACGGCTTCGGCTTCGCGGCCGTGATGCGCGAGCTGGCGCTGCCCGGCGAGCGCCTGGTGCCGGCGTTGTTCGGCTTCAACCTCGGGGTGGAGCTCGGTCAGCTGGCGGTGGTGCTGCTGGTCTGGCCGTGCCTGCGCGCGCTCGCGCGCGTGCGCGAAGGCAAGCTCGCGCGCGTGCTGGTCGAGACGTCATCGGCCGCGGTCGCCGGCCTCGGCCTGTTCTGGTTCGCGACCCGCACCTTCAGCTGAGGCGCAACAGCCGACCGCCGTCCCGGCCGATCAGCCGCTCACCGCGGCGACCGCGCGCGCGAGCAGGCCCATCGCCTGCAGCGGCTCGGACAAGTCGGCGGTCACCGGCGCGCGCACGTCGAGCCGCTCGCCGCTGCGCGGGTGGCTGAAGGCGAGGCGCGCGGCGTGCAGCGCCAGCCGGTGCAGCCCGAAGCGTTCGCGAAACGCGCGGTTGTGCTCGCCGGAGCCGTAGCGCGTGTCGCCGATCACCGGATGGCTGAGGTGCTTGAGGTGGCGCCGGATCTGATGCGTGCGCCCGGTGTGCGGGGTCGCCTCCACCAGCGTGTAGCGCTCGAAGCACGCCAGCGGCTGCACGCGGGTGCGCGCGGGCTTGCGCTCCGCACCCGGCTCGGACGCGAGCGGATGATCGACCTCGACCGGCTCCGCGATCACGCCGCGCACCAGCGCGAGGTAGCGCTTCTCGAAGCCGCCCGCGTCGAGCTCGGCGCGCAGCACCGCCGCGCTCTCGGGATCGAGCGCGAACAGCAGCGCCCCGCTGGTCGCGCGATCGAGCCGGTGCACGGGATGCACGTGCCGCCCGGCGAAGTCGCGCGCGATGCTCAGCGCGGTCTCGCGATCGTTGGCCCAGCCGCGATGGGTGAGCAGCCCGGAGGGCTTGTTGATCACCAGCACCCACTTGTCGCGATGCAGGACTTCGGGCGGTACGCGCTCGGGACACATGGTCGGGCGCGGATGAAAGCACGGCCGGGCGGGCGCCGGAGAATTAGCCACTTGCCACTGTCACATTCTGCTGTCACATTACCCGCGTGGACGACGGCGATGACGATTGCGTCTTTGGCGTGGACGAGCTGGCAGAGCGCGGCGGCGTTTCGCGGCGGACCGTGCGCTACTACATCCAGCGCGGCCTGTTGCCGCCGCCGCGCGGGCTGGGCCGCGGCAAGCACTACACCGAAGCGCACCTGAGCACCCTGGTGCGGATCCGCGAGCTGCAGGAAGGCGCGGTTCCGCTCGAGACGATCGCGGCCCGGCTCGAGCTGCCCGAAGCGGCCGATGGGCTCGCGCGCGAGCCGATGCCGCCGTCGGCGCCGCCAGCGCAGACGAGCTGGACGCGCGTGGTGCTCGGACCCGACGTGGAGCTGCACGTGCGCGGCAGGCGATTGACGGATGAGCAGCTGCGCAAGCTGGCAGCGGCGGTGACCAAGGTGATGGGAGGGACGTGGACATGAACGCGGAGATCAAGTGCGGGTTGCGCGCGGGACAGCAGGCGATCCCGCTCGAAGGCGTGCGCATCGACGCGCGGCTGACGGGCGCGTGCATCGAGGTGACCGTCACGCAGCGCTATCGCAACCGAGAAGCCGTGCCGGTCGAAGCCGTGTACGTGTTCCCGCTGCAGGAAAGCGCGGCGGTGTGCGGCTTTGCCGCGCTGCTCTCCGGCGAGCTGGTGCGCGGCAGCGTGGTCGAGCGCGAGCGGGCGTTCGCGAGCTACGACGACGCCATGATGCAGGGCGACGCCGCGTTCCTGCTCGATCAAGAGCGTCCCAACGTGTTCACGGCGTCGGTCGGCAACCTGAAGCCGGGCGAGAGCGCCGAGCTGCAGATCCGCTACGTCGCGCTGGCCGCGCGCGAAGGCGACGCGCTCCGGCTCGCGATCCCCACCACGGTGTCGCCGCGCTACGTGCCAGAGGAACCCGCGCAGGTCGGCCAGCCCGAAGCCGAGCGCGTGAACCCGCCGCACTGGCCGTCGGTACCCTACGGCCTGCAGCTGCGCGTACAGGTCGACGGCAAGGACCTCAAGCGCGTCGAGTCGCCGAGCCACCCGGTGCGCGTCGAGCTGCGCGACGACGGCGCCGGGGTCGAGCTCGCCAGCGACGACGTCGCGCTCGACCGCGACTTCGTGCTGCTGGTCGAGCGCCGCGAGGCGCATCAACCGGAGGCGCGCGTCGCGCGCGAAGCGGACGGCCGGCGCGTGGCCATGCTGACCTTCCTGCCCGACATGGCCGCGGCGCAAGAGCGCGGTCACGAGCTGCTGTTCCTGCTCGACTGCTCCGGCTCGATGGATGGCGACTCGATCGAGCAGGCCCGACGCGCGCTGGCCTTGTGCGTGCGCGCGCTGGGTAGCGAGGACAGCTTCAACGTGGTGCGCTTCGGCTCGACCTTCGAGTCGCTGTGGAAGACGCCGCAGCGCTTCGGCGACGAGACGCTCGACGAAGCCACGCGCTACATCGAACGCTCGAACGCGAAGCTGGGCGGCACCGAGATCCTCGCGCCGCTGACCGCCTTGCTCGAAGCCGAGCGCGACGCCGCGCGAGCGCGCCGCGTGCTGCTGCTCACCGACGGCCAGGTCGGCAACGAGCACGAGGTGCTGGCGCTGGCGCGCAAGCACGCCGGCAGCGCGCGGATCTTCGCGTTCGGGATCGGCGCCGGAGCCAGCGAGCACTTGGTACGCGGCACGGCCCGCGCGTCGCGCGGCGCCGCCGAGATGATCTTCCCCGGCGAGCGCATCGAGCCCAAGGTGCTGCGCATGTTCGAGCGGGTGCGCATGCCGACCCTCGACGACGCGACGATCGACTGGAAGGGCCTGCGCGTGGAGCAAGCGCCGGGCCGGATCCCGCCGCTGTTCGCCTGCGACCCGCTGACCGTGTTCGCGCGCATCGAGGACGGCACCGCCTCCGAGCTCGAGTTGACCGCGGGCGGCCAGCGCTGGCGCATCCCGATCGACCTCGAGCGCGCCGAAGCCGGCGGCCCGATCCCCACGCTCTGGGCGCGCGAGCTGATCCGCGAGCTGGACGACGAGAGCACGCCCCGCCGCGGCTCGGCCCAGCCGCGCCCGGAAGCCGAGCAGAAGCGCCGCGATCGCTTGATCGAGCTCGGCACGCGCTATCAACTGTTGAGCAGCGCGACCAGCTTCGTGGCCGTGGTGGAGCGCGCTTCAGCCGATCGCACGACCTCGCCCGCCGAGCTGCGCCGCATCCCGGTGGCGCTGACCACCGGCTGGGGTGGCGGCGGGCGCATGCGGAGCGTCGCGGCTGCGGGCGCGATGATCATGTCCGCGCCGCGGATGATCGGATCCGCGTCGCCGGCAGCCATGCCGACCGCGGGCGGAGTCCCCGGCGTGTTCGCCAAGGCGTCCGCCGACAGCGAAGCGCTCTACTCGTCCGCGCCTGCGCTGTTCGCGACGCCGCCGCCCTCCCCAGCGCGCACGATCTCGCGCGTGCCAGCTGCGCCCGATCGACTCTACGACCTGCTCATGACCCAGCGCGCC
>Ga0190265_10002745_pt1 | contig 11853 bp, 7 predicted proteins | sample Popmic124T_FD_133135 | JGI IMG/M metagenome (GOLD analysis project Ga0190265, IMG submission 133135) | Populus adjacent soil microbial communities from riparian zone of Indian Creek, Utah, USA - 124 T | ecosystem: Environmental > Terrestrial > Soil > Riparian zone | place: USA: Utah | collected...
CCGACGGAAAGGGGGGCCGGGCGCGCATCAACGGGCGGCTCGTCACGGTGGCGGTGCTTGCCGCCGCCGGAGCGCAGCTCGTCGAGATCGCGGGGCAGCAGGAGGCGCAGGGCGTTGGCGCTCCGGCCAACCAGCGCGCACTGCTCGACGCATTCTCAGGCTCCACCGCACTTGCAGCCGAGCTCGCTAACATGGTCCGAGCGGCCGCCCGCGCCCAGAGCCAGTTGCAGGCGCTGTTGTCCAGCGAACGCGAGCGCGAACGCGAGCTCGACCTTCTGCGCTACGAGATCTCGGAGATCGAAAAGGCCGCGCTCGAGGAGGGGGAACTCGACCGGCTGACCGCTGACGCGGACCGCCTCGAGCACGCCGAGTCGATCGCCCTGGCGTTGGGGAGAGCGATCGAGGCGCTGAACGGGGACCATGGGGCCGCGGAGACCATCGACTCGGCGCTTAGGGACGTCACGGCGGCGGCTCAGAGGGACACCGCTCTCGAGGACGTGACCCGGCGGCTCGAGGCAGCATCGCTCGAGATCTCCGACGTCGCAGGCGACCTGATCAGGAGCGTGGTGGCACCCGATCCTCGGGCGCTAGAGGAGACGAGGGCCCGCCTCGATGTCATCGCGCGAATGGTCCGCAAGTACGGCGACGACCACACCACTTCTGAGGACGATTCAAGCGAGGGAGTTTCGTCGGCCCCCGAGACCCGGGTACTCGGCTACGTGGCACGCGCCCGGGCCCGCGCCGAGGAGCTGGCCAACGCCGAGTCGTCGCTCGGATCGTTGCGCGGCGAGCACGACGACCTGATGGCGCGAGCAGGCCAGCTCGCGCGTGATCTGGGGGCCCGGCGGAGAAAAGCCGCCCCCCGTTTCGAGCGCGCAATGGAGGAGATGTTGGGAGGCCTCGCGCTCGAGGGCGCTCGATTCCAGGTGGCACTTACCGAAAGAGAGCTGTTCGAGGGCGGTGGAGAATCCGTCGAGCTTCGCGTCGCGGCCAACCCCGGCGAGAACCCTCGTCCCATTGCGAAAGTCGCTTCGGGTGGGGAGTTATCCCGCATCGCCCTGGCCTTGCATCTGTTGACCTCGAAGGACAGGGGGACCGAGGGCTCCGCTCGAACGATGGTCTTCGACGAGGTCGACGCCGGCGTCGGCGGCAGGGCGGCTCAGTCCGTTGGTCGAGCGCTGGCAGACCTGGCGCGCGTCTCGGAGGCGCAGGTTCTCCTCGTTACACACCTTCCGCAGGTAGCCGCTTTTGCCGGTTCCCACTACCGCGTTCTCAAAGAGTCCGCCGACGAGCGCGCGTCCGCGCTGGTCGCGCGCGTCGAGGGGGCCGAGAGGCTCGACGAGCTGTCGCGCATGTTGGCGGGAATGCCCGAGAGCCGAAGGGCGCGCGAACACGCCAAAGAGCTACTCGAGACAGCGAGCATTCGATGAAGATGCTCGGGAAGAAGAAACGCCACCACTTGCCGGAGGTGCCGGGAACGCTCCTCGGCGTGGCGCGAGTCGACCCTCGCACCAAGGACCTGACGAGTCGCTTGAACCCCGGTGAGATCGCGGTCATTGACCACGAGGACATCGATCGCATCTCGGCCGAGGGGCTGATAGAGCGGCGCGTGAGGGCAGTTGTGAACGCGTCGAGATCGACGACGGGTCAATACCCCAACCTCGGCCCGATCCTGCTGTGCTCAGCCGACATCCCGGTGATCGACGACGTGGGCAAGGGGATCATGCTCCTCATCGATGGAACAGAGCTGACCATTGACGGCAATCGGATTTATCGCAGAGAGGGCGAAGAGCACATTGAAATCGCTCGGGGGACACGGCTCGATCTAAAGGGCGTCGAGGAGGCACTGGACGAGGCGAAGGAAGGCATAGCCACAGAGCTCGAACGCTTCGCACAGAACACCATCGAGTACATAGAGGACGAGCGGGACGTGCTGCTCGAGGCGGCCCGGCTACCCGAAGTTCGAACCGACTTTCACGGGCGCCACGTGCTCGTGGTGGTGCGGGGATACGACTACAAAGACGACCTCAAAGCACTCCGCTCGTACATTCGCGAGGTAAAGCCGCTGCTCATCGGCGTCGACGGCGGAGCGGACGCGATCTGCGATGTCGGATTGAAACCCGACATGATCATTGGAGACATGGACTCGGTGACAACCGAGGCCCTAACGAGTGGCGCGGAGCTGGTGGTGCATGCATACGCGGGAGGCCACGCGCCCGGCTTCGAGCGCCTCGACGCGCTCGGACTGTCGTGTGTCGTTTTCGAGGCGACCGGAACGTCCGAGGACATCGCCATGCTGCTCGCGTACGAAAGGGGGGCCGAGCTGATTGTCGCCGTGGGAACCCACGCCAACCTCATCGAGTTCCGAGACAAGGGCCGCAAGGGGATGGCATCCACCTTCCTGACCCGTCTGAGGGTCGGTCCGATCCTGGTCGACGCAAAGGGCCTGAGCCGCCTGTATCACGGTCGCGTTCGTGGACGGGACCTCGGGCTTCTCGTGTTCTCCGCGCTGCTCGCCATCAGCATGGTCATCGCGTTCTCCGACGTCTTCCGCGGTCAACTGGCCTTGCTCTGGACACAACTCTCGCTTACGTGGGATTCGGTCAGGACGGCGGTCTTCGGATGATCGACTTTCGCTATCTCGTCGTCACGATCATTTCCATCTTTCTCGCTCTGACTGTCGGCATCATGCTCGGAGCAGGCTTTGTGGGGGACCCGCTCGCGCGGGACCTCGAGGACCGCATCAAGACGGTACAGAACGAGGTAAATCAGCAGCGGGAGCAGATCGACCAGCTCCGCGCTCAGAACAGGTCGTTGACCGAATGGGCGGCTGCGGTGGAGCCTTGGGCGATCGACGGCCGGCTGAACGGCCAGAACGTGGTCCTCTTCACCGTCGACGGTGCGGACGGCGGGGTCATCGACGGCACGATCACGGCCCTCGAAGGAGCGGGCGCGACCATCGTCACGCAGATCAACCTGGCCCCGAAGTTTGCGCTCGAGAGTCAACCCGAGGCCGACCAGCTTGCAACAATCGTCGATTCGGTCGAGGCCGAGCCCTCCGATATACGGATGGACGCGGCCGGTGCGCTGGGAGAGGGTGCCGCCTCACTCGCTCTGGACGGCGACGGAACGACCGAGGAGGGTGAGGGCTCCGCACAGGTCGCCTATTCCGAGCTCCTAAGGCTGCTCGAGGACGAGGACTTCGTCTCCGTGGCGCGTAACAGCGACGAGGGCGACGTTGTACCTAGCGGGTCGTCGTTCGTGATCGCCGGTGGGAATGCAACGGCGCAACCGTTCCAGGTTCCCGGGTTCGTCAGACGGCTGAGCTCGGAGCTAACCGCCGGCGAAACGGACGTCGTGGTTACCGAGTCATCTTCGAGTCAGTGGGACATGGTCCCGGCCGTGCGCGACGACGATGACATAAACGAGATCGTCTCGACGGTTGACACGGGCGAAAGCGCGCTCGGTCATGTTGCGCTCGTGCTCGTCCTCAGTGAGCCCGAGGACAACCCGGCGGGTCACTACGGAACCGATGAAGGCACACGACTGCTGCCGGACCTTCCGCCCGAGGAGTAGCGGGTACCCAATGAGGCAACTTCGTTCGACGAAGCAATCATGGCGTCGCTAGCGCAGCCTCAAGGATCCCTTGCGCGCGGCGCAGCCGTCATAACGCTGGCGACGGCTGTCTCGCGTATCACGGGATTCGTCCGCGTCATCGTCGTCGCTGGGGCAATGGGCACGACCTTTCTGGCGAACACCTATCAGACCGCGAACACTGCTCCCAACGTGGTCTTCGAGCTCGTCGCGGCAGGTGTACTCACGTCAGTATTCGTGCCGACCTTCGTCGACTACCTGGTCAGGGGCCGCCGGGACGAGGGCTGGCAGGCCGCCAACGCGCTCACGACGATCGCGATCGTTGGGCTCGTTGCCATCGCCCTGTTGGTTGCGCTTCTGGGCGACCCCATCATGCGCCTCCTGACACTGGGAGTGGACGACCCAGACCTGCGCGCGCAACAGATCTCGCTGGGAGCCACGTTCTTGCGACTGTTCGCTCCGCAGATCGTGTTCTACGGAGCCGGCATGATCATGACGGGTGCCTTGCACGCTCACCGTCGCTTCGCCATCGCCGCTATCGCCCCGATTCTCAACAACATCGTCGTGATTGGCGTCTACGTGGTGTATGCGCTGCTGCGTGGCGACGACGCTCCTACCGTGGACGGGATAACCGGGACACAGACCCTGGTTCTTGGGCTCGGCACCACTCTCGGGGTGGTGGTCATGACCGTGTGTCTGATCCCTCAGCTGAGATCGCTCGGGTGGCGCTTTCGTTTCAAATGGGCTCCCCGGCATCCGGCGGTGCGGAAGGCCGCGCACCTCGGGGTGTGGGCGCTCGGCTATGCGGGGGGCTACCAGGCCGGCTTGATCGTCGTCCTCATTCTCGCCAACGGAGTCGAGGGCGGCGTCGCCGCTTACCAGTGGGCATACACCTTCTTCTACATGCCACATGCCCTGTTCGCGGTCGCCATCTTTCACGTCCTGTTTCCCGCGATGTCCGAGGACGCTGCGCGCGGTGAGCCCGAGGAGCTCTTGAACCGTCTTCGAGACGGTCTCCGCATGCTTGCTTTCATCCTGCTGCCGACAGCGGCACTCATGTTTGCGGGTGCGGACGCGATCTCCAAACTGACCCTTCAATACGGAGTGATGACCGCAGCGGGGGCCGAGATGATCGGGCGCGTTCTGGCCGCATTCGTAATCGGGCTCCCGACCTACTCCACCTTTCTCGTGGCCACGCGCGCCTACTACGCGCTGAGCGACACCAAGACACCCGCGCTCGTCAACGGAGTTGCCGTCATCATCTCCAGCGTTCTTGGTGTGATTCTGTTCACGGGGGCGAGCAACGACTGGTCGGTGCCTGGGCTGGCTCTCGCTCATTCGGCGGCATTCGCGGTCGCTGCCGTGGTGTTGATGCATCTGTTGTCTCGTCGCCTCGGAACCGTTGCCACCAGGGACCTGAAGGTCGGCATCGGCCGCTCGCTGGGCGCAGCGCTTCTGACGCTTGCGGTGGCAGGGGCTATCACGGTCGCGCTGCCCGAAGCCACGAAGCTCGAGTCACTGGTGAGTCTCACGGTGGCCTCGGTTGCCGGTGTTGGTATTTACGTGGCGGTCATGATGATGGCCGGCGCACCGGAGTTACGACGCTTCGCTGCACTCCGCAAACGGAGCAAGCCGAGGTGAGTCGCCGCTTGAACGTTCTGCAGGTCCTGGGCCGGTCGGCCGGAGGGATCGCGAGGCACGTCGCCCAAATCACTGAAGCGCTGGACGGCGACGAACTGTCGGTCGACGTCGCCGGGCCGACGGACCTTCCAGTGGCAATGCCCAAAGCCGTTATTCCTCTCGATATCCCCGATGGGCCGACGGGTCACCCACAGGTCGTGCGGAGACTTCGCAGCTACGTGAAGCAGGGCGGCTACGACATCCTTCATGCGCACGGACTGCGAGCTGGAATCGATGGGGCACTCGCGGGGCGTCCGCTCGAGATCCCGGCCCTGCAGACGGTTCACAACCTAGTGCGCGCGGACGTCTCGGGGAAGGTCAAGGCCGCGGCTTACAGATGGGCCGAGCCGCTTTCGGTTCGCCTCACTCAGCGAACCTTCGCGGTGTCGGAGGAGATCGCTCGACACCTGCGGGGTCAATCGCCCAAGTCCGCGGGGAAGGTCGAGATTCTCTATCTCGGAATCGGCGAGGCGCCTAGTGTGAAGAGGTCACCCGCCAAGGTCCGAGCCGAGGCGAAGGTGCCCGACGACGCCAAGCTGATAGTCACGGCGTCTCGCCTCTCTGCACAAAAGGCCTTGGACGTTATGTTGAACGCGGTCGCACGGCTTCCCGCGAATGTTCTGTTGATCGTGCTCGGCCAGGGACCCGACGAGCAGCAGCTAAGAACGATGTCGGGGGCACTGGGGCTCGGCGACCGCGTGCAGTGGCTCGGCTGGCGCGACGACAGTGCCGACTGGATCAACGCCGCAGATGTATTCAGCCTGTCGTCGAACTGGGAGGGCGTCCCGCTCGCCGCGCAAGAGGCCATCGCGCTCGGGACCCCGGTGGTGGCGACCGAGGTCGGAGGAATGCCGGAGCTAATAGAGGACCGGTCCTCGGGGCGGCTCGTGTCCAAGGGAGACCCCGAGGCGCTCGCCGCTGCTCTGAGCGAGGTGTTGAGCTCGCCCGAGACCGCCAATCGCTTCGCGGACCGGGCGCTCGTCGATCTCCGGAGGCGCTTCTCGACGGACCTGATGCTCGACCGCCTCCGCGGAGCATACGAATGGCACGCGCGCTGAGGGTCGCGCGAATCCTCGTCGCGGCAACCGTCCTCGCGCTGGCAACCGCCCTTCCGGTCCAGGCTCAGGAGGATTGCGCGCGCAGTGTCGTGCTGGCACTGCCCGGAGTGTTGTGGTCAGACCTCGAACGCCACGAACCTCCGAACATTCTTCGAGCGATAGACGAGGGCGCGTGGGCATCGATGTCGGTGCGCACGAACTCGTCGCGGACGTCACTGTCTTCTGGCTTCGTGACAATGGGGGCGGGCGCAAGAGTAGACGGGGGAGTGACCACCGGGGGCCCAGTGGAGGCAGGGAACCCCGGCTCGTCGACGGCCTCGGGGGTGCAGGTCGCAGGAGTCGATGAGGTCGAGCGCATGGCCGATGACGACGGCTACGGTGCCCGTCCCGGTGCGTTTGCCGGCGCGCTCGACGCCCCGGTCCACGCGATCGGTAACGGCGACCTTGGGAGACCTGCTCCGGCCCCCATCGGATTCGGACGATGGACTCTGCTGTCGGCGATGAACCCGAACGGAGTGGTCGACACTGCGACCACTGGTGACGGCCTTCTCGCCGACGACGACGCGGCCCCCTATGGCGTGCGCACCGACCCCGAGCGATTGTCCGAGGCACTCGACGGCTTCTTCGCCAACGAGGCCTGCGGCGTCGCCTTCATCGACCAGGGCGACCTGACACGCTTCGATCAGTGGGTCATGGCATTGGGGCGGGATGAGATAACCGGCGCCCTTGTCGCGCTGCAGCGCGACGCCCTGATGGCATCCGACGAGCTCGTCGGCGATCTCCGAAACCGCATGGGACCGGAGGACCTGTTGCTTGTCGTCTCGCCGACCTCCCCTTCGTGGGCCGATGAAGCTCATCTCGGCGTTGCGGTTGCAGTGGGGGGCGATACCGAGCCGGGGACGACTCTCGAATCCGCATCCACCCGCCGTCAAGGTCTCGTGACGCTCCCCGACGTCGCTCCGACGGTCCTCGAACACTTCGGTGTCGACCGGCCCCCGACGATGAACGGCAGGGCGATGGTGGCCGCTTCGACAAGCGATGCGCCAGTTCCATCGATGGTGTCGCTCGACGACGAGTCCGTGTTCGTCGATCGGGTCAAGGGCCCCTTGAGCTCGATCTTCGTCTTGTTCCAGGTGGTGGTCTACGTGCTTTTGCTGCTACTCCTGGTGTGGAGGGAGCGGCGCGGAGGCGTCGGTTCGATCGCGGCGCGCACTCTCCAGGTCTGTGGTCTTGCCGTCGTCGGATTTCCGGTCTCCACCTACCTGGCCGGTGTCGTCGACGGGCACACGCTGGGTAGCTTCGCGTTCGGTGGTCTGCTCATCGCCATCACCGGCGCGCTGGTGTTGATTGCATCGTTGATCTTCGAGGGCCCACTGGACAGGTTGCTGGCACTCGTGTCCTTCACGTGGCTCGTCGTCGCACTGGACCTCGTGACTGGGAGCATGCTGCAGCTCAACACCGTGTTCGGCTACTCGCCCATCGTCGCGGGCCGTTTCGCAGGCGCGGGGAACATCGTCTTTGCGGTGTTCGGCGTGACGGCGATCTTGACAGGAGCACTCATCGCTTACCGCTTCAGCGGAAGGTCCTTCACGATGCCGCTCGTGACGGCGCTCTTCGTTGTGACGATCGTCATAGACGGTGCTCCCTCGTTCGGAAGTGACGTCGGGGGAGTCCTGGCTCTCGTTCCCACCCTGGGGGTAACCCTGGTGCTGCTTACAGGCCGGAGGCCAAGGCTGCGCACTCTCGTCATCGCCACCATTGCGGGAGTGGCCGCCCTCGGCCTCTTCCTGGTTATCGATCTCTCGCTGCCGGACGAGTCGCAAACTCATCTCGCCCGGCTTTACGAGGACACGCGCGACAGGGGACTCGGAGCCCTTGTCGAAACCGTCCAGCGCAAGGCGACCTCGAACCTCCGCGTGTTCACCTCGACGATCTGGACGTTCTTCGTGCCGCCCGCACTCTTTGCGATGATCTATCTGCTCCGCCGCCCGAGCGGGAGGTGGCAGCAGTTCGCAGTCGACTATCCCAAGCTGAGGGGCGGGCTGATCGGGGGCCTGATGCTCGCGGTCGTGGGGTTCGCCGTCAACGACTCGGGCATCGTCATCCCCGCCGTGATTCTGTCTTTCCTCGTTCCCATGGCGCTCCTTGTCCACCTGGCCATGGAGGCACCGGCTCTTGAGGGGCCCGCGCCGACGAGAAAGGAGGTCCCGGCATGACGCGTGACGTCGCGCTCATGGCTGCGATCTCGTGCCTGGTGGGATTCGTCGCCTCGCTGCTCGCCGTCCGGGTCGCACTCGCATCGGCTCCTCGATCCCTGCTGAGAACGAACGTCAACGAGCGCGAGGTGCCCGTCGTCCTCGGTTTCGGGGTCCTGTTCGGAACCATCGCCGGAGCCTTCGCTCTCATGTTCTCGATCTCGGTGACCAACGATCCATCGATCGGACGCGTGGCTGCGACCCTGGTCATCGTTGTGGTGGCGGTGATGTTCGCTGCCGGTCTGATCGACGACTTACGAGGTGATGAGAAGGCGCGGGGCTTTCGAGGGCACGTGTCGTCCGCGAGCGGCGGCCGCCTGACGGGAGGTGTCGTCAAGATCGTGGCGGGCGGCGCCGCTGGAGCGATCGCGGCCATCCCCGCCGACGGTCTCGGGCACAGGATCGAGGTGTTCCTGCTCGTTGCGCTCACGGCGAACCTCTTCAACCTTCTCGACCGGGCCCCCGGACGCGCGCTCAAGGTCTCGTTCCTCTTCCTCGTTCCGCTCATGGTCCTTGGCCCCGCCGGCCTCGCCGTCGGCATGGCGGGACTCGTGGGGGCCCTCGTGGCTCTGACTCCGGCCGACCTGCGAGAGAGGGCCATGCTCGGGGACGCCGGCGCCAACCCGATCGGAGCGGTCGTCGGTCTGGCCCTGGCCTATTCCCTCGACGAACCCTTCCGGTTCCTTGCGGTGCTCGCGATCGGGGCACTCAACGTCGCATCCGAGAGGGTCTCGTTCTCGCGGGTGATCGATTCGACTCGGTGGCTGAAAGCTTTGGACGGGATCGGCCGCAAATAGACGCGTCGTCGGAGCCGCGCGTGCTACTTTGGGCTGACTTCCCCCGAGCACCGAGGCGTCTTTTGCCGTTGGGCGGGTCGGGGGTCGTCACCAGGTACGACGTGGAAGCTTCCGCGGTCATCGTGAGGCGTGGGCTCACACGTATTGGAACGAGTTCAGGAACGGAGGACTGGTGGCGAAGCACGTTTTCGTGACGGGTGGCGTGGTGTCGAGCCTTGGAAAGGGCATCACCGCAGCCTCCCTCGGGCGGCTCCTGAAGGCGCGAGGCCTCAGGATCATGATCCAGAAGCTGGACCCCTACATCAACGTCGACCCCGGGACCATGAATCCGTTCCAGCACGGCGAGGTGTTCGTCACCGAGGACGGCGGCGAGACCGACCTGGACCTCGGTCACTACGAGCGTTTCATCGACGAGAATATGCACCGCGCTTCGAACGTCACCACCGGCTCGCTCTATCAGAGCATCATCGCCAGAGAGCGGCGCGGGGACTACCTCGGTGACACCGTTCAGGTCATTCCTCACGTCACCGAGGCGATCAAGGAGCGCATCCTGGCGCTTGCCGACGACTCCGGGGCGGACGTCCTCATCACCGAGATCGGCGGGACCGTCGGTGACATCGAGTCGCTGCCGTTCCTCGAAGCGATTCGCCAGCTGAAGCGCGAGCTCGGCCGCGACGACACCTGTTACGTCCACGTCACGCTCGTGCCCTTCATGGGGGCCGCCGAGGAGCTCAAGACCAAGCCGACCCAGCACTCGGTCAGGGAGCTTCGCAGCATCGGTATTCAGCCGGATGCCATCGTCTGCCGCAGCGACCGGCCGATAACTCCCTCGCTCAAGCGCAAGATCTCGCTTCTCTGCGATGTCAACGAAGAGGCAGTCGTGTCGATGGTGGACGCGAGCAGCATCTACGAGGTGCCGCTTGTCACCCACGGCGAGAACCTCGACGGGTTCGTTGTCGACCACCTTCGGATGGCCGATGTCCCCGAACCCGACCTGAGCCACTGGCAGGGGATCGTCAACCGGATCAACTCGTGCACGAAAGAGCTCAATATCGGCCTCATCGGCAAATACGTCACGTTGCCCGACGCTTATCTCTCGGTTGTCGAGAGCCTGAAGCACGCGGGCTACGCGCATTCGACCGACGTGAAGATCACGTGGATTGCTTCCGACGACCTGGAAGGAGCGAACCTCCACGAAATCCTCGGAGATCTCGACGGGGTCCTGGTCCCCGGCGGTTTCGGAGTACGGGGAATCGAAGGAAAGATCGACGCAACGCGCTTCGCGCGCGAGAACGGCGTTCCGTTCCTCGGTATCTGTCTTGGACTGCAGTGCGCGGTCATCGATTTTGCCCGCAACGTTGCCGGGCTCGAGGGAGCGAACTCGTCGGAGTTCGATTCATCTACACCGGCCCCCGTGGTCGACATTCTGGCGGGACAGGATCTCAATTCTCTTGGCGGAACCATGCGGCTCGGCGCGTACCCGTGTCGCATCAGCAAGGGCACGAAGGCTGAGGACGCCTACGGGACCGAGCTTATCTTCGAGCGTCACCGCCACCGCTACGAGGTCAATCCCCGCTTCCGTCGCAAGCTCGAGGATGCGGGGCTCGTTTGCTCCGGAGAATCGCCGGATGGGACGCTCGTCGAGATCATCGAACTGGCCGATCACCCGTGGTTCGTCGCGGGTCAATTCCACCCCGAGTTCAAGAGCCGGCCGGACCGACCGCAGCCTCTGTTCAGAGACTTCATCGGCGCGGCCATAGCTCGCAGACACGGCGAGATCTCCATTCCCGAGGCCGTCGGCCACTCCAGCGACGGTAGTGTCTGAACCGAACAACCAAGGGGGGTTTGGTTCATGAAGGTCGGAGTACCGCGCGAGCTAAAGGACAACGAGTACCGCGTCGCGATCACTCCCGCGGGAGTACGCGAGTTCGTCGTCCAGGATCATGAGGTCCTCATCGAGGAGAACGCGGGCCGTGGCTCGAGCATCCTGGACTCCGAGTTCGAGCGCGCCGGCGCTGTCATCGTGCCGAACGCCGACGTGGTATTTGCCGAGGCCGACATGGTTCTCAAGGTGAAAGAGCCCATCGAGGAGGAATTCCATCGCCTGCGCGACGGGCTCATCCTGTTCACCTACCTGCACCTCGCCGCTTCCGAGAAGGTGACGACAGCGCTCCTCGAATCGAAGACGACGGGAGTCGCGTACGAGACGGTCGCTTACCCCGACGGATCTCTGCCGTTGCTCGCACCCATGAGTGAGGTGGCCGGGCGCATGGCACCGCAGGTGGGCGCCCACTTCCTCGAGCGCGAAAACGGGGGCCGGGGGATCCTCATGGGCGGGGTGTCCGGCGTTGCTCCCGCCAAGGTCGTCGTCATCGGGGCCGGCATGTCAGGGATGAACGCGGCCTGGATAGCGCAGGGAATGGAGGCCGAGGTCATCATCCTCGACACGAACATCGCGAAGCTGCGCGA
>Ga0190265_10002746_pt1 | contig 11852 bp, 6 predicted proteins | sample Popmic124T_FD_133135 | JGI IMG/M metagenome (GOLD analysis project Ga0190265, IMG submission 133135) | Populus adjacent soil microbial communities from riparian zone of Indian Creek, Utah, USA - 124 T | ecosystem: Environmental > Terrestrial > Soil > Riparian zone | place: USA: Utah | collected...
GCTCCGACTGGTGAAAAGTGGTCGCCACCAGGAAGAAAATGAGCAGCATGAAGACCATGTCGATGATCGGCGTCAGATCAATCGCCGGTCCGTCGATTTCGCGGGATCGTTCAAGCAGCATCGAATCACCCTCAGGGCAGTGTCGCGCCGGCGGCTCTCTCATTTGTGAGAACGCCGATCTCGGCGCCGTGGCCGTTGCCACTACCGGCAACTGAATCCAGCCGCAGTGCTCCCGCCGTTGCTTTCTCGCGGCTCGTCAGGGCGTATTCCTCCACGAACTCGACGACCATTTGATCGACCTCTTCCACCAGCCGGTCGATCTTCGCGGCGATCCAGTGGTAGCAGACGATGACGGGAATGGCGACGCATAGACCTGCGGCCGTCGTGATCATCGCCGCGTAGATGCCCGAGGCCAAAAGCTCGGTGCGTCCGAGGGCTTCGGCGGAATTCGCCACGGTCTGGAACGCCTCGATCATGCCGAAGATCGTGCCGAGCAAGCCGAGCAGCGGACTGAGCGATGCGACCATCGAGAGCACGCGCAGCCGGCGACGCAGAGAGAGAATCGCGCGGGCACCCGCCTGCTCTACGTGACGCTCCAAGACGTCGAGCGGCTCGCCAAGCCGTTTTATTCCTACCGCGAAAATTTCCGCGATGGGAGTGTCAATTGTGCGACAGTATTCAATCGCCCGAGTGCGGCCGCCGGGCTGGGCGATGGTTTCCTTCAGTTTGGGCAAGAAACCCTCGGGAATGATCTTTCGCCGGCGCAACACGAGCAGCCGCTCGATAATCACCGCGAGGGCCACGAGCGAGCATGCCGCGATCGGGATCATCACCGGCCCGCCCTTGATCATGAAGTCCCAGATCGACTCGATCCGCGCGCTGCCGGCCGCGGGTGTCGAAGCGTCGGCCTGTTGTGCGAGCATGAGCGCGAACCCGTTCAAACAGGAAAGCAACATGAGTGGTCTCCGATGTTCTCGAACTGCAATTCATCCAAGCCAGGCGTCGGCGAATGGTTTGCCGGGCGTTGCGGCATTTCAAACGCGGGCCACGCGTCAGGTTCTACCGGGCAGGCTGCTTCCGGCCAGAGTTTCGATTCGGCTAGCCGCCATTTCCGCCCACTTGGTGGTCGAGTACTTCTCGCGCACGGTCTCAAATTGTCGGCGCGCTTCGGCGGTCTTGTTGAGCTGCTCGAAGCACCGGCCGGCCTCGTACAGCGCGGCCGCGCTCCAATCCGGATAGGCGTACAAAATGTCCACCTTCATCAACTCGGCCACGGCTTCGTTGAGTTTCTTTTGAGCGAAGAAGCACTGACCGATCTGGAATTGAGCCCGGGCAGCCGTCGGGCCTTCGTGTCGTTCGATGACACGGCGATAGGCTTTGATGGCCTCGGGATGCCGGCCCTGGTTTTCTCGCGCCCAGCCGCGACCGAATTCGGCCTGATGCCACTGCTCCCGATCCGCGAAATGTTCAAGATAGAGCTCAAACGCCGCCTCACTCTTCGCCCATTGCTGTAGCTGGGCGCGACACTCGCCGGCTCGAAGCAAGGCCGGGCCGTACTCTTCGCCGCGAGCGTCGGCGGCGATTACGCGATCGAAACAATCGGCGGCGCGCCCGAAATCGGCGGCCTGAAAGTGCGATTCCCCTTCGAAATATGCGGCCGATGGGGCGAGTTCGCTTTTTCCGAACCGTTTTGAAAAATCGCCCAGGCTCTGAGCGGCGAGGTCAAAGCGCTTTCCGTTGAAATAGAGTACACCCAGTTGATAAAGGGCATTTTCGCAGAGGGCGGCCGGAAGATCGAACTTCGCCTTTTTTGCCAGCGACTGGAAACGATCGAGGAGTTCGATCGCTGCGTCGGAATCGCTCGCGTCTTTTTCCAGTGCGGCCAATTCGACGAAACCGTGGGCTGCGAGAAGATCGTCCCCGTTTTCCGCGATGACCTCTTGATAGGCCTTGATCGCCTTGCGGTTTCTGCCGAGGGTCCGCAGGCAATAGGCTCGCTCGTATGAGAGAGAGCGTTTCATGGCCGGATCGAGCTGGGAGGAGTCCGCGGCATCGATCTGTTTCAGCGCGTCCTCACATTTGCCTTCGCGTGACAGGATGAGGGCGAGGCTCCCCCGGGCCATTTGCTGGCGCGGGGACTCAGGGAATTTTTTCAGAAACCGTTCGAATTTCTTTCGAGCTTCGGGGGACTTTGCCGCGGCCAATGCGGTGGCTTCCTGATAGGCGGCCTCGGCCGCGTCATCGCCATCGGCCGACTGGGCCCAATCGCCGAAGCCGGCGGCTGCGCCCGCGTAGTCGCCCTGCTGCATCGCGAGGGTCGCGAGATGCCGCCGGGCCGGGCCGACGAACTTCGAATCGGCGTCCGCGGCGACGACCGCTTCAAAATCGCGCCGGGCTTCGTCCGAGCGCTTCAATAGTAGATAGCACTGACCTCGTTCGAAGCGCGCCTGCTCGGCGACGGAACTTTTGGGGAACTCATTCAAGACTCGATCGAAGGACTCGATGGCCGCGTCGTGCCGCTCAAGCCGCGAGGCGCTCAGGCCCATCTTCAGCGAGGCATCGTCGCACGAGGGCCGCGGGCAGCCCTTCAGATAAATTGCGAGCGAGTTCAGGGCGGCCTCCCACTTCTCATCCCGGAATCGCAAGTCGCCGAGAACGAGGTGAAGCGATTCGAACTTCTGGGAATCGCCGGTGTCTTTTTCGAGCGCCACGAGCGCCTTCATCGCGTCGGCGTACTGGCCTTGATGGTAAAGGGAGAGGCCCAGCCGATAGCGCGCAGACGCTGCATCGGGGGCATTGGCGAACTTGGACAGATATGCCTGGAAGGCGGCGGTCGAGTGCTCATGCCGGCCCAGGAGAAACTCGTTCTCCCCGACGAGAAAGGCCATGCTCGCTTCGAGGGAATGCTTTGAATACTTCTCCAGGAATTCGGCGGCGAAGTCGCGGCTCTTCTCGAATTGCTTCGATTCATGGGCAACCACGGCCGAAAGATGCAACACCTGGGCCGCGAGCGGATGCTCGGCGTATTTTGATCTCAGGGTTTCGAGGGTCCGCGCCGCAGACTTGGGCCTGGCGAGGCGGTGCTGTGCAATCGCCAGGTCGTAAGTCGCTTCCGCGGCGAACGGCAATTCATCCGACGCTTCCAGAAGCGATTCGAGATTCTTGGCGGCCGCCCGCGCGTCACCGAGGCGTAGTTTGCACTTCGCTGCCCAATACTGCCGCTCTTTTTTTTCGTCGCCATCGCTCTTGCCTGTCTCAAAGAGCGCCAGCGCATCGGCGTACTCGCCCTGCTCGAAGCGAACGCGGGCCAGCAGCAGGGTCGCCGGGGAATTCGACTGAGCTTTTTGCCCGCCACGCGACAACGGCTGCAACAGATCGGCCGCTTCAGCCAGCTTTCCCTGGCGATAAAGCAATGACGCAAGGCCGAGGCAAGCCTGGGGGTGGTAGTCGGTCGCGGATGCTTCCAGAACGGCGCGGTATCGTGATTCGGCGCGGGCCGGCTTGCCTGAGGCGTCCAGGCACTGGGCGAGCAACAACTCGCCGTGCCGGGCCAGATTGTTGTCACTATGTTTCGAGAGGAGCAGCTCAAAGCGCTCGGCTGCACGGTCGTGCTTTTCGAGACGCATCTCGGCGATACCGCCGAAATAGAGCGCTCGGGCGGCATGCGGTGCCTGGGCCGACTGCTTCAATACTTCCATGCACTGTGCGGCCGCCTCCTCGTTTTTTCCAGCGCGGCAGAGCGCTTCCACGAGATAGCTTGCGGCATCGTCGGCGAGCGCATGTTTCCTGGATTTCTCGACGACGCGCTGGAAAGAAGTAGCTGCGGCGTCGAATTCGCCGGCGGCAAGGCGGCATTGACCGAGCATCGTCGCAACTTCGGCCGCGAATTTGAATTCGTCATCCTCGGCGATCGCGGCGAGTTCGTTTGCTGCTTCCTCCAGCTTGTTCAACCGAAACAAGGACACGCCGATGCCATACCGCGCGACTGCCGCGTCGACTTCAGCCGGCTTGCCTTCCAGGAACCGGCGATACTCTCCGATGGCGAGATCGTACAACCCCCGATTCAGGAAACCGTGAGCCGCCACCAGCGCCTGCCGGCCGCGGAGGTTTTCACCCGCCTGCGATTGCGTGGGATCGGCGTCGGTCGATGGACCCGCCGCGATCGCGCGATCGCGCTCCGCATATGCCACCAGACTGAACACCACGGCCGTTGCCACGATTCGCGCGCGCATCGAGAACCCTCCCCATCTGATGTGCCGTCTTAACTACCAGAGACTTCGTCGGGCCGCAGCGATTCGGTGTCGATGCCGGAGTATTACGATCTCTCAGCGCGTGGGTTCGACCTCATCCGAATTTTCAAGCTCATCGGCCATCGCATCGGCCTGGGCTTCTAACTCCTCGCTCTGAGTTTCCAACTGGCGGGCGTTCGCGTATAGCTCGCTCGCGGAACGCTCCAACTCGCGGGCCTGTTCTTCCAGAGTTCTCGCCTGCTGCTGGGCGTCTTCTCCTTCGCCCGATTCCATCAATTCCGACGCCTGGTCGCTGAGTGAATCGGCTTCGTCAGACAATCGATCGGCCTCTGCTTCCAACTGCTCGGCACCACGGAGCAACTCCGCGACGGCCTCCTGAAGGGCTCCCAAATCCCGGCTGACCGCACCGCCGCGGGCCTTGCCGTGCTTGTGCTTTTCCTTGTGCTCTTTTTCCAGCTTCCGCTTGTACTCTTTTGCTTGTTGTTTCATTTCCTTGCCGCGCTTCTTCATTTCCCGGGCGTATTCTTCGCTGTGCTTCTTCAACTCCTTCTCGCGCTGGGCCATCGACTTCGCGTACTCTTCACCGTGCTTTCGCAGCTCCTTGTCGCGGAGCGCCATTTCCCTGGCGTATTGCTCGGCCTGATTTGCATCGATCGTTCGACCCTGGGCGCCGCGGCGAATCGCCGCCGGCTGCCCGGCCCCTCCCGGATTGATCATTTCCAAAAATCGCTTGAAGACGTGCTGCGTCCCGGCATTGCCGTGGATTGAAATCTCGCCCTCGCCCGGCGTCACAAACACCGGCACGTCCTCACGAACCATCAGCTCAACCAGTGCCTCAAGCTTGCCTTCCGGAACAGAATACAGCGTGATTGTATCGCCCGTTCCGCCAATCAGGTCGACGAAGGCCTCAAACGCCGAATGCTGATCGGCAGTGCCGATCAATTCAATGCCGCCCTCGGCCCCACGGACGCGAGGTGGGACATCGTCGCGGGACATTAGCTTCAGCAGCGCTTCGAGCTTTCCTTCCGCGACGGGATAGGTTTTCGAAAATGTTTCACCCTGGGCCTGGGGACTGGGCTTTGGAGTACCCGGGGACCTCTCCATACGGCCACCGCGCCCTCGGGCGGCCGGCGAACCCGGCTGGGGTGTGCGCGGCAAGGACGGCGCCTGGCCTTGGCCTTCGAGCAATGCGGTTAAGCGCTCAATCTGTCGTTCGAGTCGCTCCACGCGCTGGGCCAATTCACGGTCGCCGGAGGCACCCGGACCGCGATCATCGAACCCGACCGCGACGAACGGCGCCAGCTCGACCATCGAGGCGGGCATGGGGGTCATGGCGGCCATTGGCGCCATTGGGGACATTCCCTCGACTGCCACCACTGCCGGAGCAGGCGTCATTGGCGCTATCGCCGGCGTCGGCTGCCCTTCTTCCGCTACGGGGGCGACGTGAACGTAGGTCTTGGCCGCTTTCGCCTCCTTGACCGGGTCGCACGATTCGACCGGCGTGGCGAGCCAGCCTGTGGCCACCACCGCCAGCGCCATCGCCACCGTCGCTCGCGACATCATCGGAGTGTCCTGCCGTGTCATCACCATGGTCAATCTCCTTGCAAACCGCCGGGCGGCGCCGGATGCCATGCCAATGGCCCCCGCTCGCGAACCCGCATCCGCCTCGTTCATGAATGCTTTGGTCTGGATCAACACGTCGGCATAGACCTTGCGTCCGCAGGGCTCGAGCCAGGTGACCCAGGCATCGCAACAGTTTTCCGCTTCTTCACGCAATCGGCCGCGAATCCACCAGACCAGGGGGTGCCACCAATATACCGCGCCGATGAGAAACTCGACGCGCGCGATCCAATGGTCGCGCCGCTTCAGGTGGGCGAGCTCATGGCACAGGACAACTCGTCGGCCGGCGGAGTCCAGTTGCCGCCACAGGCCCCGCGGTAGAATCAAGACAGGCCCGTCGTTGAACCATATCATCGGTGAAACGGCAAGTTCGACGCAGACCGTGCGCGGCGGACCCGGCAATTTCATCGTCCTCGCGATTTCGGCGACTTCGGCCTGGACCGCGGTCGGCGCGGGCACCGCAGTTCTCAATCTGAGGCGAAGTTGCCGCGCGGCGCCGATTCGCATCGCGACCAACCCGAGAAATCCCGTGATCCACACCGTTGCCGGAAGCGGCGGAAGGCGACCAATGGCATCGCGAATCTCCGCCAGGCCCGCGGCCCAGCCTTGAATGCGCGCGGCGGCCAACCCCGCGACACTTTCCCATAGTTCCGAAATGCGGCCAGGCTTTTCGGCGGTCCCGGTGGACGCGCCTGAATTATCGCTTGCGCTGAGCGGCGGAGAGAACAGCTCGGCTTCCGAGTGGCCGCGCTCCTCGGCCAACTTTCGCCTGACTGCGGCGATTCGTGGAATTCCGTGCGATCTCTCCTTATTCATAACATCGGCGCTCGCCATTCGCACCTGCCAGCGAGCGACCATGGTCTGAACATTGACGACACTCTCACCCAGTCGCCGGAGCAAGTGGGACAGTTGCCCGGCCAACTCAACGGCCGAAATATGACGGAGCGGCACGTTTGTTTTGGACCGGGCAACTGTCGAGGGTGGAGTGGGGGCTGAGTCCGCGTCTTGCGCGCCGGGCGCATTTTCAACAATCTGGGTGGCCACGTCGGCGTCGTTGAGCGCCGACCAACTTTCGGCATCGGTGAAATGATCCCTCGCGGGACTTGGTTCGGGGATTTCTTCGCTAGACGTCGGGGCGGTGTGGGATTTTTTCGTGCGATGCGTAAGAGGCTCTTCGTGGTTCTGTCGCGGTCGGGTCGCCGTCAAGGCAGGTGGCGAGTCAACGGCTCGCGGCGCCGCGCCGCGCGATCCCGACGGAGAAACCTCGTGCCGCACCGTGTTGGTCTCGATGGATACCGGCGGAAATATCGCTCCCGCGAACAACCAAACGAGCAACGTGAGCCAGAGCACGTGTCGCGTCGCGGGGCGGCATGGCGTCCAGCGACAGATCAGCGCCACCAGCGCCGCCATCGGCACGAGCACCACTGCGTTTCGCCACAGAAGGCCCGCAGATCGACTCCAAAGCAGCACAACGATCGCGATCAGGACGACGCCTCCGAGAAGGTATCGTCGGGTCCATTCAGCGATTGAGGAATTGTTGGTCCGCATGGATCAACCCTCCACCGCGCGATCGCCGCGCTTTTTCTTTTCGTCCAACTGCTCGACGAGCGTACGCAACTGCTCGATCTCATCGGGGGAAAACTTCTGCGTTTTCATCAGTTGCAGCACCAGCTCGCCCGCGGCGCCGTCGTAAAGTTGCTCGACGAGATTCTTGAGCCGGGTCTTGCGCACTTTGCCGCGCGACAGCACCGGCCGGTAGACGTACGCCATGTTTTCCTTGTCGCTGGCAACCACGCCCTTGTGCTCAAGCCGGGTGAGAAATGTGAGAACGGTGGTGTAGGCCACCTGACGGCCGGATCGGCGGAGGTGGCCGTGAATCTGGCGGACGGTCGAGGGGCCGGCTTCCCACAGGACGTTCAGCACCTCCAGCTCGGCGGGACTGAGTTCGGAGGATCGCTCGGCCATCGTCAAGAACCCTTTCCAACTACACTTGTCGTAAGCCTACTACAACTGTCGGAGGATTGCAAGGTTTTCCTGCGCGTTTTTTGAAAATGATTTTCTGATACATGAAACGTTAATTTTCGACAGGCGGCGAAGAAAGACGGACCGCCTTCCATCAGCCTAAACGATGCGAGTCGCCGAAGGGTTCGCCGCGATCACTCAGATTTTGTGAAAATCGCGGAAACTATTTTCGTCAGGGCCGCTTGACGCCCTGAGGCTTTCGTTCCCTGCTCAGGCCCGCAATAATTGCGTTAAATGGATTCCCTTCAGAAACTTATCCCGCTGGGCATCGACCGGCCCCTCCTTCTTTGGCTCCTCATTATCATCATTCCGCTCGTGATTTTGCTCGGTTGGCGATCGCTTTCCGGGCTGGGCGGCGGCCGGAAGTACGCCGCCGTTCTGTTGCGCAGCGCCGTGATTGCGATCCTGATCGTGCTGCTTTGCGGCGCATACCGGATCCGGTTCGTAGACGACCGGATCGCCATCTTCGTCATGGATCAGTCGAGGAGTGTCCCGAGCGATCTGCAAAGCGCCGCGTTGAAATTCGTAAAGACCGCGACGGCCGAAATGCGCCCAGGCAAGGACCGCATCGCCGTACTGAGCTTTGACGGGAAGACCTCCATCGAACAGCTTGCCGCGGACCGGCTCAAGATCGACGCCCTCGGCCCCGGCCGGGACCCCGATGAAACCAATATCGCCGCCGCCCTGCGAATGGCGGCCGCGCTGATTCCGGGTACCGAGGCGGCCCGCATCGTTATTCTGTCCGATGGGAATGAGACGGCGGGTTCCGCCGAGGAACAGGCGCAGACGCTGGCGGCGCTGGACCTTCCCGTAGATGTCGTGCCGCTCGAATTCGAGCATACGAATGAAGTGGTCTTCGAGCGCCTCGACGCCCCCGCTTCGGCACGCATCGATGAGACGATCGGCCTTTCACTCGTCCTTCGTTCGCACAAACAGACGGCCGGCCGCATTCGCATCTATCAGGGCGAGGAGCCGATCAAGGTCGGGGGCGATGCGGCCGACGACGGATTCCGCGTCGAGTTGAATCCGGGCGTCAACCGCATGACGCTTCCCATCAAACTCGCGGAGCATGGCGTTCACCGGTTTAGCGCCGTCTTTGAGCCGGATTCGCTTTCCGACGACGCCGTCCCGCACAACAACCGCGGGGAATCGTTCACCCGCGTCGGCGGAAAGGACCGCGTGCTGATTATCGGGAATGACGATTCCAGCGCCGGCGGCGCCGAATACCGCTCGATGCAAGTTATCGCCGAGGCGCTCGCTGCGCAGCGGATCGAAACCGACGTGGTCGATGCCGCTCAGACCCAGCTCGACCCGGCCACTTTATTTCAATATTCGGCGATCATCGTGTCGAATGTTTCGGCGCTCGACCTGGGAATGGACGGCCCGGCCGCGCTCGCCTCGTATACCCGCGATCTGGGGGGTGGGCTAATCGTGATCGGCGGCGACCAATCCTTCAGTGTCGGGGGTTATTACGACACTGCACTGGAGGAAATCCTGCCGGTCGAAACCAATCGCCGCCGGCTTGTCACTTTGAATCTCGCACTCGTTTGCGTGATCGACCGCTCCGGCTCGATGTGCGGCGAGAAGCTTGAACTCGCAAAGAAGGCCGCTGCGGCATCGGCCCGGCTTCTTTCGTCGCAGGATCGCATCGGCGTTGTAGCCTTCGATTTCGATTATGAATGGGCGGTCAAGCTCATGCCCTGCTCCAATAAGGACGCGATTCTCGATCGTATTCGGCGCATCGGCTGCGGAGGCGGCACGAATATGCTTCCGGGCATGGAAGCCGCCACCGACATGCTGGCAAATGCGCCCGTCAGTTTGCGGCACATGATCCTCTTGACTGACGGTCAATCCGTGCCGGGCGATTTCGCCGCCGCCGCCAAGCGAGCGAAAAAGAAGGGCATCACCATCACCACTGTTGCCGTCGGACCCGATGCCGATCGCGCCTTGCTCTCCAATATCGCCAAACTCGCCGACGGGCGCTCCTACCCTGCCGTGGATAGCCAGCTTCTTCCGCGCATTTTCGCCCGCGAAACGATGCTGGCCGGCCGGTCGAGCATTTACGAAAAGACGTTCACACCCAAGCTCCGCGCCGAACTGGACGACCTTCTCATCCGGGGACTCGTCAGCACGGGAATGCCCTCGCTGGATGGTTATGTCGTCACACAGCCCAAGCCGACCGCCAGCGTGCTGCTCATCAATAGCACAAGTCACGGCGACGACCCGATTCTCGCGCACTGGCAAGTGGGGCTGGGCCGCGCCCTGGCCTTTACCAGCGGCATGTGGCCGAAATGGGGGTCGCGGTGGATCGAGTGGCCTGCGTTCAGCCAGTTCTGGACGCAGATCGTCCGGTGGGCGTCGCGATCGTTCGGGCAGCAGGATGCCATGGTGTGGACACGCGTGGACGGTCGCAAGGCGACGATCAGCGTCGAACTCGATCAGTCCAATCTCGCGCTGCTTCCGAGCGCGCTGGCGGGGCAGGTGGTGGATTCGCAATACAACGTCAGCCCGATCGTGCTCAAACCGACGGGCGCGGGCCACTTCGAGGCCGAATTCGACGTGAACAATCCGGGGAGCTACGTCGTCAACGTGTTTCATCAGGGCAAGGATTTGTCCAGCCTGGTTCGTGCGGGCGTCACCGTGGCGTATTCACCCGAGTTTGCCGAGACACATTCCAATGCCGCGCTGTTGCGGCGCATTGCCGAGGAAACGAGCGGCCGGGTTCTTTCGGCCGACACCGCCAGGAATGTATTCGACGCTTCTGCATTCCGTGAATTTCGGAGCCGCCGCCCCATGGAGAAGGAGTTGCTCACGCTCGCGATCGTGCTGCTCATTCTCGATGTCGCGGTCCGCCGAATCGTGATTCGCAAATCGGACATCACCGCATGGATCAGCAAGCGTTTCGGCCGCGTCCGGCTCATCGCCGCCGAGCCGCAGCGTGCCACGCTCTCGGCCCTGCGCGGAGCGCGGGTGCGGGCGCAGGAAACCCGCGACACGCCGGGGGGCGCCTCGTCGTCGGAAACATTCACTGCTGACTCGACAGGTGACGAACCCGCCGCTGCGAGCGTCGAAACCCCGACACTGTCTGAACCCGCCGCCCTCGCCGCGGCACTTCAGTCGCGGAGAACAAAATCCGCCCAGCCTGCGGAACCATTCCCCTTCTCCTTCGATCCGGCGCAAGCATCGGCGAAGCCGGACACGGCGGCCAAGCCGACTGCCTCAAAACCTGTCGATCCGATCGATGCCGAACCTACCACTGCCCGCCTGCTTTCGCTGCGGAAAAAGCGGCAGAAATACGACTCGGACTAACTCAGTATCGAGCAACTGCTGTCCCCCTGAATCTCCACGCGAAAATCAGTCGAGAAACGCGCACAAACAGATCATCTACCGCCAACAGATTTTCCATTACGGACTTGGATAGTCAATTCAGATCGCTCGCACACCTCAGGGAGTGCCGCCGTTACTTCCGTTCGAGCCAGCGGGCTGGCCGCCGCCCCCTTGGCCCCCACTGCCTGGAAATCCGCCCGACGTGCCATTGTTGCCGCCATTGCCACCGGAGCCACCAGGACCGTTGCCTGAACTACCTCCGGAACCGCCAGTGCCGCCATTCCCTCCTTGACCGGTTGCGTTTCCTCCATTGCCGCCAGCACCACCCGTGCCGCTGCCGGATGTATTCCCGCCGCTTCCGCCGTTCCCACCGGTACCGCCATTCCCGCCATTGCCGCCAGCTCCACCCGATCCGCCTGTAGCACTGCCGCCGTTCCCACCGCTGCCGCCTAAATGGTCAGCGCCGCCCGTGCCTCCATTTCCACCTGTACCGCCGTTGCCTGAACCAGCACCGGATCCACCATTTCCGCCTGTGCCGCCTTGACCCTGAGGAGCGTTTCCGCCGTTACCACCGTGTCCGCCAGATCCGCTCGGTGCGCCCCCAGCCCCCCCCCTTCCCCCCTCTCCCCCCCC
>Ga0190265_10002748_pt1 | contig 11846 bp, 11 predicted proteins | sample Popmic124T_FD_133135 | JGI IMG/M metagenome (GOLD analysis project Ga0190265, IMG submission 133135) | Populus adjacent soil microbial communities from riparian zone of Indian Creek, Utah, USA - 124 T | ecosystem: Environmental > Terrestrial > Soil > Riparian zone | place: USA: Utah | collected...
GCCGGAGGGGGCGTCTTCTCACCACGCGTGGCCCAGGTCCCTTCGGGGGGAGAAACGGTCGTCACTTTTCCTCCCCCGGAGGGGGAGGAAGCCCGCCAGGGCCGGAGGGGGCGTTTTCGTGCCACGCGGGGAGACCAGATTCCCCCTGCCCCCTGCGGGGGGAGAAACAGAACCGGCGTCAGAGACCGACGGCCCGGGCTCGTTGCAGGGCAGCAGCCATGACATCCTCCGGGTAAGGACCGAGCCCCTTGGCCTCGGCGACTGGCAGACCCTCCTCGACACATCGACGGGCCAGGACGGCAACAGCTTCGATCTCGTCGAGTTGGGCGTGGGCAGCCTGCAAGTCCATGATGTCCCCATGACCCGGGACCAAGGTCGGGGAGCCGCCGGCGAGGGCTGATGTCAGGGTCCCCGGCCAGCTGATCGGGTACCCATCGTCGAATACCGGCGGCGCCCCGTTCTCGAGCAGGTCGCCCATGAAGCACACGTCGCCGACTGTGACCACGATGTCGGCGTCGGTGTGGGCGAGACCGTGATAGCTCAGCTCGATCTGCTTGGAACCGAGGTCGATCGTGGTGACATCGGTGAACACCTCGGTCGGCGGGGTGATGACGACGGCATCGAACTCGGCCTTTTGACCCGGCAGCCACTCCGCCGCATCGGCCTTCATCGACTCACCCCGCTCCAGCAGCGCCCTCCGGCACAGCTCGTGACCCCATATCTCGGCTTCGGGGAACCGGGCGTTCCCGAACGTGTGGTCCCAATGCCAGTGGGTGTCGACCACCCAACGAACCGGCAACGGGGTGAGGCTGCGCAGGTCATTGCGCAGCTCATCGGCCTCGACATGCGATGCGCGGGTGTCGACGACGAGCACTCCGTCCCCGGAAACCACCACCCCGACGTTGAGGTCCAACGACTTGTATCGGCGCGCGTAGACGCCTTCGGCCAACTCGTCGAACATCGCCGGCCAGCCTACGTCCAGTGACAGAGGTGCGACTTCACACTGGCTGCCCGACCTCGACCGGGACTTCCAGGGCTTGAGCCGAGGCAAGGACGTAGGTGATCCACAACGTGTCGGCCAGGAGCAGGTGGACCATTTGCATCCAAACCGGGACTCCGAGGGCGATATTTAGCACGCCGGTCAAGAGCATCAGCCCCACGAGCGCGGGGAGTGCTCGTCCGGCGGCCGATCGGGGGCCGTCCGCCCGGCCCGATGCCCACCACCCGATGGAGGCGGCCAACACCGCCAGGACCGGGTGGATGAGCCGGAGATCGGTCAGGAAATGGGCCTCGCTGCTCTCCCCTAGATCCGAGCCGCTGGTCGGGAACAGCGTGTCGGCGAGAGCGGTCACCGCGCCGGTGGCGGCCAGCATGACGATGGCCAGCCCACCCAGCAGCACCCAACGCCACAGTCCGGGATTGGATCGAGTGTCGAGACGCCGTCCGCCCGATAGCCAGAACACGGTGAGCGTGAGGGCCGCCAGCAGGAAGAGCGTGTTGACCAGGTGGAGCGGCACCGCCACCACCCGGGCCACCGACGCGTCGTCGGCCACCCACTCGGCGAGGACGATCATCGCCCCGATGAGGGCTTCACCGACGATCGTCACCAGGGAAAAGGCGGCGCCGGTCCGGGCCGGCATTCCCTTGGGCACTGTGCGCCATACCCAGATCACCAGGATGCCGACCAGGACCAGGGCGATGCCGCTGGCGGCGCGATGGGTGTACTCGACGGCCGTGTCACCGGTGAGCTCGGGGACGATCACTCCCTGACAGGTGGGCCAGGACCTCCCGCACCCCGCCCCGGAGCCCGTGGCCCGGACCAGGGCGCCGAGCAGGATGACTCCCACGTTGAAGACGAGAGTGAACCAGGCGTAGCGGGCAATCCGGGGCACGATGCAAGGTTAGGAGTCGTTCCGAGGTCGGCGGCGGGTGCGATACCCTCGCCGCGGCATGGAGATTCATCCCGACGTTGTCGCCGCCATCGGCAACACCCCGCTGGTCCGGCTCTCCAGGATCCACTCGCCGGGCAACCTCGTCGCCAAGATCGAACACATGAATCCGGGGGGGTCGATCAAGGAGCGGATCGCGGTGTCGATGATCGACGACGCCGAGGAACAAGGCCTGCTCCGCCCGGGCGGCACGATCATCGAGCCGACCTCGGGTAACACCGGAGTCGGTCTGGCCCTGATCGGAGCGGTGCGCGGGTACCGGGTCATCTGCACCGTGCCGGACAAGGTCTCCAAGGAGAAACAGGACTTGCTTCGGGCCTACGGGGTCGAGGTGATCGTCACCCCGACCGACCTGACTCCCGAGCACCCTCAGTCGTATTACGGGGTGGCGCGACGGTTGACCGAGGAGATCGAAGGGGCGTTCCATCCCGATCAATACTCCAACCCGGCCAACCCCCGGGCGCATTACGACACGACCGGGCCTGAGATCTGGCGGCAGACCGAAGGTGAAGTCGACGTGCTGGTGGTGGCGGTGGGCACCGGTGGCACGATCAGCGGAGCGGGCCGCTATCTGAAAGAGCAGAAACCCGAGATTCAGGTGGTGGGCGTGGATCCCGCAGGCTCGATCTTCACTGCAGAATCCGAGGAGGAGGTCCACCAGTATGCAGTGGAGGGGGTGGGCGAGGACTTCTACCCCGAGACCGTCGACCTCGACCTGATCGACAGCTGGATCAAGGTGACGGATGCCGAGTCGTTCGCGATGACCAGGAGGCTGGCCCGGGAGGAAGGCATCCTGGTCGGCGGCTCATGCGGCATGGCTGCCCACGGCGCGCTGCTGGTGGCCGATGAGGACCACGCTGCGATGGTGGTCGTCATCCTCCCCGACTCGGGCCGGGGTTACCTGTCCAAGGTGTTCAATGACAAGTGGATGATCGAGCACGGATTCGAGCCCTAGGACACCTCCGTCTCCTCCCCGGAGGGGGAGGTGGCCCGCAAGGGCCGGAGGGGGCGTTTTCTTGCCGCGCGGGGCCCAGAACCCCTCACCCCCTCCGGAGGAAACCCCCTCGACAAAACAGAAGGGGCCCCCGAGATCGGGGGCCCCTTCGTCGAATAACGGCTATGGCCTTGCTTCGGCGACGAGCGCCGCCACGGGTGGACGAAATCCGTGGTATCCAGAGCCGGGTGGTCCGAGTTTGGAGTCGCCACCGGTCCCGAGGGACGAGCGGCGCACGCGGTCAGCGCCGCTCAGCGCTCGACCACCTCCAGAGTCCAAAGACTTTCATACAACCTAGGACCACCTCCTTTCTCTGGTGGAGACAGTCTGCCACAACCGGGCGGATTTCGTGAACGCTTTTCTTTCGACGTGATGCGCTTCACTAGGGAGCGTTGCGCGGTTCTATCTCTCGACGTCGACCACGTAACCCTTCACGTCCTCGTAGCCGACATCACCGGGCGAATCGGCGGGGGCATAGGCGAGGTTCATCACGCCGGTGGAAAAGGTCTCGGCGGAGATCAACCTCAGTGGGATCGTCGGCTCCCCCTCGTCGAACAAGCGCATGCCCTTGCGAACCGCGATCGGGTGCAGCAAGAGGTGCAGCTCGTCGAGAAGCCCTGCCGTCAGTAGCTGGCGGACCACGGAGATGGATCCGCTCAGTGCGATGTCTCCGCCCGACTGGTTCTTCAAGGCTGTGACCACCTCGATCAGATCGCCCTCGAGTTGCTCGGAGTTGCGCCAGGTGAGCTCCAGTTGCTGGTTCGATACCACGATCTTCCTCATATCGCCCAGTGCCTTGGCGAAGACGGCATCCTCCTCTCCGGCCGCCTCACGCTCCGGCCAGGCGCCGGCGAAGCTGTCATAGGTCTTCCGACCAAAGAGAATCATGTCCGTCGTCTCGAAGTCGGCGCCCACCGCGGCACCCATCTCGTCGTTGAAATACGGGAAGTGCCACTCGTCTGGCGCCTCGACGACGCCGTCGAGGGCGATGAACAGGCCGGCGGTGATCTTTCTCATGGTGATCCTCACTTAGCTGACATAGGTTGGACGATGCCGACCGGCCGCATTCATCGGTCGGCCGGCATCATCGCGGTCGGAAGACATCGGGCGGAATCGGATCCTGGTCCCGGCGGCGCGCCCCGAGACCGGCCAGGTATTGGTTGGGGAATGCATGCCCGGCGTAGCCCAGGTCGATGGCGGCATTGAGCGTCCAATAGGGGTCGAGGATATGGGGCCGGGCCAGGAGACACAGATCGGCACGGCCCGCCACCAAGATGTTGTGAACGTCATCGATGCTCGACACGGCGCCGACCGTCATGGTGGCGATGCCAACCTCGTTTCGAATGCGGTCCGAGTACGGGGTCTGGTAGAGCCTCCCGTACTCCGGGTCGGCGTCGACGGTCGTCTGGCCGGTGGACACGTCGATGAGATCGCAGCCCAGCCCTCGCAGTGCCGCAGCGAAGGCGACCGCATCGTCTCCGTCGAAGCCTCCCTCGACCCAGTCGGTGGCCGAGATCCGGACTGAGATCGGCTTGTGGTCGGGCCAGGCCTCACGCACCCCCTCGAACACCTCCAGGGGGTATCGCATCCGATTCTCCGCCGACCCCCCATACCCGTCACTCCGTTGATTGGCGAGAGGGGTGAGGAAGCTCGACAGCAGGTACCCGTGGGCGTAGTGGAGCTCGAGCATGTCGAACCCGGCCCTGTCCCCGAGTTGCGCCGACCTCACATGCTGATCACGCACCAGGTCCATCTCGGCCCGGGACATCTCCCTGGGCACCTGGCTATCGGGTCGATACCTGACTGGCGAGGGAGCCATGATCTCCCAATTGCCGTCCTCGAGCGGATCGCTGTCCCCCTCCCACATGAACTTGGTCGACCCCTTGCGTCCGGCATGGCCGATCTGGAGCCCGATCCTCGCCTTCGTGTGCTCGTGGATGAACTCCACGATCCCGGCAAATCCTGCCGCCTGATCCTCGTTCCAGAGACCGGTGCATCCCGGGCTGATCCGGCCTTCGGGCGACACACAGGTCATCTCGGTCATCACCAACCCGGCCCCACCTACGGCCCGGCTGCCGAGATGGACGAGATGCCACTGGTTGGGCACGCCGTCGACCGCGCTGTACTGGTCCATCGGCGAGACGACGATCCGATTGGCCAACTCGAGGCCGCGAACCCGGAAGGGGTGGAACATGGGCGGCACGTCCGGGTCGATGGGCCGGGGACAACCGTGCTCGGAGGCCGCATACCAGGAGTCGACGGCCGTCATGTACACCGGGTCGCGCACCCGGAGGTTGTCGTATGTGATGCGCTGGCTCCGGGTGAGCATGCTGAACACGAACTGCTCGGGGTCCAAACCCCGGTAGCGGTCGGCTCCCTCGAACCAGCTTCGGCTCGCCTTCGCCGCGCGCTGCAGGCTCTCGACCTCGGGGCGTCGTATCCCTTCGTACTGCTCGAGCACCGCATGGAGAGGAATGTCCCCGAGAAGGAGGCCGGCCAGGGCAATCGCGTCCTCCATCGCGAGCTTGGTCCCCGACCCGACCGAGAAGTGCGCGGTGTGGATGGCATCGCCGATCAGCACGACGTTGTTGTGATGCCAGCGCTCACAGGTGATCGTTGGGAATTGGAGCCATCTCGAGTTGTTCCCGAGGAGGCTCTGCCCATCGAGGTGAGAGGCGAACATCTCCTGACATCGCTCCAGGGCATAGTCGTCGCTGACCCCGGGTGGGAAGACCTCGTCCTCGGTCTTGTCGAAACCGAGCGCCGACCAGGTCTCCGGCGGCATCTCGACGATGAAGGTGCTCCCTTCGTCGCTGTAGGGGTAGATGTGAGCCCACACCATCCCCGAAGGGGTGTCCTCGAAGATGAAGTTGAACTCGTCGAACACCTTCGGAGTCCCGAACCAGATGTACTTGTTACGGGCGTGTTGGGTCGATGGCCTCAGATACTCCTCCAACTCCCGACGCACGATGCTGTTGGCCCCGTCGGCACCCACCACGACGTCCGCCGGGGGGAGATCGGACAGCGTTCTCACCTCCGAGGAGAAGCGGAGGTCGACCCCGAGCCCCCGGGCCCGGTCGGTGAGTATCTCGAGCAGGGCACGCCGACTGATGGCGGCGAACCCATGCCCTCCCGAGACCAGCTCAACCCGGTCCGGATGTTTGACCTTGATGTCGCCCCAGTGCCGGAAGCTCTCCGTCATCGCCTGATGCGACGGCTGGTCGGTCCCCTGGAAGTAGTCGAGGGTCTCGTCGCTGAAGACGACACCGAACCCGTAAGCATCCTCCGGGGTGTTCCGCTCGAGCACCGAGACTTCGGTATCGGGTCGGGCCACCTTGAGCAGGATGGAGAGATAGAGACCGGCCGGTCCTCCACCGACAACGACGACGCGCAGGGATTGATCTCTCATGTTGCCTGTGCGGCCAACGCTAGAGGGTGGATGCCCCTCGGCAGTCGCTCGGCCTGTGCTCTGGCCACTGACGTCGGCGATGTTCAGGGCGAGTCAGGGGCGTCGCCTGGCAAGGACGCAGGACGAAGGCGCACTGGCCCGTTCGTCGAGGACGAGGACGCAGCCAGCGACGTCATCTGGCCGTCCTGAACGCGGCGAACGTTGGTGGTCGGAGCACTAGAGGCGAAGAGTCTGGAAGAACTCGTCCCACCAGGTGCCGATGGCGTCCACGGTGTTGCTCAGCGACCAGAGAAGGAGGATGACCAGGGCCACGACCAGGACGACTGTGGCCAGGTTCCTGACCCGGTACATCTGCCGCTGGTCGGTGTCTTCGAGGTAGGACGGCTCGACCACCGGAGGGGTGGGCGCGGTGATCACATAGGGCTCCGGTGGACTGACAAACGCCGGGGAAGGTTCTCTGTTGCTCTCCATCTGGGCCGCCACCAACGGTTCCGATCTAGGGGTTGGCTCCGGCTCGAGTGAGAACGATTCGAACACCGGTTCTGGTTCCCGCACCTCCTCCGGTTCGGACTCGACGCCATCGTCGTGCTCGTGGACTTCTGCCTCGAGCTCGGAGTCTGCGTCGAGACCGGGCTCGACTTCGTCCAGGTCATGGGACGCCGTGACCACAGGATCGGGCTCCACGGTTTCTTCGATCGGGTCTTCGAGGGGAAGCGGAGCCAGACTGGCCAGTGCCTGCTCGACCGTGGAATGAGTCTCCTCGGCCGGAAGATCCACCCCCGCCTTGTCGTAGAGAGCCCTGCCGTCGATATCGAGGATGGCGGAGAGGGCGTTGATCACCGACGGGTCCGTAGGAGTGGAGACGTCACGCTCCCAGCTCCTGATCGAGCTCGCCGAGCGTCCGACTAGCTCTCCAAGCTGGGCCTGGCTCAAGCCGATCTTCGTTCGCCGATAGCGAACGGTTCTTCCAAAAGAGCGCTCGGGCATGCCGTCGTGATGGTACCGGTCCTTGGTATTTGCGAAGGGGGCGGCCACCCCGTGATCACGTCTCGTGACCGGTCCTATCCTCCCCGCGTCCACCCGAGGAGGCGTCCGGACGCCTGGTGGGTCCCCCGGTCTTCAAAACCGGTGAGGGGTCTGAAAGGCCCCTGGCGGGTTCGATTCCCGTCCGCCTCCGCCACGAAGTTCAATGCACCGAGGTCATCTTCACCGCGACGATGGATGCGACGAGGGCGACCATCGCGTCCACCTGGGCCAGACTCGTGGACTCACCCCGCCACAGCACTGAGACCAGGAAGGCGCCGGCCGCCCCGATTCCCACCCATACGGCATACGCGGTGCCGATCGGGATGGTTCTTATCGCAACGCTGAGCAGCTACATACTGACCCCGAGGGTCACCAGGAACGAAACGGTGGGCACCGGCCGCCGAAACCCGTTCGTCTCTCCGAGAAGGATCGCCCAGGCCACTTCGAACAGACCTGCGGCAATGAGAATGATCCAGGACATAGCGCGTCTCCCTGCGCCCGTCGTTCCAGCCGGTACGGTGCGCCCCTCGTCGGGAGAATGACGAAATTGCGTCCTCATCTGAGGGCAACGGACCCCACCGCGGCGGCATTCCCGGAAACCGACTCGGGCCGTGCCGGATCGGATCTCCATTGAACTCGGGTGCGTCGGACGTAGCATTTTCCTCGATGGACATAGCAATCATCGCCCTTGGAGCGGTGGGGCTCGTGTTCGCGGGGATCGCCCTGAACCGGGCCAAGCCGAATGTGACCGTCGAGCGCGTCGCCGGCCATCCCGACACATTCGAGTTGTGGAACGAGGGACCGGGGAAGGCCGTCCTCGTCCACGCCGATGTCACCTCGGCCGGGTTCCCCAACGGAGCCTCGATCGACGAGGCCCGAACCTCGATACCGGGTCTCTGGGTCGATGATCGAATCGTCTCGGAGGGGCGGCCGTGGGCCAAGGGGGCAGCCCTCGATCCACTGCGACGCTTTGAGATCCGTCTCCCAGCAGCCACCTCACTCCGCATCGTTTACCGGGCCGAAGGTGTGTTCGGTTCGGTGGCCACCGCCACGCTGGTCGTGGAGGGCGGGCACTGACCCGATCCCGGACGCTCGGGACTTTCGACCCTCCTATGTGGTCATCGCCTGCCGGTAGGTTTGACCCGGTCGACTCACAGGAAGGTGTTACACATGCGAAAGACAGCATCGATCGCATCGATCGTCCTCGGATTGCTGATGGTGGTCGGTGGGCTCGGCACGTGGTTCGTGGTCAGCGACACACTGTCCAATCAGAGAATCGTCACTGCAGAGGACGCCTGCCTCCCCGGCCGCGTCGTGGCCGATCCCTTCACCGCCTACTGCCAGGCCAAGGTCATCGAGAAACACACGCTGGAGTTGACTGGAGGCCTCACCTACGCCGAGTTGGATCAGGATGATCCGCTGCGCGAGGTGGCACTCACCTCGTCGTTCCTCCAATCGTCCCTGTTCACCTCGATCCTGGCCTTTGGGGTGGCGGCGATGGCCGTCGGCATGGGGGTTCTGTTCATCCTGATCGGGCTCGGCATCCGGGATGTGGCCGAGCGCACGGCTGAGCCGATACCGGTTTAGGACCGGTCGACGGGCTCGAAGCGGATGAAGGGGGCGGTGTCCACCCAACGGTCGAGGGCCGCCCTCACCCGCTCTGGCTCCGATCCCCAGCTCTCCGTCAGAGCGCGGTACAGGATCCTGGCTCGCTCATCGCGGTCCGGTTCGGGTGCACCCCGCACTTCTACGTCAGCGATCACTCCCCGTTTGAGATGGAGTGTGAAGTCGGGATTGGCTTCGATGTTGGCCTCCCAGTCTCGCTTGGGGCCCGGCCTGCCGGTCAGGTAGAGCTCGCCGTCGAAGTGGTGGAAGTAGATCTCGATCCGGCGAGGCAACCCAGTCTTGCGCCCGATCGTTGTGATGTCGGCGACGCCGCCATGTCGGAGGGCTGCCCTGACCACGCTGTCCATGGCCTCGGAAACCGGAGTGACGGGGGCGTTGTTCCCGGACGGTAACTTGCGGTCCACATGGGCCAACTAATCCAGGTCGAAGCCAGCCCGATGGGAGAGGTGGCTCTGTTCTCGACCGACCGCTCCCTGACCGGCCAGGACGGGGTCACCCTGTCACCCGGGGCCGTCGACGGGTCCGACCCGCCCCACGACCTCGCCCGTCGCCTCTTCGGCGCCGACGGGCTGATCGACCATGTCCACGTCCTTTCCAACACGGTCTCGGTGCGAAGACAGGAGAAGTGGGATGAGGAGGCGGTCGATCGGGCTGCCGATGTGATCGCCAAGCTCTTCATCCATTACGGGGAAGAGGAGGGCGCCGAGCCCGACGACCACGAGAAGCTGCGGGCGGAGAACTACAACGCGACGTTGACTCACCTGCGGGCACACAACGATGAGCTCTGGGTGATGCGGGTCACCCCCGACGAGCCGATCGACCCATACCTGCCCGGCAAATACACCACACTCGCCCTTGGCTATTGGGAGCCGAGAGCTGATGAGGCCCATGAGGAGTTCAAGCCGAACCAAGAGGTGAAGATGGCCCGCCGCTCCTATTCGGTCTCGAGCTCGATGATCGACGAATCCGGTGAGCTGCTCCCACCCCACATCCCCGATGTCGAGTTCTACATCGTGAAGGTGAAGCCCGGGGAGGAGGAGATCCCGGCGTTGACCCCCCGGCTGTTCCTGAAAGGTGTCGGCGATCGTCTCTACATGGGGCGGAAGTTCACCGGTCACTACACGCTGGAGGGGGTTGGGGACACCGACAACATCGTCTTTCTGAGCACCGGAACCGGGGAGGCCCCGCAGAACGCGATGACGGCCGAGTTGTTGCGCCGCGGGCACCAGGGGCGGATCCTCAACGTAGTCTGCGTCCGGTACCGGGCCGATCTGGCCTACATCGAGCAGCACGCCGCGCTGGTCGAGCGTTATCCCAACTATCGGTACGTCACCCTGACCACCCGGGAGCCCGAGAACGAGGGCCACAAGATGTACATCCAGGACCTCATCGACACGGGTCGTCTCGAGGAGGATCTGGGGGCGCCCCTCGACCCGCACAGGACCCAGGTCTTCCTTTGTGGCAACCCGGCCATGATCGGGCTCCCCAAGTGGACCGACGAAAGCATGGAGTTCCCACAGACGCTCGGTGTCTGCCAGCAGCTATCCGACCGCGGCTTCACCATCGACCACCGCAAACAACGCGGCAACGTCCACTACGAGGAGTTCTGGACCGAACGGTGAGGGTTACAACGAACCTGAGGTTCTGAGTCACGTATCCGTTACCAACGGTCTCGAGTTCTGCCGGGTCGGCGGACTCGAGAGAGTTCGTAACGTATCCGTTACGTGGAACCTCAGGTTGCTGGTAACACTCCGGCCCGTTCCCGACGCTGGGCCTCGGCCACGGCGATGGCGGTCATGTTGACCACGTCGTTGACCGAGGCGTCGCGTTGCATGACATGGACGGTCTTGGAGAGGCCGCTGAGGATGGGCCCGATCACCTCGGCGTCACCAAGCCGGTTCAACAGCTTGTAGGAGGCGTTGGCCGCGGTCAGGTTGGGGAAAACCAGCACGTTGGCCGCCCGGCTCAACGGGCCCCTGGGACGCCGGTCGGCCAGCAGTTCGGGCATGACCGCGGTGTCGGCCTGCATCTCGCCATCGACGGGGATGTCCGGCCTTGCCAGTCGGAACAGCTCCACCGCCCGTCGCACCCGGGCCGGCTCACTGCCCCCGGCCGACCCGAAATCGGAGTAGCTGATGAAGGCGACGCGGGGGCTGCGGGCAAAGTCCTCTTCCGCCGTGGTCGTGGCGGCGAGGGCGATCTCGGCCAGCTGTTCGGCACTTGGCTCGATGTTGACCGCACAATCGGTGAAGAAGAACGGCGTTCCCCGGACCACGACCAGATACACCGAGCTGACGATCGAGCGTCCCTCCTCGACCTGGAGGACCTGGAGCGCGGGCCGGATCGTCTCCGGGTAGTAGCTGCTGAGCCCGCCGATCACTGCGTCGGCCGCTCCCTCCCGAACCATGAGACAGGCGTACATCGCCGGGTCCTCGGTTAGCTTCCAGGCGTCCTGGAGAGCCAGGCCCTTGTGCCGGCGAAGTTGCTCCAGGATGAGCGCGTACCTGTCCCGCTCGGCATCCTCCCGAATGTGGTCGATCACCTCGAGCCCGTCGATGGAGATGCCGGCCTCGTCGGCCAGGGCGGCGATCCGTGAGGCGTCGCCGAGCAGGACCGCGTCCGCAATTCCCTCGTCCTCCACCCGTCGGGCGGCGCGGATCATGCGCACATCCTCGGCGTGGGGATAGACCACGCGTTTGGGCTGCTCCATCGCCCTCGTGGTGATCGCGTTGATCAGCCCATAAGAGGCGTTGAACCGCGTTTGCAGCTGGGTCACGTACTCGTCGAAGTCCTCGATGGGCGCCCGGGCCAGCCCTTCGTCCATGGCCGCCTTCGCCACCGC
>Ga0190265_10002749_pt1 | contig 11846 bp, 10 predicted proteins | sample Popmic124T_FD_133135 | JGI IMG/M metagenome (GOLD analysis project Ga0190265, IMG submission 133135) | Populus adjacent soil microbial communities from riparian zone of Indian Creek, Utah, USA - 124 T | ecosystem: Environmental > Terrestrial > Soil > Riparian zone | place: USA: Utah | collected...
AGAAGCAAGGTGCAGACTGGTCGAAGATCTCGGGCACGCTGCAAAACGACATCCTGAAGGAGTACATCGCGCAGAAGGAATGGATCTATCCGATTCGGCCGGCCATGAAGCTGGTGATCGATACGTTTGAATTCTGCACCGAGCGTGTGCCGCGTTATAACCCGATCTCAGTTAGCGGTTATCACATTCGGGAAGCGGGTGCGACTGCCATTCAGGAATTGGCCTTCACGCTGCGCGACGGGCTCGAGTATGTTGACTGGGGCATTCGCGCGGGTCTTGAACTCGATCGGTTCGTGCCGCGCATTTCGTTTTTCTTCAACGCGCATAACGATTTCTTTGAAGAGGTTGCCAAGTATCGCGCCGCTCGTCGGATTTGGGCACGCGAGATGCGCGACAGGTTTGGTTCGACAAACGAGCGAACACTGAAACTTCGGTTTCACACACAAACGGCGGGAGTTTCACTAACCGTGCAACAACCGCTGAACAACATTGTTCGCGTCGCGATTCAAGCGCTGGCCGGCGTGTTGGGTGGCACTCAAAGCCTGCATACGGATGCGTACGATGAAGCTCTGGCGTTGCCCACAGATCGCGCTGCCCTCATCGCTCTCCGTACCCAACAGATCATTGCCGAGGAGACGGGTGTGGCAAACACTGTCGACCCGCTGGGAGGCTCCTACTTCATAGAGGCACTGACCGAAAAGATGGAAACGGGCGCGCTCGACTATTTCCGAAAGATAGATGCGATGGGCGGCATGGTCTCTGCCATCGAAAAGGGCTTTCCGCAACGAGAGATTCAGGACTCGGCATACCAATACCAGAAGGCTGTCGAGCGAGGCGATCAGGTTATTGTCGGTGTTAATAAGTACGCGATGGAGGATGAACCGGCAGTGCCGACGCTCGTCATCGATGAATCGGTACGCGAACATCAAGTGGAACGACTTGAAGAAACGCGCACACGTCGCGACGCCGGCGCCGTCAGAAACGCACTGGAGAAATTACAGCTCGCCGCACGCAACGAAGAAAACACGATGCCGGCTACAATTGACGCCGTGCGCGCCTACGCCACGCTCGGCGAAATTTGTTCTGCGTTGCGGGATGTTTATGGAATCTATGAAGAACCGGCTTTTTAGCAAACCCGAACCACCTTGCGTCGTCCTCCAAACATTCCTACTCGATTCTTATCTTTAACACTGCTGCTGGTATTTGGCGTTGTTGCTGACGGTCAGACACGCAACAGCCGTTTTAAATCCGAGCCAGTTTTAGGGAGCGTTCTGGTTCGTCCGCACAAAATCATGATTCGGCGGAGCGCCGCGGTCACCAGGCATTCGCCTGAGCGAACATCGGCAATGATCGTCCTTCCGGTTGTCACCGGGATAAAAGACCCCGCAGTCCTTGCCCGAGTCCGGGCCGCTTTTGATCTCAAGAACATTTTTGGTTCGTCCCTCGATGACTATCGTCAGGACACGTGGTTAAGCGACTTTGGTTACAAGGTGAACTACAATGCCGATTACCTACTGGACATAACGTTCACGCAAGACGGCCTCGGTGCTTACCCGGACACACATCACAAGCACATGTTGATCAGCCTGCGCGACGGTTACCCGGTCAAGGCGGCAGATGTGTTTGACGGCACCAGGTTGGACGCGATGGCCCAATTGGTGAATCGTGAACTGCAACGTGAGATTGGCAAGTTGAAAGAGGAGAACCTCGCGGACGTGCGCGAAGCAGACGAGCGACAGGGCATTACTGATGCTTACGAGAATTTGAAGTTTGAGCCGCAACATCTCGACGAGTTTTCGGTAAGCAAAACGGGAGTAACGTTCCTCTACGATGCTGGATTCCCACACGTGATCAAGGCGCTTGAGCCGCAGGGACGTTACTTCTTCAGCTACAAAGCGCTTCACGATTACATTCGGAACGACGGTCCGTTGGCAAAGTTTAGGAATTAGGTTTACGAATATGAATGAACGAAAGATACGGGTGCTGGTAGCGAAGCCGGGCCTCGACGGACACGACCGGGGCGCCAAAGTAATTGCCCGCGCGCTGCGTGACGCAGGGATGGAAGTGATCTATACCGGCTTGCGACAGACCCCCGAGATGATTGCTGCCGCTGCGTTGCAGGAAGACGTTGATGCCGTGGGCGTTTCGATACTTAGCGGCGCGCACAACACTTTATGTCCACGCATTGTTCAACTCTTGAAAGAACAAGGTATGGACGACTGTCTGGTATTGCTCGGCGGCATTGTCCCGCAGGAAGATATTCCAAAATTAAAGTCACAGGGTGTTGCTGAAATATTCCTGCCCGGAACATCCACTGAAAACATAGTGCAGTTTCTGCGTGAGAACGTTAAGCCTCGGGAGTGATTCACCTCCCTGAACAAGTGAACACCCCTTCCCTGTTAGTTGAAATCTTCGAGAGCGCTGCTGTAGTTCGTTTCAATAGACCAAAACAGCGCAATTCCCTGTCAGTTTCAACTCTTCACGAACTCAACGATACGCTGGATGCATTACTTCCTCGCGAAGATCTAAAAGGAATTATTTTCACGGGAACCGGGAACGTGTTTGCCTCTGGGGCTGACATTAGCGAACTCACGCAACTCGACTCAACTTCGGCAGCTGCATTCTCAAAACTAGGTCAAGGTGTTTTTCAGAGAATTGCGGACGCGGAGCAAATCACCGTTGCGGCAATCAACGGCTACTGCATGGGCGGTGCGCTTGATCTGGCGTTGGCTTGTGATATCCGCGTTGCATCAGAGAACGCTGTCATGTCGCATCCGGGCGCGATGCGCGGAATAATTACCGGCTGGGGAGGAACACAGCGCCTCGCTCGTCTCATTGGCAAGAGGCGGGCACTGGAATTGTTCTTAACAGCACGCCGCGTCCACAGTGTCGAAGCTTTGCAGATGGGATTAGTTACGAGAGTTTTTGATCCCGTATTGATTTGCGCTCTTCAACTGACCGCATCAGTCGGACAAAAAAGTGCGGCGCCGAACCGAAGTCCGGCGCCGTAAACAACTTCCATGTTTTAAAAGGTCAGAATTGGAAGCGCGCTCCCAATTGAAGTGTAAGTGGCCGTCCCACCGGAGGGCCGAAGCCTGGTCCATAGAGAGAGACGGGTTGCAGGAACCCGCTGGCGCTGGTTGCTGGGGTTAACCCAAAGCGATTAGCCAGGGCCAGGTTATCTATGTTGAACAGATTGTAGAAATCAAGATAACCTTCGAGTTTGTAACTCTCACCGAAACGGAACGCTTTGGACGCCCGCACGTCTAAATTGAAGAAGCGTCCGCTACGTTCCTCGATTGAGCCGTCAGGATTGACGACAAACCCTTTGGTCAAATTGTTGACCTCCGCTTGAACGCATCCCCTCGGATTGAGCGCTCTGATCGCTGCCGAATTCCCACGAACCGCAAATACAGCAGCCGGATCAACGCCCGCGCAGAGACGGTCGTTGGTCGCGAGTCCGTCGCCATCGATGTCCAGCCCTGTGGTCGCCGAGAAAGGACGAGCACTTGCCAACTGCAGAATTGGGGAGAGTTGGAAGTCGTACGGAAGACTGAAGACTCCGCTAACTACCACTCGATGCCGTTCGTCAAAGCGTGACCTGCCAAACTCTTCAGGTTTGAATTGGTTGTCGGGTGTGGTAGCAATGCCGTTGCCGGTATACGAAGCCACCGGCTGGCCGCCCCATGACCGCGAGCTTGCCAGGACATAACTGGCCGACAGCAACGACCTGCGCGTTCGGTAGCGAAGCGTAGACGACCAACTGTCGAAAAGCGATCGGTTTGTGGTGCCGATCATATTGATCTGTTCGATCCGGTTAGCAGGAAACCCGGCGGCTACAAATGCTGAGTCGAGCAACCTGCTGTTGATCCCGCGAACGCAGAGCGGCGAAGCCGGATTTGAACCCGGATAAAGCGCATTACAAACGTTTTCAATGCGCGGATTGATTACCTGCACTCGCGGCTCGTGCAATCCCAGGGTATGCACGAAGTCACTGGAAAACGTCATACTTTCATTGAGCTGAGTCTCGAAGCCCAACGAAAACTTTTGCACGTACGGTTCGCTTGAATCGGGATCATTGATTCGTCCGAACCCTCCCACCGCGAGGTTAGAGAACGAGAAGCCCGGCGGTGCGGTCGGAAGCGGGTCGACACCGAAACGAAAAGTGGCCAACTGCCCCACCCCAACATCCGAATTGGTCAGATTCAAGATTGTCTGGTACAAGACCGGGTTCGTCTGTGTCAGAGAGAACAGGGTCAGATTCTGGAAGAGCTGATCATAGAAGATGCCATAGCCTCCACGTATGACCGTTTTGCCTGCCCCTGTTGGATCCCACGCGAATCCAATGCGCGGTTGAAACTCCGTCCAACTTGGAGTCGTCCGGCTCAGCTTTTCAGGGTCTCCGGTGATGGCCTGGGCCAGAGGGTGATCGAGTTCGCGAAGAATCTCGATGGTCCGGTTGTTGGTCTGATCAGGCAAGTTGCCGATATTCGCATCCCATCGGAGCCCAAGGTTCAAGGTCAAGTTTCGGGTGACCTTGAAATCATCCTGGATGTAAAAGGCGAGCTGATGGATTTTCTGATCGTGGAAACCCTCACCATCGCCGAGTTGGATGTTCGACACGGCCCCAGGCGTAGCAAACCCTTGCGGATATCTTCCGTTCGTGTTGTTTGCAATCGTTAGAGGCGAATCGAAGAAGCTGACGGTGTATCCCCGCGATCCGAAAAAGAAGAAGCCTCCGAGTTTGGTGTTGATGTAGTTTGCTCCGACCTTAATACCGTGATCCCCGGTCTGAAAGGAAAGATCGTTGCGGAACTGATACTTCCGTTCCGACGTTGCCTGCGGCACGTTTACGTTAGCGCCGATCTCGATGCCACCGGGAAAAGTGATACGCGGATTGGTGGTCACTCCCAGGATCGAATTGTTGAAGTCCTGGAAGTGGAACGTAAACTGATTCAGCGTGGTCGGATTGATCGTGGCTGTATGATTGATAACAAAGCTGTAGAGCTTGTTGTCAGTTGTATTTCCGCCGGTCAGATCCGTGGTTGCGGGGTTCGCCACTTGATCGTTGGGCGAATTGTTCTTTTGAAAAGAGAACCGGTAGAACATCGATTGATTGTCAGTTACCCGGTGGTCCACCTTGACCGTAGCCAGGGTGTCGTCATAGGGTGACGGAATCTCATCGACCGGTTGCGACCCCGGAATCGCGGCGATTTGTGGGAGCGCGGAGGGTAGCACGCCAATATTCTGCCGCTCACGAAATCGCTCGAGCGCTCCGAAGAAGAACAACTTGTCTCGCTTTATCGGACCGCCAATTGAACCGCCGATCTCCTGACGGCTAAACGGAGGCTTGTCGCGGTTGGCCGTGTCCTCAAAGAAATCTCTGGCCCTTAGTGCCTCGTCGCGGAAATTGGTGAAGAATGAACCATGAAATTCATTGCCGCCTGACTTGGTAATAACATTCACTACGCCGCCAACCGCTCTTCCCTGCTCTGCAGTCCAACGGTGTTGCAGAACCTGAAACTCCTGGATCGACTCATAAGAAAAATTCTGCAGCAGGCTGCCTACTACATTGTCCTTGTTGTCGCCACCGTCGACGTTGACATCAACTTGCCGGCCGTCGCCACCGTTGAACGCAACGTTCCCTACGCGCGTTTTGGTTGGATCAAAATTACCAACCGGACGCGCCTCAGGCATGATTACGGAGAGCGCTGCAAAGGTGCGATTGAGCAGCGGAAGGTTTTGGACTTCCAGCGGCGTAACCACGCCACCGATTTCCGATTTCGTAGTCTCGATGGTTAAAGCATCCGAAGTAACGTCTACCGTCTCGGTAATGGCCCCGGGCTTTAGCTCGATGTTAACTGTTCGCCGCGTGCCGACGTTGACCTCGACAGCTTTGGCAACTGCCCGGCTGAAGCCTTGCGACTCCACGGTAATGTCATACACGCCCGGTACGAGCTCGGATATCGTGAAGTCCCCGTCTTCGTTGGACTGCGTTGAGCGGGCCTGGCCGGTAGCGGTATTGGTCGCTGTAATGGTCGCTCCCGGCAAAGCTCCTCCGTTCTGATCAGTCACGCGACCGGTTAGGCCTGCGGTGGTCACCTGAGCGATCGCCGGGGCGACCAGGCAAATGATAAGGATACAAACCAGAGAAAGAATTTGAGCGAGGATAGGACGGTAGGATCGCATCGAGAGCCTCCTTACGTTTGCGTTCCATTTTCAAGAAAGGGAGACAAGGACCCGTTTTGCCTTCAAAGCTCGCAAACCTTGTTCCTAAGGTTCCGACCAGTTAAAGAACGCAGAATCTTTAATAAAAACCAACATCGTCGTCGCGAGGCTGCGTCGATGATGGGTGGTCCAAATTCAAAATGTCAGATGAGGCCAGGATTTTGGATTTTGAGCGACTTTCGGGGAGGACTAAACCCGCTTGAGGAACCGGGCAATCCCTTTTTGACAGTCAGCAGTCAGGCGTGCAATGACGTTCACATCGACACCTGTTTCCAACGCGTCGCGGAATGCCAGTCCATCCATTTGATAAAGCAACTTCTTGGTTAAGGCGATCGCGGAACGGCTCATCTTCTGAAACCCGTTCACGTAGTCCGCAGTGTCCGTCTCAAAACTTTCGTCGGGAAATACGCGATTCACTAAACCGATACCCATGGCTTCAGGCGCGCCAATCTCCTGGCCCAGCGTCAACAACTCAAATGCACGTTTTTCTGAAACGTTACGCCGCAGAATCGCTGCCACCATGGCCGGAACAAATCCAATCTTAACTTCCGGATAACCAAAGCGCGCCGAATGCGAAGCCAGCACAATGTCGCACGCTGTCGCTAATCCACATCCCCCGGCGAGAGCTCGTCCGTGAACAGCCGCGACGACCGGCACGCGAACCTCGCGGATCAGCGCAAAGATTTCCATTAACGAGCGCGCATCCTCGGCGTTGTCGGCTACAGAACCATCGGCAATTTTCTGCAACGCAGACAGATCTGCTCCCGAACAAAAATCCGAACCTGCTCCCGTTATCAACACTGCGTGCACTGCATCGTCGTTATCGGCGCGTAGCAAGGCATCCTTAACGGCGGCAATCAAAGACTCGTTCAAGGCGTTTCTCTTGTCCGGCCGATTGAGAGTGAGGCGCGCGATTGAGCCGGCGAGCTGGTAAAGCACTGGTTGGTCGTTTTCAGGCATGTGTTTGGCTTGCGAGCTCCACGCTGAAGTCTGACTCTAAGAACTCCATTAATGCCTTGTTCACTTCATCGGCAGCTTCATTTTGTACCCAATGACCGCTGTCAGGAATGCGGAGCTCGCGATATGGCGCGTCCACATGGCCGGCAACGCCGCGGACGGTCGCCGGTAATATCGCAAAGTCCTGCTCAGCAAAAATAAACAACGTCGGCACGCGTGTACGCTCGCTTGCAGATACAGATCCACTTTTGTTCTTCGAGCCGCGCGATGCTAACCGGTTGAAATTAGCACGGTAATAATTTATCGCGGAAGTTATCGCTCCGGGCTGTCGCAACGCTTCTTTGTAGCTCTCAATATCGACGGCGCTAAAGCGGCCCTTTCTAATGACCTTATCGGTAAACGTCCGATCGATCGCAGACATATTCTTGCGGCCCACCATCCATTCAGGTACGCGCGGAAGTTGAAAGAGCAACATGTACCAGCTTCGCAGTACCTGGCGAAGAGACATATTCGCACGCCAGACTGCAGCCGGCGGAACCTGCATCACGGCGAGCTTGGAAACACGTTCCGGATACCTCTGGGCTACGATCCACGCTACGCTCGCTCCCCAGTCGTGACCAACTATCGCGGCCTGCTTCGCACCGAAATGATCGATCAATCCCACAACATCGCCCGCGACCACATCGACGCGATAGTCTTCGACCCGAGCCGGTTTATCGCTGAGGTTGTAACCACGGAGGTCTGGAGCAACAACGTGAAAATGTTCGCCCAACAAAGGCAACTGATTTCGCCAGGAGTACCAGAACTCAGGAAAACCGTGCAGCAGTATTACCAACTCATCGCCGCTACGGCTTTCGGCGTAGTGTAAGCGAACGCCGTTGACAGTTGCATAACCGTGGCGAATCGCGCTCATGGTTAAGTAAGCTCCAAATCCTGGACTTCTGAATCCGTGATTTCGATTTTCATGCGCAGCAACGCAGTTGAAAACGTTTTGCCTTGCGCGTCAGTCATCAATGACAAGGTACCGCCGCCGCCGAGGCTTTCGTGAAGCAAGAAATTCAGCGCCCCCAGATTCGGCAACTCAAAGCGCTCGACTTCACCTTTGCAGATTCCCTGAAAGTGTTGCTTCACGCGTTCGGCCGTGACTTCCCTCACAAGAATCGGATAGACCTCGTCGCGGAAAGCGATCAACCCCACGTTGGCTGTATCACCCTTATCGCCCGAGCGCGCGTGCGCTAGTTTCGTTAGTTGAATCTGCATCCTTGTTTGCCTGACTTGCCTAAGCCTCGATTACTCGCACTTGCGTGTTGATTTCTTCCTTCGGAATTAGCGCCGGCCAATATGCCACAATCTCTTCCACTTTCGGGCGGCCTCCGGCAAAACCCGTTACCGCCGGGGGCCCGGTTAAGACGAGCGGTGCAATCTCCTTTGTAAATCTTTCGACTGCGTTCCGATCTTCACTTCGCACACCCACGCGCAACTGAACTTCCGGGATATCTGCGGAAGGTTCTCCCGCCAGCGGGCCGTGAGTGGCGTTCGCGCCTACAAACTCCGTGTGAACCAGATCAAACTCCAGACCAAGCCGCTCCAGTCTTCTCCTGAGAATCCTGTCGGCAGCTCGCGCCTTTTGATACGCGTCCGGCCACGAATAAACCAACGTGCCGACTGCCTTGAACCCGGCGGAATAGCTGATTGAAACCTTGAGAAATTCGGTAGACGGTCGCCCTTCAATTCCAAAAACGCGGACTCGGTCTGTGCCGTCGTATTCCAAACGAATAGTAGTGAAGTCCGCAACACAATCCGGTGTGATGTACTCGTGCGGGTCACCCATCTCGTAAACCAATTGCTCTTTCACCGAAGGAATGATCACCCACCCACCTGTTCGCTGATGCTTCGTAACTACAAATGTGCCGTCGGGCGAAGCCTCAACGATCGGGAATCCAACTTCGGCGAGACTGGGCACGCTTTGCCATTCGTACTGACAATTGCCGCCCGAACACTGCGCACCACACTCGATGATGTGGCCTGCAATGGTGCCTGCGGCCAGACGGTTCCAGTCATCCATGGCCCACCCAAACTCATGGATCAACGGCGCCAGCGTCAGACCCGTGTCGGTCGCTCGACCAGTAATGACGATCTGCGCGCCACCGGCAAGCGCTTCAACTATCGGCGCGGCGCCCAGATAAGCATTCGCGCTTTGGATTCGATCGCGCACAGTCGACAATGGCGCCCCGTTGTCCATGTTTCTCAACTCGATGCCGCGCGACATCAACTCGTCGAGACTTCCCATGATGTCGTCGCCGGTCACAATGCCGATGCGAACTTTTCCCGACAATCCCAGTTCACGGGCCACTTCTTTAACGGCGTCAGCACAGCCCTCAACGTTCACGCCGCCGGCATTGGCGGTCACACGTATGTTTCGTTCAACACATGCCGGGAGAATCTGCTTCATCAGTGGAACAAAGTCTTTGGCGTAGCCGGCGGATAAATCCCGCGAACGCTGCTTCTGCATGATCGACATCGTCACCTCGGCAAGATAGTCGAGCATCAAGTAGTCGATCGGTCCACCTTCGACCTGGCGGACAGGCGCGTCTGGCAGGTCTCCCCAAAAACCTTGCCCTGCGGCGATACGAATTTTTTGTTTCATTCTCCTAGAATGTAGACGGAAAAGTTCTGCACACGCAACGCGGACGGCATAACCAGATGGTTACGTCGTCCGCGCTTATTTACAGTTTTGGTCGCCGCCGGTACTCCAGCAACGAACATGCAACTAACGTTTCGGAGTAAACGCGCACACCTGACGCGCGTTGGGAACAGTCGAAAGCGTTAGACGATTACCAGATCTACGCGCGCGCATCGAAACGATGACCGGACGCGTTCCGGTTGGGTTATCTCGCGATGCCAATACCAGCTCTCCAAACTGCATCGTAACGCCGGTATAACCGCGCGTCGTGGCAGCGCTTAGCCGTCCAGACTTTCCATCCGAGAGCGTGAAAGTGTTGCCGGTAATCGTCAGAGTCTGTTCGCCGCTGACGCCAGCATCAGGACAGTTGAACGTGCCGGTGTATGTTCCCGACAAATCAGGTTCCTCCGTAGCCTCCTGAGGGGCGGCGGCAGCCATGTTAGGCATCTCAGCCCGGTTAGTGGTTGACGGCTCCTGCGGCGTGGTTGTGGTCGAGTTGGAGTTTTGAAGCAAACTTCCTGCTGATACGGGAAGATCAACGCAGAAAGCCGCAACCACCAAACCAAGCACACAAAGGCAACTGGTCAAACGAATCAGTGTGTGACACATAGTTTTCTCCTCCTATGGCGCAGACTATGGTCCAGGATCGACCGTAGTCGCATCAAACTATCAGGGTAAGCGGGTTTCGACGCTCCTTGTATCACCAAGAGGATCAAATCTCAACTGCCAATCTCAGGTCGGACCGATCGCGAGGTATCCTTTCGCCGCCGCTGCTCACTCTCCTTTATGATTTCGCTCAATTTTCCTGGCTCGAGGTATCCCAAACAGACGTATTTTCATTCGATTCCTCCTTATTTCCTGTGACTCAGCTTTGCCTCAAGGTTGGATCTAGTTCGAGGCAGGAGTGTTTTGGTTCGTGTTGGTTAGTGTGACTTCGTGGATCGTCCTTAGTTTTCCGGACAAAAGGAACGATCCACGAAGTCACACGAACTAAACACGAGACTCGTCATCACTGAAAGCGACTTTTGAGGCAAAGCTCTATGACTCAAAGAGCCATTGCTCATCGTCCTGTCATTAGATAGTTGTTCGGAAGACCGAAAATCGAAAGGCCGAGTGTTTATAGACTTGCGGTTCCGGTTGTGATCGCGCCTGCACGCTCGTAGTTCATGACAATGACGCCTTTCGAGCCGAGTGTGCTTTCCGTCACCTTGAAGGCCGCCGGGATCGTGCCATCCGCAAATAAGCGCTTTCCAGCGCCCAACGTTAGCGGATATATCATCAGCCAGAACACATCGACCAGATCATGCTTGATAAGCGTCTGAAGAAGATTGCCACTTCCCCAAACGTGTAGATCCGGACCTTGCTCTTGCTTGAGCCCCGCGACTTTTTCAGCAATATCTCCGTTCAAAAACACGGAGGGCTGCCATTCGCTGGAAGTCATGGTATTCGAGGCGACGTACTTGGTCGCCGTGTTGACGCCCGGCCAAACATCCGCATGCTGCGGCCAGAAGGCCGCCCAAATGTCAAAGGTTTTGCGTCCTAACAGCAGGTCGAACGGCATGTTCATCTGCTTTTGCAGGGCCGCTCCGAGTATGTCGTCATCATATGGCGCTGACCACCCGCCATACGTGAAGCCGTCGCTTCTATCTTCTTCCGGTCCGCCTGGGGCTTGTATGACACCATCAAGCGAGATATGTTCAAGCACAATAATTTTTCTCATGACTGAGCTCCTTCGAGTCCGATCTGATTTTGTTTAATTTACGGGTGTTCCGGTTTTCGTGAGCCAGGTAGCTTTGCCTCAAAAGTCGATTTGGGTGGCATGACTTTTTCTCCTGTAACGGTCTTTAATCTTAGGTCTTTGGGCGGGCCGGTTGCCCAGCCTTCACCATATAGTCGAAACGGCCGGACGGAATTCGACAAATCGTCCAGGAAATTTTTTCTTCCGCCCTTTAGAACGCCTAACACAACCGTCGCGTAA
>Ga0190265_10002750_pt1 | contig 11840 bp, 8 predicted proteins | sample Popmic124T_FD_133135 | JGI IMG/M metagenome (GOLD analysis project Ga0190265, IMG submission 133135) | Populus adjacent soil microbial communities from riparian zone of Indian Creek, Utah, USA - 124 T | ecosystem: Environmental > Terrestrial > Soil > Riparian zone | place: USA: Utah | collected...
CGGGGGCCCGCGCGGTGGTCGCCGTCGGCGGTGACGGCACCGTGCACGCGGCGCTGCAGGCGGTCGCCGGGACGACGACGCCGCTGGCGCTGGTGCCGGCCGGCACCGGCAACGACCTGGTGCGCGCGCTGGGCGGCCTGACGGACCCGGTCGCGGCCGCCCGCGCCGCCGCCGAGGGCCTCAAGGGCGGTGACACGCGGACGGTCGATGCCGGCCGCACCGGCGACCGCTGGTGGGCCACCGTGCTCTGCTGTGGCTTCGACTCCGCGGTCAGCGACCGCGCCAACCGGCTGCGCTGGCCGCGCGGCCGCCGCCGGTACGACGTCGCCGTCCTGGCGGAGCTGGCCCGCCTGCGTCCGCGGGAGCTGACGCTGGTGCTCGACGGCGAGTCCCAGACCCTGCCGATCACGATGGTCGCCGTCGGCAACACCGCCTGGTACGGCGGCGGACTCAAGATCTGCCCGGGCGCCGACCCGTCCGACGGGCTCTTCGACGTCACCGTCGTCGGGGCATCCACCCGCCTCGAGCTGATGCGCACCAAGCCGCGGCTGACCACCGGCACGCACGTCGACCACCCGTCGGTCTCGGTGTTCCGCGCGGCCCGGGTCGAGCTGTCGAGCCCCGGCGTCACGACCTACGCCGACGGCGAGCCGGTGGCGCCGCTGCCGGCCGTCGCCGAGTGCGTCCCGGGTGCGCTCGCCGTGATCGGTACCGGCCGGGTCTGAGGCCGGGGGCGTGCGCGCCGATCGCAGGTCGCGCGCCTAACGTTGGGGCATGTCCAGCCCCGCTGAGCGGTACGCGGCTGCCCGGCGGCGGACCGCGCACCCCACGCTGTCGGACTTCACCGCCGAGCTGGGCTTCTCGCTGGACCCCTTCCAGGTCGAGGCCTGCGAGGCGCTCGACGAGGGGTCGGGGGTGCTGGTCTGCGCGCCCACCGGGGCGGGCAAGACCGTCGTCGGCGAGTTCGCCATCCACAAGGCTCTGTCCGAGGGGCGCAAGGCGTTCTACACGACGCCGATCAAGGCGCTGTCCAACCAGAAGTACGCCGACCTCGTCGAGCGCTACGGCCCGAGGTCGGTCGGGCTGCTCACCGGGGACAACGCCGTCAACGGCGACGCGCCCGTGGTCGTGATGACCACCGAGGTGCTGCGCAACATGCTCTACGCCGACTCCCCGGCGATCGAGGGCCTCGGCTACGTGGTCATGGACGAGGTGCACTACCTCGCCGACCGGTTCCGCGGCGCGGTCTGGGAAGAGGTGATCATCCACCTCCCGCAGGAGGTCACCCTCGTGTCGCTGTCGGCGACGGTGAGCAACGCCGAGGAGTTCGGCGACTGGCTGGTCACCGTCCGCGGGCACACGAAGGTCGTCGTCAGCGAGGTGCGCCCGGTCCCGCTGTGGCAGCACATGCTGGTCGGCAACCGCGTGTTCGACCTGTTCTCGCTGCGCCCGTCGGCGCACGCGGGGGAGCTGGGCGAGAACCCGCGCGAGCTGTCCACCCGCGAGCGCGGCTCGTCCGTGGTCGATCCCGAGCTCGTGCGCTACGTCCGCGAGCACGAGCGGCGGATCGACAGCTGGCACGGTGGGAACGGCGCCTCGCGCCGCGAGTCCTGGCACAAGCCGCGGTACCGCGCGCCGGCGCGCTCCGACGTCGTCGCCCGGCTGGACGGCGCCGGGCTGCTGCCCGCGATCACCTTCGTCTTCAGCCGGAACGGCTGCGACGCCGCCGTCCACCAGTGCCTGCTCAGCGGCCTGCGGCTGACCGACGAGGCCGAGCGGGCCGAGATCGCCGAGATCATCGACCGGCGGACCGGGTCGCTGCCCGAGGAGGACCTGCACGTCCTCGGCTTCTGGGAGTGGCGGGAGGGGCTGCTCGCCGGGATAGCCGCGCACCACGCCGGGCTCGTCCCGGCGTTCAAGGAGACCGTGGAGGAGTGCTTCGTCCGCGGCCTCGTGAAGGCCGTGTTCGCCACCGAGACCCTCGCCCTCGGCATCAACATGCCCGCGCGCAGCGTCGTCCTCGAGCGGCTGGTGAAGTGGAACGGCGAGGCGCACGTCGACGTCACGCCGGGGGAGTACACGCAGCTCACCGGCCGGGCCGGACGACGCGGCATCGACGTCGAGGGCCACGCCGTCGTGATCTGGGCGCCGGGCATGGACCCGTCGGTGGTCGCCGGCCTCGCCAGCACCCGCACGTACCCGCTCAGGTCGTCGTTCCGGCCGAGCTACAACATGGCGGTCAACCTGGTGAGCTCCTTCGGGCGGGCGCGGGCCCGCGAGCTGCTGGCGTCCTCCTTCGCCCAGTTCCAGGCCGACCGGTCGGTGGTGGGCCTGGCCCGTGCGGCCGCCCGACACGAGCAGGACGCCGAGCGCTTCGCGACGGAGATGCACTCCGACCGGGGCGACGTCGGCGCCTACGCCCAGCTGCGGCGCGAGATCGGCGACCGCGAGAAGGAGCTGTCCCGCGACTCGCAGGCCAAGCGCCGCATGGAGGCCGCCGACGCCCTGGCCGCGTTGCGCCCGGGCGACGTCATCCGCGTGCCCACGGGACGCCGGCAGGGGCTGGCGGTGGTGATCGACGCGGGCATCACCGACCTCGCCGATCCGCGGCCGCTCGTCGTCACCGAGGACAAGTGGGCCGGCCGCCTGGGGTCGGTGGACTTCCCGACACCGGTGACCGCGCTGGCCCGCGTGAAGGTGCCGAAGAACTTCAACCACCGCAGCCCGCACGCCCGCCGCGACCTCGCCTCCACGCTGCGCAACGCCCGCGTCGAGAACGACCTGGGTGCCCGGCGGATCAAGAACCGCTCGGCGGCGTCGGACGACCCGGTGCTGGCCGACCTCCGCCAGGCGCTGCGCAACCACCCCGTGCACCAGCTGCCCGACCGCGAGGAGCGGGTGCGGGTCGCCGAGCGGTGGCTGCGCGCGGTCCGGGAGGCCGACGGTCTGCAGAAGAAGATGACCGAGCGGACCGGGTCGCTGACCCGCCAGTTCGACGCCACCTGCGACGTCCTCGAGGAACTCGGCTACCTGGTGCCCGAGGTCGTCCCGCTGGTGCCCGCCGACACCGAGGTGCTCGGAGCCGCGGACGACGTCCCGGTGGTCACCGACGACGGCCGCCGGCTGGCGCGCATCTGGTCGGAGGCCGACCTGCTGGTGACCGAGTGCTTGCGTTCGGGCGCGTGGCGCGGTCTCAACGCCGCCGAGCTCGCCGCGGCCGTCTCGGCCGTCGTCTTCGAGGCCCGCCGCGACAACCCCGCGCTGCCCGCCGTCCCCGCCGGGAAGGTGGCCGCCGCCATCGGCGAGATGCGGCGGATCCGGTCGCGGCTGCAGGACGTCGAGGCCGACCACGGCGTCCGCGCCACCCGCGACCTCGACCTCGGCTTCGCCTGGGCGGCCTACCGGTGGGCCGACGGCCAGAGCCTCGACCGCGTCCTCGCCGGCGCCGAGCAGGCCGGGACCGAGCTCTCCGGCGGCGACTTCGTCCGCTGGATGCGCCAGCTCATCGACCTGCTCGACCAGCTCGCCAAGGTCGCCGGGGAGCCGGTGGCGGGGGTCGCGCGGGCGGCGGTCGGGCGGGTGCGCCGCGGCGTCGTAGCGGTCGCCGTGGGCGGCTGATGAGGCGTTTCGCCGGAGGCCGCGCGGCACGGGCGTAGGGCAGAATTCCCACCCCGGGGCCGGACGCCACGGGGGAGGACGCCGGAACGGGGAGCGACCATGACCAACCCGCCGCAGGGCAGCGACGAGCCGGGCCGCGCCCCGGGCGGGGGCGCCGATCCCGATCGCCACCCCACGGAGCCCGTCCCGCCCTACCAGCGCCCGCAGGAGCCCGGACCCGCCTTCGCGCCGCCGCCGCAGGGCGGACCGCCATACGGGCAGCAGCCCTACGGCGGGCCCCAGGTCGGCCAGCCCCAGTACGGCCAGCAGCCCTACGGTCAGCCGCAGCAGCCGTACGGCGCGCCGCAGTACGGGCAGCAGCCGTACGGCGCGCCGGGTGGCGGCTTCGGGCAGCCGTCCGCCCCGGCGAAGTCACGCGTCGGCCTGATCGTCGGGGTGACCGCCGGGATCCTGGTGCTCATCGCCCTGGTCGTCGTCCTGGCGCTGACCATGTCGTCGACCGTGCTGGACCGGAACGCGGTGCAGCGCGACGTGGCCGCCCAGTTCGAGGAGCGGGAGGGCGTCGCGATCGACCTCAGCTGCGACGACGAGATGAAGGTCGAGGAGGGCGCGACCTACCGCTGCACCGGGACGACGGCGGACGGCGAGGACGTCACCCTCGAGATCGCCGTCACCGACGCGGACACCGCCGCCTACACCTGGACCGAGCCCTGACCGTCAGCCGAGGGCCCAGCCCAGGGCCGCGCCGAGCCGCCTGACCGAGTTCTCGATGCCGTACCGGCCGGCCAGCTCGGCCAGGGCGTCGGGATCGGCCGGTGACCGGGGGAGCGTCCCCTCGATCGGCGGCAGGTCGATCGTCTTCGCCACCGCGACCACCACCGGCGCCGCCTCGAGGTAGTCGGCCGCGGCGTGCATCTTCTTCAGGACGGCGGCGGTGAGCGGCGGGCGGGGGACGACGCTGCGCCCGACGGCGGCGCGGATACCGGCGAGGTCGCCGAACTCGTTGATCAGCGCCGCCGCCGTCTTGGCGCCCACCCCGGCGACGCCGGGCAGGCCGTCGCTGGGATCGCCGCGCAGGACGGCGAAGTCGGCGTAGGCGCGGCCGGGGATGCCGTACTTGGCCGCGACCGCGGCCTCGTCGACGAACTCGATGTCGGTGATGCCCCGGGCGGTGTAGAGGACCCGGATGCCGCGGGCGTCGTCGACGAGCTGGAAGAGGTCGCGGTCGCCGGTGACCACGTCGACGGGGCCGCGAGCGCGGGTGGCGAGCGTGCCGATCACGTCGTCGGCCTCGTAGCCCGGAGCCCCGACGCGGTCGAGGCCCACGGCGGCGAGGACGTCGACGAGGACGGGCACCTGGGGGCTGAGCTCGTCGGGCACCTCCTCGCCGCCCTCGGGGGCGACGCGGTGCGCCTTGTAGGAGGGCAGTGCCTCCACCCGGAAGGCCGGGCGCCAGTCGTCGTCCCAGCAGGCGACCAGCCGGTCGGGGCCGTGCGTGGTCAGCAGCCGGGCGGTCATGTCGAGGAAGCCCCGCACCGCGTTGATGGGCCGGCCGTCCGGCGTCGTCACGCTGGTGGGGACGCCGTAGAAGGCGCGGAAGTACAGGCTGGCGGCGTCGAGCAGCATCGTCGTCACGATGGCGGACGGTAGCGGTCTGGAAACGATTGCGGAGATCGTCGGCCTGCCTGGTTAGTCTGCGCGCGTGGGAACCGCGACTGCACCGGCCGGCACCGGCCCCCTGGTGACCATCGACCGGGTGCACGCCGCCCGGGAGATCGCCGGCGAGCTGGGGCTGGACCTGCTCGTGTTCACGCCGGGCTCCGACCTCCGCTACCTGATCGGTTACAACGCCCACCCGCTGGAACGGCTCACGGCGCTGGCGGTGCCGGCCCGGGGCGAGGCGTTCCTCGTCGTCCCGCGGCTGGAGGCGCCGATGGTGGGCGCGAGCCCGGCCGGGGACCTCGGTCTGGACGTGCTGGCCTGGGACGAGACCGACGACCCCTTCGGCCTGCTCGCCTCCGCCGCGGGCGCGCGGCTGGGCGGCGCGCCGGCGCGGGTGGGCGTGGGCGCCCGCAGCTGGGCCGAGCACGCCCTGGGCGTGCAGCGCGCCGTCCCCGGGTCCGCGCTGGAGCTGGCCACGCCGGTCGTGGACCGGCTGCGGATGGTGAAGTCCGCCGCCGAGATCGAGGAACTGGCCGTCGCCGGAGCCGCGATCGACCGGGTGCACGCCCGGATGGGGGAGTGGCTGCGGGTCGGGCGCACCGAGGCGGAGGTCGGCGCCGACATCGCCGCCGCCATCCTCGACGAGGGGCACGTCAGCGTGGACTTCGTCATCGTGGGGTCCGGTCCGAACGGCGCCAGCCCCCACCACGAGCTCTCCGACCGGACGGTCGAGGCCGGCGACCTGGTCGTGGTCGACCTGGGCGGCGGGACGCCGAGCGGCTACCGGTCGGACTGCACCCGCACGTACGTGGTGGGCGGGGCGCCGGCTCCCGACGTCGCCGAGTGGTACGGCGTCCTGCAGGCCGCCCAGCGCGCCGCGACGGAGGCCGTGCGGCCCGGCGTGACGGCGGAGGCGATCGACGCCGCCGCGCGGACGGTCATCGCCGACGCCGGGTGGGGGGAGCACTTCATCCACCGCACCGGGCACGGCATCGGCCTCGACACCCACGAGGCGCCCTACATCGTGGAGGGCAACGACATCGCGCTGGTTCCCGGCATGGCGTTCTCGGTGGAGCCGGGCATCTACCTCCCCGGCCGCTGCGGCGCCCGCATCGAGGACATCGTCGTCTGCACCGACGACGGCGTCCGCATCCTGAACGACGGTCCCCGTGAGCTCGTCGAACTCCCCGGCTGAGCCGGTGGTGGCGGTGGACGTCGACCGCACGCTGCTCGCCGCCCTCGCGCGCGACGGCCGCGCCAGCTACACCGACCTGGCGGAGAAGGTGGGCCTGTCGGTGTCGGCGGTGCACCAGCGCGTGCGCCGCCTCGAACAGCGCGGCCTCATCACGGGCTACCGGGCCACTCTGGAGGCGAAGGCGCTCGGGCTGCCCCTGACGGCGTTCGTCTCCATCACGCCGATCGACGTCGCCCAGCCCGACGACGCCCCCGCGCGCCTGGCCCACCTGTCGGCGATCGAGGAGTGCCACTCCGTCGCGGGGGTGGAGAGCTACATCCTCAAGGTGCGGGTTGCCTCGCCCGACGCCCTCGAGCACCTGCTGCAGGACATCCGCGCGGCCGCGAACGTCACCACGCGGACGACGGTCGTGCTCTCCACCTTCTACGAGGACCGGCCGCCCGTCTGACCGCCGGCGGGACTGGACATCCGTTCGAACATGTGTTCGCATGGTGTCCATGCGATGGGACGCGCAGCGGCTCGACCTCGACGAGCCCACGACGCTGCCCGGCATGCCGAGCATCCGCGGGCTGCTGCGCAGCGTCCAGGTACCCGAGTTCCCCGGCCTCACGTTCCACGAGGTGCGCGCCAAGAGCGCCTTGAACCACGTGCCCGGCGAATCAGCCATGCCGTTTCCCTGGACGATCAATCCCTATCGGGGATGCAGCCATTCGTGTGTCTACTGCCTCTCAGGGGACACCCGCGTCCTGATGGCTGACGGCAGCCAACGGCCGCTCGCGGACCTGCGGATCGGCGATCGCATCATCGGGACCGAGAAGCGCGGGACATACCGCCACTACGTCGAGACCGAGGTTCTGGCGCACTGGACCACCGTCAAGCCGGCCCACCGGATCACCCTGCGCGACGGGACGGAGATCGTGGCCAGCGCCGACCACCGCTTCCTCACCGGACGGGGCTGGAAGCACGTCACCGGCACCATGAGCGGTGAAGGCCAGCGCCCGTACATCACCCTCAACGACAGGCTTCGCGGCTTCGGGAAGACCGTGGACACCCTCGGGGCCTGTCGCGAGTACCGCCGGGGCTATCTCACCGGCATGGTCCGCGGGGACGCCAACCTCAAGATCTACCGCTATGAGCGCCGAGGGCGGGCACACGGCGACGTCCATCGGTTTCGGCTGGCCCTCGCGGACGTCGAGGGCCTGCACCGGACGGCGGCCTACCTGGCGCAGGAGGGCGTGACGACCGACTGGTTCGACTTCACCCCCGCAACCGAGACGCGCCGCGCCGTGACGGCCATCCGCACGTCCGCCGCCGGGTCGGTCGCCCGCATCATGAGCTTGACGAGCTGGCCCCAGGAGGCCTCCACGGCCTGGCAGCGGGGCTTCCTCGCCGGCATCTTCGACGCCGAGGGTTCACGCAGCGAATGCGTCCTGCGGATCAGCAATGCCGACGACGAGATGCTCCGGCGGACCGAGACGGCCTTCGCGACGTTCGGCTTCGACGCCGTGCTGGAGGATCGGGACCTGCCCGACCGCGAACGGAACGTCCGCCTCCGCGGCGGCCTGAAGGAGCACATCCGGTTCCTCCACCTCGTCGATCCGGCGATCCGGCGGAAGTGCTCCGTCGACGGCATCGCCGTGAAGAGCGACGCCGACCTCCGCGTGGTCGGCATCGAGGCGCTCGGACTCGAGCTGCCGATGTTCGACATCACGACGGGGACCGGCGACTTCATCGCCAACGGGGTGATCAGCCACAACTGCTTCGCACGCAAGACGCACGAATGGCTGGAGATGGACTCCGGGCGGGACTTCGACTCGCAGGTCGTGGTCAAGACGAACCTGGTCGACGTCCTGCGCCGCGAGCTTGCCCGGCCGTCCTGGACGCGCGAGCACGTCGCACTGGGGACGAACACCGACCCGTACCAGCGGGCGGAGGGCCGGTACAAGCTGATGCCCGGCGTCATCAGGGCGCTCGCCGACTCCGGGACGCCGTTCTCCGTCCTGACGAAAGGCACCCTGCTGCGTCGGGACATCCCGATCCTCACCGACGCCGCGAAGTCGGTCCCCTTGGGGCTCGGCGTCTCGATGGCCATCTGGGACGACGAGCTGCACGCCGGACTCGAGCCGGGCGTGCCGACGCCGCGGGCCCGCCTCGACCTGGTCAGGGCGCTCGCCGACGCCGGCCTGCCGTGCGGCGTCTTCCTCGCCCCCGTGCTCCCAGGGCTGACGGACGGCGTCACGGATCTCGACAACGCGCTCGCCGCGATCGCTTCTGCGGGTGCCACGGGGGTCACCGTGATCCCCCTGCACCTGCGGCCTGGTGCGCGGGAGTGGTTCATGGCCTGGCTGTCCCGTGAGCACCCGGAACTCGTCCCGCGTTACCAGCAGCTGTACGCGCGGCGGGCCTACGTCCCGGCCGAGTACCGCACCTGGCTGGCGCAGCGGGTGGCGCCACTGCTGGTCAAGCACGGCCTGGACCGGCAGAGCGGCGGCGCGGCGCGGAAGGCGGCCGATGCGGTGATCACCAGCGGCGTCCCGGGGGACCCGGAGGTGGGTTTCCCGGAGGGCAGTCTGCCGACCGGCGGCATGCCGGGGGTGCGACCCAGGGGCGAATCGCCTCCCGCAGCGGCCTGCGCCGACGCGTCGGCCGACGCCGGCGAACAGCTGTCCCTGATCTGAGCGAGGCATCAGGCCGGCTCCGTGCCCGACGCCGGTCGAGGTGGCAGCCTCTCGACATGCCCTCGTCGTCGACTGCCGACTGCTTGCTGTGCATCCCGGAGATCGCGGACACCGAGTTCCAACGGGCGCGACTGTGGGAGGACGAGCTGTGGCGGCTGTCGGCCGTCCTGCAGGGTCCGGTCCCGGGCTTCGCCCACCTGGAGACCAAGCGGCACATCCCTTTCATCACCGACCTCGACGGCCCCGAGGCGGCCACCCTCGGCCCGGTCCTGGCGCGGGTGACGGCTGCCCTCCGGGACGCGTCCGGAGGGGAGAAGACCTACGTGTACGTGTTCGGCGACCGCGTCCCGCACCTGCACCTCAACCTGGCGCCGCACCGGGACGGCGACGCCCTGCGCGGGGGTCCGGGCCTGCTCGAGCCGGGCGCGGAAGCCGCGCCCCGGGGGACGCACGAGCGGGTCGCCGCGGCCGCCCGCGACGTGCTGGCCGGCTTCGACCCGACCTGCTGACTCAACCGGCGAGGCGCGCCGACCGGCCCACCGCCCGCGCAGCCCGCACCACGCCGCGCGGCGACACCGGGGGCGCCCCGGCGGCAAGGGCGAGCCGGCGGTAGGAGTCGTACGACAGCTCCCGGTAGGCCACCGCCAGTTCCTCCGCCCATGCCTCGCGCGAGGGGGCGGCCGTCGCGCGCAGGTGCTGCGCGGTCCGGACGGCGTGCTTGGTGAAGGTGGTCTGCAGCGCCTGGTTGGACAACCGCCCGCCGATGCGGGAGTCCAGCCCCGGTCCGCGCCGCAGCGCAGGGAGCACCCACGGACTGTCGGCCAGCGCGGGGAAGCGCGACCGCACGGCCTCCCAGGCGTGCCAGGCGGTCAGCGCGCCCGGAACCGACCAGTGGCCGTCGTCGGTCTCGACGAGCAACCGGCGGCCGCTCGGCCGGACCTGGTCGCGGCGCAGCGAGCGGAAGGCTGCCACCGGCGCCGGCCAGCCCAGCGCGAGGGCGCACCAGGCCACCGCTCGCAGGTGTTCGGGGTCCTCCGTGCGGATGCGGGTCAGAGGCCGCAGGTCCAGCTCCGGCGGATCGGGCTCCGGGGTGGCCACCCGCGGCAGCGCCACACCGCCGTACCGGGCGACCTTGCTGTACAGCGCCACCGTCGCGGGCTTCCACCCGCGCGCCGCGGTCAGCGGCTCGAGGCCGGTCTCGCTGAGCTGCTCGGGGCCCAACCCCAGCTCGAGGGCCGCCTCCGCGAGACGGCGCCACTGCGCCTCGTACCCGGGCGGGGCGTCCAGCCGGCGCCAGGCACGCGCCGGGGGAGGAGCCGGCATGTCGGGCAGCGGCTGCTGCCATCCACCTCTCATGACGGGATTCTACCGTTATCCCCAACAAAAATGGGGCTCTATTTCGTCGTCACCTGCCGAACGGACGTACCGGCGCCCTCCGGGCGCCATCGCAGCAATCGCGGGAGCGGCGGGAGCGGTGCTCGGGTGACGACGAGCAGCGGTGGGGCCGTAGGTCCCACCGCCAAGCCGTATGTCACTTGGGGATAACGGATCAGTCAACGGTCGACCCGATCGGGTGGCGCCTGTCCAGCCGACCGGCGCAGGCGGAGGGCCGTGGCGATCATGGACGCCGTGCGGACCGTCGGCGTCGAGGAGGAACTCCTGGTGGTCGACGGCTCGGGCCGTCCCGTGCCCCTGGGCCCCGACGCGCTGGAGATCGCCTCCCGCCGCGGTGAGGGCGAGACACCCGAGGAGCACGAACGCGCCGAGCAGGACGACCAGCCGGACGACGCGGGGAGCGCAGCCCATCTCGTGCCCGAGCTGAAGGAGCAGCAGCTCGAGCTGGGCACCCCGGTGTGCCGCACCCTCGACGACGTCGACCGCGAGCTCCGGTTCTGGCGGGCACGCGCCGCCTCCGCGGCGCGGGCCACGGGCGCACACGTCGCCGCGCTGGCCACCTCACCGGTCCCCGTCGAGCCGCTCCCGACCGCGGGGGAGCGCTACGCCCGTATGCTCGACACGTTCGGCCTGACCGCCCGGGAGATGCTCACCTGCGGCTGCCACGTGCACGTCTCGGTCGCCGACGACGACGAGGGCGTGGCCGTCCTCGACCGGATCCGCATCTGGCTGCCGGTCCTCACCGCCCTCACCGCGAACTCGCCGTTCTGGCAGGGCGAGGACAGCGGCTACGCCAGCTTCCGCTCGCAGGCCTGGCAGCGCTGGCCGTCCGCGGGGCCGAACGAGGTCTTCGGCGACCCCGACGCGTACCACCGGCTCATCGACCGGGTGCTGGCCACCGGCACCGTCCTCGACACGGGGATGCTCTACGCCGACGCCCGCCTGTCCGCCAACTGGCCCACGGTGGAGGTCCGCACGGCCGACGTCGCGCTCCGCGTCGAGGACGCCGTCACCCTCGCCGGGGTCGTGCGCGGCCTCGTCGAGACCGCCGCCCGCAGCACCGGGACGGCGCCACCCGACGTCCCCTCGGCGGTGCTCCGCGTCGCCGCCTGGCGCGCGGGCCGGTCCGGCCTCGGCGGCGACCTGGTGCACCCCCTCACCGGCCGACCCGCGCCGGCGGCGGACGTCGTCGGCGCGCTCCTGGACCACGTCCGCCCGGCGCTCGCCGACGCCGGCGACGAGCAGCGCGTCACCGACGGGCTGGGCGCGCTCCTGCGCCGGGGGACCGGGGC
>Ga0190265_10002751_pt1 | contig 11838 bp, 14 predicted proteins | sample Popmic124T_FD_133135 | JGI IMG/M metagenome (GOLD analysis project Ga0190265, IMG submission 133135) | Populus adjacent soil microbial communities from riparian zone of Indian Creek, Utah, USA - 124 T | ecosystem: Environmental > Terrestrial > Soil > Riparian zone | place: USA: Utah | collected...
AGGTTGAAGGTGCGATCGACGAATTTGAATTGCCTCACGCCGCGTTCGATCAGCCGTTGCAACTCGACCAGCAGCTTGTCCAGGGGGAATTGTCGCACCGGAATGTCGAGCGATGACAGACAGAATTCGCACGTAAACGGGCAGCCGCGCGAGGCCTCCACGTAGATAACCCGGTGCGCTATATCGTCGTCAGTGTAGAGAGGGTAGGGGAACTTGAGCTGCGCCAACTCCGGCAACTCGGCGGCGATGATTTTCTCCGCCGGCGGTTCGCCACGCAGCAATCGCGCGCAGACCTCCGGGAATTTGAGATCGGCTTCGCCCGTAATGACATAATCCGCGAGCGCTACGATGGGCTGCGTCTCCAGTTCATAACGCACCTCGGGGCCACCGAGAATGATCGTGGTTTGCGGCGAGACACCCTTAATCGCAGCCACCACTTCGCGCGTCTCATCCACGTTCCAAATGTAAACGCCGAGGCCGATGATGCGCGGCTCGCGGGCGAGCAGCACTTCCGCGATGTCCAGCGGGCGCTGATTGATGTCGAACTCGACGATGCAGGCGCGTGGCTGTAGATCGCCGAGATTCGCCATCAAGTAACGCAACCCAAACGCCGCGTGTATGTATTTGGCGTTGAGCGTCGCGAGGACGATGTCCGGCATAGCGGGAAATTAAGGTCCAAAGTCGAAAGTCCAAAGCCCAAAGTCTTCAGCGGCGAAACGCCAGAGATCTATTCCAGAATGATTCGAACGGAATCAATCCGGCCGCCGAACGCGTTGTCATCGGAATATGACCCCACCAGGCCGCCCGCATCCTCCCCTATGTCGAGACCGTCCGCGGGCACCTGCTGAAGGACTCCGGCGGCGCCTACGGACACTGAAGGCTGGGCGTCGAGAGCCAGCGAAAGCAGTCCATTTTTGGCGACAGTGGCTTTGGCGCTGCGCCATCCGCTGCCAACCGCAACGCCAGGCGTGACGGTTAGTACGTTCCCGCGGCGCAACGCGAAGAACACTTTTCCACTCTGCACAAACAAGGCGAAGCCATGACCTGACCCGCCTTGCGCCACGATGACGCCGTCTTGGCCAAGGGTCTCGAAGCGCGCCGTTACGCTGAATGGGCGCGCCGCGATGTTCGGCGCGTCAGCTCGATCAAGATGGTCGCCATCGGCCAGCGTGAACTCGGTCGCAGCGCTCGCGTTCGTTCCTTTAGCGCGATCGCGCCAGCCGCCGAGAGGAAGCACGTTGGCGCGCGCAGCGTAGGCGTCCCATTGTGCGGCGAGTTGTTGCGCACGTTTGGGTTCCGCGCTGGTCAGGTCATGCTGTTCGGTGCGGTCATTTTGAATATCGTAAAGTTCCCAGGGCTTGTTCTCCTTCGCGACGAGTTTCCAGCGGCCATCGCGCACCGCGCGATTGGCTTCATGTTCCCAGAAAATTGGTTCCTTGCGCTCCATGGACTTGCCGCGAAACGTCGGCGCGAGACTCACACCTTCCAACGGCGTAATGGAATTGGTGCCGACGGTTCGTGGATACTTTGCTCCCGCGACATCGACGCATGTGGCCATGATGTCGATGAGATGGCCGGGCTGCGATTCGAGTTTGCCGCGGCGCGACGCTGAGATGCCCTTTGGCCAATGAACAACGAGCGGGGTGCTGATGCCGCCTTCGTGAGTCCAATGTTTGTATTCGCGGAACGGCGTGTTGCTCACGTTGGCCCACGCTTCGCCGTACGCGATGTAAGTGTCTTCAGGCCCGGGCATCGCATTCGGCCCGACGCGATAAGGCCGGCCATCGCGCACGTGCGGACCGCGATGATTTGTGAACACGTAGTCGGCGGGCTTCGCCTCCACCGGTTTCCGCGGACGCGCCACGTGGCCCCTGCCGAGCCCTTCAGCGCAACCGCCATTGTCCTGCATGTAGAAGATCAGTGTGTTGTCCAATGTTTCCTGGCGGCGCAGTTCATCAATCACCAGGCCGATGCCGCGATCCATGCGATCCAATTGCGCCGCATAAACTTCCATGCAGCGTGCTTCCCACGCTTTGTTCGAGACGCTGGCCCAATCGCCTTTCAGCGGTGCGGGCTGCCACTTCGGATCGATGAGTCCGAGTTGTTTCATCTTCGCGAGCCGGGCGTTGCGAATCGGTTCGTAGCCCGCGTCGTATTTGCCGCGATACTTCGCGATGTCTTCCTCCAGTGCGTGCAACGGCCAATGCGCGGCGGTGAACGCGAGATAAGTGAAGAACGGCTTGTCGGGCGTGCGCTCGTGATGTTCGCGAATGAAGCGCACCGTCTGGTCGGCGAGCGCGTCTGTGTAGTAGTAGCGCGCCGGACGGTATTCCGGATCGTTGAGCGCGGTGATGTTGGTGTTGTCACGAGTGAGCATTGCCGGGTCGAAGTAATTGCCCGCGCCAACAATCGTACCGTAAAAACGATCAAAGCCGCGCTGAATGGGCCAACTCTCCTTCGGCCCATCGGGCTTGCTGTGCGCGTTCAGCGTGACGTGCCACTTGCCCGCCATGTAAGTGGAATAACCAGCGGGCCGCAGAACTTCCGCAATCGTCGCGCACCGCCGATTCAGTTCCCCGCGATAGCCATCATGGCCGCTGTCATTCACCATGTGCCCCACACCGGCTTGATGCGGATACAATCCAGTCAATAGCGCCGCGCGCGTGGGACAGCAGCGCGCGGTGTTGTAGAACTGCGTGAAACGCAACCCGTTCTTCGCGAGCACATCGAGGTTCGGCGTTTGAATTTCGCCGCCGAAGCAACCGATGTCGGAGTAACCGACGTCGTCCGCGAGGATGACGATGATGTTCGGGCGCGGCGTCGCGGAATGAAGCGTTGTGATGCCGATCAGCAGCGTGATAGCGACCAGGCAAACGACCGCTCGATCTGGATTTAGTGGATTCACACCGCTGTTTTGAATCGGCAGCGCGATTGTCGCAAGCGCAGATGTCACCGAACGCCGGGAGTGATTCAATCGCCGACTTCGAGAACAATGGCTTCCGGGACGATGCGCAGACTTTTGATTCCCTTCCAGGTGACCGCATCGCTCCGCTCGCCGACCGCGTCCGCCAGCAGGTTCTTCCCTTTCACTCCGCCCAGCCACTCTTTGGGCAAACTCAAACCCAGCACCGTGACATCCTCCAACATCGCCACCGGCGCCCGGTCTTTGCTCAGCGCAAGATGAAATCGCCCTCGGGCGCGAAACATTCTGCCTCCGCCTACGGGAAAATTCGTTGGGATGGGGATGGCGAGATAAGCGTTGATGACATCAGTGTCCAATTCCAGCCGCACGGTCTTGCCCAACTCAGTATTCGCGTTGAGCAATCCATTCAGTTCGCGTTCGGTTAAACGCAATTCTTTTCCTCCCGGCAGGTAAAGTCGCTGAGGAGTGGAAGCGTCCGGAGAATTGATACGCGGTGCGGTTGAAAGGCGTTCGTCACGTGCCGACAACGGTGTGCTCCGCACTTCTTGCAGTTTGGCCTCCACGACTCTTTTCTCTTCTGCGGAAAGAACCACCGGTTTGATCGGACGTTGAATCCACCAGATCGTGATGGCGACCGTGGCGACAATGAGGAGCATGAACGCGAGCAAGCCTCCGCAAACCCAGAGCCACCAACGCCGCCGTTTTAGCGGAGTAGTGCGAGGCGCATCCGTGGACGATCGAGGTGGAGGCGTGGAATCCGACATGGGGAGAACCTAGTGAACGCGACTAAAACCGCAAGTCCACCGTGTCAGCCAAGAATATCCCAAAGGGATTTCGTCATTCAGCCCAGTGTTGACGCGACGAAGACTCCCCTCCTCACGGAGCAGGGACGGGCGCCTGGCGGCGATTTGAACACCGATGCTTGCCGGAAATCATCGATCTCCCCAAGACTTCCTCCGCGCCCGTTTCCCTTTCAAAGCCCATTGTTTCTGGACATACGCATGGGCGAACAATTCCTTCGCCCGCTTGTCGTTGAGGCGGTGGCGATCAATGTGATGGGCGACCTCGTGAACCAGAACGCCGTCGAGGTAGAAATCACGCAAATCATCGCGGGTGAAACCAGGGCCGAGACTAAACGGATGCGCGCAGAGGAAAACGCAAGGACGCCAATAAATGCCATAGCAGCCGACACTACTGTCCCACGATTTCTCCTGCTTGCGAGTTCCGGCCAGCAGGAAGACCGCTCGCAAACCTTCCAGCGAACCTCTCGGCATGCGTTCAAGTCGTGCTGTTACTTCGGCCCGTGTGCAGACGTGGATGAAGTCAGCAAGCTGCGGTCGCAACGTAATGACGTGCGGGAACGCTGGATTGCGTGGGATGTGTGCATCAAATCGTTTGAGCGCGGCTTGAGCCTCTGCAAAGAATGGGTCATAAAGAGTCCAATTGGTGAATTTGGACCCGCTGTAAGCGTTGCTTCGCGGCCCGGACGATTGGAAGTGCGCGCTCAACTCTGGTTACAAGTTCGTCGGGTCAGCTTCCATCGTGGCGTCAATCGGCAACTTGATTCCAACCCTTCGGCATCGCCCAGAATGGATGATACGAAGCCCGCCAACGAAAACACTCCGATTTCCATTTTTTCCATACTTGACCGGCCCCTCGCTTCCTCCTCTGCACCTTCGCCGCGACTTTCAGACGCAGCGCGTTGAGGTGGATGAAAGCCGTCGCATCGTCCTGATCGCAGGCTTTGGTCGGGTCGGCTTCCATCGTGCGCTCGTTAGTTCATTCAAACAATGGCGGGAAATCTCTCGCTCCGTGCAGCACGCGCGCGATTTCGACACCGCTTTCCATCGGGCGATAGAAAATGACGTAACGCCCAACGGGAAAGCTCCGCAGGTTGAGCAACAATTCTTCTCGCGGCCTTCCCATGAGCGGCATCGATGCCAGCGTCGCAAACCGGGAGACGATGGCGCGAGTGAGTTTGTCTGCCGCGTCCGGGTTGTCTTTGCGCGATGTAAAACCAGATTTCATCCAAGTCTGATTTCGCCGCATCAGAAACCCGATACTGGTTCACGTCTCAGGATTTTTCCGAGCGCCCTTTAATCGCTCACGGCCCGAGCGTCCGACCTCCTCGGCCAACTGCATCGCGTTCGTTTGGTCGTAAGTTTGGTAGCGCCCGCCATCCAACTGTTCGATGCCTACGGCGATGTCGCGTTTCAGAGCGGCAAGTTGCCGTTGCCTGAACGCATCCGACTCGATCCACCAGCGGAACAATTCATATTGTTCATCAGGGCCGAGTTGTGCTGCCGCGGCTTTGATCTTTTCTACGGCGCTCATGCTCGAATCTTAACACGCCACCACAAGCCTTCGATCTATTTCTTCCTTTGCACCTTCGCCGCGACTTTCAGGCGCAGGGCGTTCAGCCGGATGAAGCCGGTGGCGTCGTCCTGGTTGTAGGCTTTGGTCGGGGTCAGCTTCCCGTGACGTGGGAGTTGTCGAGGCTCACGGGCGATTTTGTGCCCGGTAAGATTTCCAGGGTCAAACAGTAATCCTTGTAGCCGACGGCCCGCCAGAACGCGACCCCCGCTTTATTTTGAACCAGCACGTCAACGGCCAGCCGCTTGTTTCTCGGCCAGACTTTTGCGCGCAGAATCTTGACAGCTTCCCTGCCAATGCCTTTTTTGCGGCGGTTCCGCACGACGAAAAATTGTCGCAAATAGATTTCCTCCGGCTGCTCGCGATACAAGGCGTAAGCGACGATTTCTCCAGAATCCTCAAAAAGCACCGCCGCGTATTCGGAGGCCAGCCAGCCTTTCATGCGCTGCTCCAACTCCGGAACAGTCATGCGATTGCGATGTCCCTCGTCGCGAATCAGTTGGTGGTTCAACTTCGCAAGCAGAGCGCAATCGTTCAACGTCGCGCGCCGGAATTTCATTGGGCTATTTTTTCTTCTGTACCTTCGCCGCGACTTTCAATCGCAGCGCGTTGAGTCGGATGAAGCCGGTGGCGTCGTCCTGGTTGTAGGCTTTGGTCGGGTCGGCTTCCATGGTGGCGATGTGCGGGTTGTAGAGGCTCACGGGGGACTTGCGTCCAGCCACCATGATATTGCCTTTGTAGAGCTTGACCCGAACAGTGCCGGTCACGTTCTTCTGGCTCTCGGTCACGTAGGCCTGGAGCGCGAGGCGTTCGGGCGCAAACCAGAAGCCGTTGTAAACGAGTTCGGCATATTTGGGAATGAGCGCGTCGCGTTGGTGCATGACCTCGCGGTCCATCGTGAGCGTTTCCATCTGCCGATGCGCGAAATGCAGGATCGCGCCGCCGGGCGTCTCATACACGCCGCGCGATTTCATGCCCACGTAACGGTTCTCCACCATGTCCACGCGCCCGACGCCGTGTTTGCCGCCGAGTTTGTTGAGCGCCTTCATCACGCCGAGTGGCGAAAGCTTTTTGCCGTTTACGGCCACGCAGTTGCCTTTGACGAAATCGAGCGTGACGAACTCCGGCTTGTCGGGCGCGTCTTCGGGGAACACGGAGAGCGTCGTGAATGAACCACGAAACTTTTTGTCGCTCGCATCCAACCACGGGTCTTCGAGAATTCCTGCTTCGTAGGAGATGTGCAAAAGGTTGCGGTCAGAAGAAAATGGTTTCTTCGCGCTGGCCTGCACGGGGATTTTCTTTTTCTCGCAATACGCGATCATCTCGGCACGTCCTGGAAATTCATCCCGGTAACGAGCATCGCGCCACGGGGCGATGACCTGCAAATCCGGCGCGAGCGCGGCGGCGGTGAGTTCGAAGCGCACCTGATCGTTGCCCTTTCCGGTCGCGCCGTGGGCGATGGCGTCGGCTTTTTCCTTCTTCGCGATCTCGACCATGCGCTTGACGATGAGCGGGCGGGCGATGCTGGTGCCGAGGAAGTATTGGCCTTCGTAAATCGCGCCCGCGTGGATCATCGGATAGATGAAGTCGGTGGCGAATTCCTCCTGAAGATCATCGATGTAAATTTTCGAGGCACCGGTGTTCTTCGCCTTCTTCTCGAGACCGTGAAGTTCCTCCTCCTGCCCGATGTCGGCACAGAACGCGATCATCTCCGCGTCGTATTTTTCTTTGATCCACGAGAGCAGCACCGAGGTGTCGAGGCCACCGGAGTAAGCGAGCACAATTTTCATAGTTGAAAAATCAGGCGCGCATGATTGCGAAAGTCGCGCGGTAGAAAAGAAGAAATTCTCCGGTTCACGGGCCATGGGAGTTTCGTTCCTTCACTTCCACCATGAGCGTGGCAGCCGCCTCCGTCCGACGCGTGCCCCTTCTTGCCCGCGTCGGCGGGTTGGCGTATCCTCGTCTTGCTCGTGAAATTCCAAAGAATCATACTCGCGTTCGTCCTGTTGGGCCTGGCCGCGAACGCTTTCGCCCACGGAGAGGTTCACGATCGAATCAATGCGCTCACGGCTGAGATCGCCCGGGCGCCGTCCAACGCGCCGCTCTATTTTCAACGCGCAGAGTTGTATCGCATTGATGGTGATTTCACCAACGCGCTGACCGACTTGAACCGTGCGGCCGAGGTTGATCCATCGCTGCGGCGCGTTGATTTCTGCCGGGGCCGTGTGTTGTTCGAAGCGGACCGGCCACAGGAAGCGCTCGCTCCGCTCAACAAGTATCTGGCGAATCGGCCCGATGACTCGGAGGCGTTCATGACTCGCGCTCGCGTGTTACGAAAGATCGGGAATTACAAACCGGCGGCGGAGGATTACACGACGGCGATTCAACAGGCACACACCGCCAGCCCGGAGTTGTTTATCGAGCGCGCAGATTCATTTCGGGGGCTGGGCAAGCTGGAGGAAGCGATTCGCGGGTTGGACGAAGGCATCCGCAAGATGGGCCCACTGGTCACGCTGCAGTTGCCAGCAATTGATTTGGAGGTGGCACTGAAACGTTACGATGCAGCGCTGGCCCGGATCGATACGGTGATGGCGCGCTTGCAACGAAAAGAAACGTGGCTGATGAGGCGCGCGGAAGTGCTCAAACAGGCCGGCCGCGAGGAAGAGGCGAAGAAAAATTATCGCGACGCTCTCGCGGCCCTCGACCGGTTGCCGCCGTCGCATCGAGGCACGCGAGCCACGCTCGATTTGGAAATGCGTCTTCGCACGGCGCTGGCCACAAATGCGCCAAGCGTGAGGTAGGGTGCGGTGTCTCGCTCCCCATGAACCGTGCCGTTGCGCAGGCGTCCCGCCTGCGGGTTCGGCGAGCGTCCCGCTCGTCGCTGGCTCTGGCGGCGGGACGCCGCCAGAACCCGCAGCCGAGGACGGCTGCGCTACTCCCTTCACCGCGCCGCAATGAATGGATGCACGAACGGTGCGCTGAGGAACAGCACACCTATCATGAACCGTCCCACAGCATTCGGACGGACGGTTGTTCGTTAGTGAATTGGATGGCGCAAAACGTTGCCGGTGAACCCACTCTTAGCTCGTTCTGACAGCCGATAAATTTTGCGGGCGCTTCGGAAAAACGCCGCCAGCATTCCTGCCACGGACCGTTGAGCATTTTGGCCGCCCGAAATACGCCATCGATGGGCCGCAGCGCCGAGCCGGCGAAATTGGTGCTGCCAGGCTGGCGCACGATCTGATCGGCGCCCACTTCGACCTCAACGGCGCCGATTCGATAGCGGCCCGGTCCGGCCCCTGCCGCGGCCATGGCGTCGGTCGTGTAGTAGATCGGACCGCTCACCGCTCGATGCAAAACCCGAAACGCCGGGGCTGGAACATGGATACTGTCCGGGATCAAGCTCACGGTCAGCCGTTCCGTGTCACAAACGCGAATCAGAATATTGTCGTGCCGGTCCAATTCGCGCGGGCAGCCATTCGCCAGATGGGTGAAGCCAGTCGCGCCTGCGGAGACAGCGGCACGAAGAATCTCTGCGCTCGCATTGGTATGGCCCAGGCTCACTCGAATGCCAGCGGAGATCGCAAGTTCAATTGCTTCCATGGCGCCGCTGCGCTCTGGCGCGATAGTCAAAAGGACGGGATCAATTCCAGTCGCGCTTCGCAACTCGCGAATGTCCTCGGGCCTCGGATCGCGCATGTGCTGTGGATGGTGCGCCCCATGAAAGCCGGGCCGCGCGGAAAGAAAGGGACCTTCGATGTGCCAGCCGCGAATGGCCTCCCGAAGTTCAGCCGAGGTTTCGCGCAATTCCCGAAAACGCTTCAATCGCGTGAGCAGCCGCGGCCATTCATCGGTGATGAGCGTAAGGAAAAAATACGCACAACCATCGCGACGCAGAGCGCGAACGGCGCGCAGCAAATCTTCCGCGCTGACGTCGTCCTGCTGGAAATCCACACCGGCGTAGCCATTGATTTGCAAATCGAACAGGGGCGGTGCGACCCAAATATCTTCCTGGGGTTGCTGCGTGGTGTGGTTGATCGAAACAATTTTTCCGTCGTCCCAACTGATCCGGATCGGTTGGCGCGTGGCATAGTACCGCGCGTGAAGTTCGCCATTCATGCGACGAGAGTGCTTCCGACCCCTGGCCGGGTTCCGGCGCCCGGCGGAACAGCGGAACGTTTGGATTCGGTGCGGTAAATCACGTCCGTGACATTTCGAACGTATTGTTCGTCGCCGATTCCTTCGATGGCTTCAGGGGGAAACTCGACTTTGCTTTTGAAGTGCGCGGCCAACTCGCTGAAAAGCTGAACGCGAGCGGCAGGATCAAATTCATCGCGGCGGATGATTGCCTGTAACGCCGTGCTGGCTTCCGCCGGGGACACGCGCTGGCGCAATCGCGCGCATAAGTGCGGATGAGCGCGCAAAGAATTGTATTTGTCCGCGCCGAGTTGATCGAGGTTCGGTTCGCGCAAGCGCGGAATCCGGATCACCACGGTGTTGGCGGCGAGATCGCCGAGCCGCTGGGATTTCTTGGTCAGCAGAGCGGCCAGCCCGCCCACGACATAAAAAGTGGGAATCATTCCGAACACGCCGCCAAAATCGAACGGCAGCGGAGGTGAGTCGATAATGCGGACCAGGTTCCGTATCGCGACCTGGTGGAACTTCAGCCGCAGACCGTGTCCATCCACCACGCGCAGCCGCATGACTCGCTTGCCGATCGTCTGGCCGCGCCATTTCCATTCCAGCACCATCGCGTAACCGATGGTGATAACAAAAAATGCGATCAACTGGATGGCCTGGCCGGCGTCGGGCGTGATGAACTTGATGAAGGTCACCGCGATGTTCACGGTGATGAGCAGCACCCAGAGGCAGGCGAAATCGATCAGCCACGCCAAAAAGCGAACCACCGGACTGGCGAGCGTCTGCGCGAACACCACTCCTTCGGGCGTTTTGATGAGTAACACGCTCGTGCGGTTCATGGCTGGGCAAGGAGTTTTTTGGCTTCGGCGCGTTTCCCGGCCCGCGAAAGAAACAGCACGAGCAGCGCGAGTTCGACACAGCCAAACGCGATCTTCATGACGTACGGAATGGCCGGCTCGTGGTCTTGCGAAAGAAATGCCTCCACAAAGCCGGCCCAGACCAACATGACGCCCACGCCGAAGATCAGTGTTACCAGATCGGGAGCAACCGCGCGAAAGCGTTCCGCGAGCCGTTCGCGCCTGCCCCAGCCCACGAGCGCGTTCGCCAGCACGAGGCCGCCCTGTCCAGCAATGAGGATGGCGGGGATCTCAATCACGCCATGGGGCATAAGCCAGCCCAGAAGGAATTTCATTTGTCCCGCGCGCACGTAGTCGAGCGCGACAGCGCCGAGGATCACGCCGTTATAGAAAAGCGAAATGACCGTGCCGACGCCCCAGGTCATGCCGAGCGCGAGAGTCAGTATTGAGACGCGTGTGTTGTGCGTCATCAACTGGCCGGAAAAAGCGCCCTTGAATGCACCGGCCCCATCGCGCTGCGCCGCTTCCTCACGCGCCACGCGTTCGGCCGGATCGCCATGTAGATGCGCAAACGGCATGATCACCGTCTTCGACTCGGGATCGAAGGCGAGGGCCAGCGCCCCGAACGTGCAGCCGCCCATCGTGATGGCCAGCGAAAGGTAGAACGCCTTGATGTGGCGCCGAAATGTTTGCGGCAACGTCTGCATAAACCACGCGAGCGGCGCAAAGCGTTCGCCCGTGCCTCGCGTCTCATGGATTTCGCTGTAGGCCCGCGCGACCAGGCTTTCCAGAAACCGCCGCAGCTCCGGCTCGGCAGAAAAGGTAACGAGCCGCGCGAGATCCGCGGACGTCCGTTCGTAGAGGTAATGAAAACGTTTCGCCTGATCGAGGTTGGGACGGAAGACCGGATCGTTCTCGAAGCGAACCAACATGGCTTCCAGTTCCTGCCAAACCGGCCGTTCCACGGCGTTGAATTTTTCGAGGTCGATGATCATGGAACGAAGCTCCAAACCCTCAGCTCCAAGTGGCAAAAAAACACCAGGCTCCCGACAGCAAGGCTCGCCAGGCGCAACTCGGCAGCCGGGGTCACGCCGCCGTTTGGAGTTTGAGCATCGGAGATTTTCTGGGGCCTGGGGCTTGGAGCGTGGCGCTTCATATCAACTGCCGGCGCTTGACGTTCATGTATTGCGAAACCAGATCGACGGCGAGCCGTTCGCTGGGCAGCAGTGAGAGCCGCACCCCGCGGCGTTGCAAAATCTTTTCCAGTTCGCGGAGTTGTTGCCAGCGCATGTGCCCGGCCAGTTCTCCGTACAATTCCTGCGCGGTCGCGATGGCTTGATTCGAGAAAACGGGGCGGGCGCCGGGGGCCTGAAGCACGTTCACCAGCACGAGGTGTTGCCGGCAGAGCAGATCCATGTTCCGCACGAAAGACTCGGCGGTGACCGGCTCGTCGAGCGAAGTGAGGAACAGCAGCAAGGCGCGCCTGCGCAAACGCAGCCGAATAAATGTGCTCATTTCTTCGAAATCCGGCGCAACCTCGCTGGC
>Ga0190265_10002752_pt1 | contig 11836 bp, 12 predicted proteins | sample Popmic124T_FD_133135 | JGI IMG/M metagenome (GOLD analysis project Ga0190265, IMG submission 133135) | Populus adjacent soil microbial communities from riparian zone of Indian Creek, Utah, USA - 124 T | ecosystem: Environmental > Terrestrial > Soil > Riparian zone | place: USA: Utah | collected...
ACCCACCCGACACACTCCCGAACCTACGGGAGACACTCCTGTGCCTACGGGAGACACTCCCAAACCTGCGGGAGACACTCCAGTGTCTGCGGGAGTCACTGCGAGCCTGTCGGAGCCACTCCGGGACTTACGGGAGTCACTCGCGGACCTACGGGGATCGCTCCCGGACTTACGGGGGCTCTTGTCGAAGAGCTGGGGAACTGCCGCCGATCCCCAGCGACTAGCGATAGCTCTGGAGATTGCGCACGGTATTCCACATCTCTTCCGCGGAGACCGTGTCGACCAGCCGGCAAGCTTGCCGGAGGAGCTCACCGAGTCTCCGGAGGCTGAACTGCTGCGAGACGACGATCCCGGCGTGCTCGCGGCCAGAATCCTGCCAGAGGCGGAAATCGGCCGAAGTCCCTGCTGTTGCAGGTCAAGATCGTCCAGCCGCGGGTCGTGGCAAAGGCGAGTTGGTCTTCGTCAGACAGGCCCTTCGTCCCGGCGCTCGCGGAACTGGCCGCCTCATATCCGCATTCCTGTAGAAGGACGGCCAGCCGGTCGCTGACGTCCTCGTCTGTGTAGAGGAAGATGAAAAGCCGGCCTGGGCCCCGGGTCATCGAGGCTTCTGAACGAAACGGATCACGCCGTCCTCGCCGAGGACAGCCCCTGTATCCGCCAGAACGGCGTCCAGGGAGTTCGACTCGATCTCCGCGTCCACTTCTTGCCGGTGGTCCAGGTAATAGCCGACCGCGTCATGGATCGCCGCCGGGTCGACAGAGGGATAGCTCAATGCGATCTCGCCGACGGACTCGCCCTGACGGTAGAGCTCCGCGATGGTGCTGACTGGGACTCGGCTCCCCGCGATACGCGCACGACCTCCGCACACACCCTCGGTATGAACGATGCGGGGGTGCGGCGTGGGTCCAGGTTCGAGGTTTCGGGCGAACTGTGGCATTGCAAGCCGTCCTTCCATGATCTCGCCAAGGAACTCTAGCATTCATTCCGGAACAGGACAAACGGGAGCCCCCTGCTCCGCTACAATACCCCTTCTTTGCCGCCCCCCGCCCCGGGGGCGCGGCTCGCGAGGATCATCCGGATGAGCGACGACAGGTTTCCCGACGTGCCGGGAGGGTATCCCTTCCCCGCTTTGGAGCAGGAGGTGCTCCGGGAGTGGAAGGAGCGCGGCGTTTTCGCGGCCGCCCTCGACCGGCCTTCCCCCCAGGGGGAGTACGTCTTCTACGACGGGCCTCCGACGGCCAACAACGTACCCCACGTGGGCCATGTGGTGACGCGGGTGATCAAGGACCTTTTCCCGCGCTACCGCACCATGCGCGGCTACCACGTGGCCCGGAAGGCCGGGTGGGACACCCACGGCCTCCCCGTCGAGATCGAGGTCGAAAAGCGGCTCGGCTTCTCCGGCAAACAGCAGATCGAGGCCTACGGCATCGCCGAGTTCAACCGCGCCTGCCTCGAGAGCGTCCATACCTACGAGCGGCAGTGGCGGGCGATGACCGAGAGGATCGGCTTCTGGCTGGACACCGATCACGCCTACTTCACCTATAAGAACGAGTACATCGAGTCCGTCTGGTGGTCGCTCGCCGAGCTCTCCCGGCGCGGTCTGCTCAACGAGGGCTACAAGATCCAGCCTTACTGCGCCCGCTGCGGCACCACGCTCTCCAGCCACGAGGTGGCCCAGAACTACAAGGACGCGGACGACCCGTCCATCTGGTCGCTGTTCCATGCCCGCCCCGGGCAGACGGTCAAGACCGTGGACGGCGAGCACTGGCAGGTCGGCGAGAATCTGAAGCTCGTCGCCTGGACGACGACGCCCTGGACGACGCTCGCGAACGTCGGCCTGGCCGTCCATCCCACCCAGGTCTACCGGGTGATCGACTACCCCGGCAAGCCCGGCGAGCAGCTGATGTTCGGCGACGACTTGGGCACGGCCGTGCCCCTGGTCGTCGAGGAGGACGGCAAGCGAAAGCAGATCGACCTCCGCGCCGAGCCGGCGCTCGCGCGCTTCCGCGGCCGGGACCTGGAACACCTGCTCTACGACCGGCTCTTCACCTTCTTCGAGCCCGAGGTGCCCGGCCGCGTGGTGCTCGGCGACTACGTGACGGCGACCGAGGGCACCGGCCTCGTCCACACCGCGCCGCCTTTCGGCGAGGACGACTTCCAGACCGGCCGGCGCTACGGGCTGCCGCTCCTCCTGACGGTCGACGCCGAAGGCAAGATGATCCCCGGGTCCGGCCCCTTTGCCGGCCTCTGGTTCAAGGACGCGGATCCCAAGATCACCCAGGACTTGAAAAGCCGCGGCCTACTCCTTCACGGCGACCGCTATCACCACAACTACCCCTTCTGCTGGCGCTGCGACCGGCCGCTCCTCTACTACGCCACGACCTCCTGGTTCATCCGCACCACGGAGAGGAAGGAAGCGCTCGTCGCCAGGAACAAGGAGATCGCCTGGCACCCCGAGCACGTCGGCGTTGGGCGCTTCGGCAACTGGCTCGAAGGCGTGGTGGATTGGGCGCTGTCGCGCCGCCGCTACTGGGGGACGCCGCTGCCCGTCTGGCGGTGCAAGGAGTGCGACCACCAGACGGTGATCGGCTCCTTCGAGGAGTTGTTCAAGGCCTCCGGCCGGGAGGCGCCCGCCGATCTCTACGACTCCGAGCAGTTCAACCCGCACCGGCCGTACATCGACGAGGTCACCTGGCCCTGTTCCGAGTGCGCCAAGGGGACCATGAAACGGGTCGAAGAGGTGATCGACGCATGGTACGACTCCGGGGCGATGTTCTTCGCCCAGCACCACTACCCGTTCGAGAACCGCGGGCTGATCGACGGGCGGGTGCAGTTCCCGGCCGACTTCATCAGCGAGGCGGTGGACCAGACGCGCGGCTGGTTCTACACCCTGCACGCCCTCGGGGTGCTGCTCTTCGACTCGGTGACCTACAAGAACTGCATCGTGCTCGGCCACGTCAACGACGAGCAGGGACGCAAGATGTCGAAGCGGCTGGGCAACGTCGTCGAGCCCATGGGGGTGATCGAGGAGACCGGGGCGGACGCCCTGCGCTGGTACTTCTGCGTCAACAACCCGGAGGTGCCGTCGCGCTTCTCGGCGCGGCTGGTGCGCGAGGCGGCACAGGGCTTCCTGCTGCCGCTGTGGAACACCCTCTCGTTTTTCACCATCTACGCCAACCTGGACGGCTGGCACCCGAACGATAGCGCCATCCCCTTCGAGGAGAGGCCGTCGCTCGACCGCTGGATCCTGCTGCGCCTCGACCGGCTCACCTCGGAGGTGACGGCGAGCCTCGACGCCTACGACGTGACGGCGGCGGCGCGGGGCATCGAACAGTTCCTCGACGACCTCACGAACTGGTACATCCGCCGCAGCCGGAGCCGCTTCTGGGCCGGCGCGGACGCCGCCGAGGAACGGGACAAGGAGAGCGCTTACCAGTCGCTCTTCGAGGTGCTCAACCGCCTCGCCCGGGTCGTCGCGCCGTTCACGCCGTTCGTCGCCGAGGTGCTCCACCGTCACCTGGTGCGCAGCCAGAACGCGGACGCGCCGGTCTCCGTCCACCTGGAGGACTGGCCCGAGCCGTCGGGCGACCGGATGGACGAGCCGCTGGAGCGGGGCATGGGCGCTATCCAGAGGATCGTCCGCCTGGGCCACGCGGCGCGCAACCTCCACGGGTTGAAGACCCGGCAGCCGCTCGCGGCGGTCACCCTGGTGACCTCGGACGACTCGCTGCCGGGGCTGATCGAGCCCTACGCCGATCTCCTGCGCGACGAGCTGAACGTCAAGGAGATCCGCTGGGCGGCGGACCGCACGGTCTACGTGCACCACGAGGTCAAGCCGATCTTCCCCAAGACGGGCCCGCGCTTCGGCAAGCGGATGCCCGAGGTGAAGAAGGCCCTCGACGCGGCGGACGGCGACGCCCTGGCGGCCGAGCTGGAGCGCTCAGGGAAGGTGACGATCACGCTCGGCGGCGAGCCGGTCGAGCTGTCCGCCGAGGAGGTCGAGGTGCGGCTCGTCGAGCGCGAAGGAACGGCCACCCAGGGGGACCGCGAGCTGCTGGTGGCGTTGACGACCGAGCTCACCCCGGAGCTGGCGGCCGAGGGGCTCGCCCGCGAGTTCGTCCACTGGGTGCAGCAGACTCGGAAAAAGCAGAATCTAGACTACGCGGACCGTATACATATTGATTATCACTGTGACGCAGAGCTTCACGCCGCAATTGAAGCTCATTTGTCCTGGATCCAGGGAGAAACTCTCGCAGTGACGATCACCTACCATGGTGACTGGGTCATCCCAAACGACTCAACAGCAGACTACGTGTTCCACAATCTTAAATTCCAGGTAAAAAAGGCAGCGTAGGGGAGGAAAGGGTTTATGGCCGGAATCTTCAAAGCCTATGACATCCGGGGCCTCGTCCCCGCGCAGCTCAACGAGGAGATCGCGCGCAAGATCGGCGTCTCCTTCCAGGCCGTCCTCGACGAGGAGGACCGCGCCAACGGCAACGCCGTCGTGGTCTCGCGCGACATGCGCGCGCACAGCCCGGGGCTCGAAAAAGCGTTGATCGACGGGCTGACGGCGGGCGGGCTCGACGTGATCGAGATCGGCCTCTCGACGACGCCGATGAACTACTTCGCGATCAGCCACCTGAAGACGGCCGGCGGCGTGCAGGTCACCGCCAGCCACAACCCGGCGGAGTACAACGGCTTCAAGTTCAGCCGCCACGGCGCCCGCCCGGTCTCAGGGGACCACGGCATCGCCCTGATGGAGGAGAAGGTCAAGGCCGGCGATCTGCGGGAGGCGGCCAAACCCGGCTCGGTGGCCCAGGCCGACGTCTTCGAGGACTACTCGAAGCACGTCCTCTCCTTCCTGCGCGGCGCCGAGGGCAAGCGCCTGAAGGTGGTGGTCGACGCCGCCAACGGCATGGGGACGATCGACCGGCCGATCCTGGAGAAGATGAACATCGAGCTGATCCCCCTCTACTTCGAGCTGGACGGCACCTTCCCCAACCACGAGGCCAATCCGCTCAAGGAGGAGAACCTCCGCGACCTCACGAAAGCGGTGCGCGAGCACGGCGCCGATCTCGGCGTCTCGTTCGACGGCGACGCGGACCGCGCGGCCTTGATCGACGAGATGGGCGAGCCGATCGGCAGCGACCTGATGACCGGGCTGATCGCCGGCGAGCTGCTGAAGCGCGAGCCCGGCAAAGCCGTGGTCTACGACCTGCGCTCGTCGCGGGCGGTGGCCGAGTACATCGAGGAGAACGGCGGCATTGCCCGTCGCGAGCGGGTGGGCCACTCCTTCATCAAGGCGACGCTCCGCAAGCTGAACGGCATCTTCGGCGGCGAGCTCGCCGGGCACTACTACTTCCGCGACCACTCCTACGCGGACTGCCCGATGATGTCCGTCGCCGAGGTGCTGAACCTCCTGCGCTCGAGCGGCAAGCCGCTCTCGGAGCTGGTCAAGCCGCTGAAGCGCTACGCCAAGAGCCAGGAGATCAACTTCGAGGTGGAAGACAAACAGGCGAAGATGGACGAGTTGGCTCGCCGCTACAGCGACGCCGAGATCGACTATCTGGACGGCATCACCTTGAGCTATCCCGACTGGTGGGCGAACGTCCGCCCCTCGAACACCGAGCCCTTCCTGCGGCTGGTGCTCGAGGCGAAGAGTGAAGCGGAGCTGGAACGAAGGCAGGCCGAGCTGTTCGGGATCCTGGGGCACCCGGCGGAGTAGGTCTCTCCCCGCCGGGGGTCCGGGGCCTACGGGTTAGTCCCGTCGCCCCCCGAGCAGGCCGGAGCGCAGCAGGAAGTAGAGCAGGGTCATGAGCGTCGAGACGGCGGCGGCGACATAGGTCAGGGCCGCGGCGTTCAGCACGCGGTCGATGCCCTCGCGCTCCTGGGGGAGCACGATGCCGTTGGCCACGGCCAGCTTCTTGGCGCGGGACGAGGCGTCGAACTCGACCGGCAGGGTCACCACCTGGAAGGCCAGCACGGCCGAGAACAGGAGGGCGCCCAGGAGGACCATGTTGGTCGAGCTGAAGATCAAGCCGCCCAGCATCACCATGTAGCCGATCGACGAGCCGATGTTCGCCGTCGGCACCAGGAGCGAGCGGATCCACAGCGGCTTGTAGTGCTCCGCGTGCTGGATGGCGTGACCCGCCTCGTGGCAGGCGACTCCCACCGCCGCCACCGAATTCGAGGCGTAAACCGCCTCCGAGAGGGCGAGCCTCTTGGTGGCCGGGTTGTAGTGGTCGGTCAGCATGCCGTGGGTCGGCACGATCTCGACGTCGTTGATGTTGGCACCCCGCAGCAGCGCCTGTGCCGCCTGCGCGCCGGTCATCCCCCGCGCGGTCCTCACCTTCGAATATTTGTTGAACGCCGACTTGGTCCTCCAACTCGCCCACAGCGAGAGTAGAAGGGCCGGCCCGATGAACAAAAAGTACGTGGGATCGAAGATCATCGATCTCTCCTTTCGACCGCTCAAAACAAACGGGCGGACCGCAAGATTCCGGGATTGCTACACTGGGGCGCGAGGAGGACGCATATGGAGAACAAGGGTGCGAAGGTCGCGATCGTCACCGGGGGGAGCCGCGGGATCGGCCGGGGAGTCGCCGAGGCGCTCCTCGGCGCGGGCTGGAAGGTGCGCTTCTGCAGCCGGAGCCGGGGCTCGGTCGACACCGCCCAAGCCGAGATGGCGGCGAGGTTCGAAGGGGCCGTGGCCGGCCGGCCGGTCGACGTGCGCAACCAGGCGGAGGTGGACGCTTTCGTCGCCTGGGTGCTCGAGAAGGAGGGGAAGGTCGACTGCCTGGTCAACAACGCCGGGCTCGGCACGTTCGGACCGGTCGACGAGCTCTCCGGCGACCAGTGGCGCGAGGTGATCGAGACCAATCTCTCCGGCTGCTTCTGTTTCGTTCACGCAGTGGCCCCGGGGATGAAGAAGCGGGCCGAGGGCTGGACCTTGAACATCGCCTCGCTGGCCGCCAAGAACCCTTTCGCAGGGGGGGCCGCCTACAACGCCAGCAAGTTCGGCCTGATCGGCCTCTCCGAAGCCGCGATGCTCGACCTGCGGCCGCACGGGGTGAGGGTCGCCTCCATCCTCCCGGGCAGCGTCGACACCGGTTTCGCGCACCGCACCGATCGCAAGGACCGGGCCTGGATGCTGACGCCGGAGGACATCGCCTCGATGGTCCTCCACCTGCTCTCCTACCCGCAGAACGCGCTGCCGAGCCTGGTGGAGATGCGGCCGGCTAAGCCGCCGAAGTAGAGCTGGCTGATCCGGCTAACTGATCTGATAGACCGCCGCCGCCCGGAGGATCTCGGGACCCTGGGGGGTGGCGGCCTGGGGGTCGTCTTCGAGGGTGACCATCACCGCCTTGGTGCCGGCGGGCATCTGCTTCGAGCCGAGCTCCACGGGGGCGCCGGGCTGGGCGGTGAAAGCGCCGCCGCTCACCGGCCCCTGGTCGGCGTCGAACCAGAGCTTGTAGGCCTTGCCCTGAGGGGCGGGCTCCAGGCCTTCGAGGGCGAGGTACCAGTGCTGGTGGTCGGCCTTGACGTAGAGGACCCCGCGGGCGTTTGGCTGGAGAGGAGGCTCCCCCATCGGCCGCATCGGGCTCACCTCGACGGCCGGAGAGGTCATCAGGGCAAGGTTCTCGCGCATCCGGACCATCTCGGCCCTGTCCGTCTCGCCCGCGGCGGCGGCCGCCTGCTGGGCCCGCGCCTCTGCCGCATTCTTCTCGCGGGTGAGCTGCTCGATCTTCCGGCCCTGCTGCAGGAGGCCGTAGAAGAGCAGGCCGGAGAGGCCCAGAGCCAGGAAGGCGACCGTCGCGGCGATCGCCAGCGGCCAGCGGCTCGGCCGCCTTGGCTGGATCACAGGAGAGGGGGCCGTGCGCTGGACGCGCACCTCCTGCGAGGGACGCAAGGGGACGACCGGCGCGGGCACCGCGACGGGCCCGGGAGGAGCCTCGCGGACCACCGCCCGCTCGCCCGTGGCACCAACGGCGGTGGTGGAGGCGGCGGCGCCTTCGCCGGTCACCGCCGCCATCAGCCGGTCCTTCACCTCGGGCCGGGGCGCCACCGGGTCGAACTCGTAGGGAATGAGCCCCAGGGCCTCCGTATAGAGCCGCGCCAGCGTCTCGGCCGTCTCGTCCGAACGCAGGACGGGGATCTCCCCGGAATCGGGGGCACCACTCCCCAGCGCGTCCAGCACCGCGAGGATGGTCTGATCTTCGGAGCTCTGGGTTTGCTCGTTCACAGCAGTTGCCTGATCTCGTCGCGCAGGGCGTTTCTCAGCTTCTTCATGGCCAGCAGGGTCCGCGTCTTGACGGTTCCGAGGGGGAGGTCGGCCTTGGCAGCGATCTCGGTCTGGGTGAGGCCCTCGTAGAAGGCCAGGTCCAGCACCTGCCGCTGCTCCGGCGGGAGCTTCTCCATCTCCCGCCTCACCCGCTCTCTCCTCTCGTGAAGGAATACGGACTCCGGCCCTTCGGGGGATGCATTTTCAGGCGGGGAGCACAGATGGGCGGCCTCATGGGTGCGCTCGACCACCTTGCGGTTCCTCAGGCGGTCGATGGCGCGGCTACGGAAGATCAGCACCAGCCAGGTGGAGACCGACGAGCGCGCAGGGTCGTAGCGGTCGGCATGCTTCCAGACGTGGACGAACGCTTCCTGGAGGATCTCCTCGCCGTCTGAAACACTGCCGAGGATGCGCTTGCCCAGGGCCAGGAGGGTTGACGAGTGCCGGCCGTACAACTCCGCCAGCGCCTCGGGGCGCCGCTCGGCGACGAGCCGCAGCAGGGCCGCGTCGTTCATCGACCCCAGGGGGCTTGGCTGCGACGAGATGGGATTCATTCCGGCGACCGGTCAAAAGACCTCTTGGAAGGTGCCTAGGATAGCATGAGCCACCAGGAGGCCTTCCTACTGCCCTGAAAGGACGAGAGCATGGACGAGACGACCACCCTCAACACCAACTCGCGACTGGGCGAAGTCGCCATTCGCGTCATCATGATGCCCAAGCACACCAACGCCCTGGGCACCATCTTCGGCGGCATCATCCTCTCCTACATCGACCAGGCGGGAGCGGTCGAGGCCCACCGGCACACCCCCGGCCGGCTGGTCACCGTGGCGATGCGCGAGGTCGTCTTCCACGCCCCGGTGCTGGTGGGCGACCTGGTGAGCTTCTATACCGAGACGCTGAAGATCGGCCGCACGTCGATCACCGTCAAGGTCACCGTCGAGGCGGAGCGCGGCAACCGCGGCGCCGGTCGGGTCAAGGTCACCGAGGCCGAGGTGATCTACGTGCACGTCGACCAGAACAACCAGCCGGTCCCCCTCGTCCCGCAGGAGGCGGCAACGCTGGCCCGCGCCTAGGGCTCGCTAGGGCTCGAAAGGTTCGAAGCACCGCCGGCAGCGGGCCTCGTAAGACTCGACGTCCCCCACCTGGAGTTGCTCGTCGCCTCCGGCGATGCGCTGGCTGTAGTGGGCGGGGGCGCCGCAGCGCATGCAGACGGCGTGCATCTTGTCCACGTACTCGGCGACGGCGAGGATCTGCGGCATGGGACCGAAGGGCCGGCGCAGGTAGTCGAGGTCGAGCCCGGCGACGATCACCCGCACGCCCGAGTCGGCCAGCTCGCCGACCAGGTCGACCAGGTCGTCGCCGAAGAACTGCGCCTCGTCGATGCCCACGACCTGCACCCCGGGCTGCAGCTTCTGGCGCAACTCGCAGGCGCAGGCCACGCTCACCGCCTCCAGCTCTCGCTTGTCGCGGGTGACCAGGCGCTGGGGGCCGTGGCGGACGTCGGCGGACGGCTTGAAGACCTGCACGATCTGGCGGGCGATGGTGGCGCGGCGCAGCCTGCGCACCAGCTCCTCGCTCTTGCCGGAAAACATCCCACCGCTGATGGCCTCGACGTGCCCTTCCCGGTGGCGCTCGCTCAAGCTGTCCAGGACATTCACTGCCATCCAATCTACCGCAGCCCGGCCTCGCCGCCAACCCCGGCGTCTGGTAGCATCCCCCTCTCATGACGCAGAAGCGATCCACCAAGCGAATCTTCTCCTACGACGAAGCCCTCGAAACCTTCCCGCTGGTGCGCGACCTCACGGCGGCCGCCGTGCGGCATGTCGAAGCATTGGTCAATTCCCTCGGCAGCCGCGACGAGATGGACGACCGCCGGCAGGAGCTCGAAGAGTCCTGCGAAAAGATCGTCCGCGTCTGGACGGCGGAGGTGACCTCCATCGGCTGCGAGGTCAAGGGGCTCTGGCTGGTGGACTGGGACAGCGGTGACGGCTACTACTGCTGGCGCTTCCCCGAAAGTGCGATCTCCTTCTTCCACACCTACGACGAAGGCTTCAACGGGCGCATCCCGATCAACTAGCCGGGTTTGCACCAGCCTCGGCCGCCACCTTCCGACGCAGGTGGCCGATCCACTCTTCGGCCTCCTTGCGGCGGTGCGCTCCCAGGGCCGCGCCGCGCGGGGTGCGGTAGCGCTCGGGTGGCGGCCCCGGGTCGAGCTGGCCGAGCGCCTTGGCGAGCGGCACCCGCTTCTTGCCGGCAGCCATCAGCCGGTCCGCCGTGGCCACCACCCCCGCCGACTCCAGGAGCAGGGCATCGTGGAGCAGCGCCTCCTCCGGCCCGCGAGGGTCGTCGTGGAAACGGCCGAGCGCGGCGCGCACCCGCCGGGTCAGCTCTTCCGGAAGGTCCAGGCCGCGCAGGAAGAGGTCGAGCCGGCCACCGGGAGCGAGCGATCCCAGGCGGTCGACCACGCCGTGGAGGAGGAGCAGGAGGTCCAGAAAGCCCTCGTCCCCGACCGCTGTCCCCTCGTGCCCCTCGCCCCCTTCGCGCCTTTCGCGTAACGTCGCCAGGTGGGCGCGCAGGCGGTCGATCCGGTCGAAAGTCTGGACGCCGTCGAGCCCGGCGTAGAGGGGTTTGACGAACTGCTCGATGCGCTGCCGGACCTCCGCGTTCACTGACGGCTGACCTCGGCGAAGAGCCTCTCCAGGCGCACCAGGGTCATTCCTTCGAGGCTCTCCGCCACGGCGTCGGCCAGCCGCAGTTGCTCGGCCGGGTAGGTGTGGGCGACTCCCAGCGTCACCAGGCCGAGCTCGGCAGCGGCGGCGAGGCCGGCCTGGCTGTCCTCGATGGCGAGCACCTCGTGAGGGTGGAGCAGGCGCTCGGGCAAGGGAGGCTCGGAGTTGAGCGCCTCCAGGGCGCGCAGGTACCCCTCCGGGCTCGGCTTGCCTTCGGCGACGTCCTCGGCGGTGACCAGGATCTTGAAGCGCTCCCGCACCCCGGCCTGGCGGAGCGCCCCCTCGACCTCTTCGAGGAGAGCCCCGGAGACCACGCCGAGCATCCGCCCCGCGGCCGAGACCTCGCGGACCAGCTCGACCGCGCCGGGAAAGAAGGGGTAGCCCTCGCGGCGGATGCGCTCCTGGTAGTAGCTCGCCTTGCGCGCCGAGAGCCGCATCAGGCGGGGAACGGTGGCCGCCTCCCCCGCCGCCGCCAGCACCGCCGAGAAGCAGCCGCGGTCGTCAAATCCCAGGTAGCTCGCGTAGTAGTCCGCGGCGGAGAGCGCGATCCCCTCCTCGGCGAGCACCTTCTGGAACAGCTCCAGGTGGATGGGCTCGTCGTCGACGAGGATCCCGTTGAAGTCGAAGAGCACGGCGCGGAGCATGCGGCCATCATACCCTCCCGAACGGAATGTTCTCCCGGCCCGCGCGGTTATTTAAGTGGGATCACGAGCAGGAGGGCTGCCGCGGTTGACATCGCCCCGGCCCGCCGGTATCGTGAAATCGCCTTGGGATCTACGCCCCGGGCAAGGAGCTACCGAGATGGAACCGATGGAAAACACCGAGC
>Ga0190265_10002753_pt1 | contig 11834 bp, 12 predicted proteins | sample Popmic124T_FD_133135 | JGI IMG/M metagenome (GOLD analysis project Ga0190265, IMG submission 133135) | Populus adjacent soil microbial communities from riparian zone of Indian Creek, Utah, USA - 124 T | ecosystem: Environmental > Terrestrial > Soil > Riparian zone | place: USA: Utah | collected...
CCAGGGAAGTTGGTGTGGATGCCGATCAACCCCGGAGGCGCCTGTGCACCCATCAGGTCAACGATTTGGCCGCCCCAATCGCCGCCCGTGGCGACGTAGCGGTCGTATCCCAGGCGCTTCATCAGCTTCGCCCAGGCACTCGCGATGTGCTCGGGGCCCCAGCCGGTCTCGGTCGGCTTGCCTGAGAATCCGTAGCCCGGCATCGACGGGATCACCAGATGGAAAGCGTCCGCTGCGCTCGCGCCGTTTGCCGTCGGATTGGTCAGTGGATCGATGATCTTCAGCTGCTCGATGACCGAGCCGGGCCATCCGTGCGCGACGAGGAGCGGCACCGCGTCGTCATGTTCCGAGCGAACGTGGATGAAATGGATGTCCAGCCCGTCGATCTCGGTGATGAAGTGCGGCAGGGCCTTCAGTCTCTCCTCGCACTTGCGCCAGTCGTACTCTTCCGCCCAATAGCGCGCGAGCGCTTGCATCGTCGCGAGCCGCGGGCCCTGCGACTGATCCTCGACGGTCTCCTTTTCGGGCCAGCGCGTGGCGGCGATGCGCGCGCGCAGGTCGTCGAGGTCCGCCTCGGGAGTCTCGATCGTGAACGGACGGATCGCTGTGGCGTCCGCTGTCTTTTCGGCCGTGACACCCATTTGGCGCTTCCTTCGCTCGGGGACCGTCGCGCCTCCCAGCATCCTGCGCGGCAGGTGGCGCAACAAGCAGCGGATGTCGCGTCGACGGCGAGACATCCGTCGGGTGCGGCCATACGTCATTTGGCTCATGGCAGCAAGAGGGCTAACGTGATCAAGTAGCCCATGAGCACGCAGGCAGCGCCCTCTGCCATACGTCGAACCCGGGGCGACACGGTCTTCCGCAACCTGCGGTTACCGTCGCTCCGGTACGTGGGCGGCGTATTGCTTTTCGCCGCTGCCTACTACGGCGCCGCGAAGCTTGGTCAGACGCTCCGCTACACCGCCTCGGTGTCGGCGATCTGGCCGCCGGCGGGATTCGGGATCGCCGTCCTGTACCTGTGGGGATTGCGCTGGTGGCCCGGCGTGCTGCTTGCCGAGTTGGTCGTCAACGGGGAGCTCTTGCTCGACGACGGCACGTTCCCCATCGAAAGCCTGCTCGGCCAGCAGGCGGGCAACATGGTGGAGATCGTCGTGGGCGCGCTGCTCTTGCGCCGCCTCATTGGTCCGAATGCCGCGATGGACCGCGTCGAGCAGGTCGGCGGGATGCTGGTCACCGTTGGGATCGCGACCGCGATCAGCGCGACCGTGGGGACTATCTCCATGGTCGCCGGCGGTGTGGTCGATGAGTCAGGTGCTGCGGAGTTCTGGCGCACCTGGTGGCTGGCCGACAGCTCCGGAGGATTGGTGGTCCTCCCGCTGATGCTCGCGTGGGCTCATGATCCCCTGGGTGCCTGGCGGCGCATCCGAACGTGGGAGGGCGCCGCAGTGGTCGCGGGCGTTACCGTCCTCAGCCTCGTCGTGTTCTCAACCGACGACCCGACCCGCTACACCGTGTTTCCGGCGCTGGTCTGGGCGGCTTTCCGATTCGGCCCTCCGGGCGCGACGCTGGCGATCGCGATCACCGCCGGTGTGGCGATCGGCGAAACGGCGAACGACGTCGGGCCCTTCGCCGAGCAGCCCATCGACCATCGCACGCTCAGCACGCAGCTCTACATCTGGGTTGCGGCGCTGACGACGCTGTTCCTGAGCTGCATGGTCAGCGAGCGGGAGCGATCCTCTGAGGAGCTCGCCGAAGCGCGCAGAACCGAAGGCGCGCGGGCGGTGGAGGAACGGCGCCGGATAGCTCGAGATCTCCATGACTCGGTGTCTCAGGCGCTGTTCTCGACGGTACTTCACACACGCACCGCCCAGAAGGCTCTTGCGCAGGAGGGCGGCAGTCCCTCCGGACGAGTCGGACGATCCCTCGACGCTATTGCGGACCTGACGAGGAGCGTGCAGGCCGAGATGCGCGCCCTCATGTTCGAGTTACGCCGCGACCCCATCCACGACGGGCTGGTTGCGGCGCTTGCCAGGCAAGCCGCTGCCATGGGCTCGAACGGGCTAACCATCGACGTCCGCGGACCGAGCCCGCGGCTCGACTTATCTGAGCCCGTCGAAACTCAGCTGTTCGCCATCGGCCGGGAGGCGCTGGCCAATGTCCAGAAGCATGCCGAGGCGACCGCCGCGCACGTTCGGATCGAAGCTCAGCAACGGCAGGTCGTCGTCGAGGTCCATGATGACGGGCGCGGCTTCGACCCAGCCGCCGGACATCCGGGTCACTTCGGCCTGGAGTCGATGCGCAGCCGTGCGGCCGAGATCGGCGGGCAGCTCACAATCAGTAGCTCACCGGGAAATGGGACAGTTGTACGAGTTCGCGTCCCGGCGGAAACGGATACGACCTGAGATGGAGCACGGCCGGGAAGAAACCATCGGTGTGTTCGTGGTCGACGACCACGAGGTCGTGCGCCGCGGGTTGCTTGCGTTCCTCGGCAGCGAGCCCGATATCGACGTCGTGGGCGAGGCGGAAGGGGGCGCTGAGGCGCTTGACCTGCTCGCGTCGATGGAGTCGGAGGGGCGCCGGCCCGACGTGATCGTCATGGATCTGCAGATGGCGCCGATCGACGGGATCGAGACGACGCGCCGGGTTCGCGCTCTGTACGACGACGTGGAGGTGGTGGCGCTCACCTCGTTCGCCGAGAAGGAGCGTGTGCACGCCGCGGTCCAGGCGGGGGCATCGGGCTACGTGCTCAAGGACTCCGATGCCGACGACGTGGCAGCAGCCATCCGGGCTGCGCACCGAGGCGAGCTGCAAATCGATCCTGTGGTCGCCAGACGCCTGATGTCCTCGCTTCACACCGCACGAGACGATGACCCGAGCTCCCAGCTCACGTCGCGAGAGCTGGACGTGCTCCGTCTCGTGGCAGCAGGAAAGCCCAACAAGCAGATCGCCGCCGAGCTCGCCATCAGCGAGCGCACAGCCAGGACACACGTATCCAGGATTCTCCGCAAGCTCCGTCTGAGCTCGCGTACCCAGGCAGCGCTCTGGGCGGTCCGCGAAGGTTTGGTGGAAGTGGAGCGCGCGCCGCACTAGCCCGAACGGGTCAGCTCCGCGAGCAGCCGGTCGGTCAGTGGATGGCTGTCCGTGCTGGGCCTGATCGCATAGATCGTCCGTCTCGCCGGGTCGCCCTTTACGGCGGCGGTGGCGATTCCCCCGAGGCGCCCGGCGAGCAGGCGGCCGGTGAGCGTCACGGCGAGCCCAGACGCCACGAGCTCTCGGAACGCGAGCACGTCGCGCGTCACGAACGCGATGTTCGGCTCGAATCCGGCAGCCAGGCAGGTGCGGTGGACCAGGCCGTCGCGCGACGGCGCCGTCCAGGGGTCGTCCGCGAGGAGCTCTAGGTCGATCGTCCGTCGGCGCGCGAGGCGGTGCCGCGGGGGCAGCGCCGCCACCATCGGTTCCTCGAAGAGATCGTGGCGCTCAAGGTCGTCATGGTCGCGCCGTGGAGCGGCGGCGTCCTGGAAGAGGACGGCGAGGTGGACCGCGCCGTCGCGTACCGCTGCGACGAGCTCCTCGAGCGTGCCCTCGGACACGCTGACCTCGAGCTCTGGCTCAGCGGCCATCATCCGCACGAGGGCCTCCGGCACGATCGTCGCGATTGCGCTCGGGAACGCCCCTACGGCCAGGTGCCGGCGCTCCTCCCCAACCAGAGCTCCGAGCTGCTCGGTGGCCAGGCGCAACCGTCCGGAGACGGCATCCGCGTGGGGCAGAAGGAGCGCGCCGGCCGCGGTGAGACCCAGCCCGCCGGGGCCGCGGTCGATCAGGCGGATCCCGAGCTGCCGCTCGAGCGAGAGGATCTGGTGCGAAACGGCGGGCTGGGTGAGCGACAGCTCCTCCGCAGCGCGGGAGAACGAACCGAGCCGGGCCACCTCGCGAAAGGTGAGCAGGCGGCGTGGGTCGAGCATTAGCTCAGTTTATCGGTATGTCGATTTCATGATTGTGATTGATGCTGACGAGAGGAACACTTGGCTCCATGAACCCAATTGCACTCATAGAAGCCACCGCCGCCGCCCGCACCACGGTGCTGGGCGCGCTGGCGACGGACCCGGTCTCAGTCGAGGATCACCAGGTCGAGCTGGCTGAGACGCTCGGGGTCGGCGAAGACATTCATCTCGACGATCCGCCGGTTTCGGATCGTGAAGCCCGCGATCGCGAACGGTTGCCCTTCCCGGAGGGTGACCGTGCCGACCGCGCCGTTGACGAGCGCCGGCCGCACGTCGATATCGAGGCGTGAGAAGGCCTGCGCTTGGCGGGCCACCTTGGCAGCTCCGCGGACGACCCTCGAGGCGCCGATGGAAACGGCGCCTCGATCGGCCCTCAGGACCACATCCGGATCCAGCACCTCGAGCAGCCCCTCGAAGTCACCCTCGCGCGCGGCCGCGAGGAAGGCGTCGAGGACCTCGCGCTGGGTGTCGAGATCGGCGTCGGGGATCGTGGACTCGCCCTGGACGCGGCGGCGGGCGCGGCTCGCGAGCTGGCGCGTCGCCTCGGGCGAGCGGTCCACGATCGGCGCGATCTCGTCGAAGGGCACCGCGAACATGTCGTGCAGGACGAACGCGAGCCGCTCGGCCGGCTTCAGCGTCTCGAGGACCACGAGCAGCGCCAGGCCGACGGAGTCGGCCAAGAGCGCCTCGTGCTCGGGGTCGGTGCCGTCGGTGCGGTCGACGATCGGTTCCGGCATGCGCACATCGAATGGTTCCTCGCGCTGAGATCGGCGCGTGCGCAGCATGTTCAGCGAGACGCGCGAGACGACGGTCGTCAGCCATCCGCCGAGATTCTCCAGCTCGTCCGCGTCGATCCGGTTGAGGCGCAGCCACGTCTCCTGGACGGCGTCGTCGGCCTCGCTCAGCGAGCCGAGCATCCGGTAAGCCACGGCGCGCAGCCGGGTTCGGTGCTCCTCGAAATGCTGCGCCAAGAACTCGCGCTCATCCATCTGTCACATCCGGTCGCCGGGATCCGTCATAGGAGTAGACCCGCGCTACGTGGGATATGTGACCAAAGGAGAACACGATGCGAGTTTTAGTTGCAGGAGCGAGCGGTGCGATCGGCACCAGGCTGGTCCCCCAGCTCGTCGACCGAGGCCATGAGGTGATCGGCACCTCGAGGTCGCTTGAGAAGGCGGAGCAGATAAGGGCGCTCGGCGCTGAGCCGGTCGCACTCGACCTTCTCGATGGTGCAGCCGTGCGCCGGGCGGTGCTCGAGGCCGCGCCGGACGCGATCGTCCACCAGGCGACGGCCCTGGCGGACATAAACTTCTCGCGCAATTTCGACCGCACGTTCGCGGACACGAACAGGCTGCGGACCGAGGGCACCGACGCGCTGCTCGCGGCCGCGCGCGAGGCGGGGATCGACCGGTTCGTCGCTCAGAGCTTTGCGAGTTACCGGACGGCACGCGAGGGCGCTTGGGTCAAGACCGAGAACGACGCGCTCGATCCCGCCCCGCCCGCGAAGGCGCGCGAGTCGTTCGCCGCGATGCGCCACCTCGACGAGGTGGTCACAAAGGCCGGCGGCATCGCGCTTCGCTACGGCGCCTTCTACGGCGCCGCCAACGACGGGCTGGTCGAGCCGGTGCGCAAGCGGCAGTACCCGATCGTCGGCGACGGCGGGGGCTTCGTCTCATTCATCCATCTCGACGACGCCGCCGCGGCGACCGTGCTCGCGCTCGAACACGACGGACCGGGCATCTTCAACATCGTGGACGACGAGCCCGCGCCGGTGCGCGAGTGGCTGCCGGCGCTCGCAGAGGCGCTTGGCGCCGAGCCACCCCGCCACTTTCCCCGGCGGCTGGCGCGGCTGGTGGCCGGCGATGTCGCGGTAGTGATGGGGACCGAGACGCGCGGCGCCTCGAACGCCAAGGCCAAGCGTGAGCTCGGCTGGAAGCCGCGCTACCCCAGCTGGCGAGAGGGCTTCGTGGCCGCCTACGCGACGACCGCCCAGGCGAAGCGACGCGAGCCCGAGCCGGCCGCGCGTTCATGACCGAGTTCGAGACGTACGACGAGCTCAGCGGGCCGGACCTCGACGCGGCGCGCTGGACCCCGGCGCGCCTGCCGCTCCCGACCGGCGATGAGCACATCCCGCTGGACCCCAACGCGGAGCTGGCCGTCGGCGAGGGCGAGGTGCGAGTGACGATTCCGCGCTTCTCGCTCTCAGACGACCGGCTTCAGGCCGCCGACAGCCCCAAGTACCTCACCTACTCGACGCGCCAGTTTGAGCTGCCGCCGGATCGGCCCGCGACGTTCGCCGTGGACCTGGCGGTCGAGAACATCGGCGGGGACCCGGCGGACTACCGCCGGGGAATGGCCGCCTTCCACGTCTTTGACCTCGTGAGCCAGCGCGTGTTCGCCGTCGTCGGCACCTCGACCCGCGTGCTCGCCATGCACGAACAGCTGGGCCTGGGCGGTGGCGAAGCAGGCGAGCCGTTCTACCACGTGGTCGAGTCGCCGTACGAGGACTTCGATGACGACTTCACCCAGCTTCGTGCATGCGAGATCACGCTCGACCGGAGCAGATCGACCGCGGCCTGGCGCGTCGACGGCCACACTGTGTACGAGGCCCACGGCACCTTCATCCCCGAACACGCTCGCATCGGGTTCGGGATCTGGACGATGCTGCCGATCCGGGACGGTCGCAGCCACTCGCTCTACGGACAGGGCATGAACGCGCGCTGGCGCCGGTTCCGCGTAGGCGGAGTCGACGCGTGAGCCGCCACGCTATTCGGCGGCGCTCAGCGTACGGGCGGTCGCGACGACTTCCGCGAGGAGGGTTGCGAGGTGCTCCGAGCCTGTGTCGGGGTGCAGGATGCACGCGCGCAGCGTCTCGCGGCCGGCGAAGATTGTCCCGGTGACGAAGGTGCGGCCTCTGGCCTGAACCGCCTCCGGCAGTGCACGGTTGAGCTCGTCCAGCCCGGCGGGCGGGCAGGCCGCCGGGCGCGCCCGGAAGGCGACGATGGAGGTCTCGGGCGCGGCGGCCAGCTCCAGCTCGGGTTCGCTCTCGACCAGTGTCGCCAGCTCGCGGGCAAGTGCGTTCGCGCGCGCCACCTGGGCCGCGATGCCGGCGCGTCCGCGGGCGGCGATCGTCGCCCACGTCTTGAGCGCGCGGAACGGTCTCGTCTGCTCGAGGCCGTGTTCGGCGAACGTGCCGACCGGCGCGTCGGTGTCGTGGCGCAGGTACGGCGGGATGAGGCTGAACGCGTCCCGCAGGTCGTCCCCGCGCTGCACGAGCGCGCAGCCGGCGTCGACGGGAACGCCGAGCCACTTGTGGGGGTCGAGAACGAGCGAGTCGGCCTGCTCCATGCCGCGGTAGCGGGTCGCGATCGCCGGGTCGAGCACGCCGAACGCGCCGTAGGCGCCGTCCACGTGGAACCAGAGCTCCTCCGCCGTCGCCACATCGGCGAGCGCCTCGAGCGGGTCGATCGCCCCGGTGTTGACGGTGCCGGCCGAGCCGACGAGCAGTGCCGGCAGGGCGCCACTCGCGCGGTCGGCGGCGATCGACGCACGCAGCGCGGTCGCATCGAGCCGACCTCCCTCGAGCGGCACCTTGCGCATCGCGCCGCTGCCGAGGCCGAGGAGCTCGAGAGCGCGCCGCACGCACGAGTGGGCCTCGGCCGGCACGTAGGCGGTGAGCTGGGGAGCGCCGGCGAGGCCGTCGCCACGCACGTCATGGCCGGCCGCCGCCAGCGCGCGATTGCGAGCGCCCGCGAGGCAGACGATTGTCGCGACGGACCCCCCGCTGGTGAGCAGGCCCGCGCCCGGCGCGTGCGGGAAGCCCACGAGCTCGGCCAGCCAGCGCACCACCGCGCGCTCGAGGTGGACGTCGGCGTGATCGCCAGAGACGACGCTCGGGTTCATCGCGGCTGCGGCCAGCGAAGCCATGACGCCGGCTCGGGAAGGCGGCGGGTTGACCCAGCCGAAGAAGGCCGGGTGGCCGTTGCCCATGGCGTGCGGGAGGACATCGCGCAGGGCGGTCGCAACCAGGTCGTCCAGCGCTACCGGATGCTCCGGCAGGGGCAGGTCGAGCAGCTGCTTGCGCAGGGCGGCGGGGAGCGGCTGCCAGACCGGCCCTGAGGGCAGCCCGGCGAGGTGGTCCGCGACTCCGTCCACGGCCGCATGCGAGGCCCTGCGGAACGCCTCCAGCTCATCGTCGCGCGCCGCGCTCGTGTCCGCTTCGCTCACATCGCAAGCATAAGAAGCTGCTTTGAAGACCCACTCGCGGTCAGCGGTCGACGGCGGACATGTTGGCCTCCTCGTGGCGCTCGCCGGTGGCCGGGGTGAGATAGTCCAGCCGTCGGATCTGGTCCGCGCTCAGCTCGATGCCGTCGGCAGCCGTGTTCTCCTCGACGCGGGAAACCCGCTTGGTGCCGGGGATCGGGGCGATGTCGTCGCCCTGCGCGAGCAGCCAAGCCAACGCGATCTGCGCCGAGGTCGCATCGACCTCGGAGGCGACGGCCTCGACCTCGTCGACGATGCGGAGGTTCTTCTCGAAGTTGCCCTCGGTGAAGCGCGGGTTGGTCTTGCGCCAGTCGTCGTCGCTCAGCTCCTCGGGGGAGCGGATCGTGCCGGTGAGGAAGCCATGCCCAAGCGGTGAGTAGGGCACGAACCCGATGCCCAGTTCGCGCAGGAGCGGTAGGAGCTCGGCCTCGGGATCACGGGTCCACAGGGAGTACTCGGTCTGCAGCGCGGCGATCGGGTGCACGGCGTGGGCGCGGCGGATCGTTTCGGGCCCGGCTTCGGACAGGCCGAGGTGCAGGACCTTTCCCTCGGCCACCAGCTCGGCCAGGGTGCCCACGGTGTCCTCGATGGGCGTGCTGGGGTCGACCCGGTGCTGGTAGTAGAGGTCGATGCGGTCGGTGCCCAGCCGCTTCAGGGAGCCCTCGACCGCGGTCCGGATGTTCGCCGGGCTGCTGTCGAGCACCCCGGGGCCTCCGCCGGAGTGCGAGACGAAGCCGAACTTCGTCGCGACCACCACATCGTCGCGACGTCCCTTGAGGGCGCGGCCGACGAGTTCCTCGTTCGCGTAGGGGCCGTAGATCTCGGCGGTGTCGATGTGGGTGACGCCCAACTCGAGTGCGCGCTGGATGGTGCGGATCGACTCGGCGTCGCTGCTGCTCGGGTCGAGGTAATAGCCGGACATCGCCATCGTGCCGAGTCCGATGCGTGAGACGTCAAGTCCGTTTAGCGAAATGTGCTTGATGGAATTCATGGCTCCCAGGAAAGCGCGGATCTAGCGAAGGTGAGAGTCCCTGTTGGGAGAGGTACTGACAGGGTCCCCCAGGCGCGAGCGCCCGGGTCTACGCTTCGGCCGTGGAGACGAAGCAGGAGATCCGCGAGTTCCTCACCTCCCGCCGCGCCCGGATCACGCCTGAGCAGGCGGGTTTGACCTCCTACGGGAGTCGCCGGGTTCCCGGCCTTCGCCGCGAGGAGGTCGCCGTCCTGGCCGGCGTGAGCGCTCCCTATTACACCCGCCTCGAGCGCGGAGACATGAGCGGCGTGTCCCAGAGCGTGCTGGAGGCGCTGGCTCGGGCGCTCGAGCTGGACGACGCCGAGCGCGCTCACCTCTTCGACCTCGCCCGCGCCGCACAGCCGACCGCAGCGAGGCCTCGTCGGCGCCAGGTCAAGCAGCGCATCCGGCCCGAGGTCCAGTGGACCCTCGACGCGATCACCGGCGCCGCCGCGTTCGTGGGCAACGAGCGCCTCGATCTCCTGGCAGAGAACCAGCTGGGACGCGCGCTGTTCTCCGAGCTGTACGACACGCCCGCACGTCCGGTCAACACGGCACGGTTCGTCTTCCTCGACCCGCGAGCCGAGGCGACCTTCGGTGACTGGGACCGCGTCGCCACCGAATCCGTCGCCATCCTGCGCTCTGCCGCAGGCCGCGACCCGTACAACCGCGAGCTCTCAGACCTCGTCGGCGAGCTCGCGACACAGAGCGATGCGTTCCGCACGCGCTGGGCCGCGCACAACGTCCGCTTCCACAACGCCGGCGTCAAGCACTTCAACCACCCTGAAGTTGGCGAGCTCCACCTGACCTACAACCGGCTGGACCTCGCCGCAGACGCCGGGCTGACGATCTTTACCTACACCGCTGAGCCCGGCTCGCGCTCTGAGGAAGCGCTGAAGCTCCTGGGCAGCTGGGCAGCCACGATCGCAAGCTGACGTCAGGAGTTCAGGAGGTCAGAAAACCTCTGGAGGTAGAGCGGCCAACCCTGGTCGCCGTGCACGCCCTCGCGCAGACCCTCCCAGCCCTCGCCGTGGCGATCGAGGTTGCGATGCTCGAGTTCTACCCGAGTCCGCTCCGGTGTTTCGGAGATGAAGCGGACCTCAACCTCACTGGTCTTGTCGGGATCGGTCTCGATCTGCCAATGCGGACTGATGTCCCAGCTGAACACCACCCGGTTGGGGGGCTCAAACGCAAGCACGCGTGCCCAACGGCACTCACTGCCATCTACGCCGCGGTCGTAGATGTTCCCGCCCACATGTGTCTCGAAGACCGTCTCGGCGATGTCGACCGGGAGCAGGTTGTGCTCGGGCGGCTTGAAGCTGCCGAAGTCGTCTGTGAAGACGGAGAAGGCACTGTCGATCGGCGCGTTTACGACGATCGAGTTCTGGACGGAAGTGCCGGATGCGTGTGTGCTCATGGGGTCTCCTTCATACGTTGCTCGACGGCCGTCTTGAAGCCGGCCAGAGCCTGGTCCCAGAAATGGTCGAGATAGCCGCGCAGCGCGCGGAGTCCCTCGGGATCGACGTGGTAGATGCGGCGTGTGCCCGCCGGCTCGTCTACGACCAGCCGCGCGTCCTTCAACACCTTCAGGTGCTGCGAGACGGCCGGCCGGCTGACGGGCAACTCGCTGGCGAGCTCACCGACGGCGCGCGGCCGCTCGGCGAGGCGCTCGAAGATCGCCCGCCGGGTCGGATCGCCGAGGGCGGTCCAGCCGTCAGTTCGGTGGTAAGTCTGCACGAACGGTAAGTGTACACTTACGGCTGCGGAAGAGCTACGCGAGCTCGCCGACGTAGTAAAAGCCGGTGGCCTGTATCACGCCTGTGTCGATCAGAGCCCGCTCCTCCTGCTCGACTGCGTCGCCCAGCTCCCCGTACAGGTAGGGCACCCAGGCGAAGAAACGTTGCATGAAGCGGCGATCAAGCGCCTCGCGCAGCGCCGTATAGCCGTGCAGTTCGGCGTGATCTTCCCTCCAGCGGGCCAGACATGCTTCGAGTGATCTCGGCGCTCGGTGCCCGGCGGCAGAACGGCGCTTGAGGTACCACCGAGCCGTAGGCTCGTCCAGACGTTCCCAGGCGTGCTCGTGCACCACCAGCTGCCCTCCTGGCGCGAGCAGCCCAGCCACCTTGTCGAGGGCGCGTGAGAGGTCATGGATGTGATGCAGGGAGCGATTTGCCACCACCACGTCGAACGGGCCAGGGTCCGTGAACTGCTCGAGCGACGCGCGCCGGAACAGGTCGCCGGCGGGTGCCCGCGGGTCAAGGGCGATCACCTCATGACCGCGGACGGCAATCGCACGCGCAATCTCACCATCGCCGCAGCCCACCTCGAGGACACTCGCCGGCGTCGGCGGAAGCTGCGATAGAACGAACGCCTCGATATCCATCTCGGACCTCGGGACCGGGGGCTCAGCCGTCGTGAAGCCCCTGCCGAAGTGGATCGAGCTCGGGCGGGCCGTACGCCACCTCTATACGCAGCCCGTCGGGATCGAAGACGAACATCTCGTAAAAGCCCGGAATGTCCTTGTCCTCCTCGGGCGGGAAGTGGATGCTCACGCCCATGCC
>Ga0190265_10002754_pt1 | contig 11828 bp, 12 predicted proteins | sample Popmic124T_FD_133135 | JGI IMG/M metagenome (GOLD analysis project Ga0190265, IMG submission 133135) | Populus adjacent soil microbial communities from riparian zone of Indian Creek, Utah, USA - 124 T | ecosystem: Environmental > Terrestrial > Soil > Riparian zone | place: USA: Utah | collected...
GGCAAGGAGCGAGGAGGGGGCGATGCGGCGCATCGCAACCGACGAGGGACGCAGCCCTGGCCCAAAAGCCGCCCGCCGCTTCGCGGTCGCCCGGAGAAGGCCGCCGGCTGCGTCGAACGGCTTGTCCGGGCAACCAGCCCGGCCTGCGCCGCCCTCCTTGCCGGCGACCTTCTCCGGGCGATCCCGACCATTGCGGGTATTGAGTACGGACCCTAGCCGTCATTCCGGCGGAATGACGAGTTGGGACCGGCGCAATATCAATAGCTTTCTTCGGCATAGATCCGGTCGATGTCGCCGCCCCATTCGCCGTCATAGCGTTCGAGCAGGCGCTCGGCCGGCGTCTTGCCCGACGCCAGCACCTCGCGGAGCGGATCGAGGAAGCCCGATTCATTGTCGCCCGAGCTGTTCAACCGGCCGCGCGCGCGGAGACCCGCCTCGGCGATGGCGAGGACGCGCTGGCCCAGCGCCTGCAGCGTCTCGCCGCGCGGCGTCTCGGCCTTGAGGCCGAGCTTCGGCACCGAGTCGCGCAGCGCCTGGCGCTCCGCGAGGCTCCAGCCCTTGACCTCGTCCCAGGCGGCGTCGAGCGCGGCCTGGTCGTAGAGCAGGCCGACCCAGAGCGCGGGCAGCGCGCAGATCTTGCTCCACGGACCGCCGTCGGCGCCGCGCATCTCCAGGAACGACTTGAGCCTGACTTCGGGGAAGATGGTCGAAAGATGGTCGGTGAAATCGGAGACGCGCGGCTTCTCGCCGGGGAGCTCGGGCAGCCGCCCTTCGAGGAAATCGCGGAACGACCGGCCAGCGACGTCGATATAGCGGCCGTCGCGGAACACGAAGTACATCGGCACGTCGAGCGCGTAATCGAGATAGCGCTCGTAGCCGAAGCCGTCCTCGAACACGAACGGCAGCATGCCGGTGCGGTCCGGGTCGGTATCCGACCAGATGTGGCTCCGAAAGGACAGGAAGCCGTTCGGCTTGCCCTCGGTGAAGGGCGAATTGGCGAACAGAGCGGTGGCGAGCGGCTGGAGGGCGAGGCCGACCTGAAATTTGCGCGCCATGTCCTCCTCCGACGCATAATCGAGATTGACCTGGATGGTGCAGGTGCGCAGCATCATGTCGAGGCCGAGGCTGCCGACCTTCGGCATGTATTTGAGCATGATCGCGTAGCGGCCCTTGGGCATGACCGGGAGGTCCGCGCGCGTCTTGTCCGGCCACATGCCGAGGCCGAGGAAGCACAGGCCGAGCTTGTCGCCGACCGCCTTGCACTGGGCGAGGTGACGCCCCGCCTCGGCGCAGGTCTGGTGGAGATGCTCGCGCTGCGCGCCGGAGAGCTCGAGCTGGCCGGCGGGCTCAAGGCTGACCGCGCCGTCCGGGCCGGTCAGCGCGATGATATGGCCGCCTTCTACCACCGGCGACCAGCCGAACTCGGTCATCGCGGCCAGGAGATCGCGGATGCCCCCGGGCTCGTCATAGGAGGGGGCGCCATGATCGGAGCAGCGAAAGACGAATTTCTCATGCTCGGTGCCAATCGACCAGCGTTCAGGCGGCTTCTCGCCCTTCGCGAAGGTGGCGAGCAGGTCCTCCCGGCTTTCGATGAGGCGCTCGTCCTCGCCGCCGGTCTCGGTACGCGTGGTCATCGGCGCCCTCTAGCGTCGGTAGGGACGCCCCGCCAGCGGGTTTCGATCCACTACCGGCCGGCGTGGCGGGACCAGTCGCCGGCGCCGCTCATCCAGAGGGTGATCGCGGCCAGCGCGGCGGTGTCGGCGCGCAGGATGCGCGGGCCGAGAGAGACCGGGCGGGCCTGGGGCAAAGCGCGGATCGCGGCTCGCTCCTCGTCGGCGAAGCCGCCTTCGGGGCCGATCAGGATCGCGGCGGGGCCGGGCTGGGGGGCGAACGGCGCGCCGCCGCCCTCGTCGGCGAAATAGAGCAGGCGATCGGCGGGCCAGTCCTTCAGCAGCGCGTCGAGCTTTTGCGGCTCGGCCAGCTCGGGCAGCGCGGTGCGCTCGCATTGCTCGGCGGCCTCGATCGCGTGGGCGCGGAGGCGGTCGAGGTTGAGGCGGTCGACGATCGTGCGGCGGGTGAGGACGGGGACGAGCCGGGCGACCCCCAATTCGGTCGCTTTCTCGACCAGCCAGTCGATCCGGCCGCGCTTGATCGGCGCGAACAGCAGCCACAGGTCGGGCACGCTCTCGCGCTCGCGCAGGCGCTCGACGACGGCCAGCGTGACGCGTCTCTTCCCGGCCTCCACGATCTCGGCGAGCCATTCGCCGCTGCGGCCGTCGAACAGCTTGACCTTGTCGCCGGCGCCGAGGCGGAGCACCGCGCCGAGATAGGGGCCGTCGACCGTGACGCCGAGGCCCGGTGCCAGCGCCTGGTCGACGAACAGGCGCGGCAGGCTGTGCGGCGGCCAGGCGGGGGTTGCGGACATGCCCCCACTTACCGTTCGGCCTGAGCTTGTCGAAGGCCCTTTCTTTACCCTTGCCCATAAGGAGAGGGCTTCGACAGCCCCGTATCCGGTACGGGGCCGAACGGCTAGGGATGCGCGATGGGCAGCGCTCCAACCGACATCGTCCCCGACAGCGAGCGGCGCGGGCTGATCGGCGCGCTGCCGGCGCCGCTCCGCCCTTATGCCTCGCTGATCCGGCTCGACCGGCCGATCGGGGCATGGCTGCTGTTCTGGCCGTGCGCGTGGGCCGTGGCGCTGGCGGGGATGGGCGAGCGCGGCTGGCTGCTGATCCTCTGGCTGGCGCTCGGCGCCTGGGCGATGCGCGGCGCCGGCTGCGTCTATAACGATATCGTCGACCGCGACCTCGACCGGCAGGTGGAGCGGACTCGGCTGCGGCCGCTGGCGCGAGGGCGGGTAACGCTCACGGGCGCCTGGGCGCTGCTGGCCGCGATGAGCCTGATCGGGCTTATCGTCCTGCTCCAGCTTCATCGGACCGCGCAGATCGTGGCGCTGTCCAGCCTGGTTCTGGTCGCCGCCTACCCGTTCATGAAGCGGATCACCTGGTGGCCGCAGGCCTGGCTCGGGCTGGTCTTTTCCTGGGGAGCGCTGGTCGGCTGGCCGGCGGTGACCGGGGCGATCGCGCCGCCGGCTTTGCTGCTCTGGGCCGGCACGATGTTCTGGGTGATCGGCTACGACACGATCTACGCGCTTCAGGACAAGGAGGACGACGCGCTGGTCGGGGTCAAATCCTCGGCGCTGGCGCTGGGGCGGCACGCGCGGCTCGGCGTGGCGCTCTGCTACCTGGTGGCGCTCGTGCTGTGGGCGGCCGCCATTCACCTCGTCCGCGTCGAATATTACGCTTTGCTCGCCTTGCTGCCGGTGGCGGTCCACCTCTGCTCGCAGGTCGCGACGCTGAAGCCCGACGACGGCGCCGACGCGCTCACCAAGTTCCGCTCCAACCGCTTCGCGGGGCTGCTGATGTTCGCCGCCTGCTGGGTGGTCGGCACCGCCTGAGGTTGCTTTTGCGCGCCAAGGCTCTACCTCGCCCCGATGCTCAGCGTAAGTGAAGCGGAAGGGCGCGCCGCCGCCCTGATCGAGGCCGCCCGCAAGGCCGGGGCCGATGCCGCCGACGTTCTCTATATCGGCGATGCTTCGACCGAAGTGCAGGTCCGGCTCGGCGAACTGGAGGATGTGGCCCGCTCGGAAGGCGAGGAGATCGGCCTCAGATTCTTCGCCGGCAGGAGATCGGCGAGCGTGTCCTCGTCGGACCTGTCGGCCGATGCGCTCGCGGCGCTCGTCGAGCGCGCCGCGGCGATGGCGCGGGAAGCGCCCGAAGATCCCAATGCCGGCCTCGCGCCCGAGGACCGGCTGCTCCGCGGCGAGGCGCCCGATCTCGAGGCCGATGACGGCGCCGATCCCTCGCCGGTCGCGTTGAAGGAGCGCGCGCTCGCGATCGAGGAAGCGGCCCGCGCCGTCCCCGGCATCACCAACAGCGAAGGGGCGGGCGTCAGCGCCGGCCGGACGGTGATCGCGCTGGCCACCAGCCACGGCTTCGCGCGCGGCTATACGGCCAGCGGCTATAGCGGTTCGGCCAGCGTCATCGCTGGCACCGGCGGCAACATGCAGCGCGACCATGCCAGTCACAGCGTCCGCAACTATGCCGATCTCGACGGGCCCAGGGCGATCGGCCGGCTGGCTGGCGAGCGGGCGGTGAAGCGGCTCAATCCCGGCAAGCTGGCGAGCGGCGCGATGCCCATCGTCTTCGATCCGCGCGTCGGCGGCAGTCTCGTCGGGCATCTGCTGAGCGCGATGACGGGACCGGCGATCGCGCGCAAGACCAGCTTCCTGCTCGGCCGCGAAGAGGACGCCCTGTTCGCGGACGGGATCGTCATCGTCGACGATCCGCACCGGCTGCGTGGCCTCCGCTCCAAGCCGTTCGATGGCGAGGGCGTGGCGACTCGGCCGCGCCGGCTGGTCGAAGGCGGCCGGCTGACCGGCTGGCTGCTGAACAGCGCCTCGGCGCGGCAATTGGGCCTCGAGACGACGGGTCACGCCACGCGCGGCAGCGGCGGCGCGCCCGGCGCCGGCGCGACCAACGTCCATATGGAGCCGGGCGGCCTCAGCCCGTCCGCGCTGATCGGCGACATCAGGCGCGGCCTCTATGTGACCGAGATGATCGGGCAGGGGCTGAACCTGGTGACCGGCGATTACAGCCGCGGCGCTTCGGGCTTCATCATCGAAAATGGCGCGATAGCGGCGCCGGTCGCCGAGATCACGATCGCCGGCAACATTCTCGACATGTTCCGAACGCTGATCCCGGCCGACGATCTGGAGCATCGCCGGTCGGTGAACGTTCCCACCCTGCGCGTCGAAGGGATGATGGTCGCCGGTGCTTGAGCCGCTCGCCAGGATCGTCGAGGAGGCGGGCCGGATCGCCGCGGGGCGGTGCGGCACCGCCTATGAGAGGTGGGAGAAGGAGCCCGGCCATCCGGTCTGCGAGATCGACCTCGAGGTCGACGCCTTCCTCAAGGCGGAGCTTGGCGCGCTCGATCCCGAGGCGGGCTGGCTGTCCGAGGAGACGCGCGACGATTCCGACCGGATCGAGCGGCCGCGGCTCTGGGTGGTCGATCCGATCGACGGCACCCGCGATTATCTGCGCGACCGGCCCGGCTGGTGCGTCTCGGTGGCCCTGGTCGAGGATCGGGTGCCGGTGCTCGGCGCGCTGGCGGCGCCGCTGCGCGGCGAGCTGTGGACCGCGGCGCGCGGCCAGGGGAGCTGGCGCAACGGCATCGCGCTTCGGGTCAGCCCGCGGGCCGAGCTCGCCGGCGCTCGCGTCCCCGCCGATCAGCTGCCCCGGGTCGATTCGGATCTCGTCGCCGTCGCCAAGCCCAATTCGATCGCCTTGCGCATCGCGCTGGTCGCGGCCGGCGAGGCCGATCTGGTGGCGACGCTCAAATGGGGCTTCGAATGGGACATCGCCGCCGCCGCTTTGGTCGCCGAGGAGGCGGGAGCGACGGTGAGCGGCGCCCTGGGCCAGCCGCTGGCCTTCAACACCGCCTCGGGCGAGGCATTCGGCGTGCTCGTCGCGACGCCCGGAATCCACGCCGCCGCGGTCGAGCGGCTGCGCGAGCGGGCGATGGCGGTGGTCTGACCAGGCAGGGCGTTCGTCGAAACGGGCGTTACCTTCTTCGCCGAAAGGGTCTATCCTTCCGGCGAAAGCGAGAAGGTGGGATGAGACACAGGCCGTCGCCCTTATTCTATGCGGGCATCGCCGCCCTGGCGCTGGCGTCGCCGCTCCACGGGCAGGACCAGCCCGCGCCCACCGGCACGCGGCTGATGCCGGATCAGCAGCAGGCCGAGACGCTCAGCTACCGGCGCGACCGCACCGAGCGCATGACCGTGCCGGTGGCGATCGAAGGCCGCGGGCCCTATCGCTTCGTCGTCGATACCGGCGCCGAGCGGACGGTGATCTCGCGCGAGCTGGCGAGCGAGCTCGCGCTTCAGCCGGGCCGGACCGCGACGGTCCACAGCATGACCGAAGTGAGCCGGGTCCCGACCGTGGTGATTCCGGGCCTCAGGATCGGCAGCCGCACGGTCAACGACATTCACGCCCCGGCTCTGGCGCGGGGCGATCTCGGCGCGTCCGGGATGCTCGGCGTCGACAGCCTGCGCTCGCAGCGCGTCGTCTTCGATTTCGCACGGCAGGAAATGACGATCTCCCCTTCCCGGGGGCGGGAAGGGCGCTGGCCGGAGGGCTCGATCGTGGTCACCGGCCGCCGCCTGTTCGGCCGGCTGGTGCTGGTCGACGCCGAGGTCGAGGGAACGCGCGTCTGGGTGATCGTCGACAGCGGTTCGCAGGTCTCGGTCGCCAATTCGGCGCTGCGCGAGCGCCTCGCCCGGCGCGGCCGGCTCGGCCCGACCTTCCCGATCCGGCTGACCAGCATCACCGGCGGCGAGATCGACGCCGAGGTCGGCGTCGCTCGCGAGATCAGGATCGGCGGCGTCGACATCCGCGACTTGCCGATCGCCTTCGCCGACGTCCATCCGTTCCACCAGCTTCGGCTGATGGACCGGCCGGCTCTGCTGCTCGGCATGGACGCGCTGCAATTGTTCGACCGGGTGTCGATCGACTTCGCCAACCGGCGGGTGAGGGTGCTGTTCCCCGAATCCTCGCAGAAGTCGCCGGAAACCCAGGTCGCGGGCGCGCAACGCGCGAGCCGGATCGTCAGCTAGGTAGTATCGACATTCAAGGAGGCGGCGGCGCGCGCGCGGGAAAAGGGACATTGTCCTTAGAGCTTCCCCATGTCGTCACCCCAGCGCAGGCTGGGGTCCATGCCGGGTTTGTGCAGATCGCCGACGCCCGCATGGATGCCAGCCTTCGCTGGCATGACGAACTCGAGCTGCATCGACCCTCGGCGGCTTGCGCGCTGAATGTCGATACAGCCTAGGCTCGCCCCCTCGAACGGTTCAAGCCACCTTCGGCACGCCGAGGCGCGGGATCTCGATCTTCGGGCAGCGGTTCATCACCACCTTGAGGCCGGCCGCCTCGGCGCGGGCGGCGGCGTCCTCGTTGATCACGCCGATCTGCAGCCAGACCGATTTGGCGCCGGCCGCGATCGCCTCGTCGACCGCCTCGCCGGCGGCGAGCGGGCGGCGGAAGATGTCGACCATGTCGATCGGCTCGCCGATCTGGGCGAGCTCGCGCCAGACATATTCGCCATGGACATGCTCGCCGGTGATCTGCGGGTTGACCGGCAGGACGCGATAGCCGCGGCTCTGCAGATAGGCCATCACGCCGTAGCTCGGCCGGTCGGGCCGGTCCGACGCGCCGATCATCGCGATCGTCCGCGTCTCGGCGAGCAGGGCGTGAATATCTTCGTCGCGAGTGAGCGGCATCAGTCGTCGGCCTGCTGCCGGCGCTCGGCACGCATCATCGACCATCCGATCCCGATCGACACGATACCGATGAACATGAGGCCGAGGTAAAGCTCAGTCATCCCTGATCTCCCAGACAATGCCGGATTTTGCGCATCGCCAACATCGCAAGGCTCATCCGTTGCTGCTGGTTCAACGCCGGATTCAGCGAATCGCCTAACACAATCTGCTGGGCGATCGAACATCGTTGTTCCTGCGACCGCTGTCGGCCCGTCTCGTAAATTTCTCCCAACCCGAAACCGCTGGTGATCGTGGCACCCAAACCGAACGTCATGACCAGACTGCCGAGATACTTCCAGCTCCGCGGTCCGTTCGATGCCGCGTCAGCCGAAGGGTCACTTCTCCCGCGTTTTCGTTGATTCGACGGAAGCTTCTCCATCATTTCCAGACAATAGGCTATGTGGCGAACCGCGGCAATCCGGCTTCGCCACCCAGTCGCGCCAGCAACCCCTCCGCAAGCACCCGGAAAATCTCCGCTTCCTCGCCCTCGCCCGCGGCCGGCGGGGTGCCGGCGTCGGAGGCCTTGCGGATCGCGATGCGCAAGGGGATGCGGCCGAGGAAGGGGATGCCCATCACCCCCGCCGCCGCCTCGGCGCCGCCGCTGCCGAACGGGTCGCTTTCCTCGCCGCAATGCGGGCATTGATAGCCCGCCATGTTCTCGATGAGGCCGATCACCGGAACGTCCATCTTGCGGAACATGTCGATCGCCCGCGTCGCATCCATCAGCGACAAATCCTGCGGGGTCGAGACGATCACCGCGCCGGCCGGCTTCCATTTCTGGGTGAGCGTCATCTGCACGTCGCCGGTGCCCGGCGGCAGGTCGACGATCAACAGCTCGCAATCGCCCCAATCGCCGTCCATGAGGCTGCCGAGCGCGCTCGCCGTCATCGGGCCGCGCCAGGCGACGGCCGTGCCGGGCTCGATCAGCTGGCCGAGCGAGAGCATGCGCACGCCGTGCACCGGCACCGGGACGATCTGCTCGTCGATCAGCTCGGGGCGGCCGGAATTGCCCATGATCCGGGGCTGCGAGGGCCCGTAAATGTCGGCGTCGATGAGGCCGACCTTCTTGCCCATCCGGCCGAGCGCGACCGCGATATTGGCCGAGACGGTCGACTTGCCGACGCCGCCCTTGCCGCTGCCGATGGCGACGATCGTGCGCCGGACCTTCTCGGCGGTCATCGCGACCCTGGTATCCGAGACGCCGGGCATGGCCACGGTCGCGGCGCGCACCCGCCGCTCGAGCTGCGCGCGCTGCTCGGCCGAGAGGCCGGTCGCGTCGAGCATGATCGTCGCGGTCCCGTCCTTGACGCGGGCCATCGCGACGCGGCCTTCGAGCCCGTCGACCGCCGCCAGCGCCGCTTCCAGTTCCTCGCTCATCGCCTCGCCGATAGGCAAAGGATCGCGGCTTGGCACTGTTTTTCCGCGGGACCGGTTCCTATAAGAGGGCCATGAAACGAATTTTCGGGTGGGGCCGGCGCCTCGGCGCGGTGTTGAGCGACAATCGGGGCGGCCCCTGGGGTGGCGGCGGCGACGATGGCGGCGGCGGCGACGGCGGCGGGCCGCGCAATCCCTGGGGCCCGCGCCGGCGCAAGCCCGGCCCGGCCGGCAATGGCGGGCCGAACCCGTTCGACGAATTCCTCAAGAAGAGCCGCGACCGGTTCGGCGGCGGCCTGCCCCGCGACGGGCGGCCCTATTGGCTCTACGGCCTCGTCGCCTTCGTCGCGCTCTGGATCCTCTTCACCAGCGTCCACCGGATCGGGCCGCAGCAGCGCGGCGTCGTCACCACGCTGGGCAACTACACCCGCACGATGGGGCCGGGCATCGGCTTTTCCTGGCCGTCGCCGGTCGGCGGCGTCGCCAAGATCGACGTCGAGGAGATCCGGACGACCAGCATTCCCGGCCGCGAGGGCGAGAATCTGATCCTGACCGGCGACCAGAACGTCATCGACCTGGCTTATTCGGTGCGCTGGAACATCAAGAGCCCCGAGCTCTATCTGTTCCAGATCGCCAATCCCGACGAGACCATCCGCGAAGTGGCGGAAAGCGCGATGCGCGCCGCGGTCGCGCGGGTCAGCCTCGACGACGCGATCGGCGCCGGGCGCTCGGACATCGAACTGAGGGTCGAACAGAATATGCAGCAATTGCTCGACGATTACGGCGCCGGCGTCCAGGTCCAGGGCGTCGCGATCACCCAGTCGGCGCCGCCCGAGGCGGTCAACGAGGCGTTCCTCGAAGTCTCCGCGGCGCAGCAGCGCGCGCAGAGCGCGATGAACAATGCCCGCTCCTATGCGCTGCAGCAGACCGCCCGCGCCCAGGGCGAGGCGACGGCGTTCGAGAAGGTCTATGCCGAATATCGCGCGGCGCCCGAAGTGACGCGGCGGCGCATGTATTACGAGACGATGGAGCGCATCCTCGCCCGCGTCGACACCACCATCGTCGAGGCGCCGGGCATCACCCCCTATCTGCCGCTGCCTGAAATCCAGCGCCGCCAGCTGCCCTCGGCCCAGCCGCAGCCGCAGCCGCAGGGAGGACAGGCGCGATGAACGTGACGCTCAGGAACCCGATCGTGCTCGGGATCGTCGCGATCCTGCTGCTGATCCTCGTCGCCAGCACCTTCGCGGTGGTGCCGGAAACCAAGCAGGCGGTGATCGTGCGCTTCGGCGAGCCGCAGCGCATCCTCAACAAATACCGGCCGGGCGAGCCGTTCGGGCGCACCGGCGCCGGCCTCGCCGCGCGCATCCCGTTCCTCGAGCAGGTCGTCTGGATCGACAAGCGCATCCAGTCGATCGACATGGAGAACCAGCAGGTCCTCTCCACCGATCAGCTCCGGCTCCAGGTCGACGCCTTCGCCCGCTACCGGATCGTCGATCCCTTGCGGATGTACATCTCGGCCGGGACCGAGCAGCGGGTCAGCGAGCAATTGCGGCCGATCCTCGGCTCGGCGCTCAGGAACGAGCTCGGCCGCCGGCCGTTCGCCGCCCTGCTGAGCCCCGAGCGCGGCCAGATGATGGACAATATCCAGAACGCGCTCAACCGCGTCGCCCGCCAATATGGCGCGGAGATCGTCGACGTGCGCATCAAGCGCGCCGATCTGCCCAACGGAACGCCGCTCGATTCCGCCTATCAGCGCATGCAGACGGCGCGCCAGCAGGAGGCGCGGTCGATCGAGGCGCAGGGCTACAAGCAGGCGCAGATCATCCGGGCCGAGGCCGACGCCGAAGCGGCGGCGACCTATGCCGGCGCGTTCAACCAGGATCCGGTCTTCTACGATTTCTACCGGGCGATGCAGTCCTACGAGGCGAGCTTCCTCACCGCCGCCCAGGCCGGCGAACAGCGCGGGCGGACCAACATCATCCTTTCGCCCAACAACGAATATCTGCGGCAGTTCCGGGGCAATCGATGATCGCAAGGCGAGTCATTCAATCCCCGTTCAGCCTGCAATTATAGCGTGCCGGGCCGCCGGGCTCGCCGCGTAGGACATAGGAAGGACCGTCAAAGTGCGTTACGTCTACGGAATTACCGGCGCCATTCTCCTCGGCGGCGCCGCCGCCACCCTCACCCTCAACCCCGCCGGCGCGCAGGTCGCGCAGAACGAGCCGGGCGCCGTTTCCGCGGTGGCGCCGGGCGGCGCGCCGATGAGCTTCGCCAACCTCGCCGAGCGGCTGCAGCCGGCGGTGGTCAACATCTCGACCCGGCAGAGCGTCCAGATCCAGCGCCGCCAGCTGCCCCCCGGCTTCGAGGAATTCTTCCGCCGCTTCGGCGGCGAGGCGCCGCGCGGCGAAGGTGAAGGCCCGGTCACCCAGCGCGGCGGCTCGCTGGGCTCGGGCTTCATCATCTCGGCCGACGGCTATATCGTCACCAACAACCATGTCGTCGCCCCGGCCCGCGCCGACGCGGTGGTCGAGCAGATCACGGTGACTCTCACCGACCGCACCGAATATGAGGCCGAGGTGGTCGGCCGCGACGCCGCCTCCGACCTTGCTTTGCTCAAAATCACGCCGCGCCGGCCTTTGCCGTTCGTCCGCTTCGCCGATTCGACGCGGGTCCGAGTCGGCGACTGGGTGGTCGCGATCGGCAATCCGTTCGGCCTCGGCGGGACCGTCACCGCCGGCATCGTCTCGGCGCTTCACCGCAATATCGGCGCCGGCCTCTACGACCGCTTCATCCAGACCGACGCCTCGATCAATTCGGGCAATTCGGGCGGGCCGATGTTCGATCTCAACGGCAATGTCGTCGGCATCGCCACCGCCTTGTTCTCGCCGACCGGCGGCAATGTCGGCATCGGCTTCGGCATCCCGGCCGAGCAGGCGCGGCCGGTGATCGAGGCGCTGCGCCGCGGCCAGCGGGTGCAGCGCGGCTATATCGGCGTCGCCATGCAGGACGTCGACGAGGGCGTCGCGGCGGCGCTCGGCATCGACCGCAACCGCGGCGTGCTGATCCGCTCGGTGAC
>Ga0190265_10002755_pt1 | contig 11825 bp, 10 predicted proteins | sample Popmic124T_FD_133135 | JGI IMG/M metagenome (GOLD analysis project Ga0190265, IMG submission 133135) | Populus adjacent soil microbial communities from riparian zone of Indian Creek, Utah, USA - 124 T | ecosystem: Environmental > Terrestrial > Soil > Riparian zone | place: USA: Utah | collected...
GGAGGCGCTCACCGACTACATCGCCGGACGCACCGGCTACGACTACAACACCCACGGCAAGGCAGACAACGACCACGTCGACTTCGTGCCCGACGAGATCGTCGAACGCTTCTGCATCCTGGGCACCGCCGAGGAGCACATCGCCAAGCTCGAGAAGCTGCGCGCGATCGGAGTGACGCAGTTCGCCGGCTACCTCCAGCACGACAACAAGGAAGAGACCCTCCGCGTCTACGGCGAGACGGTGATCCCCGCGCTGTCCGAGCATCTGACGGCCAAGACATGAGCGCACCCGACACCGCTGCCGCGACCGAGCCCGCTGCCCCACCCGCGGAAGAACAACCGGCGGGCGAGAGAGTGGGCGATACCCGCCCTCTGGGCGCCCGGACGTTCTCTCCCGGTCAAAAGCGGGGAGAGCGGAGCGGGCGAACGTCGTCGCGGGCACTGTCGGCGTGGGGCTGGGGCGCGGTCGGCATCCTGCTGATCGTCCTCGTGTGGGAGCTCTACAAGTTCTTCGGTCCCGCGGACGGCGTCGTGGTCTTCGGCACGCGCATCCTCCCCCGCACGACCGATCTTGCGATGCCGCACGTCTGGGAGATGATCGGCCGCATTCTCGCGCCGGTCACACGCGCCGAAGGGTCGCCGCCGCTGTGGGCGGCGATCGCGCTCGCCGCCCTGACCACGCTCGGCATCGCGGCGGTCGGCTGGATCGTCGGGGTTGTGGTCGGCATCGCCCTGGCCCTGGTGATGCAGCGGTGGCGGCTGGTCGAGTGGGGCCTGCTTCCCTGGATCATCCTCAGCCAGACCGTGCCGCTGATCGCTTTCGCGCCGATCGTGAAGAGCTGGGGCTCGCGCGTGGAGATCGCGGGGGTGCAATGGCAGGACTGGATGTCTGTCGCCCTGATCGCGTCGTACCTCGCGTTCTTCCCGATCGCCGTCGGCGCGCTGCGCGGGCTGCAGTCCCCCGACCGCATCCACACCGAGCTGATGTACACCTACGCCGCGGGCTATTGGCCGACGCTGCTGCGACTGAGGTTCCCGGCATCCGTCCCCTACCTGCTGCCGGCGCTGCGGCTCGGCGCGGCCAATGCCGTGGTCGGGGCCGTTGTCGCCGAGGTGTCGACGGGCCTGCAGGGCGGGATCGGGCGGCTGCTCATCCAATTCGCAGGGCAGGCATCGGGTGACCCGTCCAAGGCATGGGCACCCATCTTCGGCGCGGTCGCGCTGGGGCTGGTCGCCGCCGGATCGGTCGCGATGCTCGGACTGCTGCTGAAGGACTACCGACGAGGAGAAGCCACGTGATGACCCTTCGACAGACGCAGGATGCTGCGGGAACGACGCCGGAGCGGGATTCGGTCGTCGTACGGGGCGTCGCGAAGACGTTCACGACCAAGACCGGCGACGTCAGCGCGCTCGAAGCGATCGACCTGACCGTCGCGGCGGGCGAGTTCGTCGCGCTGATCGGACCGTCCGGATGCGGCAAGTCCACGCTCCTGCGCCTGATCGCCGACCTCGACGCCCCGACGTCGGGCACGATCGAGGTCTTCGGCAAGCCCGCCGACAAAGCGCGCCGAGACCAGGATTACGGCATCGCGTTCCAGCAGGCTGGTCTGCTCCCGTGGCGGACGGTCGCCGCCAACATCGCACTGCCGCTCGAACTGCACGGGCTCGCCACCGCCGAGCGCAAGGCCCGCGTCGCGGAGCTCGCAGAGCTCGTCGGACTCACGGACTTCTTCGACCGGCATCCGGATCAGCTCTCCGGAGGGATGCAGCAGCGCGTCGCGATCGCGCGGGCCCTGGCGGCCCGGCCGCGGCTGCTGCTGATGGACGAACCGTTCGGAGCGCTCGACGAGATGACGCGCGAACGCATGCAGACCGAGCTCGCGCGCATCGCCGCCGAGACCGGAGCCGCGGTCGTGTTCGTGACCCACTCGGTGCCCGAGGCGGTGTTCCTGTCGGACCGCGTGGTCGTGATGTCGCCGCGCCCGGGCCGGATCACCACGGTGCTCGAGACCGGATTCGGATCGGATGCCGCGCGCGACGAGGCCCTGCGCGAATCGCCCGCCTTCTTCGACCGGGTCACCGCGGTGCGCGAAGCGCTGCACGGTGTGCCGGTGTCGGCGACCGGCAGGGAGGGGCGATGACCACGACCGCGGCGGCCAAGAGCGGATGGAGCCCGGTCACGGAGCGGCGCCTGCGCGTGATCGCGCCGATCGCGGTGGGGCTCATCGGCCTCGGCCTCTGGCAGTTCCTGGTGAGCGTCGTCGGAGTGTCGGACTACCTGCTGCCCAGCCCCGCTTCGATCGCCGCACAGTTCGCAGAGTTCGGACCGGCGATCTTCCAGGCGGCGGTGCTCACCGGAACGAACGCGCTCATCGGACTCGTGGTCGGCACGATCCTGGCGGTGCTGCTGGCCGCATTCGCGGCGCGCTGGCATGCGATCGACGGGATGTCGGCGCCCATCGTCGCCGCCCTCGCGGTGGTGCCGATCGTCGCTCTCGCACCGGTGCTGAACTCGATGTTCGGCGCCGACAGCCAGTTCGGCCGGCAGGCCATCGCCGCACTCGCCTCCTTCGTCCCGGTGTTCCTCAACACGTTCCGCGGGCTCCGCCAGACCCGCCCCGTGCACCGCGACCTGATGCGCAGCTACGCCGCCACGGGCGCGCAGTCCTTCCGCACCGTCACACTCCCCACGGCCCTGCCGTACCTGCTCACGGGCGTACGGATCGCGAGTTCGCTCGCCGTGATCTCCGCCCTGGTCGCCGAATACTTCGGCGGTCCGCGCGGTGGGCTCGGCAGCGCGATCGCGACCTCGGCCGCGACGAGCGCGTACGCCCGCGCCTGGGCCTACGTGGTCGCCGCGATCGTCGTCGGCCTGATCTTCTACCTCGCGACGGCGCTCATCGAGCGTCTCGTGCTCCGTCGGATCCCGGTCGGTGGAACGCAATGACACGCGCCCCGAGGGTTCGCCGGCCCGTCGTCCTCGCTCGGCGAGGCCGGTTCTGCACCACAGCACCGACGCTCTACACCCGAAAGTGAACACGAAAGGAACGTCATGAGACACAGCACACGTCGCGGCATCGCGGCAGGCGCATTCGCCCTGTCGGCCGCGCTCATTCTGACCGCATGCTCCGGCGGAGGAGACACCTCGCCCACATCCGATGGCGACGGCGACGCTCTGATTCCGGTCAAGCTCCAGCTCCAGTGGCTGCCGCAGGCGCAGTTCGCCGGGTACTTCGCAGCGGCCGACCAGGGCTTCTTCGAGGAGGAGGGGCTGGATGTCGAGATCATCCCCTCCGGCGGAGACATCGTCCCGCAGGATGCCCTCGCCAACGGCGACGTCGACTACGCGATCGCCTGGGTGCCCAAGGTGCTCGGCTCGATCGAGGCGGGCGCCAACCTCACCGACATCGCGCAGATCTTCCAGCGCTCGGGCACCCTCCAGGTGTCGTGGGCAGACTCGGGCATCGACTCGGTCTCCGACTTCGAAGGCAAGAAGATCGGCTCGTGGGGCTTCGGAAACGAGTGGGAGATCTTCGCCGCGATGGCCGCGGAAGGGCTCGACGCCACGACGGTCGAGATCATCACGCAGGACTTCAACATGAACGCCTTCCTGCAGGGTGACATCGATGCCGCGCAGGCGATGACGTACAACGAGTACGCGCAGCTGCTCGAGACCACGAACCCCGAGACGGGCGAGCTCTATCAGCCGGAGGACTTCAACGTCATCAGCTATGAAGACACCGTCGGCGCGATGCTGCAGGACGCGATCTGGGCCGACACCGAGCGGCTCGAGTCGGACTCCGAGTATGCCGACACGACGGTCAAGTTCCTCAAGGCCGTCGTCAAGGGCTGGGTCTTCGCGCGCGACAATCCAGAACAGGCTGCGGAGATCACGCTCGCAGCGGGTTCTGGTTGGGGTCCGAGTCACGAGCTGTGGATGGCCAACGAGACGAACAAGCTGATCTGGCCGTCCGACTCCGGCATCGGCGTGATCGATCAGGGCGCCTGGCAGCGCACGGTCGACGGAGCCCTGTCGGCTGTCAACGAGACCGGCGCCCACCTGATCACCGCAGAACCGCCGGCGAGCGCCTTCGAGAACTTCTACATCGAAGAGGCGCTGGAGGAACTCGAGGAAGAGGGCGTGGATGTCCGCGGCACCGGGTTCACGCCGATCGAGGTAGAACTGCAGGAGGGCGGCAACTAGCCCCCTCGGATCGTTCGAGGACCGGGGGTTCGGCTTGACCCCCGGTCCTCGAACGAGGAGCGTAGCGAGCAGACCGAACGCGCTGATGGATGGATGGGACCGACAATGACGACGACGACTTCTGACACCTCACTGGATGACCGCGCCCGCGAGCTCGATCGCACCCATGTCTTCCATTCGTGGTCGGCCCAGGCATCCCTGAATCCACTCGTCGTCGCGGGCGGCCTCGGCTCGGTCGTCTGGGATCACGCCGGCAACCGCTACCTCGACTTCTCGAGCCAGCTCGTCAACGTCAACATCGGGCACCAGCATCCTGCCGTCGTGCGCGCGATCCAGGATCAGGCGGCGCTGCTCTCCACGATCGGTCCGGCAACTGCCAACCTCACGCGCGGCGAAGCGGCGCAGCGCATTCTCGCGCGCGCCGGTGACCCCTTCTCGAAGGTGTTCTTCACGAACGGCGGTGCCGATGCGATCGAGAACGCGATCCGCATGGCGCGCCTGCACACCGGCCGCGACAAAGTGCTCTCGACCTATCGCTCGTACCACGGCAACACCGGCGCGGCGGTCGTCGCGACTGGAGACTGGCGCCGCATCCCGAACGAGTACGCCCGCGGGCACGTGCACTTCTTCGGGCCCTTCCTCTACCGCAGCGAGTTCTGGGCCGACAGCCCCGAGCAGGAGAGCGAACGAGCGCTTCGTCACCTCGAGCGGGTCATCCAATCCGAGGGGCCGGCGGGTATCGCGGCGCTCCTGCTCGAGTCGGTACCCGGAACGGCCGGCGTCCTGATTCCGCCGCCCGGCTACCTCGCCGGGGTGCGGGCACTTGCCGACAAGTACGGCATCGTGCTGATCCTCGACGAGGTGATGGCCGGTTTCGGCCGCACGGGCCGGTGGTTCGCCTTCCAGGGGTACGACGTCGTGCCCGACCTCATCACGTTCGCGAAGGGCGTCAACTCCGGCTACGTGCCCGTGGGCGGTGTCGCGATCTCGGCCGAGATCGCCGCCGACTTCGACGACAACGTCTTCCCCGGCGGGCTGACGTACAGCGGCCACCCGCTGGCGGCGGCCTCCATCGTCGGCGCGCTGGACGCGATGGAGTCGGAGGGGATCGTGGAGAACGCACGACGCGTCGGCGCAGATGTGATCGGCCCGGCTCTCGCCGAACTTCAGGAGCGGCATCCGCTCATCGGCGAGGTCCGTGGCGAGGGCGTGTTCTGGGCGCTCGATCTGGTCGCCGATCGGTCGACGCGCGAGCCGGTGTCCGGCGCGGTGATCGGGCAGCTCAAGAAGGAGCTCACATCGCGCGGGCTGCTGCCGTTCGCGGCGGAGAACCGCATTCACGTGGTGCCGCCGTGCGTGGTCACCGACGACGAGGTCGGCCAGGCGATGGCGATCTACGACGAGGCGTTCGGCGCGGTGGAAGCCGGCGCCTGATCTCGCCGCGCGATTCCACTGCCCGAAAGGCGAACTACCAGGACTCCGCACGGCGACCTACGCTGGTGGTGCACCTCTGTGCCCACGAGGCCGGAAGAAAAGGAAGACATCATGACCGATGCGACGACGCTCGAACAGACGACGGAGTCTGCCACCACGATCCTCGACCACTGGGTCGACGGGAAGGGCTGGGCCGGGGCATCCACCCGCACCTCGCCCGTCTACAACCCCGCCCTGGGCACCGTGCAACGGGAGGTGCGCCTCGCCTCGACGGCCGACGTCGACGACGTCGTCGCCTCCGCGACCGCGGCGGCAGCGCAGTGGCGCGACACGTCGATCTCGAAACGGCAGAACGTGCTGTTCGCGTTCCGCGAGCTGCTGAACTCGCGCAAGCAGGAACTGGCCGAGATCCTCACCTCCGAGCACGGGAAGGTCATCTCCGACGCGCTCGGCGAGATCGCCCGCGGTATGGAGGTCGTCGAGTTCGCGTGCGGCGTCGGCCACCTCACGAAGGGCGCGTACTCCGAGAACGTGTCGACCGGCATCGATGTCTACACGCTGCGTCAGCCGATCGGAGTCGTCGGGATCATCAGCCCGTTCAACTTCCCCGCGATGGTGCCGCTCTGGTTCTTCTCGATCGCGCTCGCGGCGGGCAACGCCGTGATCCTCAAGCCCTCGGAGAAAGACCCGAGTGCCGCGAACTGGATGGCCGCGCTCCTGAAAGAGGCGGGGCTTCCCGACGGGGTGCTCAACGTCGTGCACGGCGACAAGGAGTCCGTCGACGCGCTGCTCGAGCACCCGGACGTGCGTGCGATCTCGTTCGTCGGGTCGACTCCGATCGCGCGCTACGTGTATGAGACCGCGACCTCGCACGGAAAGCGGGTTCAGGCGCTCGGCGGCGCGAAGAACCACATGCTGATCCTCCCGGATGCCGACCTCGACCTCGCTGCGGATGCCGCCGTCAACGCGGGCTTCGGCTCTGCGGGCGAGCGCTGCATGGCGATCTCGGTCGTGCTCGCGGTCGATACGATCGCCGACGAGTTCGTGGCGAAGGTCTCGGAGCGCATGGCGACGCTGCGCACCGGCGACGGCACCCGCGGCTGCGACATGGGACCGCTGATCACCCAGGTGCACCGTGACAAGGTGGCGTCGTACATCGATGTCGCCGCCTCCGACGGCGCGACCGTGGTCGTGGACGGGCGCGATGTCGAAATCGACGGCGACCCCGACGGCTTCTGGCTCGGGCCCACCCTGATCGACAAGGTGCCCACGTCGTCGTCGGTCTACGGTGACGAGATCTTCGGCCCGGTGCTTTCCGTCGTGCGCGTCGAGGGCTACGAGGACGGCCTCGGCATCATCAACGACAGCCAGTACGGCAACGGCACGGCGATCTTCACGAACGACGGCGGTGCGGCCCGCCGCTTCCAGCGTGAGGTTCATGTCGGCATGATCGGCATCAATGTGCCGATCCCGGTGCCGGTCGCGTACCACTCGTTCGGGGGCTGGAAGGCCTCGCTGTTCGGCGACGCGAAGGCATACGGCCCGCACGGTTTCGACTTCTTCACGCAGGAGAAGGCCGTGACCTCGCGCTGGCTCGACCCGTCGCACGGTGGTCTGAACCTCGGCTTCCCGCAGCACGACTGAGCGCTGACGGGTGCCGCGGCCACGCGTCGCGGCACCCGTCAGGCAGGCGGGGCGAACACCGTCACGGCGCTCGGAAGAGCCTCGCACTGCAGGGTGAACCCCGACGGGTGCTGCTCCTCCAGCTCCCCGTCGTGCACGAAGACCGACGGCACTCCGTCCGCGGGCCGGACGGCGATCTCGAAGCGCGCCAGGACGAGGCGCTCCACGTCGGATTCGGGCGGCATCATCCTCAGCGCGCGCAGCACGGCGGCGGTGCGACGGCCGAACGCGAGCGAGGCCATCGCGCGCAGCCGGGTTCCCCGCGCATGGTGGATGCGCACATCCAGCACAGCGTCGTCGATGCTCTGGCGCTGCATGGTCGCAACCCGACGCGGGTCGTTGCGCCCCACGCCGACGAAAACGGACCACACGCGAGCGCGACGCCCGTTGCGCACGATCGTGACCGGGCGCGCGGTGCGGAGGGCGCTCCAGGCGGCGGCAACGCCGCCGAGCCACTTCCCCAGCCGGTGGAAGCGCTCCTCGCGCTGCTCGAGGAAGGTGGGGTACGTGCCGATCGAGACCGCATTGAGCACGATCACCTCATCCGCGCCTGCGACCGCCCGCGCCACCGTCACCGTCCGCACCGCGCCGCGCTGATACGCGTCGATCGCCGCATCGACGTCGTCGATGCCCAGGGCGCGCACGAAGTGGTTGAAGGTTCCGCCGGGCATCGCCAGGAGCGGAACCTCGTACCGGCGGGCGAGATCGGCGATGCGCGATACCGTGCCGTCGCCGCCGTAGACCCCGAGCACGGTCGGCGGGTCGGGTGCCTCCATCCGACGGGCCACCGCCTCGGCCAGGTCCTCGCCCTCGGCCGACTCGTGGACGACCGCGTCGGGCAGCCGCTCGGCGAAGGTCGCACGGGGATCGCGCCGTATCACGGCCGCTCCGGACAGAGCATTGAGCACGATGAGCACCCCGGCTCCTGTCGGGCGCGCCGCAGCGATGTCGATGGACCTCTGCACAGGCCCGAGCGTACGCGTGCACCCGGCGCTACGCGGGCAGGATCGGCCGGTTCTCGTAGAAGGTCTGCAACACGACCGTCGTGCGGGTGTTGACCGATGCGGCGAGCCGGATGTCGCGGATGAGCGACTCGAGGTGGCGCGGCGAGGTCACCCGAACGAAGAGGATGTAGCTCGCGTCGCCGGCGATCGAATGGCACGCCTCGATCTCGGCGAGGTGCTCGAGCAGCCCAGGGGCGTTGTCAGGCTGCGCAGGATCGAGCGGAGTGATCTCGATGAAAGCCGAGAGCGGCTTGCCCACCGACTCGGGGTCGACGGTCGCGCGGTAGCCCGTGATCACGCCGCGCGTCTCGAGCCGGCGGATGCGGGTCTGGACGGCGGAGACCGACAGGCCCACCGCGGAAGAGATATCGGCGAGCGTCGCGCGGGCGTGGAGCGAGACCTCGCGCACGATGCTCACGTCCATCGCGTCATCCAGCCGCGTCGAGGCGGGCTCTTCGGGGGCGGTCATGGGGACGAGGCTATCAGCGACAGCGCCACGGAACGGGAAGTTCTCCGGCGACGGGGATGATTCGCGGGAAGTTCTCCCGTAGGATCTCGTAGAGACGAAACGAACGACTCGATGATCGGAGGTTCACCATGCCCGCCAGCCTCACCCCCTCGACGAAGGCCATCGTCGGCGAACCCGAGGTCGTGGAGGACTTCGATGCCGACGCCATTGTGCTCGCACAGGGTGTCGAGACGTCCACGGAGTGGCAGTCGCTCAAGAGCGCAGCCACTGCGATCCAGTCGCTGCAGATCAAGGACGGTTCGATTCCGGATGCCGCCGCGCACCCCGCTGCGCGCGAGCATGTCAGTGCGATCGTCGCCGCGATCGAGGAGCTGCGTCCGCGGTTCCCGCACGACGACTCCTACCTCGCAGCATCCGTCCGTGATTTCCGCCGGTGGGCCGGCGAAGGCTTCGGTGTGCCGGACTTCCTGGACTCGCTCGTGGCGTTCCAGCCGCAGCGGCACCGGATCGACGGCATCCGTCACCTCGTCGTCTTCCCGATGTACACCCAGAACGGCTCGGCCGACCGTCACATCGAAGCGGTGCTCGTCGAGGTGATCTGGCCCGAGTTCATCGCCCAGCTCGAAGCCGGCGATTACCGCAACAAGCTCTTCGTATCACTGCGGTTCATGGACTTCACGCCCGGGTACGACACGAACTCGGCGGTGCTGTTCCCCGAGACCGTAGCGATGCGCGAGATCCCCGCGTTCACGTGGGGCGCGATCTTCCAGGACCGCGAGGCCGCACGCTATCGGCGCGTCGTGCGCGCGGCATCCGAGATCACGAAGCTCGACCTGCCCGATGAGGCCGCGCGCATGCTCGATGACCAGGAGCTCACCGAGAAGACGTTTGTGATGTGGGACATCATCCACGACCGCACGCACATGCGCGGCGACCTGCCGTTCGACCCGTTCATGATCAAGCAGCGGATGCCGTACTTCTTGTATTCGCTGGAGGAGCTGCGGTGCGACCTCACGGCGTTCCGCGAGTGCGTCGCGATCCAGCGTCGGCTCACCGTTCGACAGGCCGAGGGACCGGAGTTGAGCGCAGCCGAGCTCGAGATGCTCGAGCACGCGCGCCTCGTGCAGTACGCGGTGATCTTCGACCGGATCTTCCGGTTCGCGATCACCGGCACGCGCACGCGCAATTACGACGCGGTCGGCGGCCAGCTTCTGTTCGCATGGCTGCATCAGCGCGGGGTGCTGCACTGGACCGACACGTCGCTCGCGTTCGACTGGGACGCCGTGCCCGCGGCCGTTGTGGCGCTCGGGGACGCGATCGACGAGCTGTACTGGCGCTCGATCGACCGGCCGAAGAAGGCCCATTGGCTCGCCGCGTACGACCTCGTGCGCGGGACTTTGACACCGAACCCGGCCTCGACGTGGGCACGCGGCCTTTCCGGCGAGGTGCTCGCCGGGCTGCCGAAGGGGTACACCGACGAGGTGATGGACGATGAGTTTCCGCTGTCGATGTTCTTCGAAGCACTCGAGAAGAAGATGCGCCCTGTGATCGAGTCGACCGCAGGCATCACCGGCCAGACGCACGGCCCGGAGGCTCCGCGCGTCGCGTGAGCGGCGCGGGGACGGAAGATGGCTGACTTCGGCGTCGCCGGCAGGCTGGTGCTGGTCGCCGGCGCGACCAGCGCCAGCGGACTCGCGGCGACTCGGGCGCTGGCTTCGGCCGGGGCACGGGTGGTCGCGGTCGGCCGGGACCCCAAGAAGCTCGAGACGGTCGCGCGTGTCGTGCCGGGCATTCGCACAGACGTGCGTGACCTGACCGACGAGGGCGGCGTGCTCGCCCTCGCGGAACAGCTGCACGGCGACGGCGAGCGCGTCGACGGCGTGCTGCATCTGGTCGGGGGATGGCGCGGCGGGCGTGGGCTCGCAAGTCAGACCGACGACGACTTCCGCTTCCTCGAGCGCTCGCTCACGGCGCTGCGGCACGTCTCGCGCGCTTTCGACCAGGACCTTCGGGCATCGACAGCCGGCCGGACCGCGATCGTGTCCTCCCCCGCGGTGGAGCGTCCTCTCGCGGGCAGTGCGAACTACGCCGCCGTCAAAGCCGCGAGCGAGGCATGGGCCCTCGCCGTCGCGCAGGGGTTCGCGAAGGGCGCCCGGGACTCCGCAGAGCCGCTGCGCGCAGCATCCGTCATCTTCCGGGTGAAGGCGCTCGCCGGCCTCGAGAAGTCCCTCGCCGACGCCTATGTCGCGCTGTGGGATGCCCCCGCGCCCGACGTGAACGCCCGCACCCTCTCCCTCTGACTCCGAGCGCGAGGCATCCCTCCTGCGCGCGAGGCATCCCCTCCGAGCGCGAGGCATCCCCTCCGAGCGCGAGGCATCCCGGGATGCCTCGGCGAAAAAAGGGATGCCTCGGCAAAAAGAGGGATGCCTCGGCGAAAAGAGGGATGCCTCGGCGAAAAGAGGGATGTCTCGGCGAAAAGAGGGATGTCTCGGCGCAAGCGCGCGAGCGCGCGAGCGTGCGAGGGCGCGGGGCGCTACGCCTGCTCGGCCCACCACTCGAGAAGACGCCGCTCCGCCTCCGCCTCGCTCAGAACTCCCTCGTCGAGGCGCAGGTCGAGCAGGTAGCGGTATGCCTTGCCGACCTCGGGACCGGGACGGATGCCGAGCACCGCCTGGATGCGGTTTCCGTCGAGCGCCGGCCGCATGGCGTTGAGCTCCTCCTCGGCGGCGAGTTCGTCGATGCGCCGCTCGATGTCGTCGTACGCCCCCGCGAGCCGGGCCGCCTTGCGCCTGTTGCGGGTCGTCACGTCGGCCCTGGTGAGGATGTGCAGTCGTTCGAGGTCGGCACCGGAATCCCGCACGTAGCGCCGCACGGCAGAATCCGTCCACGCCCCCTCGGCGTAGCCGAAGAACCGCAGATGCAACTCGATCAGGCGCGTCACGACGCCGATCGTGTCGGAGTCGAACCGCAACGCCTGCAGTCGCTTACGGGCGAGGCGCGCGCCCTTGATGTCGTGGTGATGGAACGTGAC
>Ga0190265_10002756_pt1 | contig 11824 bp, 9 predicted proteins | sample Popmic124T_FD_133135 | JGI IMG/M metagenome (GOLD analysis project Ga0190265, IMG submission 133135) | Populus adjacent soil microbial communities from riparian zone of Indian Creek, Utah, USA - 124 T | ecosystem: Environmental > Terrestrial > Soil > Riparian zone | place: USA: Utah | collected...
ACCGCGGTCGGCGACACCATCGTGACGCTCACGGCCCAGGACCAGTTCGGGCTCCAGGCGACGCAGCGATCGCTGACCATCCGCGTCGGCGACGACGTCCCACCGGTGGTCAGTGTGCCCGGTGACATGACCGTGGAGGCCACCGGGCCGTCCGGCGCGACGGTCGGCTACGTGGCATCGGCCACGGACAACGTCGACGGTTCGATCACGCCGACCTGCGCGCCCCCATCCGGGTCCACCTTCCCGCTCGCCACCACCCCGGTGACCTGCACGGCCACGGATGTGGTGGGCAACACCGGCAGCGCATCCTTCGACGTGGCGGTGGTGGACACCACCGGGCCGGCCATCAGTGGCCTGACGAACCTCACGATCGAGGCCCAGGACGGCCTGGGCGCCATCGCCAGCTTCGCCCCGACGGCGAGCGACATCGTGGACGGCGCCCGTCCGGTGACCTGCATGCCAGCGTCAGGGTCGACCTTCCCGATCGGCACCAACGCGGTCTCCTGCAGCTCGCAGGACACCCGTGGCAACTCGACCACGGGCACGTTCAACGTGATCGTCGAGGACACGACCGATCCCGTCCTCACGTTGCCGGCCGACATCACCACCGAGGCCACAGGGCCCGGCGGAGCGCCGGTGTCCTACACGGCGTCGGCGGCGGACTCCGTCGACGGCTCCATCACCCCGGTGTGCTCCCCGGTGTCGGGTTCGACCTTCCCGGTGGGCGACACCGTCGTGACCTGCGCGGCGACTGATGCTGCCGCCAACACCACGAGCGGCACGTTCACCGTGCACGTGGTCGACTCGACCCCACCGGTGTTGACCGTGCCCAACGACATCACCGTGGAGGCCGACGGGCCGAGTGGCTCCGTCGTGACCTACACGGCGAGCGCGGTGGATCTTGTCGACGGGGCCCTACCGGCCCTCTGCGACGTGCCCTCGGGCTCGACCTTCCCGTTGGGGGAGACCACGGTCAGCTGCACGGCGACCGACGATGAGGGGAACGCGGCGTCAGCGTCCTTCTCGGTCGCCGTGGTGGACGACACGCCCCCGCATGTGGCCGTGCCACCGGATCCCACGGTCGAGGCCACCGGTCCGACCGGAGCCGTCGTGACCTACGTGGCCAGCGCCAGCGACGTGGTGGACGGCACCCTGCCGGTCACCTGTGTCCCGGCCTCCGGGTCCACGTTCGCCGTCGGCGACACGTCGGTGACCTGCTCGGCCACCGACGATGACGGGAACACGGGCTCGGCCTCGTTCACCGTCCATGTCGTCGACACCACGCCGCCCGTCCTCACCGGCGTCGGTGCGACCGAGGAGGCCACCGGTCCGTCCGGCGCGCCCGTCTCGTTCACCGTCACCGCGAGCGACGTGGTCGACGGCGGCGTGCCGGTCACGTGCACACCGGCGTCGGGCAGCGTGTTCCCGCTCGGCACCACCATGGTGGCGTGCGAGGCCACCGACGCCCATGGCAACACGGGCACCACCTCGGTGCCCGTGACGGTGGAGGACACCACCGCTCCCGTCCTCTCGCTGCCGGCCGACATGACCGTGCCGGCCACCGGGGCAGGTGGGGCGGCCGTGTCGTACACGGCTGCCGCGTCCGATGTCGTCGACGGCGTCGTTCCGGTGGGCTGCGTCCCGCCCTCGGGATCCATCTTCCCGATCGGCACGACGACGGTCGCCTGCTCGGCCGTCGACGCCGTCGGCAACGGCTCGTCCGGCAGCTTCACGATCACCGTCGAGCGGGTGGCGACCACGACGGCGATCACGTCGTCTGCGAACCCGTCGAGCTTCGGCCAGAGCGTGACCTTCACCGCCACCGTCAGGTCAGCGTCGGGCACGCCCACGGGCTTCGTCATGTTCTCGGACGGTGGCATGCCGACCACGTTGGTGGCGCTCGACGCGACCGGCACAGCGAGCTTCACGACCTCGTCGCTGGCCGTGGGCAACCACAGCATCACCGCCGGGTACGGCGGCGAGGGCAAGTTCGCCCCGAGCAGCGCCGGCCTCACCCAGGTGGTCAACCGCGCCGCCGTGGTCCTCGTGGCCAACCCGTCGATCGTCAGTCTGCTTCCGGGCCTGAGGCTGCACCTCACGTTGAGCGCGACGTTGCGGACCACAGCGGGCGCTCCGCTCGCCGGCCGGCTCCTCACGTTCTCGGTCGGGAGCCACACCGTCTGCACGGCCATCACCAACTCGTCGGGCAACGCCAGCTGCGGCGGGCTGCTCCCGGGCACCCTCCTATCGATCCTCGGGCTTGGCTACAGGGCCTCGTTCGGCGGTGACGCCTCGTACCTGCCGGCGTCGGCGAGGGGCAACCTGATCACGGTGCTGGGCCTCCGGCTGTAGTCGCTCCGACCACCGAACGCAGCGGCGTACCCTCCCGGCGATGGCTGGCCAGGAGGAGCTCGACCGAGGCTTCCCGAGCGGGTTCTTCGCCCGGCTCGACGAGGACGACGACGCGCGCTTCTACGAACCTCCTCGCCTGGTCACGCACATCGATGACGACGCCATCGCCGCGGTGGGCGACCTCTACGAGGAGCTCCACGTCGAGGGTGAGGTCCTGGACCTGATGAGCTCGTGGGTGTCGCACTTCCGCACGCCACCGCGGCACCTGCGCGTGCTCGGGATGAACGAGCGCGAGCTCCTCGCGAACGCCGCCGCGAGCGAGCACATCGTCCACGACCTGAACGCCGACCCACGCGTCCCACTGCCCCGAGCGAGCATCGATGACGCCGTGTGCTGCGTGTCGGTCGACTACCTGACCCGACCCGTCGAGGTGTTCCGCGACGTGGCCAGGGTGCTCCGGCCGGGCGGCCGCCTCGTCTGCACCTTCAGCAACCGGGTATTCGCGACCAAGGCCATCCGTGGCTGGCTCGTCGCCACCGACGGGGAGCGGTGCGGCATCGTCGCCGAGTACTTCACGCGGTCGCAGGTGTTCGGGCCGGCCACGGTCGGCCGACGCACACCGCCCGGACACCCGGGCGACCCGTTGTTCGCCGTGTGGGCCGTCCGCCTCTGATCAGGCGACGGTCAGGTCACTTGGGCTGCATGCGGACGCCACCGTCCAGGCGGATCGATTCCGCGTTCATGTAGCTGTTCGCCAGGAGCTCGACGGCCATCGCCGCGAACTCGTCGGCGGTGCCGAGGCGCTTCGGGAACAGCACGTCGCGCTTCAGCTTCTCCTTGAACGCCTCGGACCCCTCGCCCTGGCCGTAGATCGGCGTGTCGATCAGGCCGGGGGCGATGCAGTTGACCCGCACGCCGACGGCGGCGAGGTCGCGGGCCACGGGGAGGGTCATGCCGACGACGCCGCCCTTGGAGGCGGAGTAGGAGGCCTGCCCGATCTGCCCGTCGAAGGCGGCGACGGAGGCGACCGTGACGATGGCTCCGTGCTCGTTGTCGGCGAGGGCCTCGGTCTGGCTCATGGCCGTGGCGGCCAGCCGGATGCAGTTGAACGTGCCCACGAGGTTGACCTCGAGGACCTTCTTGAAGATGTCGAGGTCGTGGGCCGAGTCGTACGAGCCGTCGCGCCCGACGGTGCGGGTGGCCCATCCGATGCCGGCCGCGGTGACGAGGGCGCGGAGCGGGCCCATCTCCTTGGCCGCCTCGACGGCCGCGATCATCTGCTCGGTGTTGGCGACGTCCGCCTGGGCGAACACGCCGCCGGTGTCCTTGGCGACCGCTTCACCCTTCTCGGGGTTCATGTCGACCACCACGACCTTGGCGCCGCGGGCGGCGAGCAGTCGGACGGTGGCCTCACCGAGGCCGGACGCGCCCCCGGTGACGATCGCAGAGATGCCGTTCAGATCCATGGCCGCCGACTCTATGGACTGCCCGCGCAAGTGGTCGAACCCGCAACCCCGATCCGAACTCGCGACGATCCGCACACGGAACCGTGTGCGGATCGTCGCGAGTTCGGTGGTCAGGGGTGGTCAGGGGTCGTCAGGGGTGGTCAGGCCGTCAGGGGTGGACCAACAGCACCTGGTCCTGGCCGAGGTGGTCCTCGAGGGAGCGGACGGTGCGGCCGACCGTGTCGTCCTCCTGGTCCCAGACGACGACGGCGGCGTCGACCTGCTTGGCCAGCCACGCGTCGCGGCGGCCGAGCGCGGCGCCCGCGAGCTGCTTGGTGGCGGGCTCCTTCTTCTCGAGCGTGATGGCCGTGGCCGCGGCGGCGACGAGCTCCGCGAAGCGCGTCCGAGCGTCGGGTGGCCACGGGGCGTCCGGGTTCGGGAAGGGGAGGACGACCACGAGGGGCACCTCGAGCTCGAGCGCGGCCTCGGCGCCGAGCTGCTCGGCCCCGAGGCGCAGGCCGCTCACAACGGTCAGCGGACCGTCCACGGCGACCATGGCCGCCAGCGTCTCGCCGATGCGGGTGCGGACGGAGTCGGCGACGGCCGTGTCGTCGTAGCCGCCGAGGCCGTCGGGACGGTGGCCGGTGACCAGCACGAGCCGCCCCGGCGGCAGCCGCCGATCGCGAGAACGTGGAGCAGCGATGACATCGGGCGGGCCGAGGTCCTCGGGTTCGCCGACCCCCGATCGGCCGACCTGGGTGACGGCGGCCTCGACCGCGAGGCGGTCGACGAGGTCGTTCATCGGATCACCCGAGTGCCCCTTCACCCACGAGAAGGTCACGTCGCCGCGCGCCTGCACCAGCTCGATGAGCGGTTCCCAGAGGTCGCGGTTGGCGACCGGCTCCTTCTTGGAGTTCTTCCAGCCGCGCTTGATCCACCCCTCCCACCAGCGGTCGCGGAAGCAGTTGACGACGTAGGTGGAGTCCGCGACCACCTCGAGACGACCCTCCAAGGCGCGGATCGCCTCGTACGCGGCCGTGATCTCCATGCGCTGGTTGGTGGTGTGCGCCTCGGCTCCCGACCCGTACGGACCCTGCGAGACCGCCCAGGCCCACCCACCCGGACCCGGGTTTCCGGAGCAGGCGCCATCGGTGTACACGTGGGTGATCGGCGCCACAGCGGGGTCCATGCAACGAATCGTGTCGCATCCCGCCTCCGAGAGGCGACAATGGAGGTCGATGATCATCGACGGCTTCGTCCACCAGCTCCCCGACATCGATCCCGGCGAGACGCAGGAGTGGCTCGACTCGCTCGACGCGGTGGTGGGTGCGCAGGGCAAGCCGAGGGCTCGGTTCCTGATGTCCAAGCTCCTCGAGCGGGCCCGGGAGCTCCAGGTGGGCACCCCGGCCACGGTGTCGACGCCCTACGTCAACACGATCCCGCCGGAGGAGGAGCCGTTCTTCCCCGGCGACGAGGACCTCGAGCGTCGCATCCGCGCCTTCATCCGCTGGAACGCGGCCGTCATGGTCGTGAAGGCCAACAAGGCGGCCGACGGCATCGGCGGCCACCTCGCCACGTTCGCGTCGTCGGCGGCGCTCTACGAGGTCGGCTTCAACCACTTCTTCCGTGGCAAGGTCGACGGCCAGGCCGGCGACCACGTCTACTTCCAGGGCCACGCGGCGCCGGGCATCTACGCGCGGGCCTTCCTCGAGGGCCGGCTGACGGCCGAGCAGCTCGACCACTTCCGCCGCGAGGTCGGCGGCAACGGCTTGTCGTCCTATCCCCACCCGCGGCTGATGCCCGACTTCTGGGAGTACCCGACGGTGTCGATGGGGCTCGGCCCGCTCTGCTCCATCTACCAGGCCCGCTTCAACAAGTACCTCCACAACCGCAAGCTCGAGGACACCTCCGAGTCGCGGGTGTGGGCATTCCTCGGCGACGGCGAGTGCGACGAGCCCGAGAGCCTCGGCTCCATCTCGCTGGCGGCGCGCGAGGCGCTCGACAACCTCATCTGGGTCGTCAACTGCAACCTCCAGCGCCTCGACGGCCCCGTGCGCGGCAACGGCAAGATCATCCAGGAGCTCGAGGCGGTGTTCCGCGGCGCCGGGTGGAACGTGATCAAGGTCGTGTGGGGCGGGAAGTGGGACGAGCTGCTCCTGCGCGACGTCGACGGCGTGCTCCTCAACCGCATGAACGAGACCCTGGACGGCGAGTTCCAGCGCTACGCCGTCGAGGACGGCGGCTACGCGAGGGAGCACTTCTTCGGCCCCGACCCGCGGTTGCAGAAGATGGTGGAGCACCTGTCCGACGAGGACATCCGCAACCTGCCCCGGGGCGGGCACGACTACCGCAAGCTCTACGCCGCCTACAAGGCCGCCACCGAGCAGACGGGCGCGCCCACCGTCATCCTCGCCAAGACGGTGAAGGGCTGGACGCTCGGCCCCGACGTCGAGGGCCGCAACGCGACCCACCAGATCAAGAAGATGACCACCGACCAGCTCCGCACCCTGCGCGAGCGCCTGCACCTCCAGGACGAGGTGCCGGAGGAGGCGCTGGCCGACGGCAAGGAGCCGCCGTACATATCCCTCTCCGACGACTCGGAGGCCAAGCGCTACCTCCTCCAGCGCCGGCAGGCGCTCGACGGCTTCCTGCCCAGCCGCACGCTGCCGATCCGCCGCCCGATCGACCTGCCCGACGACAAGGCCTTCGCGGAGGTGCTCGCGGGTTCCGGCAAGCAGGCTGCGTCCACCACGACCGCGTTCACCCGGCTGCTGCGCAACCTCTGCCGCGACAAGAAGTTCGGCCCGCGGGTCGTGCCGATCATCCCGGACGAGGCCCGCACCTTCGGCATGGACGCGTTGTTCAAGGACTTCGGGATCTACGCGTCCCAGGGTCAGCGCTACGAGCCGGTCGACCACGACCTCCTGCTGTCCTACAAGGAGTCGCAGTCGGGCCAGATCCTCGAGGAGGGGATCACCGAGGCCGGCAGCATGGCCAGCTTCATCGCCGCGGGCACGTCCTACGCGACCCAGGGCGTCCCGATGGTGCCGTTCTTCACCTTCTACTCGATGTTCGGGTTCCAGCGGGTCGGCGACCTCATCTGGCAGGCCACCGACGCCCGGACCCGAGGGTTCCTGCTGGGCGCGACGGCGGGCCGCACCACCCTTCTCGGCGAGGGGCTCCAGCACCAGGACGGCCACAGTCTGCTGCTGGCGTCGGCCAACCCGGGCGTCGAGGCCTACGACCCCGCCTTCGCCTACGAGGTGGCCACGATCGTGCGCGACGGCCTCCACCGCATGTGGGGCGAAGCCGGCGAGGACGTCATCTACTACCTGACCCTCTACAACGAGAACCAGCCGATGCCGGCCATGCCCGAGGGCGTCGAGGACGGGGTGATCGAGGGCCTGTACCGGTGGGAGACCGCTCCGGAGGGGACGAAGCACCCGGCCACGATCCTGTTCTCGGGCACCGCCAACCTCGCGGCGCGCGCCGCCCGGGACGAGCTGGCCGAGCACTGGGGCGTGGGCGCCGAGCTCTTCTCGGCGACGAGCTACAAGCGACTCCGGGAGCAGGCCCTCTCGACGGAGCGGTGGAACCGGCTGCACGCCGACGAGTCGCCCCGCAGCCCCCGCGTCACCGAGCTGCTCGCCGGTGACGGGCCGATCGTGGCCGTCAGCGACTTCATGAAGGCCGTCCCCGACCAGATCGGTCGCTGGCTGCCTACCGATCGCCGGTTCACCCCACTGGGCACCGACGGGCTCGGTCGCAGCGACACGCGCGAGGCCCTGCGTCGCCACTTCGAGGTCGACGCCCCCCACGTGGTCGTCGCCGTGCTCTCCGCCCTGGCCGCCGACGGCACCGTCAAGGCGTCGGTCGTCGCCGACGCCATCGCCCGGTACGACCTCGACCCCGAAGCCGCTGATCCCCGCCTGCCCTAGGACGTAGCCTCGGGCGCGACGAGGGGGTGCGGTCATGACCGACGACGACCATCCTGAGGTGCGGGCGACCTTCGCGTTCCTGACCAAGAGCCTTCGGCGCATCGCGGACGGGCTGGTCGACGACGGAGCCACCGCGGTGGAGGAGGCGACGGGCCACTTCGAGGCGATGATCCCGACGCTGGCCTACCGGGACGATCCCGAGCACACGATGGCCATGTCGTCCTTCTTCTGCAGCGCCAACCTCGCGCTGTACCTCGCCCTCCGCGACCGAGGGGTGGACGTCCACGACGTCGGGCGGGCCGTCGTCGCCGACTTCCGGCCCCGGCCCCGCCCCGACCTTGAGACGAAGGAGCAGCAGGCAGCGGAGATCGCGGCGACCCGCGCCGCTGGGGAGGCATCCCAGAAGGGCGCCCGCCCGGGCGAGTTCGTCTTCGAGGTGATCGACGGGGACGACGAGTCCGACTGGGGCATGAACGTCACGTCGTGCGCGATCTGCGCCCAGTACTCGACGTACGACGCGATGGAGCTCGTGCCCTACATGTGCTCGCTGGACGACGTCATGAGCGATGCCGCCGACCGGGGGCTCCGCCGCACCGGCACCAAGGCACTCGGTGCACACCAGTGCGACTTCCGCTACAAGGACGGCGGCGTGCCGGTCCGCCTCGCCGAGCAGTACCCCGACCGCATCCGCCAGCGCACCTGACGTCCGTCGAGCCGGGCTACTTGCGGGCGGCCAGGAGGTCGCGGATCTCGGTGAGGAGCTCGGCCTCGCTCGGCGGGGCGTCCTCTTCGGCGGCCTCACCCTTCTTGCGGCGCTCGGCCAGCACAGCCAGGGGCTTCACGACGACGAAGAACACGACCGCGGCGACGGACACGAACCGGATGGCGGCGTCGATGACGATGCCGTAGCGGAACGTGCTGCCGTTGATCTCGAAGGTCATCCGGGTGAAGTCCTTCGAGAAGATCATCCCGACGAGCGGGGTGATCAGCCCGGTGCTGATCGCGGCGACGATCGCGGTGAACGCGGTGCCGATGACGACGGCGACAGCGAGGTCGACGACGTTGCCGCGGAAGAGGAACTTCTTGAAGTCGTCCAGCATGCGGATCCTCCTTGGAGATGGTGACCGGATCGTTCGCTCGCCTGCGACCGGTACCGTAACGCCGGGTCGACGAGGAGGTCTTGGACCGTGCGCATCGCCATCACCGGCTCGAGTGGGCTGATCGGTTCGGCGTTGCGAGCGAGCCTCGAGGCCGACGGTCATCAGGTGGTCCCGGTCGTCCGCGACGCAGGCCGGCCCGGCGCGATCACCTGGGACCCGGCCGGCGGTCGGCTCGATCCAGCCGGCCTGGAGGGCCTCGACGGCGTCGTCAACCTGGCCGGTGAGGGCATCGGCGAGAAGCGCTGGACCGCCGCCCAGAAGGCCAGGATCCGCGACAGCCGCACCCAGGGGACGACCTTGCTATGCGAAGCGCTGGCGTCGCTGAGCGACAAGCCACGGGTGCTCGTGTCCGGGTCGGCGATCGGCTTCTACGGCAACCGCGGCGACGATCAGCTCACCGAGCAGAGCGGCCCCGGGAGCGGGTTCCTCGCCGAGCTCTGCCTCGCGTGGGAGGCGGCCACCGCACCCGCGGAGGCCGCGGGCATCTCCGTGGCCCGGATCCGCACGGGCATCGTGCTCAGCGGCAAGGGCGGGGCGTTGGCCCGGATGGCCCGGATGTTCAAGCTCGGGGTGGGCGGCCGGCTCGGGCCCGGCACCCAGTGGATGAGCTGGATCGGGCTGGCCGACGAGGTTGGCGCGATCCGGTTCCTCCTCGACCATCCGACCTCAGGGCCCGTCAACCTGACCGGCCCGGGGCCCGTCACCAACGCCGTCTTCACCAAGGCCCTCGGCCGGGTGGTCCACCGGCCGACGGTCGTGCCGATCCCCGCGTTCGGTCCCAAGCTGCTGCTCGGCGGCGAGATGGCCGAGGAGCTCCTCTTCTACAGCCAGCGGGTGCTCCCGGACGTGTTGGTCGACGCCGGCTACGAGTTCCGCCACGACGACGTCGAGACGGCGCTGCTCGCCGCGCTCTAGGACCGCATCTGCTGGGCGAGGTAGTGCTGCTCGCCCAGGTCGCGCAGGAGGCCGAGCTGGGTCTCGAGCCAGTCCGCGTGCTCCTCCTCGTCGACGAGGATGTGCTCGAGGAGCTCGCGGGTGCCGTTGTCCGACGCGGCCACGGCCGCCGCGATGCCGGCGTTGAGGCGGGGGATCGCTTCGAGCTCCAGGTCGAGGTCGAGGCGGAGCTGCTCCGGCGCCGTCTCGCCGACCCGCAGGGCGCCGAGGCGCTGGAGGTTGGGGGTGCCCTCGAGGAAGAGGATGCGCTCGATCAGCTTGTCCGCGTGCTTCATCTCGTCGATGGACTCGGCCCGGGTGACCTCGGCGAGGCGGTCGTAGCCCCAGTTGTCCTGCATCTTGGCGTGGATGAAGTACTGGTTGATCGCCGTGAGCTCGCCGGTCAGGACCTCGTTCAGCAGCTCGATGATCTCGGCGTTCCCCTGCACGGCATGCTCCTCCGGTCGGTGGCGATCGGACGGCCTGCCGGTGGGGTCAGGCGGCCGGCTGCTCGGCCAGACCGAGGGACGCGAGCAGCGCCTCGATCGTAGGTCGGCATCCGCCGCATCGCGAGCCGGCTCCGCAGCGTTCGGCGATGCGCTCGGGGTCGAGCGCGCCGCAGACGACCTCGGCCACGATCTGCCGGTCGTTCACGGCCTCACATGCGCACACCAGCACCGGGTCAGTATGCCTGAGCCCTTCCCCCTTGTGTCAAGTATCCCGAACATTCCTGGTGACTCGCCCCTGATCACGGGGCGGAACGATGGCGAGGCCGCCGGTGACCCCGGTTGTGGCCGAGCCCGACCGCGCCCGTAGGATCCCGAACTGTTCGCTTGGTCTGACAGGAGCCGAGCCGCTAGGCGAGGCGATCAGACAGCACAGGGCCGTCTTTACCTGGCAGCGGGCAGGACGTGACCTATTCGCAGGCCTAACCAGGAGCTCACTTTGCACGTCGTGGTCGTCGGGTGCGGTCGGGTCGGTGCCGGCCTGGCCGGCATCCTGGAGGACAGCGGGCACACGGTGGCCGTCGTAGACAAGCAGCAGAAGGCGTTCCGCCGGCTGCCCGAGGGGTTCTCGGGGCGCACGATCCAGGGCGTGGGCTTCGACCGTGACCGGCTCCGCGACGCCGGCATCGAGGAGGCCGGCGCGCTGGCCGCGGTGACGAGCGGCGACAACTCCAACATCATGGTGGCGCGCACCGCCCGCGAGGTCTTCGGGTTGGAGCACGTGGTGGCCCGCATCTACGACCCCCGTCGCGCCGCCATCTACGAGCGGCTCGGCATCCCCACCATCGCGACGGTGCAGTGGACCACCGATCGGGTGCTCCGACGCATCCTCCCCGACATCCCGGCCACGGAGTGGACGGACCCGTCCGCCAAGGTCGTGCTCATCGAGCGGGCGGTGGCGGCCAGCTGGGCGGGCCGCCGCCTCAGCGACCTCGACCTCCCCGGCCTGGCCCGGGTGGCCGCGCTCTCACGGCTCGGCGTCGGCCAGGTGCCGATGCCCGAGATCGTCACCCAGGAGGGCGACGTCGTCTACATGGCCGTGGGCAGCGACCAGATCGCCGAGCTCGACGCCCACCTCGCCGGGGACAACGGAGGGCACTCGTGAAGGTCGTCATCGTCGGTGGCGGCAACGTCGGCACCTTCATCTCCGAGGAGCTCACCAAGGGTGGTCACGACGTGACCATCATCGAGGTCGAGGCCGACCGCGTGGCCAAGGCCCAGCGGTCCGGCGAGCCGGCCGGCGTGCGGTGGGTGCTGGCCGACGCCTGTGAGGTCGACAACCTGCGCAAGGTGCCCCTCGACGACGTCGACGTGCTCGCCGCGGTCACCGGTGACGATGAGGACAACCTGGTCGTCTCGCTCCTGGCCAAGCAGGAGTTCGCGGTGCCCCGCGTGATCGCCCGGGTGAACAACCCGAAGAACCACTGGATGTTCAACGAGAACTGGGGGGTCGACGTGGCCGTGTCCACGCCGCACCTGCTCACGTCGCT
>Ga0190265_10002757_pt1 | contig 11823 bp, 10 predicted proteins | sample Popmic124T_FD_133135 | JGI IMG/M metagenome (GOLD analysis project Ga0190265, IMG submission 133135) | Populus adjacent soil microbial communities from riparian zone of Indian Creek, Utah, USA - 124 T | ecosystem: Environmental > Terrestrial > Soil > Riparian zone | place: USA: Utah | collected...
ATGGACAGACTGATATCCAGGTCGATCTCGTGACCGACCTCGGTACCGGCAGGTGGGGCGCCCGGCTGGCGGGTCACTACCTGCGACAGCTGCCCTCCGATATTCCGGCGCGGGTGACGTCACCCAGCCAGCCGTTTGTCGGCCTTGACCGTCTGGCACTGGTAAATCGTGATCCGGGCGACATCATAGCGATCGACCTGCGGCCGTTTTTCCGTCTGGCCCGCACGCTGGCCCTGCAAGCGGGAATACAGTACTGGAACCGGACGGCAGACCAGGTGAGCTACGCGTCTTCCTCGGTGGCCATACCTGGAATTGATGCAGGGGTGCTCGCCGAGGAGTCGGGGGCCAACGCGGCGCTGCTGTCGGCCGGTCTCACATACTCCAACCCCGGACGGTTTAGGCCCGGAGGCACGGGGTTGCCGGTGGATGCGAGCTGGAGTTACGAGCGGGTAGTGCGATCGAAGAAGGGCCGGGTGCCGGACACGCATCGGGTCCAGGCAAGGCTCCGGGTGTACTTTGGATTGTGGTGACTTCTTAGCGGCGTTTCGAGACTGCCGGAGTACGCAACAGGGCCTGCGCATGCCGTCGCGCTGCATCACCCTCCGTGTCACCCAGCATCCGCGCGATCTCGTTCACCCGGTCCTCCCCGTGCAGTACCTGCACGTCGCTGGTGGCGATCCCCGCGCGTGCCTGCTTCGAAACCACCAGATGCCCGTCGGCCCGAGCGGCGATCTGCGGCAGGTGGGTGATCACCAGCACCTGATGCCGCTCGGCCACCTCGGCGAGCGCCGAGCCCACCTGCGCTCCAGTCTCTCCTCCGATGCCCTGATCCACCTCGTCGAAGACCAGCGTGGCAATGGCGTCGTGTTTGACCAGCACCACCTTCAAGGCCAGCATCAGGCGCGAGAGCTCGCCCCCCGAGGCAACCTTGGCGAGCGGCTTGGCCTCGAGTCCAAGGTTGAGCCGCACGTTGAACTGGACGCTCTCCTGTCCGTATGCCGCAGGTTCTGGCAGCGAGACCAGCTCCACCGACAGCTTGCCTCCAGGCAGGCCCAGCTGCGGCAACAGGCGGTTGACACTGCGGACCAGGCGGTCTGACGCCTCACGGCGCCGGATACTGAGAGCCTCCGCGGCGGTGCGCAGCGCGCCTTCCGCGGCCATTCGCCGGGCAGCGAGACCGCGGAGATCGGTGTCGGCCGTATCCAGGAGATCGAGCTCTTCCGCGGCCTGATCCCGGGTGGCGAGCACCTCGAGTAGCGTGGCTCCGTATTTCCCCGACAGACGGGATAGCAGATCGCGCCGCTGCTCGACCTGGGCCAGCCGCTCAGGATCCTCCTGCACTGAGCCGGCGTAGTGGCCGGCCAGCCGGGCCAGCTCGGAGAGGTTGGCGTATCCGGCATCGAGCATCTCCCGCCATGCACCCACGCTGGGATCGAGCCGCTCCAGGCCGGTCAGTGAGCGATCGGCCATTCCTAGAGCGCCCAACGCGTTTCCCCCCTCGCCCTCGAGCGCTTCCACAATCCGCTGGGCCTGCTCCACCAGCGTCCCCGCCTGGCTCAGGCGACGAGACTCTAGCTGGAGCGCCTCATCCTCTCCCGGCTTGATCCTGGCCGCATCGATCTCCGTTACGACGTGCCGGAGGTAGTCCGCGCGGCGGCGTACCTCATCGCGGCGGGCCACGAGACCCGACTCCTCCTCCCGAAGGCGGGCGACGGCGGCATGCGCCTCGCCCACCGCAGCGCGGTCCGGTTCGGCGTGAGCAAAGGCATCCAGGATCTCGCGCTGCGCTTCGGCGTGCAGCAACGACTGGGTCTCGTGTTGGCCGTGGAGGTCGACCAGAAGTGCGCCGAGCTGCGTCAGCACGGCGGCAGTGGTGGGGCTTCCGTTCACCCAGGCACGGGAGCGGCCCTCGGAGGAAACCTCCCGTCGGACTACGACGCGGCCGTCGTCCACGTCGAGACCCAGCTCTTCGATCCGGCGGCGGGTGGGCGCGTCGATCCCCTCGAAGGCGCCCTCGGCAACCGACTTGGCGGCGCCAGGGCGGACGCTGCCCCCAGCCGCGCGCTCACCTAGCAACAGGGAGAGGGCGTCGATCAGCATCGACTTCCCGGCCCCGGTCTCGCCGGTGAGTACGTTGAGCCCCGGGCCAAGCTGAAGGGTGACGTCGGCGATGGTGGCGAGATCTCGAACACGGAGTTCGGTGAGCATTACGAGCCCTGCTGTCTGCCCGACAGATCACCCCAGTGCAGTTTCTGCCGCATGCGTCCGAAGAAGCCGTCGCCTCCCAGACGGATCAGGCAGACCCGATGATCGGCGCGACACACATCTACCGATTCCCCCGGCGCCAGGGTCGTACCGGTCTGACCATCGAAAGAGACCAGCAGATCGTCCGACCAGCCGGCTATCGGCTCGACCACGATCCGGTAGGTGGCGGGAACGACGAGCGGCCGGACCGCCAGCGTATGAGCCGCGATCGGGGTGACGATGATGGCCTCGACGCCGGGCACGACAATGGGGCCGCCCGCGCTCAGGTTGTAGGCGGTGGAGCCGGTAGGCGTGGCGACGATGATCCCGTCGGCGCTGTAGGGCCCGACATTGTCGCCCTGGATGAACACGTTGACCCGGATGACCCGGGCCACGCCGCCCTTATGAACGGTGACATCGTTCATGGCCATCTGGATCGAGCGGGTCTCATTCTCTGCGTCGCGGATGGCCGCCCGAAGCGCCTGACGCCGCTCGATCTCGAACTTTCCCGTGACCAGCGATTCCAGCGCTCCATCCAACGATTCGCGTGTGGCCGTCGTCAGGAAGCCTACGCGGCCGAGATTCACGCCGAGGATCGGAGTTTCGCGGCCGGCGAGCAGACGGGCGCCCCGCAACAAGGTGCCATCGCCGCCAAACGTGATCAGCGCGTCGAGGGCCACCGACTCGAAGGTAGGGACCTCCCGGTTCCAGAACGTCTCGAGCCGGGGCTCGCTGTAGAGCGTGATCCCGCGATAGGGCGCAGCGAGGGCCACCTGCTCCAGCACGCCCTTGAGGTCCCCGTATCGGGGGTTGCCGACGATGCCGACCTTCATCTGGCCTCGAGCGTCTCTTCGTGCTGCAGCGCGGTGATGCGGCGGGCGATCCCAGCGGCAGTCAGTCCGAAACTCTCGAGCTGCTCGGCGCGGGGCGCCTGTTCTATCAGGCGGTCGGGCACGCCCAAAGCCACAACCCGGACCTCCGGGTGCGTGGTCTGCAGGGTCTCGGCCAGATGCGCGCCGAAACCGTTGACGATCGTGCCCTCCTCGACCGTCACCAGGATGCGGTGCTGCTGGGCGAGGGATTCGAGCATGGCTGCATCCATCGGCTTGATGAAGCGGCAGTTCACCACCGCGCAGTCGATACCGTCCTGAGCGAGTATCTCGGCGGCCTCGACCGCGGGCAGTACCATTGTGCCCACGGCCAGAATCGCGACATCCTTCCCCCGCCCGAGCTGCTCCCAGGTTCCATAGGGGATCGCCGGGATCTCGGAGGCTGGACGCGGCTGGTCCGGCGCCTTGTCTCGGGGATACCTGGTGCTGAAGGGGCCATCGTGTGCCAGCGCGGTCCGCAGCAGGCCGACCAGCTCATCCCCGTCCTTGGGCGCGGTGACTGTCATGCCGGGAACCGCCAGCATGTAGGCGATGTCATACAGCCCCATGTGCGTCTGGCCATCCTCGCCCACCAGTCCTGCCCGATCCATGCAAAAGATCACGGGCAGGTGTTGCACCGCGACGTCGTGGATGACGTTGTCGTAGGCCCGTTGGAGAAACGTGCTGTAGATGGCACAGACCGGCCGGATACCCTGGGTAGCCAGCCCGCCGGCGAAGGTCACGGCATGCCCCTCCGCGATCCCGACGTCGAAGAAGCGCTCGGGATACTTCTTCTGAAACACGGCGGTGCCGGTGCCCGATGGCATCGCGGCGGTAATCGCGACCACTTCAGGATGCTCCCCGGCGAGCGCGGTCAGGGCTTCACCGAAGGCCTGGGTCCAGGTGGGCGGCCCGCTCGACTTCTTCCGGGCCTCGCCGGTCAGTGGGTCATACGCAGCCAGGCCGTGCCACTTCTCCTGGTTATCCTCGGCAAAGGAAAACCCTTTGCCCTTCTGGGTCATGACGTGGATCACCCGGGGGCCCGCCATTCCGCGGACGAACCGGAAGGTGTCGGTGAGCTTCTGTAGATCGTGTCCGTCGATCGGGCCGAAGTAGCGAAAGCCCAGCTCCTCGAAGAACATGCCGGGGGAGAAGAGGTTCTTGACGCTCTCCTCCACGTTCCGGGCGAACTCCACCACACCCTCCCCAAAGACGCCACCCAGCGCGAACGTCAGACCCTTGATCCGCTCCCGCAGCCGGTTGGTTCTCGGGTCGGCGACGATTCGTCCCAGCGTCTTGCTGATGGCGCCGACGTTGGGCGAGATGGACATCCCGTTGTCGTTCACGATCAGGATGATGTCGCGGTCCGAGTGGCCCGCGTTGTTCATCCCTTCGTAGGAGAGGCCGCAGGTGAGCGCGCCGTCGCCCACTACGGCCGCCACCTTGTAGTTCTCGCCTTTGAGGTCCCGCGCGGTGGCCATGCCGAGCGCAGCGGACATCGCGGTGCCGGCGTGGCCGGCGCCGAAGTGGTCGTGCTTGCTCTCGCTGCGCTTGAGAAAGCCCGAGATCCCATCCTGCTGCCGGAGGGTCGGGAAGGACTCGTCCCGGCCGGTGAGCAGCTTCCAGGCATACGCCTGGTGGCCGACGTCCCAGACAATCTTGTCGCCGGGCGAGTCGAACTCATAGAGCAGCGCGATGGTCAGCTCGACCACGCCGAGGCTGGCACCGATATGGCCACCAGTGATGGAGCAGCACTCGATGAGCCGATCGCGGATCTCCTGGGCCAGCTCAGGGAGCTGGTCGCGGCGGAGGCGCTTCAGGTCGTCGGGAGATTTGATGTTCGAGAGCAGTGACATGTCAGTAGGGGTTGGCGGGGCGGCGGGGCAGCAAGGCGGCTAACAGCACACCGACGGATTCCAACCGCCGGCACGCACTGCCCCGCTGCCCCGCTGCCCCGCTGTGATCACGAGCTTCTCGTTACAATATACCCGGCCAAGGCTCCGAGTGCCCCCGACGGAACCCCGGCGCGCTCGAGGTGCCCCACCGCGCTTCGGGCCAGCCGCTGGGCCTCCGCACGGGCCCCATCGATCCCGAGCAGAACGACATAGGTGGACTTGGCCAGCTGGGCATCGCGGCCAGCCGGCTTCCCCAGTTCCTCGCTCGTCCCGGTCGCGTCGAGAACATCATCCGCGATCTGAAACGCCAGCCCGATGTCCTCCCCATAGCCCGTGAGGCCCTTCAGCTGACCCGACCCGGCCTCGGCCGCCATGCCACCCAGTGTGCACGCCGCCCGGATCAATGCCCCGGTCTTGCCCCGGTGCACCTCGATCAGCTCGGAGAGCGGCAACTTCCGGCGTTCGGCTTCCAGGTCGAGCCACTGCCCTCCTACCATGCCTTCGATTCCGCCGGCCTGAAAGAGCTCACCGGCCATCGAGCCCAGGGTGCTGGTGGGAAGACGGAGGTCAACCGACGCTACGGCAAGCAGGCGTGCGGCCACCGGCACGAGCAGGAAGCCGACCCGGGTGGCGGTGGCCACATCGAATGCGCGGTGCGTGGTGGGGCGGCCCCGCCGGAGATCGTCATCGTCCATGCAGGGGAGGTCGTCGTGCACCAGCGAGTAGGTGTGCACCGTCTCGACCGCTGCGGCGACACCGGCAATTGCTGAGGAGCGGCCTCCCAGCGCGCGATAGGCCGCCATCAAGAGGGCGGCGCGAACCCGCTTGCCGGGAGTTCGGAGGGCATACGAGAGCGCCTGACCCTGACGCCCGCCGATCTCCTGCTCCAGGCGCTTGGCCCAGCCGCTCAGAAGCGCGTCGGTTCGGTCTCTCGCCTCCGCCAGCAGATCCTTTACCGCCGCCGAAGCGGCTTCAGGCATCGAGATCGGTCAGCCTGAGGTCACCACCCGCCTCCTCCAGCACGGCCTGCACCTTCACCTCGGCGGCGACAAGGCGCTCCCGCGCCGACCTGAGGCGGGCGATCCCCTCCTCGAAGAGCAGCAGCGCCGCGTCGAGCTCGACATCGTCGGCCTCCAGCTTGCGAACGATCTCCTCCAGTCGCGCCAGCTCATCCGCTAAAGCCGGTGTGGACCCAGTGGGCTCAGTGTTAGGCATGGCGTTCACTCCACCCGGGCACGGACATCGCCGTCGGCTATCCGCAACCGGAAGCTGGCGTCCTTGATGAAATCGGCCCGCTGCTTGAGGACCCGGCCGGCGTCGTCCATCGGCACCGCGTAGCCGCGGCCGAGTACCCGAAGCGGGCTCAGTGCATCGAGCTGGGCCGCGAGCCGGTCGGTCAGATTCCGCCGCGAGTCGAGGACCCATTCCATGCCGGCATGAAGCCGGTCGGCACTGCGCGCCAGCCGAGCCGCCGCCAGCCGGGTGCGGCCGCTGAGGCCTGACGCAAGACGGACCGACAAATCGTCTACCAGCCGCAGCACGTCGCGCCGGTTGGCCACCGCCAGCTCCGCCGCCGCAGACGGTGTAGCGGCTCGATGATCCGCCACCAGGTCGGTGAGGGAGATATCGATCTCGTGCCCGACCGCGGAGATGGTGGGTACCCGCACGTTGGAGAGCGCGCGACACACGGCCTCGCTGTTGAACGCGGCGAGGTCATGCCGGGCACCGCCCCCCCGCCCTACGATGCAGAGATCGAGGCCGGGAATCCGGTTGACCAGCCGGAGCGCGCGGACCAGGTCCTCGACCGCCCCCTCACCTTGCACCCGAGCCCCGACCAGCAGAATCCGGGCGCATGGCCAGCGCTTCCGGGTGACCGTCGCCACGTCCTTGAGCGCCGCGCCGTCGGGAGAGGTCACTACCGCGATGGTGCTGACGTACGGGGGCACCGGACGCTTACGGACTGGATCGAACAGGCCGTCCTGCTGCAGCAGCGCCTTCACCCGCTCCAGCTCCTGCTGCTTCTGGCCCACCGCGCTGGTGGGCAGCATGCGGGAGACGATGAGCTGAAACTCACCCTTCTCTTCGTAGAGTCCCGGCTTAGCCAGGACGTAGACCTCGGTTCCATCTGCGGGTGGCTTCCCCGCGCGCGAGGCGTTTAACCTGAACATGGAGCAGCGGACCTGGCTCCTTCCTTCGCGCAAGGTGAAGTACCAGTGCCCACTCGACCAGACCTTGCACTGGAGCACCTCCCCACGCACCCAGATCGGCGGGAAGTTGCCCTCGATCAGCCCTTTGATCGCGGTGTTGAGGCGGCCTACGGACCAGACCTGGTCCGAAGCGGAGGGGGTATTGAGCGGGAGCGATAAGGTCATGGATGCAGTGAGAAGTAAGAAGTGAGAGGTAAGAGGTATGGAGTAAAAAGGAAAGGCTATCTCACCCCAGCGTCTGGCCGGTCGCCCTCTTACTTCTCACCTCTCACTTATACTAGTCCGCTGTCATCTGCTTCATAGCCTGAAGCGTATTCTGGAGCAGCATGGCGATGGTCATTGGCCCGACGCCGCCGGGAACGGGCGTGATGGCCGAGGCGATCTTCGCCACCGGCTCATAGGCCACGTCGCCCACGAGGCGATAGCCCTTGGGCCGCGAGGGGTCCTCTACCCGGTTGATCCCCACGTCGATGACGACCGCGCCGGGACGGACCATGTCTGCGGTAACGAATTCCGCCTTCCCGATGGCCGCCACCAGGATGTCAGCCTGGCGCGTTACGGCGGGAAGGTCGCGGGTGCGTGAGTGACACACGGTCACCGTCGCGTCGCCGCCCGGGCCCTGCTGGATCAGCAGGTTGGCCATCGGCTTGCCCACGATGTTCGAGCGACCAACGATGACCGCGTGCGCACCCTTGGTCTCGATGCCGGAACGAATCAGCATCTGCTGCACGCCGTACGGGGTAGCGGGCCGGAACGCGCTCTTATCGCCGGTCACCAGTTTGCCCACGTTGACCGGATGAAAGCCGTCCACGTCCTTCCCCGGGTCGATTCGCTGCAACACCTTCTCGCTGTTGATGTGCTTGGGCAGCGGCAGCTGGACCAGGATGCCGTGAATCGCGGGATCCGCATTGAGCCGCTCGACCGTCGCCAGGAGCTCGGTCTCAGACGTCTCGGCCGGTAGCCGCAGGGTCGCGGAATGCATTCCGGCTTCCTCGCACGCCTTCCCCTTGGACCGGACATACACAGCGCTGGCGGGATCCTCGCCTACCAGGACGGCGGCCAGTCCGGGCTTTCGGCCGGCACCGCTCAGCCGCGCCACCTCGCCAGCCACTTCTTCCCGAATCGCCTTGGCAATTGCGACGCCGTCGAGGACGCGGGCGCTCACCGGGCAAAATCCACTGCCCGGGTCTCCCGGATCACCACCACCTTGATCTGGCCGGGATACTGCAGCTCGCCCTCGATCTTTCGCGCGATTGACTCGGAAAGCTGCGCGGCGGCGCCGTCGTCTATGCGCTCGGGGGTCACGACCACCCGGATCTCCCGTCCCGCCTGGATGACGTTGCTCTTCTCCACCCCGGGGAACGCGTTCGCGATCTCTTCCAACCGGGTCAGACGCTTGACGTAACTCTCGAAGGCTTCTCGCCGGGCACCCGGCCGCGAGCCGCTGATGGCATCGGCGGCTTGGACCAGCACGGACTCGGTGGATTCGTGCGGCACGTCATCGTGGTGGGCCTGAATGCAGTTGATGACCGCGGCACTCTCCCCGTACTTGCGCGCCACTTCCACACCCAGCTCGACATGGGTGCCTTCGCTGTTGTGGGTCAGCACCTTGCCCACATCGTGCAGCAAGGCTCCCCGTTTGGCGAGGAGGACGTCGACGTGCAGCTCGGCCGCCATCATGCCGGCCAGCCAGGCTACTTCTTTCGAGTGATCGAGAATGTTCTGGCCGTATGAGGTGCGGTAGCGCATCCGGCCAATAAGCTTGATCATCTCCGGGTGCAGCCCGTGCACGCCGGTGTCGTACGCCGCCTGCTCGCCCAGCTCGACCAGCTGGCTCTCCAGCTCGGCGCCCATCTTCACCACCACCTCTTCGATCCGGCCGGGATGGATGCGGCCGTCCACGATGAGGGCCTCGAGTGACCGGCGGGCTACCTCGCGCCGGATGGGATCGAAGCAGGAGATGATTACGGTGTCGGGGGTGTCGTCGATGATGACGTCGACGCCGGTGGCGGTCTCGAAGGCGCGGATGTTCCGGCCTTCACGGCCGATAATCCGGCCCTTCATGTCGTCGCTCGGCAGGGCGACGGCGGCGACAGTGCTCTCCGTCGTGTGCTCGGCGCCCAGCCGCTGAATGGCCATGGAGATGATTCGGCGCGCGTCCCGGTCGGCGGTACGGCGCGCCTGGTCCTTGATGTCGCGCACCAGGGCTGCGGCCTGGCCCCGGGCCTCATCCTCGATTCGCTGGAGAATCTCCCGCCGGGCATCCTCGGTGGTGAGCCCGGCGATGCGCTCCAGCTTGATCCGCTGCTCCTGGGCCAGCCGATCGGCCTCTCCCTCCCGGCTCCGGAGACTCAGCTCCCGCTGGGTCAGCGCCTCCTCGCGGTGCGCCGCTCCCCGCTCCCGGGCATCGATCTCCTCCAGCTTCCGGTCCTGGGTGCGGGCCCGTTCCTCGGCGCGGCGCTCCAGCCGGTCCCATTCCTCCCGCCGCCGGAGGATCTCTCGATCGAGATCCTCCCGCTGCTTGAGCGTCGCCATCTTGGCGCCGAGCAGCAGGTCGGCTTTGGCCGCTTCGGCGTCACGCTGCCCCTCCAGGCGCAACCGCTCGGCATCCGCCCGCGCGACCGTGAGAATACCGGTGGCGCTGCGCCGCTGATTCCGGGTGTAGAACAGGATGAACAGCAGGGAGCCGGCCAGTGCCACAGCCACCCCCGCCGAAATCGCCAGGAGCACAGACTCGAGCATCGTTGTTCTCCCTTAGGAGGCTGCGCGAGTACCGCGCTTGGCCGGCGGGAGAAGCCGGGCCAGATCGTCGGCCATGGCGGTCAGCCGGTCGGCGACCTCACGATCGCCACGACGGGCCTGAAAGAGCTCGTCCGTGATGGCGAGCGCGGCCAAAATCGCCGCCTTTTGAGTCTCGACCATGGGAAGGCTATCCCGAACCCGTTTCAGGGCTGCGTCGAGGTACGCGGCCACCTCCCGGGTGTAGTCGGGCGGAAGCTCGGAGCGGACGGTGTACTCCTCGCCGCCGATGATGACCCGAACCGCATTCTTGGTGGTGCTCACGCGGCGTTCCCTCCCCCGTGCTGCTCCAGGAAGGTGAGCCGGCCGGTCAGGGCCTTGAGCCGGTCCTTGGCGCCGTCGATACGCTGTCGCAACGCCTGATTCTCCATCTCGAGCTCGATGATCCGCTGGCGAGCCTGGTTGAGCTCCGGGCCGGCCAATACGCCGCCATTGGCGCGGACGTCCTGCAGCTCGGCCTCCGCCTTCAGTGTCCGCCTCCGCCAGCCGGCCAGCTCTTCGGCCAGATGGTGTAGCAGCTGTTCGAGGTCGGCCATGGCCTTCTGGTCGGGCCGCTCGTAATGATATGTCACGCTCACGCTCCACCCCTTGGCCCGCCTGCGTCGCGGCGCTGGATGTCCAGATCGGTTGCCAGCGCTGAAAGCATGCGGGACTCGATAGCGTCTATCTCAGGATCGCGCAGCGTGCGGTCCGCGGCCCGGAAGGTGAGCCGGAACGCGACGCTGCGCCGGCCGGGCGGCAGCTCGGGTCCTCGGTAGTCGCTTTCAACCAGAATCGACTCGAGCAGCTCGCCGCCAATGCGTTCGAGCAACTCCTCGACTTGCCGCGCGGTAGTCCCTTCTCCGAGCAGGAGCGCGAGCACCCGTTCGGAGGACGGAGTCGAGGGGAGGGTCACGAATCGCGCCGGGAGACGCGGAGCCGGATCGAGCAACAGCTCGAAGCCGAAGAGCGGAGCTGCCCAGGGTGGCGCATCGGCCGCCAACGGCCCCGCTCGGCCGACAGTACGGCCGGTCGAGTCCAGGGCAATCCATTCGGACCCTTCAACCTGCACTGCGCCTTGCGGAACCGCCAGAGCGACGGCCGCCTCGAACTGCCCCTTGAGATCCCACAAATCAAACCGCTCCTGGCCCGGCCCGGCCCAGTGCGGCGGCTCCCGGTGACCGGTCAGGACAGCGGCCAGGTGACGCTCTTCCCGCGGGCGCTCGCCCCGGCCCGCGGCGGTGAAGACCGTGCCGATCTCGAACAGGCGGATGTCGGCGACATGCTTGGCCCAGTTGCCCTCGACCAGGCGCACCAGCCCAGGCAGGAGGCGCCGCCGCAAGTAGCCATCCGCACTGGACAGGGGGTTCAGCAGCCGTACGCTGTCCGAGCCGTCAGCCGGACCGGTGGGGAGCGGCGAGACCTCGAAGAACCCCTGCCGGGCCAGCCCCCGTCGCACTTCGGACGCGGCGCGCTCGACCGGCGCGTCGGGCAGGAGGCCGGGCCGGAAGGGACGCAATTCGGAGGGGAATTTTTCGTAGCCGTGCATCCGGGCTACCTCTTCGATGAGGTCCACCTCCCGGAGTAAGTCGGGACGCCAGCTCGGTGCTTCCACCGCAATGCGGCCGTCATCCGGTTTGGATACAACGGTGGCGCCGATGGCAACCAGGTAATTCTCCAGCGCCTGCCAGGGGAGCTCCACGCCGAGGACCTGAGTCACCCGGGCCGGCCGGAGAAAGATGCGCGGTGGATTGCTCGGGCCCGGTCCCACATCGACCGGGGTTCCAGCCAGCTCACCGCCGGCGGTTGCTCCGATGATCTCGATGCACC
>Ga0190265_10002758_pt1 | contig 11821 bp, 8 predicted proteins | sample Popmic124T_FD_133135 | JGI IMG/M metagenome (GOLD analysis project Ga0190265, IMG submission 133135) | Populus adjacent soil microbial communities from riparian zone of Indian Creek, Utah, USA - 124 T | ecosystem: Environmental > Terrestrial > Soil > Riparian zone | place: USA: Utah | collected...
ATGGTTTCATCCCGGCGCTCCTGATGCTGGAGCTCATGTCGAAGAAGAACCAGTCGCTGCACGAGCTGCTGCAGCCGTTCCGCGAGCTGTACTTCATATCCGGAGAGATCAATACCAAAGTCGCCTCGATGCAGGACGTGCCGCGGAAGCTGGCGGCGATCGAGGCGCACTACAAGGACGCGGAGCTCGCCAGGATGGACGGCCTGTCGGTAGACTATCCAGACTGGCACTTCAACGTGCGGCCGTCCAACACCGAGCCGCTGCTGCGCCTCAACCTCGAGGCGGCATCCCCGGCGCAGATGGAACAGAAGCGCGACGAGGTGTTGAATCTTATTCGCGGCTGAGGAGGGAACCATGAGAACGAGACGGGCTGTCATCGTCTGCGTGATCGTTCTCGGCCTGTTGATGGGGAGTTCCATCAGCGCATTTGCGCAAAGCATGGACGATGAGCGAGCGGCAATTTACGCCCACATCGAGGCGGAGTCCCGAGGCAGCATATTGCACCGACCGCACGTACTCGACGCACCATTCTCCGGTGAGGCGGTCACAACCTGGCGGCCGCCCTCGAACAGCGGGCGGCGCCAGGTAAACGGCACGATTCGTTACTACCGTGACCGTGCGGGCCGTGTCCGCGTGGAACAGCCATTAGTCGGTCAGCTTCGTGGCCAGAGTCGTGAGAGAGTCATCGTCACGCCCGACCTCAGCAAGCCGTGGGCCTATTTGTTGGACCCTGTGGCACGAACCGCTACCAGGATCCCGCGTCGGGGAGTGCCCGCAGGCTGGGCCGTGCACTTCGTCCTGCCGGTAACCATGACCTGTGTGATCCACCTATTCCGACTCGGCCTTCATGGGCCACTCGAGGAGGAGTCGCTCGGAGAGAGGACGATGCATGGCCTTCGCGTCGAAGGCACGCGCATAAAGGGGATGCTGCCCCCCGCGTACCCACCCGCGGACACGGTTGACGAACGATGGTTCTCGCCAGAATTGAAGCTCGATATGTATGCGCGCAGCGAAGACGATCTAAGGGGCGTCGCCGAGTATGAGCTGACGACAATCAGCCGCGCCGAACCGCCGGCCGCACTCTTCGAGGTGCCTGTCGACTACGAGCTCGACGACCATTACCGAGGGGGAACGTCTTTGAACCCGTATCACGCCGATCGCCCCGACTGGCCCAGGTTGTCGTCCTCTATCAAAGCGAACTGCGGGTCAGCGACGCCGCCAGGTTTTTGAGGTCATTCTTCATTCGAGGGTAACCGGAGACCTTCAGGTCTCCGGAACGGGTGCGCTACAATCGCCGAAGCGGGCTTAGCATAGTGGTAATGCTCTGGCTTCCCAAGCCAGCTAGACGGGTTCGATTCCCGTAGCCCGCTCCAACCTTCGCTCACGCTTGACAACGAGCGCGTGAGCTACGGTTGGCAAGCCACGCGAAGGTTGTCCACCGTAGCGCGCAGCGCGAAGGTGGACTTAGCTTTGGCGTCCACAGAATCTCCATACGCCACTGCCGCCGGTTCCAATAGCCGAATCGCCTCGTCGAGCGCCGCTGGACTCAGGTGCATGTAACGCTGGGGTAGTCCGCAGGTCCTGGTGACCTGCGAGTTCCTGGATCGCCCTCGTCGCCGCGCCTCGCATCGCCAAACCGGCATTGGCGGCACATTGCTGGCGGGCATCTCTGCTGGCGTGTGCCGAAACGACCGCCGCGCCTTTAAGTTACTGATTGCGGCCTCCGCGATGGGCGCAGTGGCCGTCACTCGTCACCGCGTTCATCAATGGTCCAATTAACGAGCGAGTTGCAACGTGGAATCCTGCAGCGTTGCCACCGGATTACCGAAATTATCTTAGTCAATGGTGGCAATGGCATCACGTGCGACTGGTCGCCATGTTCACGGCAATGTGCTTCGTGTTTGCTGCGATGCTCGTTCGCGCGTAGCACGCTGAGCGACGCGAAATGATTTGTGGTTGGCTGGTGTGAGTGGAGAGGCCGGTCAGTTGGTCGGCACCAGGCGCTACAGCTCCTCGGACCTACTGCCTATCAGTGGCACTCGCATACTCTGGTCTGGCTGCCAACGACTCGAAAAGCCTGCGCTCACCGCGGCGCGTCAGTGGCACTATGAACAGGTGCTCGTGAATGGGAAGCTGCCGTTCAAGGTGGTCGCTGACATTCCTTTCAGACTGCCAGCGTCATCAAAGACGCGCGCCGAACGCGTCGGTGCCTGCCAGTGGAAGAACCCACCACGGTCAACTCGGTGATGGCGAGTTGCACGCCGTTTCACTGTCAACAACCCCATCAGGGCGTTGCGGTGTCTAATCAGACATGCGCGCCCGAACTCTCATCGCCTCCGGCGTCGTGCTCTACTCGATGGCAGGGACTCCGGCCGCAGCGCAGTGCGGTTGCGGGCTTCTCAGTCTGGAATACATCGTCCCCGACTCAAGCGTAACCGCGCTGTTCAGCGGAACCGTGACCGACCTGACGCAGTCTCGGTTCACTGGAACCGTGACTGACTTTGGTCAGTCGGACAGCTTCCTGGTGGTGACGTTCGAGGTCTCGCGCGTCTGGAAGGGGGACCTCCCCAAGCGCTTGGCCGTTTATCGACCGGCTCCCGAAGTGCCCCAAGGCTCAGGCCGCTCGGGCTCGCCTGTCTCGATGCATTTTGAAATCGGCAAACGCTACGTCGTGGTCGCGCATCATCTGACCGCCATCGAACGAGCGCGGGCCGGCGCCGAACAGAATCCCGACGCCTTGATGGTAGACATGTGCGGCGGGGGCAGCCGAGCGTTCGAGTTGGCTGCTCCTACGCTGTCTGATGATGTGGGAACTGGATGGGCTCCCCGATGACCGGCTTCATCATCGCCTTTGCATTCCTGTTTACCGCGCAGGCTCCGAGCACGACGGGGACAATCGCAGGGTGTGTGACAGACCCCATCATGCAAAGGCTTCGCGGCACCACCATCGTTGCCACTGGTGCAAGAGTGAAACGAATGACGATGGCCGATGCTTCCGGGTGTTACGAATTGAGAGACATGCCTCCTGGCTCATACCGGGTAACTTCGCTCCTGCGCGGATTCAACAACGTCACGCGGGACGGGGTGGCTGTTTCGCGTGCAGCGGTGACACAACTTGATTTCACCACGCGGCCGAGCTCCATGTGTGAGTGCATTTTTCCCGCCGGGCCAACTGTGGCCGAACATTGGAACTTCGCCAATGTCGTGGTCCATGTGCGATTGTCGGAGTCGCCGCCGGAGTCCGCCGCGCCTCCGGGGCACTACCGGCACGTCGCCACCGTGCTGAATGCCTTTAAGTTGCCGTCTGGTGGCGTCCTTCGAGGTCCGATATTCGTCCTTCAGAACCAGGAGGGCGGCCTTTGGGAACCTTACGATGTCGGGCAAGAGGCAGTGCTGTTCCTGCAATCGTGGAAAGGGAGTGACTTCGTCATCACGTATGACGACCCCGGCCACGCAAGCAACGACGATCCTCCCGCGATTGCGTTTCTGATTCAGAACGGCCGTATTGTGCACGCTCCTCCAGGCTTCAGCGGTTACGTTGGCGAGCGGATCGCTGTGTTTCTGGATGAGCTGCGCGCGTTGTCGCGGCGCCGGTAATAAGATTGTTGACCGCAGCCCCGAACAGGAAGCAGGGTCGAGCGTCATGCTTGGATTCCTGCTCGTTATCGCGTCTTTAGCTCTGTCAGGTGGCCCCACCGGAGTCGCAGCCGCCGGAGTCGCAGCCGCGTGTTTACCCCCGCCGCCAGTGTGTGAGGCAGCCGCTCGCGCAGACCTGGTGTTTTTCGGCGAAGTGCTGGAGACGACCACTTACATACAGCAGTCGGAAACAGGCCCATTACCTCAGGGCCTCCAAGAGGTCAGATTCAACGTCATTCGAGCGTTCAAAGGAGTCGAACCGAGCGAGTCGTGGGGACTCTACTATTTTGGCGTCGAGGCAACGCCCTTCAAGTCGGGTGCTCGTTACATGGTCTTCGCACATCGTCGCGCGACAGGAGCATTTGTTACCGGTTGCACGTTGACCCGCGAGATCGGGACCGCGGAGCAAGAGGCATGGTTCCGCGCAGGGGCCGTAGAACTCGGTGCGTGTTTTAAGGTTCGGCCTTAGTCAAGGACCACGGGTCGGACTCCTGCCGATTACCTAGCAGGGAACGCATAGCGCACGACTTAAACGGCACGGTGACCGATGGTGCCGGGGCTGATCGAATTTTAAAATCCTGCGCGTTCGCGGCTGTCCATGTGGCTGGTGACACGAGGACCCGATCGGTGCTCCCCCTCCCCCGCTAGGCGCACGCCATCCGCATCACTCTCGCCCACGACACGCCGAGGATGTTGACTATCGACCAGCACTGGCGGCGGGGACCGCCAAGCATCGTCCTGGTTGCCCTCCTCCGCAAGACGGACAACACACGGACAGCGCGTTAAAAGCCGGTTGAACACAAGCACTTACGGCGGCGCATTGGGGTTGACAACCCATCGCCTATACTGTGCCGGTCTGTTGGAGACACGGGCATGGACCGGGTCGAGAGAACCGTTTTCATCAGCTATCGCCGCGGGAGCAGTTCCCTCTGGGCGCTGGCGATTTCTCAGCATCTGACCCATCGAGGCTACGACGTGTTCTTCGACTATCAGACCCTCGCCAGCGGCGACTTCGAGGGGGTCATCATCGAAAACATCAGGACCCGCGCGCACTTTGTGGTGCTGCTCACGCCCTCCGCGTTGGAGCGTGTCGGTGAACCTGGCGACTGGCTGCGCCGCGAAATCGAGGCTGCATTGGAGCACCGTCGCAACGTCGTGCCGCTGATGCTCGAAGGCTTCGATTTCGCAACGCCGTCCATCGGCACACACCTGACGGGCACCTTGGCGCCGTTGAAAAGCTACAACGGTCTGTCCGTGCCCGTCGAGTATTTCGACGCGGCTATGGACCGGCTGATGACTAAACATCTCAACGTCGCGCTCACCCAGGTGCGGCACCCGGCATCGCTGGTGGCAACCGAGGCAGCGAAGACTCAGCAGGTGGCCGCCGACGCCGCGCCACCGGTCACAGTCGAAGAATTGACGGCTGAGCGCTGGTTCGAGCGCGGTTTCGACGCGGCAGACCTAGAGATGAAGATTTCTTGTTACAGCGAAGCCATTCGCCTGAAGCCTGACTTCTTGGAAGCCTACAACAACCGAGGCAATGCTCGCAGCGAAAAGGGCGACCTGGACGGCGCGCTGGCCGACTACGAGGAGGCCATGCGGTTGAAGCACGACGACGCCGAGGTTTACTACAACCGAGGCATGGCTCGTCGCGACAAGGGCGACTTGGACGGCGCACTGGCCGACTATGACGAGGCCATCCGATTGAAGCCGGACTACGCAGAGGCTTACAGCAACCGAGGCGTTGTTCGCGAACATATGGGCGACGTGGACGGCGGGCTGGCCGACTTCACAGAGTCGATCCGGCTTAGTCCGGACTGGGCCACCTCCTACTACAACCGAGGCCGCGCTCGACGCGAGCAGGGCAACTACTCTGCCGCCATTGCCGATTACGAGAGATACCTCGACCTCGGCGGGGGGGTGCGCGAAGGCGACCAGGCAGAGGTTGAGAAAGCGATTCGGGAGCTCCGGAAGACGAATCGTAAGAGGGCGACAGGTGCAGTCAGAAAGCGCCGGAACGTATGATGCCAGCGACCGTCAGTCTACGGTGTCCGCCTTTTGTCCGTGAAGCATGGCAGGACCGAGCGAAACGCGGCGAATCGACGGACGCTGAAACCCGCAGAATGTTGATGGTTTTCGCCGTGAGTTGTTCCGGCTCCACGGCTGAATCGCCCTCATAACCCAAAGGTCGATGAAACTCGCGGTAGTCGATAAGGTTGTACAAGAGGGACCCGCGGCGAAATCAGCCCACCCCCCGGTGGCCGTCTGCAGCATGTCTCCACGACCGGCGGTGAACGAGGGGGATCGGCGGGGTATCACGTAGACTGCTCTCGTGACCGGAAGCGGTGACGCGACAAGGACTTGGATCAGAAGCCTCACGCCGTCAAGGATTATCGAAATAGGCTGTAACGGGTTCGATTCCCTAGCCCGCTCCACTTAGCCGTTCAGTTCGCGCAGACGGCAGTCGCTATTCGACAAGCGAGGTGATGAGTGTGAACGAATGATTCACCTTCGTGTCCCACCACGCCAGTGCGTTGGCCATCACCTCCGCGCCCGCAGCGACATCCATCGTCACTTCCGGGGCACAGCACTTCGGCCGGAACGGCACACCAGCGGGCACTCGCTCAATCACTTCGAGCCCTGTTTGGTCCTGCGGATCGTGGCTCGTGAGACGGATGGTCAACGTTCCGGCTCTGGTTGCGGTGATGCGCACCGTCCGACAGACCCACTCACCATCGAAGCCGCACGACGGATCATCCGGCCGCACCGTCAGGGCCACGGAATCGCCGGGCGCGATTCGCCTGACGCGATAGAGATGGAAGTTCTGCGTCATGTCCTGCGGAACCGCGGGCCCCAGGTAACGCAGGTGGGTCTCGTGACCCGACTGCTCGGCTACGCTGGTCCCCACACCGCCGACCGCATCGCGCATGGCCTCAAAATCGGCGTGATACCGCCCGGCGGCATCGCTCATCACGATCAGTCGCGGCAACGATTCGCCGAATTTCCACGGGGCAATGGTGACTTTCGCGCCAACGACCGGCCGACCCTCATCATCGGTGACGGTCCCAGAGATACGGAACGGAAGCATCTCGCAACTGATACGCGGGGAGCAGGCCGGTGTTGGAGTCGCCTGGAGTGGCGACGGCGCGACTGCCGGCGCTGACGGGACAGGCGAGCTCCCACAGCCAAGGGCCAGCCCCGCGGCACAAAGACCAGCGAATGACCTCGCTTTCATTCGCTTGGAATCTTACTCATGTCGCATCCGAATTCAACCCGCCGAAGGTGCCGGGCGGGACGGTCATTACCAACACCACGGCGGTCAGCTTTGACGGACCCGATGCGGATACGAGCGACAACGTGGCGACGGCGACGATAACCGTCGCCCGGTCCTGATTCCGGCACAGCTGCGGAGGTGGATCGACAGGCGCATGTACAATGCACGCGCCCAATGTCGCTGTTCCGCTACGGGCGCGATTACTACACGGATGCCACGGCTCAACAGTTGCTGGCCGCCGGCGCCTGGCTGTTCGTCGCGCTCGTAGGAATTTTCATCGCCGTTCATCTGCTGCGCCGATCCACGGGTCATCCCATCGCGACTGACTCTGCAGACAAACTTCCGGACAACCTCCGCGTGAGGAAGTACGAGATCGGTGCGCGCCTGTACCACTGGGGCAATTCGCTCCTCCTCGTCGGTCTCGCGGTGACCGGTGTGGCGCTGTTCGCCCCTGGGTCACTGCCCGGCGGTCGATGGCTGCTGTACCACGAAGTCTTTGCCGTCGCGTTTATCGCTCTGCTGGCCCTCCACATCATCGTCGCGCCCCGACGGGGCGAAGGCCGATCGATGTGGTTCGAGGCCAGAGACGCGCGCGATCTGCGTCTCATCGCCGCCAACTTCTTTGGCCGCACGAGGCGCTACCCGGCGTTCGGTAAGTACGACCCGTTGCAGAAGCTTTATCACGCATTCCTGACGCTGCTCGCGGCCGGCGTCATTGCCAGCGGCGTGTACCTGCTTCTCACAGCCGAAGTGTGGGCCACCTTCAGCCACGCCTGGATGCGTGTCATGCGGCTCGTGCACGACGTGGCCGGGTTCGCGTTTCTCGCGATCCTGGTCGGGCACATCTACTTTGGCGTGATTCGCGTGAACTGGCCGCAGCTGATGGCCATGGTGACCGGACGCCTTCGCGGCTCGAGCTTCAACCTGTATCACGACGCCGCCCGCTGGCGGCCGCGCGAGGACTGAAACGATGGCGGCCGAGCCACCCGATCCGACTCGCCGTTCGTTCATCCAGGCGGGCGCCGGTGTCGCGGTCGGCGCCGCGGCGCTGGTGGGCGCGGGCCGTCAGCTGCGCGTGCTGCGGGCGGCGGAGGAGGAACGCGCGCGGCTGTCCGCGCGCGATTACCAGCCCACCTATTCGGACATCGAGCTGCGCGTCAACGGAAGCGCCCGGGCGCTCCGGGTCCCCCATCAACGCACGCTGCTGCTCGCGCTTCGCGAAGATCTCGGCCTCACCGGCACGAAGAAATCCTGCAATCTCGGCCAGTGTGGCGCCTGCACGGTGCTGCTCGACGGGCAACCCGTCTACTCCTGCATGCTGCTCGCCCTGGACGCCACAGGGCGTGAGATCACCACGATCGAAGGGATAGGCCAGCCCGCCGGCGCACTGCATCCGATCCAGGAAGGCTTCGTCCGCCACATGGGGAGCCAGTGCGGACATTGCACGCCCGGAATGATCATGTCCGGGGTCGCGCTGCTCCAGCAGACCCCCCGGCCAACCGCCGACGAGGTGCGCATGGCGCTGAGCGGGAACCTGTGCCGCTGCGGGAATTACCGCAACGAGATCGCCGGGGTGCTCTACGCGGCTGGTTCACCAGACGTCGCCGCGGCACAGATTGTTGAGAGCAGCGAGGGCGTCACAGGCCAAGGCCTCAGGTCGAATATCGCCGCCCTGGATGGACGAGAAAAGGCCACCGGTGGCGCGCTGTTCGCAGGCGACATCGGATTCGATCCCGAGGAGCAACCCTCCAGCCTGCTCCACGCCAAAGTCGTTCGATCGCCTTACGCGCTGGCGGACGTGCTCGACGTCGACGACAGCGCGGCCCGTTCGCTGCCCGGATATCGGGGCATGGTCACGTTCCGCGACGTGCGGGGATACCAGGGCATCAATGAGGCCAGCGAGCGCGCCCCTGTCAGAAGCGATCGCCTCTTCATGAACGACCGCGCGCGCTATGTCGGCGATGCCATCGCGGCCGTCGCCGCCGATGACGAATACACGGCGCAGCGGGCGGTGGATCTGATTCGCGTCGTGTATGACGTGCGCGAGCCGTTTCCCGACGCCGAGCGGAATCTGGCGGAGGGTGTGCGTGCCATTCACGACGGCACCGTCGCAGGCTTTGCCGGTCCCCAGCCCGCGGACATGCCCACCATCGAGTACAAGCGCGGCAATCTCGAACAGGGCTTTGCCGAGGCGGACGTCATCGTCGAAGGCCGCTACGTCACGCCCATCCAGTGTCATGCCCCGATCGAACCGCACGCCGTCGTGGCGGCGTGGCAGGGCGAGATGGTCACGTTCTGGGACTCGCAGCAGAGCGTCTTCGCCGCGCAGGAGATGCTGGCCAGCGCGCTCGGCGTGGAGCGCCAGAACGTTCGCGTGATCTCCAACTATGTCGGCGGCGGCTTCGGCGGCAAGTGCACCGACACGCTGGGCAAGACGCTCTACCAGGGGATCGCCGCACTGCTCGCCCGCAAGACCGGCCGCGCCGTCCGTCTCGAGTACACGCTCAAGGAGCTGCTCTTCGCCGAGGACACGCGCAACCCGTTCGTGTTCTACCTGCGCACGGGGGTGAAGAAGGACGGCACGCTGACGGCGTTCGAGTGCAAGGCGATCGCGCGGACGGGAGGCTATACGTCGAGTGGCGCCGCCGTGGTCAGCGTGGCGGGCCAGGGCATGGTCGCCACCTACCGCATCCCGAACTACTGGTATCACGGCTATTGCGTCTATACGAGCTCACCGGTGGGCGGCGAGATGCGCGGTTTCGGCCATCCGCAGGCGGTGTTCGCCCGGGAAACGCATATCGACGAAGTGGCCGACGCCATCGGCATGAATCCGCTCGAGTTCCGCCGCCGGAACAGCCTCCGCACCGGCGACCTGATCGACACCGACGTCATCCCCAACGTCCCGCTCATGAACATCGGCGCCGAGGCCTGTCTTCGCGCCGGCGCCGACGCCATCGGCTGGAACCGCTGGCAGCATCCCGCCATGAAATCCGGCGCGACCCGCCGCGGCATCGGCGTTCGCTTCAGCCAGGAGCACAGCGGCCGTAACGCCTCGAACGGCCTGGTGTGGATGGACAAGGCCGGCAGGATTCACGTGCCGATCGGAGCGGGCAATCTTGGAACGAACGCCCACACGGGTATTGCGGTAATCGTCGCCAGCGTGATTGGCGTGGCCGTCGAGGATCTTGACTGCACGTGGGGCGACAGCGCGACGTGCGCATGGGACTTCGTGAGCGACGCAAGCCGGGCCGTCCATTGTCATGGGAAGGCGATGTACAACGCCGCGATTGACCTGCGGCGGCAGATGGACGCGCGCCGGGCGGGGCGGGTGGAGCCTCGCACCGATTTCACGCCGTATTTCGATCCCAAGACCGACGTGAATCCCTACCTCGACGAAAACACCGGCCAGGTGGTCAAGGATCCGCCACCGACACTGCACGAACACACCCAAGCGCTCGCGCGACGAATCGTGGACGAGGGTGGTCTGGTCGGTCTTGGCTGGTACGTCTGGAACCCATCCGCCGAGAGCTGGGGGGCCAGCTTCGCCGAGGTCGAGGTGGACATGGAGACCGGCCGTGTCTCAGTGCTGAAGCTGGTCGGTGTCCACGACTGCGGCCGGGTGATTCACGTTCCGGGTGCCGTCGCACAGGTGGATGGCGGCAGCATCATGGGGCTCGGCTACACCATGACGGAGGAGCTGCTCATCGATCCGCACACGGGGATTCCGGTGACGCAGTCACTCTACGAGTACAGGCCACCGACGATTCTCGATCTCCCGGAACTGGTGTCGATCCTGGTGGAAGCGCCGGTGGAGGCCGGTCCGTTTGGTGCCAAGGGGCTGGGCGAGAACCCGATGTTCAACGCGGGCGCCGCGGTCGCCAACGCCATCTACAACGCCACCGGCGTCTGGATGCGGGAGATTCCGTTCACCTGGCAGCGCACGTATGACGAGCTGAAGCGCGCCGGAAAGCTGCTCTAAAGAAATGTGGCAGATTGCGGTTGACGAGCCGGCGCCCTTCGAGTTGCTCTCGCCCCGTTCGCTCGACGAGGCGAGCGAGCTCGCCGCGCGTCATGACGGCGATTGTGCGCTGCTGGCCGGAGGCACCGATCTGCTCGACCAGCTGAAGCTGCAGAAGCGAACGCCGCGCTACGTGATCAACCTCAAGACGATTCCGGGCCTGCGCGCCCTCGAGGTCGAGGGGGACCGCATCTCGATCGGCGCGCTCACCACCGTGGGCGAGCTGGAACGGAGCGCCGACCTGAGACGCCTGTGCCCCGCCCTGGCCGCGGCCGCGTCGCGCGTCGCGACGCCGCAGATCAGAAACGTCGGCACGCTGGGTGGCAACCTCCTGCAGGACTCGCGATGTGCGTACTACCGCGGACCGTGGTACTGCTATCGCGCCGGCGGCATTCAGTGCGACGCCCATCACGGGATGAACCAGGAGCACGCCATCTTCGGCGGAAGCCGCTGCTACACCGTGTCGCCCTCGGACACCGCACCCGCGTTGATGGCGCTCGATGCCACCGTGCGGATCCACGGACCGGTTCCACGGGAGATTCCTCTGCAGGACCTCTTCGTCCCCCCGAGCGAGAACATCACCGTCATGCACCGGGTCGCGCCGGGCGACGTGCTGTCCCAGGTCACGGTGCCCGTGCGGCCGGGAACCCGCTCGACCTTCATCAAGTACGCCATGCGGAACTCGTGGGATTTCGCGATCGCCAGCGTTGCAGCGGCGCTGCGCCTGGAGGCGGGCGTCGTGCGCGACGCCCGCATCGTCCTGGGGGGCGTCGCGCCGGTGCCATGGCGAAGCCTGGAGGCAGAACGAGAAGTCGAAGGTCAGCCACTGGCGGCGGCGACCATTGAGTCTGCGGCCCGGGCCGCCATTGCAGCGGCGCATCCGCTCGAGCACA
>Ga0190265_10002759_pt1 | contig 11818 bp, 14 predicted proteins | sample Popmic124T_FD_133135 | JGI IMG/M metagenome (GOLD analysis project Ga0190265, IMG submission 133135) | Populus adjacent soil microbial communities from riparian zone of Indian Creek, Utah, USA - 124 T | ecosystem: Environmental > Terrestrial > Soil > Riparian zone | place: USA: Utah | collected...
AGGCCGGTCGCCTCGTAATAGGCCGCGATCTTGTCGGCGCGCTTGATCAGGGTCGCGACCTCCGTTGGCAGCTCGGCGGGTAGGCCGAATCGCAAATGGATTGCCGCCAATAGATTTGCCTCGAAAGCTTTGTAATCAAGTGACAGTGCCGCCTTGAACGGGCTGATGAGGTCGCCGATCACATATTCCGGCGCGTCGTGGATCAGCGCGGCGAGGCGGAAGCGGCGGTCGAGGGCGGGGCTGAGATCGGCGGCGATCGCCTCCACGAGCAGGCTGTGCTCGGCGACCGAGAAGGTGTGCGCGCCGCTCGTCTGCCCGTTCCAGCGCGCGACCCTGGCAAGTCCGTGGGCGATGTCCTCGATCTCGATATCGAGCGGCGAGGGATCGAGCAGATCGAGCCTCCTTCCGCTCAACATGCGCTGCCAGGCGCGCGGGCCGCTGTCCGGGGCGAGCTTACCCATGTCTAACCGCCACAAGGATCAGCTGAACGGCGTCGCGTTGCCTGCCCGATCTCGACGGAGACCTCAGCGAGGTTAGCGGTTGGATTGCACGAATCTGGCTCACAATCTGAATCATTGCATGTTATCTATCGGAAATCAGTCACGCCAATTTGCTTGAACGGGGGACGCTTATGGCAAAGTTGCCGAAGTTTACGCTCACACAGGACGCCAAGACGAAACGCTGGGCGCTGAAGAAGGACGGCTCCGGCCAGACCGTGAAGACCTTCGCGACCAAGGCGGCGGCCATCAAGGGCGGCGTGCTGGAAAGGGCAGTGGGCAAGATGGGCTCGGTCAAGATCAAGACCCGCGGCGGCAAGATCCAGGAAGAGCGCACCTATCCCCGCAACATGGATCCGCGCAGCTCTAAGGGTTAGCCCTCAGGCCTGCCGAGCGCCGCGCAGGCGGCGTGACGGTGGCATGAGGTGAGATGATCGTTGACCATGCCCGTCGCCTGCATGAAGGCGTAGACGATGGTCGGGCCGCAGAACTTGAAGCCGCGCGCCTTGAGCTCTTTCGACATCGCGCGTGACACCTCCGTCTCGGCGGGGATCTCGTTCATGTTCCGGCGGCGCTGATCGAGCGGGGCGCCGTCAACGAAATCCCAGAGCAAGCTCGAAAAGCCCGGCCCCTTGTCCATCACGTCGAGCCATGCTCGCGCCGAAGCCACCGCGCCTTCGATCTTCATGCGGTTGCGCACGATGCCTTCATCCTGCATCAGGCGCTCGATCTTCTTCGGCGTGTAGCGGGCTATCTCCTCCGGATGGAACGCGTCGAATGCGCGACGGAAGGCGTCACGCTTGCGCAGGATCGTGATCCAGGACAGTCCGGCCTGAAACCCGTCCAATACAAGCTTCTCGTAGAGCGCGCGGTCGTCACGCTCCGGCACGCCCCATTCCTCGTCGTGATAGGCGACGTAGAGGGGATCGGTTCCCGCCCAGGAACACCGCGTCAGGACCGTCTTGCTCATGAAACAGCGGCTTCCACCGGCATGTCGAACCGCGCGAAGGCGGGACGCCGCAGCCGAATGGGAACACCGCCTGCGGTAAGGGGCTTGCCCGCGGTCAAGGCCTCACCCGCGCGGTCGAGCCGCAGCAGCGCAAGCCCATCTCTGCCGTTGACCGAGCCAAGCGTGCCGATCGGCACACTGCCCGCCATGATCTCGGATCCCGCCGGGGGCAGGGGGTCATCTCCGCTCACAGGCACGATCCGCTTCCTTGCCGTGCCGCGATGCTCCATGCGCGAGACGACTTCCTGGCCCACATAACAGCCCTTGGCGAAATCCACGCCGTTCAGCTGGTCGAACAAGGCTTCGTGCGGAAACGCATCGCCGTAGGCAAAGTCACGCCCGCCCTCGGGCACGCCGAGGCCGATTCGCATGGCGTGGTAAGCCTCTGCTGACGTTTCGGTGCAGCCGAGCGCCACGCCGATTCCGACGCCCGCCGGCAGCAGCGCCCGATAGCCGAGTTCGGCCAGGCGGGGATCCGGATAGACAATGGCGCCCTCGACAGCGGCGATGATGTCGTCGCCCCAGGCAGCTGAGACCTGGATGGCTGGCTCGTCCGTCACCGTGATATCGGCACGGAGCTTATAGAAGCCAAGCCGCTTACTGAGATCGGCGGCCATGCTTCGCAGCCCCTCCAGGAGAAAGCTATCGCCCGCAGGAACGACGAAGAACTCAAACAGGATTTTCCCTTGCGGGCTGAGCAGGCCGGCATGAATGGCCGCGCCGTCCCGCGCCTTTTCCATGTCGTTGGTAATGAGACCTTGCAGAAATTTGCGTGCGTCGGCACCGCCGATACGGACCGCCCCGCGGTCGGGGAGGATTGCGGCATCGCAATGGCTCATGTTCCGCTTCTCTGCTACCAAGGTCTCGCAGATCTATTGAAGCCCGCGCTGGCCCGCAAGCGAACCCCGTAGTCCCTTGGCTGAAACCTTCGATCTCGTCATCAAAGGCGGCACCCTCGTCAACCACGCGGGCGAGGGCATGGCCGATATCGGCATCAAAGAGGGCCGCATCGTCGCCATCGGTGACGTGAAAGCGAGCGCCGCCGGCACAACCCTCGATGCGACGGGACTGCATATCCTCCCTGGCGTGATCGACACACAGGTCCATTTCCGCGAGCCAGGGATGGAGCACAAGGAGGATCTGGCGACGGGCAGCCGCTCAGCCGTCCTTGGCGGCGTGACGGCCGTGTTCGAGATGCCGAACACGAAGCCCGAGACGACCTCGGCTGTCGCCCTTGCGGACAAGGTCGCGCGCGCCGACGGGCGCATGTTCTGCGATTTTGCCTTCTTCGTCGGCGCGACACGGGACAACATCGCTGAGCTTCCCGAGCTCGAGCGGCTTCCCGGCGCCGCCGGCGTGAAAGTCTTTGTCGGCTCCTCGACGGGCGATTTGCTCGTCGACGAAGAGGAAAGCCTCGCGCGCATTCTCTCGACCATTCGCCGCCGTGCCGCATTTCATGCCGAGGACGAGACGCGATTGCGGGAACGGTCGGGCCTCCGCCGCGCGGGCGATCCAGCGAGCCATAGCGAATGGCGCGACCCGGAAGCGGCTCTTGCTGCAACCACGCGGCTGATCCGGCTGTCGGCCGAGACAGGAGCCCGCCTCCACATCCTGCACGTTTCCACCGCCGCAGAGATGGAGCTGCTCGCACGACACAAGGACCGCGTGAGCGTCGAGGTTACGCCGCAGCACCTGACATTGGCTGCCGGCGAGGCCTATGCAGCTCTTGGGACGAAGGCGCAGATGAACCCGCCTCTGCGGGACCAGATCCATCAAGACGCCTTATGGTGGGGGCTCGACCAGGGCGTGGTTGACGTGCTCGGCTCCGACCACGCGCCGCATACGCTCGACGAAAAGGCTGGCATCTACCCCGCGACGCCCTCCGGGATGCCCGGCGTGCAAACGCTGGTGCCGGTCATGCTGGATCACGTCAATGCCGGACGCCTGAGCCTTGCGCGCTTCGTCGATCTCACGAGCGCCGGTCCGCAGCGCCTGTTCGGCATTGCGGGTAAGGGCCGCATCGCAGCAGGCTATGACGCGGACTTCACGATCGTGGACCTGAAGGCCGAGCGGCGCATCGAAAACGAATGGATCGGCAGCAAATGCGGCTGGAGTCCCTTCGCAGGGCGCCAGGTCAAAGGCTGGCCCGTCGGGACGATGGTGCGCGGTCGGATCGCCATGTGGGAAAGCGAGCTCGCCGAGACGGCAACAGGTGCGCCCGTGCGCTTCATCGAAGGCCTGCCAACCCCTTACTGAAGGAAGTAGTGCCACACCCCGTCGGGCGAGATGCCCAGACGGTAATAAGTGTACTTGCCGGACTGCTTCATCTTGACCGCTTGCTCTGGCGGCACGGCCCGATAGAGCTCGACCTCCTGCGCTGGCGTGAGTGTCTTCAGATCCAACTCGGCGAAATAGGGCCACACATACATCTGGCTCTTGTCCTTGCCGGCCAGCACGCCACCGGCCGAGAGGATGTTGAGCATCGCCGCGAGAACGTCGCGGCCGTCGCCCCCCGCGGAGTCTTTCTTCCAATGCGCAACGGGATCATCGACGTGATCTTCCGCCACCATCGGCTTGATCTCACTGATCTGAAGCACGCCACGCATGCGCTCGATGTCACCGCTCTGCGCGGCATTGCCGATCTCATTCAGCATGCGCTGCACGGGCTGCGGCAGTTTAGTAGGGTCATAGATGACGTTCTCGCCGCCCGCCGTTGCGGCTGCCGAGGGGCCCGACGTCGGCAGTTGCGTTGCCAGCGAATCTTCCTTGAGCGGCTCGGGCGCAGGCTTGTCTTTGACGCTTTCGCTGCTGCCAACGTTGCTCGCGTTCGGCGATGAGGGCGTCTCGTGCTGGGCGTAGACAACCCAGGCAGCGCCCGCTACCAATGCGGCGAAGACGAGAAAAACTGTTCCGTAGCGGCGATTCATGCATCACTCCCCGAAAGGCTGGCCACTTTCCGCGCTGAGCGCTACTGCGCCCGCCGGCTTTGCCGTATCCGATTTAGCCATTTCCTCTACGGACGAATAGGCCGCCTTGCAAACCGGCGCGTATATCGTGCTGTCCGGTCTCCAGCTGGTGCTGGCGGGCATCGGTATCGGAGTATTGGTGGCGGCGCCGATCGGACCCGTCAACGTCCTCTGCATCCAGCGCGCCGCGTCACGCGGCTTTTGGGGCGGCGTGGCTGCCGGACTTGGCGCGGTTCTGGGCGATGGCCTGCTCGCCGCGATCGCTGCCTTCAGCATGACGGCGATCTCCGACGCTATGGAGGCCTATACGGGCGTCATTCAGCTTGTCGGCGGCGTGGTCCTGATAGGCTTCGGCATCGCGCTTTCGATCGCGAAGCCGGTGATGGCAATCCCCGCCGGACAGAAGTCCGGCCTCTTGGCCCATACCGGCATTATCCCGCAAACCTTCTTCCTCACGATCACCAATCCGGGCGCGATTCTCGGCATGGCCGCCATCATCGGCGGCTTCGGCTCGCTGATGGGCGGCCTCGATACGTACTTGGAAGCCCTGGTGCTCGTTGCCTCCATCATGGGCGGTAGCCTGCTCTGGTGGCTAGGGCTGTCGGAGCTGATCGCAACCATCCGCCATCGCCTCACTGAGCGCCGGTTGCTGATGATCAACTGGGGTGCAGGTGCGCTGCTGGTCGTTTGCGGCGCAATTCTCGTGATCGACCTGATCTGGCAATACCTCCGCTGAGCGGAGTTTATTGCGACGTCCGCTTGAGGGTGAACTCGCCATGCTGAATGCGGCGCGAAAGCCCGCCCGCCATCTTGGCGACAGCATCTTCGCCATAAGCGCCAATGAGGTCGACGAGCGCCGCGTATAGAGCTGCGTTGGCGAGCATTTGTGGCTCGATGCCGTCATGCAGCGCCTCCTCCCAAGCGTCGAGGATATATCGGAGGGCCGCCTGCTTTTGAGGATTGTCCTCCGGGGCAGCCTTTATTCGTCGCTCTTGCCGCAACCGTTCCGTCCTCTGTTATTCAGGCTAGATCTGGCGATGCCACACTTGCACCGCTCTTGCGCCTGATGAAGGACAGAGTGAACTAACGGTTAATCTTCATCCCTAATCGGGAGGTTTTGGCTGAGACTGCGCTTTCTTGCGCTTTTTCTTGGGGGGCGCCGGCGGAGGACTTGGCTGAACTTCCGGCGCAGCAGGGGATGTTCCTGCGGAAGTGGCAGCCGCCGCCGGGGCGGCAGGCGATGCCTCCGCACCATCTGGCGGCGGTGCCGATGTCCCATCTTCTGTCTTGGGCGCCTCTGGGAGAGGCGCGCTCCGGCTCGCATATTCCGAGGACTGCGCCAAGGTGGCTGCAATGCGCGCCCCCTCGGTACTGAAGCGCGTCGTCGCAACGGTCGCGGACGGCGTGCAGGTTCGGTAGGTGCGCCGATAGCCGCGATAGCCGTCGTTGAAGCTGCTCACGAGCTTGGCACGGCGCACCGCGGTGGTGCCCTCGGATTGCAGAATGTCCCGCATTTGCTCGCGCCAGAGTTGACCCTCCTGCGCGCCGCAAAGTTCGCGCAGATAGTGGACGGCACCGAGGATCTCGGCCAAGCGCAACAGCTTCACGTCATAGGGCCGGTCGTCCGGCGGCGGCGGGGCGGCGCTCTCCTCCTTCGGCACAATGGGTGGGAGATCGTCGATCGGGGGCGGCTTCGGCTTCGGCGCGCGTTTCCGCGGCTTTGGCTTTGCCTGCTCGTCGAGCCAGCGGAAGAAAAATTGCGCCTCTGCCACCGGCGTGTAAGCGACCATGACGGCCGCAAACATGAGCGGGCCTAAGCCAAGGGTCACGATGCGCTTCGCCCGGAGTGCCATGTTGTCTCCAGTAAACCGCATTCTTGGTGAAATCTAGCCGTTCGGGCCGGTTTAGCCGCCCATCGCGCGGCCTAGCCGGGGCCGAAAATCGCGTCCACCGCCGCCTGGCTGCCAAGATCGGCGCTGTCGTCGGCCGCATCGCCGTTGGCGATGGCGTTGGCGCGCTCGATCAGAGCGCGCAGGCGCTGGGCGCCGGTGGTGCAGGTCGCGCGCAGGCGTCGCTCGCCCTTCGCGTCCCCGAGCTCGGATGCGACCTCAGCCACCAGGGTCACGGCCTCGCCGTGCAGCTTGGCGACCGCATCGTCGAAGCGCGCGCGTATCCGCGGCGGGGCGCGGTGATAGGCGGCAATGGCGAGGTTCTTGTCGCGGAAGCCGGTCTGCGCGAAATGCTGTTCGTAAGTGAGCGGCTTCCAGGCAAGCACGTCGCCGGAAAAGTCTTCAGGTTCCGACGAGCAGGCCTCGAGCAGCATCACAAGCTCGTGGAAGTGATTGAGATAGTCGGTCGTGAGGAGGGTCGATTCGTTGATGTTCGTGCCCGGCACATGCGAGCGGAAGTGGCCCAGCATGGCGGAGCGGAACGCGGAAACGATGTCCTCGCGGCTGATATCCTCTTCCGAGCTTTGCATAGTGTCGCGTTTTTTCTCGGGCCACATCGCTTAGATATATAAGTCCCTGACGCTGTTCGCAGTGTTGCTCCACTATGATTGCCAAAGAGTTACCGACCGTCCATGTGCTCCCGCTATAGCCTCACCCTGCCGCCGGAAGCGGTGCGCGCCTATTTCGGCTACCGCGACACGCCGAACTTCCCCGCGCGATACAATATTGCGCCGACCCAGGACGTGCCGGTCGTCTGCCTCGACAAGGAAGGCAACCGCATCTTCCGCATGATGCGCTGGGGCCTGTTGCCGCCCTTCGTGAAGGATCCGAAGACGTTCCCAACCCTGATCAATGCGCGGTCGGAGGAGGTGCTGTCCAAGCCCTCCTTCCGCAACGCCATGAAATGGCGGCGCTGTCTGATACCGGCGGACGGCTTCTACGAATGGACCGGGCCCAAGGGAGCGAAACGGCCGTTCTTTCTGCGGGCGCCCGACCGGCCCTTGATCGCGCTCGCCGGCATCTACGAACGCTGGCGCGATGCCGAAGGCGGCCATGTGGATACTGTGGCGATCCTGACCTGTGCCGCGAACAAAACTGTCGGCGTCCTGCACGAACGCATGCCGGTCGTGCTGCCGCCCGAGCGCTTCGAGGCGTGGCTCGACGTGCAGCAGACTGGCCCCGATGCAGCGGCGGCGCTGCTCACGCCGGAAGCTGAGGGCGTCCTTGAGGCCGTCGAGATGGACCCCAAGATCAACAACTCCAAAATCGACGAGCCCGGCATTCAAGAGCCGCTGCAGCGTCAATTGCTATAAGGACGAGTCATGCTTCCTTCGGAAATCATCGACCGCTACCGCATCCGCAAGGGCGGCAAGTTTCGTCTCGGCGACATCGATCCGGGCGACACCGCCGGCCTCGACATCGACAAGGCCGAGGCGAAGGAGATCCTCGCCGCTGGTGTCAAACGCCTGAGCGACCTGCAGGAGCGCCTCTACGCGGACCGGCGCTGGGCCATCCTGATGATCCTGCAAGGCATCGACACCGCCGGTAAGGACGGCGTCATCAAGCACGTCATGTCGGGGGTCAATCCGCAAGGCTGCCACGTCACGTCGTTCAAGGCGCCGAGCGAACTCGATCTCGATCACGACTTTCTGTGGCGGACGACCATCGCGCTCCCCGCGCGCGGCCGCATCGGCATCTACAACCGCTCCTACTACGAAGAGACCGTGGTGGTCCGCGTCCACCCGGAGTTGCTGGCGCGGCAGCGCCTGCCTGCGCAATGCGTCACCGATGACATCTGGACGCAGCGCTTCGAGGACATCAACAATTTCGAGCTGCACCTTGCGCGCAACGGCACACTGCCGATGAAATTTTATCTGCACATTTCCAAGAAGGAGCAGCTGCGGCGGCTGCTCGCCCGCATCGACGATAAGAAGAAGCAATGGAAGTTCGCTCACGGCGACGTCGAAGAGCGCGCACTGTGGGACGCCCACGCCCACGCCTATGAGGAGACGATCCGCAACACCGCGACCGCTGACGCGCCTTGGTATGTGGTGCCGGCCGACCACAAATGGTTCACCCGCCTCGTCGTTGCGGCGGCCCTCGTGGAGCGGCTCGAGGCGCTCGACCTGCATTTCCCCAAGCTCAGCGATGAAGAGGTCGCGGGCTTGCAGAAGGCGCGTGCGGTGCTTACGGCGCCGCGCTGACGCGGAGGATGGCCATGCCGTCATGGCCCTTGCCGCCCACGGTCTGGATGACGGTCGCGTCCACGCGCGGCTCAGCCGCAACCGCATCGAAAAAGCGGCGGATGCCTTGCACCATGCGATCCTCACTGTCCGCTTCGAGGATGGCGCCTTCACGCACCACATTGTCGACGATGATGACGCCGCCGGGCCGCGAAAGCTTCAGCGCCCACTGAAAATATTCCGCGGTGGGCGGCTTGTCGGCGTCGATGAAGACGAGGTCGAACGGGCCTGCGCCGTCCGCGGCGAGCTGTGGCAGCGTGTCGAGGGCGCGCCCGACGCGAATCTCGACACGGTCCGCGACGCCGGCGCGGGCAAGGTTTGCCTCCGCCACCTTCGCGTAATCGGGATTGGCCTCGAGTGTGACGAGGCTGCCGCCGGGCGCAAGACCGCGCGCGAGCCAGATCGTGCTGTAGCCGCCGAGCGTCCCCACTTCCAAAATTCTGCGCGCGCCCATGGCCTGCGCCAGCAGCATCAGGAGCTTGCCCTGGTTCGGCGCCACGTTGATCTCCGGAAGCCCTGCGGCTTTGCTTGCCGCAAGCGCGGCATCGAGTGCGCTGTCGGCCTGCACGAAGCGTGCGCTGACAAAGTCGTCGACGTCGTTCCAGATCTCGTCCGCCATGGCTACAGAACCTTGCCGGGATTGAGAATGCCGTTCGGATCGAACGCAGCCTTGATGCGCCGCATCAGGTCGAGCTCCAGCGGCTGCTTGGCGTGGACGAGGAGCTCGCGCTTGGCCCGTCCGATGCCATGCTCCGCGCTGATCGTGCCGCCGAGATCGAGCACGATCTCATGCACTGCCGCGTTGAGCGCGTCCCACTGGCTGAGGAAGATGGCGCGTTCCATCTCCGGCGGCTGGCTCACATTGTAATGGATGTTGCCATCGCCGAGATGCCCGAAAGGAACCGGGCGCGCGCCCGGGATCATCAGTTCGACAAGCTGGTTCGCGCGGGCGATCAGCTCCGGCACGCGCGCAACCGGCACGGCGACATCATGCTTGATGCTGCCGCCTTCTGCACGCTGCACCTCGCTCATCAACTCGCGCAAGCGCCAGATGTCCTTAGCCTGCGCCGCCGACGCCGCGATCACGGCTTCCGCGATCTCGCCGGCCTCGAGACCGGCCTCAAGCAGACCCTCCGCGACGGAAGCCAGATCTTCGCCCTCCCGCGGCGAGGTCAATTCGAGGAGAACGTACCAAGGATGCGGTTCCGGCAGAGGGTCGCGGGTTTGCGCGCCATGCTTGAGCACGAACTCGATGCCGATCCGCGGCATGATCTCGAACGCGGTGAGCGCGGAACCTGCGCGCTCCTGTGCGCGCGCAAAGAAGAGCGGGGCACGCTCGATCTGGTCGAGGCCCACGAAGGCAGTCACGGATTGCAGCGGCCGGGGAAACAGCCGGAGCACCGCGGCCGTGATAATCCCCAGCGTGCCCTCAGAGCCAATGAACAGATCACGGAGATGGTAGCCGCTATTGTCCTTGCGCAGTGCGCGCAAACCGTTCCAAACGCGCCCGTCGGCGAGCACGACCTCGAGGCCGAGAGCAAGATCGCGCGCACTTCCATAAGTGAGCACGGCCATGCCGCCTGCATTGGTCGCGAGCACGCCCCCGATCTGGCAGCTGCCTTCCGAGGCGAGACTCAAAGGGAATAGGCGTCCGGCGCTCTCCGCGACGCTCTGCGCTTTCGCAAGCACAAGACCCGACTCCACCATCATGGTGTTGCTTTCGAGGTCGATGCCTCGCACGCGATTGAGACGCTCCAGACAGACGAGGATCTCGTTACCGCTCTCGAACGGGATCTGGCCCCCGACCAGACCGGTGTTCCCGCCCTGCGGGACCACAGCCGTGCGCGTCTCGTTAGCAAGCCCGAGGATTGCCGCGACCTCGGCGGTGTTCGCCGGCTTGAGAACAAGCGCTGCGCTGCCGTGATAGCGGTCGCGCCATTCGACCAGGTACGGCGCCATGCTCGCCGCGTCGCGCAAGGCATGGTCCTCGCCGACAATGCGGACAAGTGCGTCGAGCGTTTGCTGGGTGGGCGATGTGGCGGTCTGCTCGCGGGGCATAATGGGAGGAGCGCTAGCCCGCGTGAGCCGCGCGTCGCAAGCGGTCATTGATGGCGGCGCCGAGCCCGTGCTCCGGGATGGTCATTACCGCGATCACGCCCACGCCCGTCGCCTCGAGCTCACGCAGGGCATTGAAGAGATTGGCCGCCGCCTCGTTCAGGTCCCCGCCCGTGCTGAGATTGCGGGTTGGCCCGGCAAAACGAGGAGCATCGGGCCCGAAGGCCAACAACGCTTCTCCGGGCTGCGGGTCGCCTGCCTCCATGCGAAGTTTGGCGCGCAAGGTGAAACGATTGGCCGCTTGCGTCGGTGCCGCCGTCTCCGCAATCCGCAGCTTCGCGCCAAGGACGGCTTCGATTTCCTCGCGCGGCACGGCGCCGGAGCGCAACAAGGCGGGCCCGTCTCCATCGAGGCCGACCACCGTCGATTCAACGCCGACGGGGGAGGGGCCGCCGTCTAGGATCAACGCCGGCCGCTCGCCAAGCTCCGCCTCGACCTGCGCCGCCGTGGTCGGACTGATGTGACCGGAGCGGTTGGCGCTTGGCGCCACGATCGGCCGCTTGGCCGCAGCGAGTAGCGCGAGCGTTACCGGGTGCCCCGGCGCACGCAGCGCGATCGTATCGAGGCCGGCGCTGACAAGCTCGGTGACGGCGCAAGGCACGCGGCGCTTCAACACAAGCGAAAGCGGGCCGGGCCAGAACGCTGCGGCGAGCTTGCGCGCGGCATCGGTGACGACCGCGTAGCGCTCGGCCTCCTCGAGGCTGCCTACAAGGACGATCAGGGGGTTGAAGCGGGGCCTTTCCTTGGCCGCGAAGATCTTGGCAACGGCATTGCCGTCCAAAGCATCTGCGCCGAGGCCGTAAACCGTTTCGGTCGGAAACGCGACGATCTCGCCGGCGACGATGGCACGTGCAGCCTTGCCGATCGCCTCTTCGCTGGCTTCCATAACGGGCATCGCGGTCTCCGTTGAAATCTAAGGCCATTTCGCCCGCCCCCACGCTCTGGTCAAGGCGGGGTCGGCCATGCTTAGTCTCCTTTCAATATCACGCTTAAGGACCTGAGCCGAACGTCGCGATGCCGACCCTTTTTCTCTCTCACC
>Ga0190265_10002760_pt1 | contig 11818 bp, 11 predicted proteins | sample Popmic124T_FD_133135 | JGI IMG/M metagenome (GOLD analysis project Ga0190265, IMG submission 133135) | Populus adjacent soil microbial communities from riparian zone of Indian Creek, Utah, USA - 124 T | ecosystem: Environmental > Terrestrial > Soil > Riparian zone | place: USA: Utah | collected...
CCGCGCGTCGCGCGCGGGCATACGAAGAGCTCGCGGGGCGGTTGCGTGAGGAGTCTGGTGTGACGCACGTGACGCTCGGCGATCGCCTGATGACCGTCGCCGTGCAGCGCCGCACCCGCGAGATCGGCATCCGTATCGCACTCGGCGCCAACCCCCGGAGCGGGCTCCGTACCGTTTTTGCTCGTGCCGGCCGTCAGCTCGGCGGCGCCATCATCGCGGGCAACAGCCTCATCCTGCTCATCGCGTGGCGCGCCGGCGCCGCGACCCCGGATCTCCTCGTCTCGTTGGTGGTCATGTCCGTCATCATGGCGGCGGTGGGCGTGCTTGCGTGCGCCGCACCGGCGCGCCGAGCGCTGTGTGTTCAACCGATCGAGGCGCTGCGGCAGGGTTGACGTGTGTCTTGAACCGAACCACCCTTGCAACCCCTATAACCTTTGTAACTCTTATCACCGCGTTCTACGCACGTCTTATACGTACAAAGTTCGACGCTCCCCGATCGAGATCGACGGAAGTGTTCACCAGCACCATCACGGCGTTGTCCGGCGCCTGCGTTCGCTTCACCGCGTGCTCAACCACTCTCGTGATCACCTGCTCGGTGTCGCCGCTCAGGTCGCAGACGATCGGCACCACGCCGTGCCAGAGATTCAGGCGGCGCGCCAGCTCCGCGTTATCGGTGGCAGCAACGATGTCGGCGCGCGGACGAATCGCCGAGAGCAGCGCGGCCGTCTTGCCCTCTCGCGTCACGGCAACCACGGCGTGCGCGCCGGATCGGGAGGATAACGACACCGACGCCTCGCACAGCGCCGCCGTATGGCCGACAACTCCGTCGCCGCCGCGCCGCCGATCGACCGGCAACGGGATGGTCTCGGCGTCGCGAATGATCGCGTCGAGCACCTGGACGGATCGCACCGGGTAAAAGCCGGTCGCGGTTTCACCCGACAGCATGATCGCGTCGGCGCCGCCATCCACGGCTCCGGCCGCGTCGCTCGCCTCCGCCCGCGTCGGCCGCGGCTCGGTGCGCATCGATTCGAGCACCTGCGTCGCGACAATCACCGGCACGCCGCGCATCCGGGCTTTGCGGAGGATCTCTTTCTGCACGCGCGGCACGCGCTCCAGCGGCATCTCGAGCGCCAGGTCGCCACGCGCCACCATCACCGCATCGGCCGTCTCGAGGATCGCGTCGAGCTGATCGATCGCTTCGGGCCGTTCGAGTTTCGCAATCAGCGGCACCTTCGGCCGGCCCTCGGCAACCAGCACCGATCTGACGCGCGCCACGTCCTCCGCTGACTGCACGAAGCTCAACGCCACCATGTCGACCCCGAGGGCCAGTCCGAAAGCGAGGTCGCCCCGATCCTTCTCGGTGATCTCGGACTGCAGCGGCACGCGCGGCGCATTGATGCCCTTGTGCTCGCCCAGCTCACCGCCCTCGACCACCCGCGTCTGAATTTCCTCCGGCGTCGCCGACTCCACCTCCAGGTCCAGTTTCCCGTCGTCCAGGAGCAGGCGATCACCTTTCGATACCTTGCGGGCCAGCTCGCCGTAGGTGGTGGAGACTCGGCCGGCACCGCCGATCTCATCGCCGATCGAAATCACCAGGGCATCGCCCTTCTTGAGCGTAATCGGGCGCCTGTCCACCAGCAGGCCCGTGCGGATCTTCGGGCCGCTGAGGTCCTGCAGGATGGCCACGTGTCGATCGGCGCGTGCCGCGGCCTCGCGCACCTGGTGAAACAGGGCCGCGTGGTCGGTCTGGGTGCCATGCGAGAAATTGAGGCGGAACACTTCGACGCCGGCCGCGATCAGGGCGTCGAGCACGTCGGGGGCGCGCGACGCCGGTCCCAGCGTCGCGATAATTTTGGTGTGCCTCACAGGGTCATCTTATGCCCTGAGCGACGATCTCGCCGCTCCGCGGCGAGATCGGAGTCGAAGGGTAGAATCGAAATTGGCCATGGGAAACGTTACACCGCAACCGGTCGTGGATTACCTGTCGGCGTTGCGCCGGGACCCGCACGATCGGCTGGAGCTGATCGATCGCGAAGGCCGCGCCGAGGGTCTTCCGCTGGTCTATCCGGACACCGGCGCGTTGCTCCATACGCTGGCCAGGGGCAACGGCGCCAGGCGGATACTCGAGATCGGCACCTGCATTGGTTATTCGACGCTGTGGATGGCCACGGCGCTGCCTGCCGACGGCGCGCTCATCACGATGGAATACGACCCGGCACGCGCGGCGCGGGCGCGCGATCATTTTGCCGCGGCCGGCTATGCCGATCGCGTCAGCGTGATCGTCGGCGATGCGACGCGGTTCCTGCACAAGGTGGCAGGGCCGTTTGATCTGATCTTCCAGGACAGCGACAAGAAACTCTACGAGCCGATGCTCGATCGCCTGGTCGAGTTGTTGCGGCCGGGCGGACTGCTCGTGGCCGACAACCTGCTCTGGAACGGCGAAGTTATTCCCGGCTACGTGGCGCAGAAGAAATATAGTGAAGAGGATACCGCCGCCATCGTCAGCTTTTCGCAACGGGTCGCTCACGATCCGCGGCTTTACACGTCGTTCCTGCAGGTCGGTGACGGCGTTTCGGTCTCGGTGAAACGGACATGACAGTAGCTCAGTGGCTGGCGCTCGCCAGGGCAGACGCCGAACAGCGCGGTGTGCCCGATCTCATTCCCGTACTCGAGGGCCTGGCCAAGGCCACGACGCAGTTGCGTGCCGCCGACTGGAATGATGATTCGGACAAGGATCTGAAAGACGACGAGGCCGTTGATGAAGATCAGTGAGCTCGCCCCGAAAGTGGCGGCCGGCACGATCACCTCCGAGAAGATCACCGAGAACTGCCTCGCGACGATCGCCGACCTCAATCCGAAGCTGAACGCCTTCATCACGGTCACCGCGGATCAGGCGCTGGCGCGCGCGCGCCAGGCCGACCAGGAGATCGCCGGCGGCCGCCGCCTTGGTCCGCTCCACGGCATCCCGATCTCCATCAAGGATCTGATCGACGTCGAAGGCACGCCGACCACGGCCGGGTCGCTGGTCCGGAAGGAACACATCGCGACGCGGGATGCGGTGGTGACACGCCGGCTGCGTGAGGCCGGCGCGGTGTTTGTCGGCAAGACCAACCTCCACGAGTTCGCCTTCGGGACCACCAGCGAGGATTCGGGATTCGGCCTGGCCAGAAATCCGCACGACCCATCGCGGTCGCCGGGCGGGTCGAGCGGCGGCTCGGCCATCGCCGTCGCCACCGGCATGTCGCTCGGAACGGTCGGCACCGATACCGGCGGCTCGATCCGCATTCCCGCCGCGGCCTGCGGCATCGTCGGGTTGAAACCGGAGTGGGGACGCATTTCGGCCACCGGCGTCGTGCCGCTCAGCCGGCAGCTCGATCACGTCGGGCCGCTTGCGGCATCGGTGGCCGATGCCTGGACGCTCTATAACGCGATGCAGCCGACGGCTTCCCGCGTGCGCGAGTTGCCCGACGCGGCGGCTGTGAAGGGCCTGCGGGTCGGCGTGCTCGCGGGCTACTTGTTCGACCGGCTCGACGCGGATGTCGAGCGCAGCGTTCTCAGCACGATCGAGCTGCTGAAAGGCAAAGGCGCCACGGTGACCGAGGTGACGCTGCCGCACGCCAACGACATCGCCACGGTCTACCTGCATCTCGTGCTGGGCGACGCGGCGGAGTATCACGCGCGCACGCTCGAATCACGGCCGCAGGATTACACGCCCAACGTGCGGCTGCGCCTCGAGATGGCGCGCTACGTGCTCGCCGAGGATTACATCCGCGCCATGCGCGGCAAGCCGATCATCGCCACCGAAGTCGATCGTGCGCTCGAAGGTGTGGATGTCCTGCTGTGCCCCGCCCTCTCCATCCCCGCCCCGCCACTCGGGGCGGCGACGATGCCTGTAAAGGGCGGTGCGGAGGCGGTGCGGACGCTGATGCTGCGCTGCACGCAGCCGTTCAACCTGTCCGGCCATCCGGCCATGTCACTGCCGTGCGGCAAGACCCCCACCGGTTTGCCGATCGGGCTGCAACTGGTCGGGCACAAAGGCCGCACCCACGCACTCGTGCAAGCCGCGCTCGCCGTGGAAGAGGTAATCGCCTACTCGTGATTCGCCGTTACTTCCATCGGTGGGAGCAGGAGCTCGCCGCCGTCAGCCAGCACGAAAGAACCGTCCGGCCGTTCGAGTGGGGCGAGGAGTGGCTTGATGAGGGGGAGCCGGGAGTCGGGAGCCGGGAGCCGGAAGAGCTCCTGCCCGGATCCCCGCCTGCCCTGAGCGAGCAAGACTCCGCGCGCGGAGCCTTGCGAGTCGAAGGGATCCCCGATCCCGGATCCCGGATTTCCGAGTGGGTCGATCGCATCATGGCGGACAGTGATGCGTTCTACACACCGGAACCGGCGCGTTACACGTTCACCAGGGCGCCCGAGACCATTCGCGCCAGCGGCGAAGAAGGCGTGGTGACCTTCTCGAGCGGCCTGATCACACCGCATCCTGAAAACAACACGGTGGTCGCGCGGTACTTTCCGGCCAAGCCGCTCCGGACGCCCCGGCCGGGCGCACCGCGCCGCGCGGTGGTGGTGCTCGCGCAGTGGAACTCGGATGCCAATGGACACATCGGCCTCTGCAAGATCCTGTCGCGTCTCGGCATCGCGTCGCTGCGGATCAGCCTGCCCTATCACGATGCGCGCCGGCCGCCCGAGCTGGTGCGCGCGGACTACATCGTCAGCGCGAACATCGTGCGGACGTTACAGGTGAACCGGCAGGCGGTGCGTGATGTCAGGCTCGCGTTGTGGTGGCTGCGCGATCAGGGATACGACCGGCTGGGCCTGCTCGGCACGAGCCTGGGGTCGTGCCTGTCGTTCCTGACCACCTGCCACGAGCCGCTGGTGCGCGCGCAGGCGCTCAATCACGTGTCGCCGCATTTTGGCGACGTCGTCTGGCGGGGCCTCTCCACCGAACATGTCCGGCAAGGGCTGGATGGCCACGTCGACATCGCTCAGCTGCGCAACCTGTGGCGCCCGATCAGCCCGTGGTCGTACGTCGAGCGCCTGCACGACAAGCAGACGCTGATGATCTACGCGAAGTACGACCTCAGCTTTCCTGTCGATCTGTCGCTGGAGTTGATCAACGAGATGCGCCGCCGCCGGTATCCACTGCAGGTGAGCGTGCTGCCGTGCGGCCACTACTCCACCGGCCTGGCACCGTTCAAGTATCTCGACGCGTGGTATCTCGGGAAATTCCTGTCGACGCGTCTCTAAGGTTCCAGGGGTTCCAAGAGGTTCCATCGAACCTAACCGTTGGAACATCTGGAACGATTGGAACCTTTGGAACTCGTGCGATTAGAGGTAACGCAGTAATCGCACGAGCGCGTCGTAGATCGAACCCGCGAGTGACTGCACGAGCGGCGTCACTTCCCCGGAATCCATCGACTCGGCCACGGTGACCGGATCGGTCAGTAACAGCCACACCGTGGCACTCGCCACCACGGCCGCAAGCAGGCCGATGATGCCGACCAGGCTGAATATCCGTCCGCCGATACCGGATGGCTTGCGTTGTCTTGGGACGTCCATGACGCGGGCTTTGCAGGGATCATACCCGCCTTCGCTCGTTCCGAGCTACGGCGGGCTTCGCCCTTTCACCTGGCGATAGATCAGTTTGACGGAGATTTCGTCGTGCAGGTTTCAGAGGACGAGGACGAGCTTGCCGAACTGCTCACGCGCTTCGAGGCGGCGGTGCGCCTCGGCGGCTTCGGCGAGCGGGAAGGTCTTGTCGACCACGGGGCGCAGCTCGCCGGCGAAGAAAAACTGCGCGGCGCGCAGCAGCTCGCCTTTGCGGCCCATGTAGGAACCGAGCAGCGAGATCTGCCGTGAAAACAGCACGCGCAAGTCGAGCTGCGCGTCGTGACCGGTGGTGGCGCCGCAGGTCACCAGCCGGCCGCCACGCGCCAGGCTCCTGAGGCTGCGATCCCACGTGGCGACGCCGACATGCTCCACCACCACATCCACGCCGCGGCCGTTCGTAAATTCCCTGACCATGGCCGGCAGATCCTGGGTGGTGTGGTTGATCACTTCGTACGCGCCGAGCTTCCGGGCCCTGGCGAGCTTCGCATCCGTGCCGGCGGTGGCGAACACGCGCGCGCCGTGACGCCACGCGACCTGGATCGCCGCCTGTCCGACGCCGCTGCCGGCGCCGAGCACCAGGACGTCTTCGCCGGCGCGCAGCTTCGCGCGCGTGATCAGCATGTGCCACGCGGTGAGGAACGCGAGCGGGAATGCCGCGGCTTCAACAAACCCGATCGCGTCGGGGATCGCAATCAGGTTTTGCATCGGCACCTTGACGATCTCGGCATAGCCGCCGTCGCTGCGATAGCCAAGGACGTCGTATTTCGGACACTCGTTGTCGCGGCCATCGAGACAGGCCGCGCAGCGCGCGCACGAGATGCCCGGCTGCAGCATCACGCGGCGGCCCGCCGCGAACTCGCCGCCCGGCGAGCTGATCACCTCGCCGGCGACATCGGCACCTGAAATATGGGGGAACGGAATCTGCACCCGCTCCATGCCGCGGCGCTGCCAGAGATCGAGGTGGTTGAGGGCGCACGCGCGCACGCGGACCAGAGCTTCGCCAGGGCCCGGGATCGGGTCGGCAGCTTCTTCGTAGCAAAGGACGTCAGGCCCGCCGTGGGCGTGAAAACGAACCGCTTTCATCTAAAAATTGCCGCAATCCAGGGCAGAACTTACAGTGGTGCAATCTTCAAGGTTCGATCGTCAGTACCTGCGGCTGGCCAAGGTCCAGTGCAGGGAGCGAGCCGACAATCTTATCCAAATCACCCACGATCAGCGTCGTCATTTTGGCGGGATCGAGATATCGCCGTGCAGCGGCAGCCACGTCTTCTGCAGTGACTTGAGACAGGCGGGGAACGAACTGTTCAAAATACGAATCCGGAAGACCGTGCAGCGCGAGTTGTGCGACAGAGCGTGCAACCTGTCCCGCGGTTTCGAAGCCGCGCGGATAGCCCTTGCTCACGGATGCAAACGCGAGCGCGACTTCATCGGCAGTCGCGGGACGCGACGCGGCAATGTCGCGGATCTCGCGCCAGGCTTCATGAATCGCCGGCGCGGTGACGTCGGTGCCGACGCTGGTCTGCATGACGAAGGGTCCGATGCCGCGGCGCAGGTTGAAGCCGGTCCGCACGCCGTAGGTGAAACCCTTCTGCTCGCGCAGGTTGAGGTTCAGGCGGCTGACGAAGTCGCCGCCGAGAATCGTGTTGAGGAGCAACAGCACGTGATAGTCGGGGGTCGAGCGCGGGGCGCAGGCATGGCCGATGCGCAGTTCCGATTGCGCGGCGCCTGGCCGCGACAGCACTCCCAGCGTCACTTCCGGAGCCGCCGGCGGCGGCGCCAGTGCCGACTCGCGATTGATCGTGATGGGCGAAGCCGATGCGCGCCAACTGTCGAACACCGCTGCCGCGGCATCGAGCAGCTCTTCTTCGGGACGATCGCCGACGACGATCAGCGTCGACCCCGACGGCGTGAACATCGCGCCGTGGAGCACGCGGGCGTGATCGACCGTCATCGTGTTCAACGACGGTTCCGAACCAAGTGACAGGTGTCCGTAAGGGTGCGCGCCGTACAACACGCGCGCAAACGCGCGATCGGCCATCGCGCCCGCGTGGTCCTTCAGCTGACTCAACCGCTCGAGCCTCAGGTTGCGAATGCGGTTGAAGTCGTCGTTGGCGAGGTTGGGTTCGGTGACCACTTCGTGGACGAGCGCCAGACCGGTGTCCAGAAACCGATCGAGCGTCGTCATGCCGACCACCACCGCGTCCACGCCGACATCGAGATCGAGCTCGCCGCCGATGCGCGCCACACGATCGGCGACGTCGAGCGCCGACTGCCCGCGGCTGCCTTCGTCGAGGAGGCCGGCGGTAATGGACACCAGCCCGTGCATGTCGGCGGGATCCACCGACGACCCGCCGGGCACCAGCAGCACCACCGCGGCAACCGGCACCGCGCGATGCGTCACCGCGCGCAGCTCGAGACCGTTGGGCAGCATCCGCCGGGCGATGCGGGGGAACCGGAACGGCCGATCGGCGCCGGGAACAGGGAGACGGCTGCGGTCAACTGCGCTCACGAAACGTTGACCTCGACGGCGCCGGCCAACGCCATCTCGCGCCGGCCCCGCGGCACCACGCTCAACGACACCGACGGCGCCGTGACGATCCATTTTTTGACGGCCGAGGCCACGCCGCGGCTGGTGACGTTCACGTACCGCTCCCGATCGCGCTCGAAGTAGCCGGGGTCGCCGACGAAGGTGTTGTAGGCGTTGAGCTGATCCGACTTGCCGCCGAACCCGCCGATGGTCTGCAGGCGATAGATGAATTGCGCTTCGGTTTGCGCCAACGCACGTTCGAGCTCGGCGTCGGTCACACCCTCAACCGCCAGGTGCTCCACCGCCGCGCGGATCGCCACTTCCAGCTCGGAGAGGCTGACGCCGGCCGCTGCCGTGCAGGCAAACTGGAACACCCCGCTCATTTCGCGGGAATGCTGATAGGCCGATACGTCGGTGGCGACGCGTTTCTCGTAGACGAGCGTCTTGTAGAGCCGCGACGTCTTGCCATGCGCGAGCACGTCGGCCGCCACATCCAGCTCGGCGTCGTCTGGCGCGAACATCGCCGGCGAATGCCAGCTGACATACACGCGCGGCAGTTCGACGCGATCTTCGAGCAGCAGGCTGGCGCTTGCCGACAGTGCCGCCGTCGCGCTGACGGGCGTCACCGCGGGCCCGGGTGCCAGCCCGCCGAAGTACTTCTCGGCCAGCTCGAACGCCTGCGCCGTTTCGAGATCGCCCGCGAGCGACAACGACGCGTTGGCGGGATGGTAGTAGGTCTGAAAGAAGTCGCGGACCTGGTCGATGGAAGCCGCGCGGAGATCGGCGGTGAAACCGATGGTCGGCCAGTGATACGGATGATCCGGCGCAAACATCGCCGACGACAATGCGATGCCGGCCAGGCCGTAGGGACGGTTCTCGTAATTCTGCCGGCGCTCGTTGATCACCACCTCGCGCTGGTTTTCGAACTTCTTCTCGGTGAGGGCGGGCAGCAGGTAACCCATCCGATCGGATTCCATCCACAAGGCGAGGTCGAGCGCCCCGGTGGGCACCACTTCCCAGTAGTTCGTGCGATCGGTGCTCGTCGAACCATTCAACAGGCCGCCGGCGCGCTGCAGCGGCGGGAAGTAGCCGTGATCGTGATGCTCCGATCCTTCGAACATGAGGTGCTCGAACAGATGCGCGAAGCCAGTACTGCCGGACCGCTCGTTTTTCGAGCCGACGTGATACCAGACGTTCACCGCGACCATCGGCAGCTGATGGTCTTCGTGAACGATCACATCGAGTCCATTGGCAAGCGTGCGCTTTTCGAAGTCGAGCTTCATCTTGTTCGATCTTAGTCGCTGTTGAACGAGCCTGTCGCGCCGAAGCGCGTCAGCGCGAAGGCGGATTCGCGGCCTGCAGCCTGAACATCGCCCACGCGCCTAGCAACGGCCCAGGTACCAGCAGCAGCGAGGCCCACTGCCAGCTCGTCGCTTGCGCGAGCCGCGGCAACGCTTCGATCGTGACCATCGTCAGCAGGAAGCCGACACACGTCTGTAGCGTCAGCGCGGTGCCGACATGATCGCGCGGCGCGTGCTCGCTGACCAGTGCCGAGAACTGCGCGGAGTCGGCCACCACGGCGAAGCCCCACACCATGATCAGCGCGTAGAGCAAGATCGGCGGGCCGCCGAACACGACCACCGTCAGCGCCGCGCAGGCCGCGCTCGCGATCATCGCCCACATCGCGACCCGTGCCTTGCCGATCCGGTCGGCGAGATAGCCGGCGAGCACGCAGCCCACGGCGCCGCTGCCGATGGCCAGAAACGCGGCCACCGAGCCCGCCCTGGAGGCGTCGATCATGCCCGATGCGGCAAAGCTGGCGGCCGCGAACACCGCCACCCAGGTCCACATCGCGTAGAGCTCCCACATGTGCCCGAGATAGCCGAGCGTGGCGAGACGCGCGCCGCGGCTCGACAGCACCTTTCTGAGCGCCTGCGGATCGAACGGAGCGGTAGCGGCCACGTAAGGGCCGTCACGCACGGTCAGCAACACAAGAGTGCCGCCGATCGCCGCGAGGGCCGAGACAAGCAGCATCGGCTGCCGCCAGCCATCGGAAAACACCGCGGTCAGTAAATGCGGAAACGCCTTGCCGAGCGTGAGCGCGCCGATCAGAAGACCCAGCGCGAATCCGCGGCCTTCGCGGAACCATCCGGCGGCGATTTTCATGCCCGGCGGATAGACCAGGGCGAGCGCTGCGCCGGTCAGAAACCGCAGGCCGATTAGCGTCGCGACGCCGGGCGCCACCAGGACGGCGGCATTGGCGATCGCGCCGGCGATCGAGCCGATGAACATCAGCCGGCGCGCGTTCAGCACGTCGGCAAGATTGGTCAGCGCGCTCAGCAGCGTGCCCGCGACAAATCCCGCTTGCACCGCCATCGTGAGCCAGGCCGCATGCGCGGGAGCGATATTGAAGTCGGCGATCAGGAGCGGCGTCACGGCGGTGGCCGAGAACCACAGCGTCATGCCCAGGAACTGGGCGACCGAGACAACCGCGAGCATCTTCCAGGCAGATGCGGTGGTCGTCACTACCTGACCTGGATGAGCGGGATCTTCCCTTTGTTGGCCACGACGGCGCGATGCGCCGCCACCGCGAGCTGCGCCATCACGGCTTCGGCGAGGTCCATGAACGCGCGCGTGCCCACCGAATCGGGTTCGGCGATCACCAGCGGAATGCCGCGATCGCTGCCGATGCGGATCGGCTCGTACAACGGCAGCCGGCCAAGGAACGGCACGTTCAACTGCCCCGCCATCTGTTCGCCGCCGCCGTGTCCGAAGATCTGCGCGACGTGATGGCAGTTGGTGCACTCGTGAAAGCTCATGTTCTCGACGAGGCCGAGCGTCGGGATGTTGAGCTTCTGATACATGCGGACCGCGCGGCGGCTGTCGGCCAGCGACACCTGCTGCGGGGTGGTCACGACGATCGCACCGGCGGCGGGCACCGTCTGGCTCAACGAGAGCGCGACATCGCCGGTGCCCGGCGGCATGTCGACCACGAGATAGTCGACGTCCTTCCACGACACTTCACGGCAGAACTGCTGGATGGCGCTGTGCAGCATCGGTCCGCGCCAGATCACCGGGGCTTCGTCCTGGGTCAGGAAGCCCATCGACACCACCTGGATGCCGTATTTCTCGGCCGGCCGGATGTGCTTGCCGTCGGATTGGAGCTGCGCCTGCAGGCCGAGCATGATCGGCACGTTCGGCCCGTAGATGTCGCCGTCGAGGATGCCGACGCGCGCGCCGCTCTTCGACAGCGCCATGGCGAGGTTCACGGCCACCGTGGTCTTGCCGACGCCGCCCTTCCCCGCGCCGACCGCGATCACATTCTTGACGCCGGGGAGCGGGGGCTTGCCGTGCTCGGGCGCGGAGACCGACCGCACGACGACGCGTGACTGCACGTCGACGCTCGCCACGCCGGGCAGCTGCGCCACCGCCTCGCGCGCCTGCGCGACGAGCGCGGCCCGCTTCGACGGAGACGGATTCGACGACTCGATCGTGAAGAGCACGCGATCGCCGTCGATGCTGAGGTCCTTGACGAACTTGAGCGCCACGATGTCGGCGTGCAAGTCCGGGTCCATGACGGCCTTCAGCGCAGCCAGGACCCCTTCGGGTGCCATAAGAAATTCAGCTTACCACGCGCATGAAATTGGTAAACTCCGGCGTCCCCCAAAGCGAAGGAGAAGC
>Ga0190265_10002761_pt1 | contig 11813 bp, 13 predicted proteins | sample Popmic124T_FD_133135 | JGI IMG/M metagenome (GOLD analysis project Ga0190265, IMG submission 133135) | Populus adjacent soil microbial communities from riparian zone of Indian Creek, Utah, USA - 124 T | ecosystem: Environmental > Terrestrial > Soil > Riparian zone | place: USA: Utah | collected...
GGCTCGCTGATCGCCGCCGGCCTCTCGATCGCGACCATGGGAGCAGTCGACGAGCCGGGGTCGAGCGCGTTGACCGCGATCGCCGTGGTCTTGAGCGCTGCCCTCGCAGGTTTCCTGCCCCACAACTTTCCGGTGGCTCGAGTCTTCCTCGGCGACAGCGGGAGCTACCTCGTGGGAGCGGCCTTGGCCGGCCTCGTCGTGCTCGGGGCTCGAGCGGGACTACCCCTCGTCGCACTTGCGGCCCCCCTCGTTCCCTACCTCGGCGACGCCTCCATCACTCTCGTACGCCGCATCGCACGGGGTGAGCGGTGGTGGGAGCCGCACCGCGAGCACGCCTACCAGCGCCTGATCACGGTCAACGGCTGGAGCCACGCACGCTCCACGATGGCGATGGCGACAGCGACCGCCCTCGCCGGGCTCGCGGGAATCCTCGCGGTCAGGGGTACGGACAAGCTCTGGGTCGCTGTCGGGGGCGCGGCGATCGCGACTGCGGGCTACCTCGCGTTGCCCGTCCTCGCGGCCCGGCTTCCGAGTGCGAGCATCGACGCGCCGGGGCCGAGGGAGGAGGCTTGATCGCGTCGCTCAAGAGATTGGCTCGCCGATTCGCTCCGAGGTGGCTCCTTCGTCGACGCACCGCGCAGGTCGTTCGCCGCTACCAGGGGGGTGAGTCCGAAGATGTGTTCTCGCGCATCTATCGGGACGGGATCTGGGGCGAGCGGACGGGTGAGCAGTTCACGTCGGGAAGTGGAACTCACGATGCGGTAGCCGCCAACACGTATGTAGAGGCGGTCAACGGATTCCTGGAAACCTTCGGCATCCCGCCTGCTGTTGTCGACCTCGGGTGCGGCGACTTTGCGATCGGGAGGCAGTTGTGCCGCAGCAGCGGCGCCTACGTGGCGTGTGACGTGGTGCCCGGTCTCATCGAGCACCATCGCGATCGGTTTCGGGACCTCGATGTCGACTTTCTCAGGGTGGACCTTGTTGCCGACGACCTACCCGAGGCAGATGTCGCGATCGTGCGGCAGGTCTTTCAGCACCTGTCCAATGACCAGATCGCAGCCGTCCTTCCGAAGCTCGTGGCGTACGACCATGTCATCGTGACCGAGCACGTTCCTGCAACGACCTTCGTACCGAATGCCGACAAGGTCGCGGGACCGGACACCCGGCTCGATCTGCGAGCGCCAAGCGGCGTCGTCCTCACTGCTCCGCCGTTCTCGTGGCCAGTGGTGGCCGAGGACACGCTATGCGAGGCAGTTGCGGACGGCAGCGTCATTCGGACCATCCACTATCGCCCGCGTCGCGGGCGCTGAGCTTCCCGGACCCGCTGGGCGGATGCGCTGGCTCCGGTGGGTGTTCGTGGCCTACCTGGCGGTCGTCGCGTACGGCGTGTTCGGGCCAGAGCCGGGCGACGAGGTGAACCGAGCTGCCGCCCGCCTGCGCGAGATCGAAGCCCAGGTTCGGGGGCGGGGGGACGCCACCACGACGACCGCCGTCACCATCCCCGGGACGCCACTGCCGTCGATTGTCGCTACGACGCTGGCACCTGCACCACTGGAGCGGACCGACCGCCTGTTCGACGACCTGTCGGCGCCGGAGTTCTTCAACATCCTCCTGTTCGTGCCGCTCGGGCTGCTGTTCCCGCTGTGCTGGCCGCGATGGCGGTGGGCGACCGTGCCACTCGGGATTGCGCTGTCGTCGGCCATCGAGCTCGTCCAAGGCGCGTTCCTCGACTGGCGCTCCCAGACCCTCATCGACGTCCAGACCAACAGCCTCGGCGCCCTCCTCGGCTTCGCCGCCTACCTCGCCCTCGTCCTCGCCGTCCCGCGCCTGCGGGCTCCTAGGGTGGCCTGATGCCCAGCGACCGCACGCTCAAGACGATGAACGCCGTCCACCGAGGCGTCATGACGCTCACCGGCGGCCGGGCCGGCTGGAACGGCAGCGGCATGCCCGTCGTCGAGCTCACCACCATCGGCCGGAAGTCCGGCGAGCCCCGCACGGTCATGCTCACCGCCCCGATCCACGACGGCGACACCTACGTCGTCGTCGCCTCCCGCGGCGGGGACGACACCCACCCCGCCTGGTTCCTCAACCTGCGCGACAACCCCGACGTGCAGGTCGCCACCAAGGACGGCCGCCGCCCCATGCGCGCCCGCGTCGCCACCACCGAGGAACGGGCCGAGATGTGGCCCCGCGTCACCACCGCCTCCAAGAACTACGCCGCCTACCAGCGCAAGACCGACCGCGAGATCCCCCTGGTCATCCTCGAACCCACCTGACCCGGCGGCGTCGCCAGAGCCGTCGGCCCGCGCGTATCCTGACGTCACGGCTCTTCACGTGGTTCGAGGAGGCGATGGGCTCCGAGCGAGCAGCAACCATGATGGATCTCCTCCCCCCAGTCGGCTGGGCCGACGTCGCCACCAAGCACGACCTCCTCGAGCTCGAGCGGCGCCTCGACCTTCGGTTCGAGTCCCTCGAGCACAGGTTGGTGGGGCGCATGCACGAGGAACGTCTGGCGTCCAACCGCACCTATGTCACGTGGCTGCTGGCCAGCCATGCCGCTCTCCTCACCGCGATCGGCGTCGTAGCCGGCGTCGTCCTCGCGCTCGCCTGACCCTGCAGTCGTCTCGCCACGCGACGTGGTGGACGGTCTCCGGTTCTTCCCGTATCGTCTCCCGCACTTAGTGCGGCGGGCCGGCTGGCGGTCCCAGGGGACAGGAGCACGCAATGGATGAGGTCACCACCACCGCGCGCCGACGGCGCGTCCGGACCTTCGCAGTAGCGACGGCCGCCCTCCTCGGGCTCGCCGTCGCCGCACCGATCGGGGCCGACGCCTCCCCGGACACCGAGCCGCCGTTCCACGGCTGCTTCCCCGTCAACTTCAACAGCGACGACGGGCCGGTCACCGACCTCATCCACCACAACGAGCGTGTCGCCGAGCCGCTGCTCCCCGGCAGCGCGAACCAGCTCCACAACCTGAACTGCACGTTGTCGAGCCAAGAGCGCGCCCTCGTGCAGATCCTGGCCGACCCGAGCGGCCTCACCGGCAGCATCGTCCACGCGATCAACTGCCTGCCGAACGCGCTCAACGGCCAGCCCTGCGACTCCTGACCTGAGCGACGCGCTCAGCCGACCGGCGTCACATCACCGCGGGTACGATCCGCTCACGGGCTCCGGCCCGCCTCGGTGCCGTTGGGCGCCCTCCTGGTTCGCACATCGCGGAGGTCGCCCATGTCGGTCACCGAGCAGCAACGTCACCAGCTGTTCACCTGGTTCGAGGAGGCGATGGGCTCAGAGCGAGCCGCCATCCTGATGGATCTCCTGCCCCCCGTCGGCTGGGCCGACGTCGCCACCAAGCACGACCTCCTCGAGCTCGAGCGCCGGCTCGACCTTCGGTTCGAGATGGTCGATCACCGGTTCGACTCGCTGAGGCACGAGCTGATCGGGCACATGCACGAGGAACGGATCGCGGCTACCCGCACCTACGTGACCTGGCTGCTGGCCAGCCAAGCCGCGCTCCTCACCGCCATCGGCGTCTTCGGCGGCCTCCTCGCACTTGGCTGAAGCCGCCCGAGATCAGCCTTCCGGGAACATCCCCCGTCGCGGCTCGTCCGTGTACACGGGCGTGCCGCCCGCGTCGAACGCGCGGATCGCCGTGGGCAGGTTCTCGGTGAAGCCGAGCATGAGCTGGTTGCGGTCCTCCAGCTCGATGGCCGCCTCGAGGCTGGCGACCTCGAGGTTGGCCCAGATCACGTCCTTGGTCATGGCCAGCCCGTAGGGGCTGTAGCGGCTCATGGCCTCGGCCACGTCGAGGCAGCCCTCGAGCAGCTCGTCGTCGGGCAGCACCCGCGAGACGAGGCCCATCGCCAGCGCCTCGGCCGCGTCGACCACTCGGCCCGTGAGGAGCAGGTCGTTCGACCGGGCCACCCCGATGAGGCGGGGGAGGAGCCACGACGCGCCGAGCTCGGTCGACGTGAGCCCGTTGACGATGCCCGTGCTGTTGAACACCGCGCCCTCGCCGGCGAAGCGCAGATCGGCGCCCAGGGCCAGGCACATGCCACCGCCGTACGCCGGCCCGTTCACCGCCGCGATCACGGGCTGCGGCATCCGCCGCAGCGCGGGTACGAGCCGCGAGTAGTGGCGCATGGCCTTCTGCGCGATGCGCCCCACCTGGAGGCCGTCGATGTTCGGGACGATGCCGTGGTCCTTCAGGTCGAGCCCCGACGAGAACGCCCGCCCCGACCCCGTCAGCACCACCACCCACGTGTCGTTGTCCTCCGCGATGGCCGCCAGCGCCTCGTGCAGCTCGCTCACCAGCTCGATCGACATCGCGTTGAGCCGATCCGGCCGGTGCATCCGCACCACCACCACATGCGGACGCGCCCGCTCCACCAGCACGAACGGAGACACATCACCCATGCCGAGGGAACCTAGCGGGGCTGGGTCCCGTCACCCTCGAGAGCAGTGCCGTCCGGCAAGGAACCTCCCAAGGTCGGCCCGGTCAGAGCGCCAGGTGGAGTCGCAAGGCCTCGTCGACCTCAGAGAGGGCCTCCGGTGGGAGCGCACCGACGAGAGCGCCGACCCGCTCGACTGCGACCGCCCGTACCTGCTCGGCCTGGACCTTCGAGTCGTGCGCCAGCCCCGACGACGATGCCGGGAGGAACACCTGAAACGGGAAGATCCGCTCGGTGTTCGACGTGACCGGTACGACGGTGACCACGCCACGCCCGAGCCGGTTCGCGATCGAGTTGGCGCCGTCGTTGCTGACGATGACGGCAGGGCGACGCTTCTTCGATTCCGCTCCCCGCGCGGGGTCCAGATCGACCCAGCGGATCTCGCCGCGGAGCATCAGTCCAGCCCGTCACCGGTGACCGACGACCACAGCTCGGCGTCGTCACTGGCGGCCCATTCGTCCCACGCAGCCTCGTAGGCCGCGCCCAGCTCGGACGCACGCAGCAGTCGCACCGCCTTGTGAAGGGCCGCAGACCGAGATTCCAGCCCCTGCCGATCGGCGTAGGTGTCGAGGTACTCGACGTCCTCGTCGGGGAGGCTGACGCTGAGCTTCATACCGACATGCTACCCCTGGTACTACTGCAGTACTACCGACCTGTCACTTGGCGTCGCTACTCTGCAGGGACGGCCTCCAGCAGAGACCATTGATGAGCCTCCTCCCGCCCGGGGCCAGGGGTGGGAGCGAGAAGATTTGGGCCGAATGCCTCAGGTCGAGCGAAGCCTCCCCTGCGAGAGTGCCTTCGTGCGCACGTGCATCGGCCGCCGGATGACTGGAGCCCTGGTGGTTGCCGCGCTCCTCGGCGCCTGCGGTGACTCCGGTGGGGCGGCGGACACCGCCGACACCCGCACGTCGACGTCCTCAGAAGCGCACCTCAGCGGGATGACCGCCGGATCCATCGACACCGCCGCGCTCGGCGCGCCCTACCTCGGCCCGCTCACCTTCTCCTGGCCCGCGGACTGCGAGGTCGACGTGGCCGAGTCCGTCCTTCGCAAGGACGTCCGCGCCGAGCTCTCGTACAAGCTCGGGCTGGTGGCCGAAGGCGACCACATCGTCGTGTCGTACCGCGACATGGAGGTGCTCGAGGTGGCTGGCCGATCGTTGAGCGACAAGGAGCGCCGCGACGCGGCGGTGCCGTTCCTCCTCCCGGAGATGGTGGTGGATGCGGCGGGCGAGGTCATCGAGGTCCGCGGCATGGACGCGCTCATCGACCAGATCGCCGACCTCGACCCGTCGCTGCGCGACGTGGCGAGCTCTCCCACGTTCGCTCAGACCATCGAATCATCGGCGATCTCGAAGTACTGGAACGTGTGGGCCGGCGGTTGGGCGATGTGGGGCAGCTTCGAGGAGACCGAGGAGGAGGGCTACTACGAGGCCGCCGACGGCAGCGCGCCGGGCAGCCCCGACTTCACGATGTACTCGCTCGGCACCACCGAATCGGCACGGGCCGTGCTGCGCCGGGAGGAGATCCTCGCCGGTCCTCAGCTCGCCGAGGCCCTCGGCGTGGTCATGGGATCGCTCGGCGAGGACCTCGGCAAGCCGCCGGACACCGACGCGTTCGCCGGCTTCGATGGAGAGCGGGTGACGACCACCGAGGTCGTGACCGACCCCGCGACCCTGCGGCCGGATTCGACCCACCTGCGCATCGACCTCGAGGCCACCTTCGAAGGGGAGACGCAGTCGGTCGTCGAGGAGCGAACGGCAGTCTTCGACTGGTCATCCAGCACCTGCGCCGCGGCAAAGCCGAGCGCTCCAGCGCCGTAGCATGAGCGCGTGCTGATCCTCGGGTGCTTGCTCGTCGTAGTGGCGATTGTGCTGCGGCTTGCGGATTGGGACCACCTGTCGAGCCGGATGCCGACTCAGGTGCCGCCTCCCGCGGTGCAGGCGGGGGTTCTGGTGGTCGGCGTGATCCTCGTGTGCGGCTCGTTCCTCAGGTAGCCAACGCCTGCATCGGGGTCCTGGGGTGACGCCCGGCACAACGACGCGCGCCCTGCCACCTGTCACTCCGCGTCGCTACGCTGCAGGCACGGCCTCGGCCGCATCGGTGCCGCAGGGCGCCCTCCTCGTTCTCGTTTCACGGAGGTCGTCCATGTCGGTCACGGAGCAGCAGCGACACCAGCTCTTCACCTGGTTGGAGGAGACGATGGGCTCAGATCGAGCAGCGACCATGATGAGCCTCCTCCCGCCCGTCGGATGGGCCGACGTAGCCACGAAGCACGACCTGGCCCAACTGGAGTCGCGCCTCGACCTCAGGTTCGAGACGCTCGAGCACAAGTTCGAGGCACGCCTGCAAGCCGAGATCACTCGATCCATCCGCACCTTCGCGACCCTGCTGGTCACGAGTCAGGCCGCTGTCATCGGCCTGATCACCGGCCTCTACGTCATCGGCTGACCCTCTTCGGGTCAGAACAGCTGGCGGGCGAGCTCGGCGCAGGCGTCCACCGCGGCTTCGGCCGAGCCCTCGGGACCGAACGTCGTCGTCACCGAGACGTACACATCGCCCTGCAGCGCGTACAGGTCCACGGTGCCGCCGAAGTCCCCGTCCGACGACCTCACGATCGCCTCGTCACCGACGTCGATGGGTTCTCCTTCGGGCGTCGACGCGACGGACTCCTCGTACAGCGTCTTGCCGCCGACCTCCGTGCGACTGATGAGCACGCTGTAGGTGTCCTCGGCGGTGTCGTTGAAGTTGCACAGCTCGGACCCCGCGAAGCCCTCGGCGATGTCGATCTCGAACTCCATGCCGAAGAGCTCGTTCACCGTCTCCGTGTCGACGAGGGCGCACTCGCCGCTGGTGCCGCCGTCCCCGCCGTCGTCGCCCTCGCCGTCGTCCCCGCCGTCCGTCGGAATCGACACGTCGACGTCACCGTCGGTGGCCGCACCGCCGCTGTCGTCGTCGTCCCCGCAGGCCGCCACCAGCGCGACGCAGGCGAGAACGGCGATCCAGAGGACGCCTCTCCGTGATCGGTGAGCCCTGTGCATGCGGACCTCCTGAGATCGCTCGGCGGCCCGCGGCGCCCACCCGACCGTACGACCGCCCCGACCCCCGGAACATCTGCCACCTGGGGTAGGTCCGGGGGCGTATGCCACGTGGCAGATGTTCGGGCCCACGCCCCGGCGTACCGATGTGAACCGATGTCGTCTATGCGAGACTTCTGGCCGACTCGCGCAATCGGGCGGCCGATCCGATTGGGAGCCTGGATGGATCCAGCACCGCCGACCCTGGGTGTACCCGGAGGCACGGTCACCTTCCTCCTCGCCGACGTCGAGAACGCCCCCCAGCTGCGGGACAAGACACCTGACGCGGCCCCGCTCGCCCTCGCCCGCTACCGGGAGGTCGTGGCCGAGGTGGTGGCCCGCTGCGGCGGCGCCTGTCCGGACGTGGTCGACCGGGACGACACCGTGCTGGCGGTGTTCGGGCGGGCCGGCGACGCCGTGCTCGCGGCCGTCGACGCCCAGGCCTCGTTCCCGTCGGAGCCCTGGCCCGACGATGCCGCACCGGCCGTCCGCATGGCCCTGCACACCGGAGATGCCGTCCTGCGCGACGACGGGCACGACTTCGGCGGAGTCGTCGACCGCTGCGCCCGCCTCCGCGCGATCGCGCACGGCGGGCAGGTGCTGCTGTCACGAACGGTGCACGACCTCGTCGTCGACACGCTCGGTCGCGACGTCGAGCTCCACGACGCGGGCGTGCACCGGCTGTCCGATCTCGGCCGGCCCGAGCACGTCTACGTCGTCGGCCACCCCGACCTCGAGCCGGCGCCGGGACCGCTCCGGTCGCTCGACGTCCTGCCCAACAACCTGCCGGTCCGGCTGAGCACCTTCGTCGGACGCGAGCGGGAGCTCGCGGAGCTCCGCGAGGCGATCGGACGGGACCGGCTGGTGTCGTTGACCGGCTCCGGCGGCTGCGGGAAGACCCGCCTCGCGCTCCAGGTCGCCGCCGACGCGGTCGACCGCTTCCCCGACGGGACCTGGTGGGTGGACCTCGCCGCCGTCAGCAACCCGGACCTGATCGGCGCCGCCCTGGCCGACGCGGTCGGCGTCCGCCCGCTGCCGGGCCTGAGCGCGCTCGACGCCGCGTTGGGCTACCTCGCGACGAGGCACGTCCTGCTGCTGCTCGACAACTGCGAGCACCTCCTCCCTGCGTGCGCCGACGTGGCGGGCGAGCTGCTCGCCCGCTGTGCCGACGTCGTCGTGCTCGCCACGAGCCGTGAGCCGCTCGACCTCGCCGGCGAGGTCACGTGGCGCGTGCCCTCGCTCTCGCTGCCCGAGGAGATCCCGTACGACGTCGTCGAGACCCTCACGCAGTCCGACGCGGTGCGGCTCTTCATCGAGCGGGCCCTCCGGGTGCGTCCCAACTTCCGGGTGACCAACGAGACGGCGCCCGTCATCGCCCAGATCTGCTGCGAGCTCGACGGGATCCCGCTCGCCATCGAGCTGGCCGCGGCGCGGGTGCGGGTGCTCGCTCCTGAGCAGATCGAGGCCGGGCTCGCCGATCGCTTCGGGCTCCTGACCGGCGGCACCCGCACAGCGCTGCCTCGCCAGCAGACGCTCCGGGCGTCGGTCGACTGGAGCTACGAGCTGCTCGACGACACCGAGCGGATGCTGCTGCGGCGCCTCGCCGTGTTCACCGGGAGCTTCTCCCTCGACATGGTGGAGCAGATCTGCTCCGGCGAGGAGGTCGCACGGCTCGGCGTGCTCGACCTCCTCACCTCGCTCGTCGACAAGTCGCTGGTGGCCGTCGAGGAGCGCGGCCCTGCGAGCCGCTACCGGCTCCTGGAGACCACCCGCCAGTACGCCCTGGACCGGCTGGACGATGCAGGCGAGGTCGAGCTGCTCCGTGACCGGCACCTCGCCGCCTACGTCGACCTGGCCAGGCGGCTCGAGCCGGAGCTGACGGGCCCGGGCCAGCTGGAGGCTCTGGACGTGCTCGACGTCGAGGCGCCCAACCTGGACCATGCCATCGAGCGGGCCGCCACCAGCGACGCCCCGGCCGCGCTCGCGCTCTGCGCCGACCTCACGACCTGGTGGGACACCCGCGGCCTGTTCGCGGCCGGCGAAGCCGCCTTCGAACGCGCCCTCGACGCCGCGAAGGGCGACGACGAGTCGCCCGATCTGGCCAGGGTGCTGTGGGGTCGCGGGCAGCTGCTCTCCTTCGCGGGCCGGTACGAGGAGGCCGCGGCGAGCGCCGCGCAGGCGCTCGAGCTCGCCGAGCGACTCGGCGCCCAGGGCACCGCGGCGCGAGCGCTGGACGTGCTCGGGCGGCTCCAGTTCATGGCCAGCCCGACGACCTCCATCGACGTCATCGAGAGGAGCGCCCAGCTCGCACGAGCAGCCGGGGACCTGTGGTGCGAGGCCGATGCGGCGCAGATCATGGGCTACGCCCACATCGCCCAGGAGCACTACGAGCTCGGGATCGAGCAGCTCGAGATCGCCCGAGAGCTGGCCGAGCGGATGGACTACCGGCCGTTCACGGCCTGGCACCACTTCGGCCACGCATGGGTCAGCTACCCGGGTGGGGAACGGGAGCGCTGCCGCGACCTGCTCGACCGCGCCCTCGCCACCGCCACCGACGTCGGCGAGCCGGTGATCGAGGGGCTCGCTGTCGCGTTCCTCGCCGCCACCGACGTGGACCGGGGCGATCCCGAGCGGGGCCTCGAGCGGGCCGACGCCTGCCTGGCCCGCATGCTGGAGGTCGGCGCCGGCATGGCCGTGCCGTTCCTCCTGACCGCGATGGCGCGCGCCCACCTCGCGCTCGGCCAGCTCGACGAGGCCCGGGCCACCGCGCTGCCCGCGGTCGAGACGCCCGCCTTCGTCTACGTCACCGCCTGGGCGTTGATCGTGCTCGCCGAGGTCGAACGCCTCGCGGGCTCGCTCGACGAGGCCGGCGAGCGCGCCGCGGCCGCGCTCGCGGCCGCCGGGCAGGCCGGCAGCGGATGGCTCACCGCCCGCGCCTGGCACACCGGGGCCCGGATCCGGGCCGCCGGCGGCGACTGGGAGGGCGCCGAGCCGCTCCTCCACGCCGCCCTCGACCTGCGTGTCGACGGCGGCTTCGTGCTCGACGTCCCGGACTCCCTCGAGGCCCTCGCCGAGGTCGCCGCCGGCCTGGAGAGCAGCGAGGAGGCGCTGCGGCTGCTGGCCGCCGCCGCGCGGGCCCGACGCGAGCTCGAGCTGGTCCGCGATCTCCCCGAGCAGCACCACTGGACTGCTCTCGCCGCCGACGCCCGCGGGCGTCTCGGCGACGAGGCCGCCGCCACCGCATGGGCGGAAGGGGAGCGGCTGGAGTGGGACAAGGCGGTGGCCTGGGCCCGCCGGGCCCGAGGCTCCCGCAAACGGCCTTCGGCGGGTTGGGCGAGCCTCACCCCGACCGAGCTCGAGGTCGCCGCCCAGGTGACGAATGGGTTGACGAACCCCCAGATCGGGGAACGGCTGCTCATCACCCGCGGCACCGTCAAGGTCCACCTGTCCCACATCTACACGAAGCTCGGCCTCCGCAACCGGGCCGAGCTCGCCGTCGCCTACGCCCGCCGCACGGCGGACAGCTCGTCGCCCTGACCTATGCCACCTGGCAGATGTTGGGCCAGAGATCCCGTCGTACGTTCACCAAGCGGGCGGAGCCGCTCAGGAGCGTGACCCGTGACCCTCCGCCGAATCGCAATCGTCGCCACCATCGTCCTCGCCGCCACGACGATCACGCTGGTGGTCACCGAGTCCCCGGCGGCAGCCGCGAACTTCGGGGACAGCCGGACCGAGTCGTACGTCCTCCCGGAGACGGCTTCCTACGGCCAGGCCATCCAGATGGGCGCGACCGTGTACGACGACAGCACGTCGTGCGACCTCCCGCCCTACCCCTTCGGCTGCAACACCCCGACGGGAACGGTGTACTGGTTCCTCGACGACCGTCCGGGCTACTTCGCGAGCGACGAGTTCCTGGCCACGACACCCGGGCCGGACTTCTCGGGGGCCGGTCCGACCTTCGCGTCGAACATCGGTCCCGGCACGCACACGGTCACCGCCCGCTACGTCGGCGGCGTCTCCAACACGGGGAACCCACGCCCGTTCAACAACAGCGAGGACACCAAGACCCTCACCATCACCAAGGCCACGGTCGACGTGACATTGTCGCAGGGCAGCCCCAACCCCTCGGAGTTCGGGACGCCGGTGTCCTTCGGGGTGACCGTGGCGCCCAACCCCGCCGTGAACGTCGCAGGCGGCGCCGCGCTGCCGACGGGCACCGTGCAGCTCACCGAGGGCTCCACGGTCCTGGCGGAGGGCCCGATCGACGCCGCCGGCAACGCCACGCTGA
>Ga0190265_10002762_pt1 | contig 11812 bp, 13 predicted proteins | sample Popmic124T_FD_133135 | JGI IMG/M metagenome (GOLD analysis project Ga0190265, IMG submission 133135) | Populus adjacent soil microbial communities from riparian zone of Indian Creek, Utah, USA - 124 T | ecosystem: Environmental > Terrestrial > Soil > Riparian zone | place: USA: Utah | collected...
GGGGGACCCTGGCGTGGATCCGCTCCAAGTACTCGTCGGGTGTCCAGTCGAATCGATCCATTCCGTAACCTCGTCGGAAGTGCAATCGTAGTCGCGGCGAGCGGAGGATCAGCCATGGCCAAGTTGCCCACCACGACGATCATCGACCTGGGACGCCTCTCCCTCGCTCATGGCGAGGGAGCACGGCTCGACCTCGACCTCCGCCTCGACCCGCTCGAGCTCGGCGGTCAGACCTATGCCCCCGCGCCCGAGTCGTCGAGGGCCAGACTCGACCTTTCGCGGCCCAGCAACGGCTACGCCTTCCGCCTCCGCTTCCCGCTGCGAATCGAGGGGCCCTGCATGCGCTGCCTCGAACCCGCCGCGGTCGAGACCGAGGTCGACGCGCGCGAGGTCGACCAGTCCCACACGGAGGACGAGGAGCTGCGCAGCCCCTACGTGACCGAAGACGAGCTGGACGTCGGCCGCTGGGCGCACGACGCCGCTGTCCTCGCGATGCCGACGCGGATCCTCTGCCGTCCCGACTGCGCCGGCCTCTGCCCGACCTGTGGCGAGCCTTTGAACGACGCCGACCCCTCGGCCCACGAGCACGAAACCGCCACGGACCCTCGCTGGGACAAGCTCAAGGACCTGAAGCTCGAGTAACCGGCGCTACTGCTGCTGCTGCTCGTCCAGCTCGGCGACCGGCTGCTGCTCTTCGTCGCGGCCGGCGAGCCGGTCGCGGCCGCGCTGGACGGCCGCGAGGAACTTCTGCAGGTTGACCTCGAGCGTGTTGAGGATCTCGTCGGCGTAGTCCTCGGCGCCGAGCCGGATCTCCCGCTCTCGCGTGCGAGCGTCCTCGACGATCTCGTCGGCGGCGCGCTCGGCCTGCTTGGTGACCTCCTCGTCGGAGATCAGGCGGGCCTGCTGCTCGCGCGCCTCGCGCACGATCCGCTCCGCCTCGCGCTTGGCCTCGGCGAGCATCTCCTGGCGCTCCTTGACGATCCAGCGCGCCTGCTTGATCTCCTCGGGGATCGTCGCGCGCATCTGGTCGAGGAGGTCGTAGATCTCCTCGCGGTCCACGCGCACCTGGTCCGTGAGTGGCACGGGCCGGGCGTTGTGAACAACGTCGTCGAGCTTGTCTATTAAGACCAGTACGTCCATCGGAAGGTCGTAAGCCTACGTGTAAGGGGCATCTTCGGTGAAGAACCGGTTATTTCCTCGGGTTTTTGCAAGCTCGTGCCCAATGGGCGTAAGCCCGAGGAAGCCTACCGTTCGCCCAGGCGCTCCGCCATCGCGGCTGCCACGGGGCCCGGCACGAGGTCGGAAACGTCGCCGCCGAAGGTCGCCATTTCCTTTACTCCGGTCGAAGAGAGGAAGCTGTAGTGGGGCGAGGAGATCATGTAGATGCTCTCGATCCCGGGGTCCAGCTTTCGGTTCAGCTGCGCCATCTCGAACTCGTACTCGAAGTCGGAGATCGCCCGCAGTCCCTTGACGATCGATTTGGCGCCGAGTTCGCGCGCGAACTCGACCAGAAGGTTGGAGAAGATCTGCACCTCGACGTTGCCGAGCTCGGCGGTCGCTTCGCGGATCAGTTCCTGACGCTCCTCGGCGGTGAACAGCGTCTTCTCCTTGCGGATCGGGTTGTTGACGACGCCGACGACAACCCGCTCGAAGACCTGCGAGGCGCGCTTGATGATGTCGAGGTGACCGTTGGTCACCGGGTCGTAGCTGCCGGGACAAACGACGGTGCCGTCGCGCTCCGCCATCAGGAGCCCTCCCCGTAGAAGCTGACGTCGGTGGCGCCGTAGCGGCGCTGGCGGACCCGCTCGAGCGAATCGATGCGAAGCGGGTGACGAGCGGCGCTCTCGACGATCGCCCGCCCATCCTTGCCGAGCAGGCGCGGCAGCTGAGTGTCCAGTTCCTGCCCCACGCGGTCGGCGAGTCTATAGGGGGCGTCGACGAAGACAAGGTCGAAGCTGGAGGCCTCCGCTTCCTTGGCGTGCCCGGCGAGCCAGCGCACCGCGTCGGCGCGGATCAGCTCGGTGCGCTCTCCGAGGCCCAACCGCTGGACGTTGCCGAGCGCCGGGCGGGTGTCGCGATCGACCAGGATCGCGCTGACGGCGCCGCGCGAGAGGGCCTCGATCGCCAGCGCCCCGGTACCGCAGTAGAGGTCGAGCACGCGGGCACCGCCGATCTCCCCCAGCGCCGAGAAGACCGCCTCGCGGACGCGGTCGGAGGTGGGACGCACCTTCCAGCCACGCGGCGCGACGAGACGTTGCCCTTTCAACTCGCCCGCGATCACCCTCATCGTCAGAGTGGTATCGGGTCGGCGGCGCCGGCGCCGAATCGACGGCGCGCGGCCTCCAACAGCGGCCCGAGCTCGGGCGCGTCGAGGGAGCCGTGGCGGCGCAGCAGCGCCAGCACCTCGTCGCGCGCGGCGACCAGGGTCGGAGTTTCCTCGGGCAGCTCCGCGACCGCGAAGCGAGGCAGGCCGTGCTGGCGGGTCCCGAGCACCTCGCCCTCACCCCGCAGGCTGAGATCGACCTCGGCCAGCTTGAAGCCGTCACGCTCGCCGGCCACGGCCTTCAGCCGGCGCCGGGCCATCCCCCCCGCCTCTTCGGGAAAGAGCAGGCAGTGAGAGCTGTGCTCGCCGCGCCCGACCCGGCCGCGCAGCTGGTGCAGCTGGGAGACGCCGTAGCGCTCTGCCCCCTCGATCACCATCACGGTCGCGTTGGGCACGTCGATCCCGACCTCGATCACGGTGGTCGCGACGAGCACGTCGGTTTCGCCGGCGACGAACGACCCCATCGCCTCCGCCTTGCGCGCCGAAGGCATCTGGCCGTGGATGACCCCGACCGAGAAACCGCGCAGCTCCCCGGCCGCGAGCCGCTCGGCCTCGACCTCCGCTGCCTTCCCCTGCAATTTCTCCGACTCCTCGACCAGCGGGCAGACGACGTAGACCTGTCGTCCTTCGCGCAGCTGGGCGCGGATGAACTCGTAGGCCTCGGGGCGCTCGCCCCCCTCGACCACCCGCGTCTCGATCGGCTGACGCCCGGCGGGCAGCTCGTGCAGCGCCGTCGTGTCGAGATCGCCGTAGGCGGTCAGCGAGAGGGTGCGGGGGATCGGCGTCGCGGTCATGTGGAGCACGTGCGGCGCCATCCCTTCCACCCCCTTGGAGTCCAGCGCCTTGCGCTGCGCGACCCCGAAGCGGTGCTGCTCATCGACGACGCTGAGCCCGAGTCGAGAGAACTTCACATCGGGCTCGATCAGGGCGTGGGTGCCGACCACCAACCCCAGCTCCCCCGTCGCCAAGCGCTCCAACGCCTCCCTGCGCCTGGCCGCCGGGGTCGCTCCGGTCAGCAGCGCAAATGGGGTCGCTTCCTGCGCCAGCAGCTTCCCCAGGGTCGCCGCGTGCTGCTCGGCCAGGGTCTCGGTCGGGGCCATCAGGACCGCCTGGAAGCCGGCCTCCAGCGCCCGCAGCATCGCGTACAGCGCCACCACCGTCTTGCCCGAACCCACCTCCCCCATCAGCAACCGCTGCATCGGCTCGCCCGAGTCGAGATCCCCGTCGATCTCCCCGAACGCCGCCCGCTGGTCCCCGGTCGGCTCGAACGGCAGCGTCCCAAGCCACCTCCCCACCGCCTCACCGGGCTTCCCCAACCGCGGCGCCGGCCGCGACGCCCGGTGCGACCGCTTCCGCGTCGCCAGTACGGCCTGGTAGAGGAACAGCTCTTCGAAGGCCAGCCGATCCCGCGCCTGCTCGACGTCCTCCTCGGTCTCAGGGAAATGCACGGCCTCGATCGCATCCCCCACTCCGGCGAGATTCCTGCGTGCCCGCATCTCTGCCGGTAGGGGCTCAAGGACATTCCGAGCCAGGGGAATTGCCTGCTCTATCCACTGCCGGATCCGCTGGGCTTTCAGTTGCTCGGTCGCCGGATGCACGGGGACGAGCTTCTGCGCCTCTCCCGCGGGTGGCGTCGGGGGAGGGGGGTCGAGGACGCCCTCGCCCGCAGGGCCCCCCTCCCCCGACGACAGGTCCCGCGAGCCAGAAGCCATGACCTCGTATTCGCTGACCCGAAAGCCCCGTTTGTCACGAGACCCGGTGAGCAGGAGCTGCGTGCCCTGAGTGAGCTTCTGGGCAACCCAGGGCTGGTTGAACCAGCTGGCCCTGACGGAGTCCGAGTCGTCGCCGACTTTGACCGAGGTGATCGAGAGACCGCGGCGGCGGAAGGTGCTCGGCTTGGCGCCCAGGACCTCGACGCGAAGAGTTCCTTTCTGGCCGACCTCGAGGCTCGCGACCGGGACGATCGTGCGGTCGCGGTGGCTGTGCGGGAAACGCAGGAGCAGGTCGCCGAGGGTGGAGATTCCACTTTCAGCTGCAGCTTCGGCCAGTTTCGGACCGACTCCCCCGAGGATCTCCAGCGAGACGTCGAGAACGCTCGGTCGGGGCCAGTGGACCGGGGCATCGAGGAGCTGCCCCCTGCTGAGCTCGTGGGCTCCGGCGAAGGAGCGCACTACTGGGCGGCGAGCAGCCACCACCAGCTCGGCTGGCCGCCCTCGTGGGTCTCGAACTCGACCCCGTTTGGGACGTGTGGGTCGATCTCGGCGAGCGGGATCGGGGCGTCCTCGCCCGCAATCACGGTGACGATCTCGGCGCCCTGGGCAAGGCGCTCGATCGTCGCGGCGAGGGTCGACCCGGCTCCACCCCAGGCGACGATCTCCTCGCCGGCGAAGCCGACCGCGTCGCCCTGGCGGAAACGCCCCTGGGCGTCGTCGCGAGCGGCGGGAGCCACCCCGCCGGCGGCGATCCCACCGAGAGCGGTCTCGAGGCGCTCCGCGTTCTCGTCCGCCGAGGCGCCCTGGTCGAGCTCGACCAGGGCGAGCAGGCTCGCCTGCTGCGAGGTTGCCGGCACCACCCGCGCCGGCTTCTCGGAGAGCTCGCAGGCGCGCTCGGCGGCCATGATCACGTTCGAGGAGCTGGGCAGGACCACCACCTCTTCGGCGGGCACCTCGTGGATGCCGGCGAGCAGCTCGTAGGTCGAGGGGTTGAGGGTCTCGCCGCCGGGGACGACGTGCGCCCCCAGCTCGCCGAACAGCCGCTCGATCCCGCCCCCCGCGGCGACGGCAAGCGCGCCCGAGCGCCCACTGGCCAGCCTGGCCTCGCGCTCGGCGATCTGCTCGCGCATGTCGGCGACGTCGAGGTTCGTCACCTTCCCGGCTCCGGCGAAAAGGTCGACGGCCGTCTCCGGGTCGTCGGTGTGGACGTGGACCTTCAGCGTCACCTCGTCGCCGACCACCAGGACCGAGTCGCCCAGCCCCTCGAGGCGGGGGAGGAAGTCGCGTGAGCTGAGGCCGGTGCCGGAGACGATGAAGTTGGTGCAGTAGCGGTAGCGGCTGTCCTCGTGGTGCGGGCGGCTGAGTCGCGGCGCCTCGTGGTGGGAGATCTCCGGCAGCCCGTCGTGATCGCCGCGCAGACCGGCGACGACCCCGGCGAGGATCAGGACCAGGCCGTAGCCGCCGGCATCGACCACGCCGGACTCGCGCAGCACTTCGAGCTGCTCGGGCGTCCGCTCGACCGCCTTCTGGCCGTCGGCGACGGCCCGCTCGAGGATCCCGGCGAGCACCTCGTCCTGCTGCGCGTCGCTGACCCCGCGGTCGAGCCGCTGCTTGTCGGCCTCGAGCCGGGCGAGCTGGCGGGCAATCGAGTGGGCCATCTCGCGGAAGACGGTCAGCATCGTGCCCTCGGCCGGGTCGCGCACCGAGTCGTAGGCGGCGTCGGCGGCGCTGGCGAAGGAGGAGGCGACCAGGACCGGGTCGATCAGCTCGCCGGGGCGGCTGGCCAGCTCCTCGGCGGCACCGCGGACGATCTGGCTGAGGATGACGCCGGAGTTGCCGCGCGCGCCCATCAGCGCCGCCCGGGCCAGGGCCTGGACCAGCTGCGTGCGGCCGATCTCGTCGACCTCGAGTCCGTCGAGCCGGTCCAGTTCCTCCATCACGGCCCGCATCGTCATCGCCATGTTGTCGCCGGTGTCGCCATCGGCGACCGGGAAGACGTTGAGGTCGTTGACCTCCTGCCGCCGTTCCTCCAGATAGGCGTAGGCAGAGGTGATGACGCGCCGGAAGCGCGCGATGGACGGGTCGGGCATCGGCAAGGGAATCTAGCCACCGGCAAAGACATGGACGGTCGGGAGGGATGCTGTTGCCCTTCCTCATGAATTGCTGTCGCACGCGCTTCGCGCTTAGCGACGGTGTTGGTGCGCGGCTTCGCCGCGCAGGAGACAGATTGCATTTCGCCGCTTCGCGACATTCCCGAGAGGGGGGACAGCCATCCCTCCACACGAACCCCAGCGTTGCCCGCTCGATCGAGCCGAGCCCGAATAGCTGAGATCGGAAGCTGTGCGCTCTGCCGTCTGACGCTGAGAAGCTGACCCACCCCAGCCGATCGGAAGCTCGTGGCACCGTTAGCGCTGGTGAGGTGGGAGCCGGTTGTCCTCTGGGCGAATGTCGCCGAAGGCGGCGATATGCAATCTGAAAATCGCGCGGCGTCAGCCGCGCTCAGACATCGGCGCTAAGGCCGCAGGCCGTGCGCCATCAATTCGCCCAGAGGACGACCGGCTCCCTCTCAAGCGACGGTTACCGAGTCAGGCGGCCTTGACGACCTTGTTCGCCTTCAAGCAGCGCGTGCAGACGTACGTGCGCAGCTTGCGGCCGTTCTCCTCGATCCGCACCTTCTGCAGGTTCGGATCGAAGCGCCGCTTGGTGGCGACCATCGAGTGGCTGCGGGACTGGCCGAACGCCGGCCCCTTGCCGCAGCTGTGACAGACCTTGGCCATCGGGTCGTGCATGGTAGCCTCAATCGAAGTTAGCTAAGCGGACTAACGCTCAGCGCGCGCCAAGCGTTCGATCGAAGGGGGAGAGAAATGGCGGCTGAGGACTTAGAGAGCGTGAACATGCATGAGGCCAAGACCCATCTCTCGAAGCTGGTCCAGCGCGTCGAAGGCGGCGAGGAGATCGTGATCAGCCGCGCCGGCAAGCCTGCGGCGAAGCTGGTGCCGATCGAGCGACCACGGCCAGGCAAGCGGGTGCTTGGGGCCCTTCGCGGCAAGATCGAGCTCCCCTCCGACGAGGAATGGGCAGAGATGGATCGCGAAATCGAACGGGACTTCGATGAAAGCGAGGTCTTTCCCACCGGCGACAGGCTTTGGCGAGGAGATTGAGACTCCTCCTCGACACTCACACCGTCGTCTGGACCGTCACCGAACCGGAGCGGGTCGCACCGGAGACGCTGGGACTGATCGAGTCGTCGGAGAACGAGGTATTCGTCAGCGTCGTCAGTCCATGGGAGTTGGCGATCAAGCTGTCGCGGCGCCGCATCGAGCTGCCCGAGGTTTTTTACGAGACTCTGCGCGATGACCAGTTCAGCCTGCTTCCGGTCACGATCCACCACACCGAGGCCATCGCTTCCCTCCCTCACCATCATCGCGACCCCTTTGACCGCATGCTCATCGCCCAGGCACAGGTCGAGGGGCTAACCCTGGTCACCTCAGACCGGGAGATACGGCGCTACCCGGTAGCGATTTTGCCCGCCGTATAGCTACGCGCGCTGGCGCTGCAAGAGGGCCATGCGGGCCACGGTCAGCGCTGCGTTGCGGCCCTGGTCGCGCTTGCCGCCGCCGGCGCGGGCCAGCGCCTGCTCCATCGTGTCGCAGGTGATCACGCCGAAGGCGCAGGGCACTCCTGTCGCCAACTGCACGTCCTGGATGCCGCGGGCCGCCTCGGCGCAGACGAAGTCGTAGTGGTCGGTCTCACCGCGGATCACGACACCGAGGCAGGCGACGCCGGCAAAGCCGTTCTCGATGCACGTCTTCGCGGCGAACGGGAGCTCGTAGGCGCCGGGGACCGAGAAGTCCTCCACCGCGCCCTCCCCCACGCCGGCTATCCTGAAACCCTCTCTGGCGCCACTCAACAGCCGCTCGGCGAGGTCCTCGTAGAAGCGGCCGACGCAGACCGCGAAGCGCAGTGGCGCCAGGGATTTCCTCTCCTCCTCGCCGAACTCTTCGAGGAAGGCGCCGGCCTCAGCCACCCTCTGCCTCCGCGTCGCGCTCCTCCTCGTCGTGGATCATCTCCTCGTCGAGGGCGAGGCCCTGGTGGTGGAGGATGTGGCCCATCTTGTCCCGCTTCGCCTGCAGGTATTTCTCGTTGTGGCTGTTGGGCGGCGCCTCAATCGGCACCTGCTCGGAGACCGAGAGTCCGTAGCCCTCGAGGCCGACGATCTTTTTCGGGTTGTTGGTGAGGATGCGGATGCTGGTCAGGCCGAGGTCGCCGAGGATCTGGGCGCCGATCCCGTAGTCACGCAGGTCGGCCGGCAGGCCGAGCTTGAGGTTGGCCTCGACCGTGTCGGCGCCCTCCTCCTGCAGTTTGTAGGCCTTCAGCTTGTTGAGCAGGCCGATGCCGCGGCCCTCCTGGGAGAGGTAGAGGAGGACGCCGCGTCCCTCGCGCTCGATCATCGAGAGCGCCGCTTCGAGCTGCTCGCCGCAGTCGCAGCGCATGCTGTGGAAGACGTCTCCGGTGAGGCACTCGCTGTGGACGCGGACGAGCACGTCCTGCGCCCCGTCGACCTCGCCCTTGACCATCGCGACGTGGTGTTTGTCGTCGACCAGCGAGCGGTAGCCGACAGCGGAGAAGTCGCCGAAGGCGGTCGGCAGAGCCGTGGCCACTACCCGCTCGACCAGCTTCTCGGTGCGGCGCCGGTAGGCGATCAGCTCGGCGACGGTGATCATCTTCAGGTCGTGCTTCTCGCAGTAGGGAACGAGGTCCGGGACGCGGGCCATCGTGCCGTCGTCGTTCATCACCTCGCAGATCACGCCGGCCGGGGTGAGGCCGGCGAGGCGGGCGAGGTCGACACTGGCCTCGGTGTGACCGGTGCGCTCCAGCACGCCGCCGTCCTTGGCCCGCAGCGGGAACATGTGGCCGGGGACGACGATGTCGCGGGGGCCGGAGTTGGGATCGATCGCGACCTGGATCGTGTGGGCCCGGTCGTGGGCGGAGATGCCGGTGCTGACGCCACCCGCCGCCTCGATCGTGACCGTGAAGGCGGTCTGCAGAGGCGCCTCGTTCTTGGCCGCCATCAGGTTGAGGCCGAGACGTTCGCAGCGTTCCGCCGTCAACGCCAGGCAGATCAGCCCGCGCGCCTCCTTGGCCATGAAGTTGACCGCCTCGGGCGTGGCGAACTGCGCCGCCATCACCAGGTCGCCCTCGTTCTCGCGGTCCTCTCCGTCGCAGACGACGACCATGCGCCCGCGGCGGATCTCTTCGATCGCCTCCTCGATCGTCGCGAACGGGCTCTCGCCCGTCTCGGCAACCACGCCCTCTTTCTGCTGGGAATCCGTCATCTGGCTCACGACTGCTCCTTTCCGGCCAATGGTCCCACGATCCGCTCGACGTACTTGGCAACCACGTCACACTCGACGTTGATCTTGCGCCCCGGCTCGGCTTCGCCCAGGTTGGTCCGCTCCAGGGTCTCCGGGATCAGCGAGACCTCGACCCAATCCTCCCCCAGGCCGGCCACCGTGAGGCTGACGCCGGCCAGGGTGATCGACCCCTTCTCGATGACGTAGCGCAGCTGGTCCGGCTCCAAGCGCACGCGCAGGCGCTTGGCGAAGCCGTCGTCCTCGCTCGAGACGACCTCCCCCACCCCGTCGACGTGCCCCTGGACGATGTGCCCGCCCAGCCGGTCCGAGGCCCTCATCGCCAGCTCCAGGTTGACCCGGCTGCCGGCCTCCAGGCCGCCCAGCGCCGTCACCTCCAGGGTCTGGTTCATCGCCGCGGTCCCGAAACCGTCCGCGTCGACACCGGTCGCCGTCAGGCAGATCCCGTCGATGGCAACCGAGTCGCCCTCCGCGATCTCGGCGTTCAACCCGGTCGCGATCCGGAGCGTCGCGCCGTCCGCGCCAGAATCGACCGACTCGACCGTTCCCACGTCTTGGATCAGGCCAGTGAACATCACCACTCCTTGAAGCGGGTCTCGATCAGAGTGTCATCGGCTGGTGCGAGCGCGTCGAGGCGCTTGCCCCCACCGAGCAGGACCGGGGCGACGAAGATACGGGACTCGTCGACCTGATCGGCCTCGGCGAAGGCAGCCGCCAGGGTCCTGCCACCCTCCAGGAAGAGGCTCGTTATGCCGCGGCGGCCGAGCTCGGCCAGTGCGGCCTCGATTCCGTCGGCGAGGAGGACCTCGACACCCGCTTCTCGCAGCGCGATCACGTGAGATTGGTCCGCGTCGGGGGACGCGACAACGATCACCGATGACTCGTCGAGAGTCTTCACCAGCTGCGAGCTGAGCGGCAGGCGGGCGCCGCGGTCGAAGACAACCCGCAGCGGCTGCCGGGGGGCCGTTCCGGTGCGCCTTTTGCTCGCATAAGTGGCAGAAGGCGCACTGGAAGGGTCGGAGCGGGCGGTGAGCAGTGGGTCGTCGGCGAGGACGGTGCCGATGCCGACGGCGATCGCGTCGGATTCGGCTCGCCAGCGGTGGACCAGCTCGCGGCTGCGCTCGCCTGAGATCCACGGGGAGTCGCCCGGCGCCGTCGCGGTCTGGCCGTCCAGCGACATCGCCAGCTTGAGGACGACCAGCGGCAGCCCGGTGCGGGCGTGCTTGCGAAAGGGCTGGTTGAGCAGGCGCGCTTCGGTTGCCTCCTCGCCGGCAGCCGACTCGACCTCCACGCCGCCGTCGCGGAGGATGCCGGGGCCACGCCCGGACGCCTTCTCAGTCGGGTCCTCGGACGCGATCACGACCCGTCCGATCCCGGCCCCGAGGAGAGCCTCGGAGCACGGCGGCTGCCGACCCTGGTGCGCGCACGGCTCCAGCGTCACGTACATCGTCGCTCCGCCTGGGTCCCCCCCGCGCCTGCGGCAGTCCTCCAGCGCCGCCCGCTCCGCGTGCAGCCCGCCCAGCTCAGCGTGGAACCCCTCGCCAATGATCTCGCCATCGCGAACAATGACCGCGCCGACCAGCGGATTGGGACTGACCCTCCCGCGCCCATTCCCAGCAAGCTCAAGAGCCCGCTTCAGGTGCGTTCGATCCTCGGCTGTAAGCGAGACGGTCATATTGATTGACGAGTCAGTCAATGGTACCTCGCGGGGGTGGCGTGGGGGGAGGGGTCGAGGACGCCCTCGCCCGCAAGCCCCTCCCCCCACGCCAGGACCCGCGCGCCAGGCGCTATTGGCCGAATGCGGGGATACCCTCCCTCCCGCAATGAAGCTCATCATCCAAATCCCGTGCCTGAACGAGGAGGCGACCCTCGCGGCGACGATCGCCGACCTGCCACGCACGATCGAGGGCATCGACGAGATCGAGCTGCTGGTGATCGACGACGGCTCCACAGACCGCACGGCCGAGGTTGCCCGCGAGAACGGGGTCGAGCACATCGTGCGGCTGACCAACAACAAGGGCCTCGCGGCGGCCTTCCAGGCCGGGCTCGACGCCTGCCTGAAGCTGGGCGCCGACGTCATCGTCAACACCGATGCCGACAACCAGTACCGCGGCGCCGACGTGCCGAAGCTGGTCGCGCCGATCCTCGCCGGCGAGGCCGACATCGTCGTCGGCGACCGCAAGGTCGCCGGCATCGAGCACTTCTCCGGACAGAAGAAGGCACTGCAGCGCGCCGGCAGCTGGGTCGTTCGCAAACTCTCGGGAACCGCGATCTCCGACACCACCTCCGGCTTCCGCGCCTACACCCGCGACGCGGCGCTGGGGCTGCTCGTCGTCGACAACTTCACCTACACGCTGGAGAGCCTGATCCAGGCAGGGAAGATGCTGGTCGCGGTCGGCCAGACC
>Ga0190265_10002763_pt1 | contig 11812 bp, 12 predicted proteins | sample Popmic124T_FD_133135 | JGI IMG/M metagenome (GOLD analysis project Ga0190265, IMG submission 133135) | Populus adjacent soil microbial communities from riparian zone of Indian Creek, Utah, USA - 124 T | ecosystem: Environmental > Terrestrial > Soil > Riparian zone | place: USA: Utah | collected...
GCCTGCAGGGCGATCCCGAGCGGGTTCCCGGAGAGGGGGTCGTTGAAGACGAGGATGCCGCCGGCGATCTGGGTCGTGTTCGCGACCAGGCCCATCAGCCCGATCGTCTCGATCGCCTGACCGCCCTGCAGCGCCGCCACCGCCGCGTACTGGGCGAGCGCACCGCAGACGACGGTGACCGCTATCCAGGGAACGATGACCGCGACCGAGATCCCTCCCGCGCCGGTCAGGCCCTTGATCGCCACCCCCGCCAGCGCGATCAGGGTGCCGGCCAGGGCCGCGAGGAGGATGCCGCGGCGGGCGACGAGGCGCTCCGAGCGGTGGCCGAGGGCGAGACCGATCGCGATCAGCGCCAGCCCTCCCTCGAATCCGAGGATCGCGGCGACCGAGAATTCGGAGTGGCTGTCGCCCAGATGCGGCACGGTGAGGACGAGCAGAGCGAGGCCGGCCCCGCCGACGAGCAGCGCCAGCCACTGGCGCGGCTCGACCCGGTCGCCGAGGACCCGCTGCGACATCACCGCCAGCGTCACGGCGCCGCCCGCGAGGACCGCCTGAACCAGGGAGATCGGCGCCATCGAGAGGGCGGCGACGTGGATCAACCACCCGATCGCGGCGAGGCTCCAGCCGGCGGCGAACCAGGGCGACCCCGCGAGCCTGCGGACGCTGCGGAACGGGCGCCGGAGGCTGACCGGCTCGGCGTGGTGGCAGCCGCGGTGCTTGAGCAGCGAGGCGAGGTTCGTCATCAGCGCAGCGACGAGGGCCAGTGCGATTCCTGCTTGCGCCAAGGCCTGCCGTCCCCTACCGTCCACCGACCAGCGAGTCCAGCCGCTGGCGCGCCGCCGCGACCACCGAAGGCGAGGAATGGCACGCCTTGGCGATCACGCTGTCGGCGTGATCGGGCGCCCGCTGCACCTCGAACTCGATCAGGCCGGCGCGGCGCAGCTTGGCGCGGGTGTCGCGGTCGCTGTCGCTCGGCGCCGCATCCAGCGCCGCTTCCGCGGCACGCTCCCGCCGGCAGTTGAGGCAGAACTGTCCGTCGGCGGACCTGACCCAGCTTGCCGGCAGCGGCGTTTGCTCCCCGTGCATCCTGCTCACCGCGACCCCGCAGCGATCGCAGGTCCACGTCTGGGCGATGTCGCGGATCGCGCTCATCCGGCAACCCGGGCTCGGCGGCGACGGCGTCGATGCGGCGCCTCGTGCCCGGAGTCGGTCTGCGCGGGCACTGCCCCGTGTGCCTGATCGAACTCCCGGGCGAGGCCGAGGGTATGCGCCATGCGCCGGACCTCGTCCGCCTGCTCGGCGAGCACGAAACTGATCCCTGTGCCGCGACGGCCCGCCCGCCCGGTGCGACCCACGCGGTGCACGTAGGACTCGTGGTCTCCCGGCGTGTCGAAGTTGATCACGTGGGTGACGTCGGCGACGTCGATTCCCCGGGCGGCGACGTCGGTCGCGATCAGCGCGGCGACGTCGCCCGACTCGAAGCGGGCGAGCGCCCTTTCGCGCTGGCCCTGGCTTTTGTTGCCATGCATTGCGACGGCCTCGACCCGGTGGCTGCGAAGGCGTTTGACGAGCCGGTCGGCGCCGCGCTTGGTGCGAACGAAGACGAGCGTGCGGCGGCTCTCCTCGTCGCGCAGCTGCTCGACCAGCCGGTCGAGCTTGGCGCCCTGCGAGCCGACGTGGAGGAAGCGGTGCTCGATGTCGGCCTCCTCCTGCTTGCTCGAGGCCTGGGTGTGACGGCGGGCGTCGCGGGTGTAGGCGGCGGCGATCTTGCCGGTCGCGCCCTCCAGGGTCGCCGAGAAGAACAGGGTCTGGCGCCGGTCCGGCGTCTGGGCGACGATCCGGCTCACCGCCGGCTTGAACCCCATGTCGAGCATGCGGTCGGCCTCGTCGAGGACGAGGACACGGACGTGCCCGAGCGAGACGACGCCGCGGGCGATCAGATCCTCGAGGCGGCCCGGGGTGGCGACGATGACGTCGGCGCGGCGGGCCGCGGTGCTCTGCGGGCCGAAACCGACGCCGCCGTAGACGGCTGCGATCCGCAGCTGCCGGGCATCGGCAACGGAGCGGAGCTCGTCGACGATCTGGCTCGCCAGCTCGCGGGTGGGGGCGAGGATGAGAGCCGAGGCGTGGCCGCTGCCGGGCTCGAGGCGCTCGACCAGCGGGATGCCGAAGGCGAGCGTCTTGCCCGATCCGGTCGGTGCCTGGACGAGAAGGTCATGGCCGGCCAGCGCGTCGCGGACGACCAGCTGCTGAACCGGGAAGGGCTCGGTGATGTCGCGGCGCTCGAGCGCGCGCACCACAGGTTTGGATATGCCGAGATCGGCAAACGTGACGATTTTTGTGGCTCCTTTATGAGCGTTTAGGGGAGATCCAGCGACCCCTAGACGCAAAGCAGCGCACGGAGGAAACGGAACCTCTCGGGTGGCGGTACGCCAGACCCGACTTCTTCACGGTAGCAGTCAACCCCCGATCCAGCGGACGTTCACCGGGTCTGCTCCATTTTCTCCAACCCCCGATCCAGCTCGGCCGCAGTCACCGATCCAGCCGGAACGGGGACGGCTCTGAAGGTCGAGGCGGCGAGGTGCAACCGGAAGGCGAGCCGCCCGTCCGGGTCGAACGCGGTTACCAGGGGATTGTCCCCCCAGCTCACCAGCCAGCCACCGTCCCCGAGCTGCCTGGCCGAGCCGCAGCAGTGGCTCGCCGTCACCTTCGGGTCATTGAGCTGCCCGAGGTAGCGCGCCTCTCCCTGTTCCAGGTCGAGGCGGTAGAAGACCACCCTCGGCCGGCGCGGTCGGTCCTTCCCGTTGTCGTAGATGCTGAGCCTTCCGTCGTCGCCGATGCGGGCATCGTGCTGACCGCCGAGCAGCTTGCGCGCCGGGTCGCCGACGACCTGCAGCGACTTGCCGGTCCTGCTGCCGCCGAGCTTCCAGGCGATCTCGCCGGTTGCGCGCCGGATCCCGTAGATCGCGTCGGTGTGGCGGGTCGAGATCACCACTTCCTCCTCTCCGCGCGGCTCGATCGAGTTGACGTGAACGGGATCGAACGCCTCGCGTCCCTGCAGGCGGCGCCTCGGGTTGCTCAGCACGTTGCGCCACCAGCGCCCCGTCTCCGCCAGGGCTATCTTGCCGCGCGAGTTCCAGCGCCACAGCAGCCGCCCGCGCGGGTCGAGCTCCTGGATCTCGGCCGAGACGACCGCGGCCCGGGCGGGACCGCCGACGCGCCGCAGGTCGGCCGTTTCCGGGACGTAGGTGTCGACCAGGACGTTGCCGTTGCCCAGCTGGCGGAACTCGTGTCCGTCGATGATCGAGCCCTCCGCCCGGACAAGTTGCAGCAGCTTGCCCGAGGGGGAGCGAACCTCGTGCGCCATGCGCGGGTCGAGCCCGTAGCCGTCGCCGAACGACCTCGCCCAGGAGACTGCCCCGTCGCTGAGGACCTGAGCCCAGAGGGTGCGCGTCCCGGGCCTGTACCACCAACGCGGAACGCCCTCGTCGTCGAAGACGATCACCCACGGGCGGGCGTCCTGCGAGGCCTTGAAGCTGACCACGAACATGCCCGGCGGCGGGTCCCCCAGGCGCTCGAATCGCCACTGCGGAAAGTCGGCGGGGAGACAACGCACCCGGTAGATGCGCCGCCCGTTCCCGTCGACAACCGCGATCCGGAAGTCCGCACCCGGCCCTACGCCGGGGTCGATCTCGAAGGTTCCCGTCGAAGGCGGGGCGGAGCCGACCTCGACCCCCACGCCGTCGCCGGCTTCGGCACGGATGGGCGCCGCAGCGTGGCCGCAGCGCGATACATAGTGCGACTCGGCCGGATCGAAGGCCGGAAAGAGTCCCTCGATCTCAAGCGAGGGCCCGTCGGCGGAGGATCCCGCCTCCCGGTCGGCGCCGCAGCTCGCGTTCGTCAGGGAGAGCAAGGCTACGACCGCAAGGGCCGGAAGGAGGGCTCGCTCTACAGGGTTCACCTCGGACCCTTACCCCGAAGCACAATCCGGAACTCGCGCGGGGTATCGCCGGCCGTGGGAAGTACCACGTCTTCGACGGCGCCCTCGCGATCGGCGTCACCGCGCTGCTCTGCCTCAGGATCCGGGGGACGTTCTGGCTGGCGGTCCTCTGAACGGGATCCAGCGCTCCGACTCGAAGGGCACCGATTCTTCGTGCAGCGTCGCGAACCTCGGGCCGATCCTGCTCAGGTCCTCGAAGATCGCGCGCACGAGCTTCTCCGCGCCGGCTTCGGGCCCGACCGCGAGCGCGGCGGCGGCGTCGAGCAGCTGCTCCTGGGTCAGCGCCACGGCGCTCCTGCCGCTGGCCGGGATCGCCGCCAGGGCGACCGGGCGCTCCTCGACGCAGAAGGCGCCGAAGCGGGAGACGAAGACGAGGACCTCGTCGAAGTGCGTCTCGCCTTCGTCGACCTCGAAGCGCGTCCGCAGCCTGCCCAGCCGGTAGCTGAACTCCGACCAGGTGAGCTGGGTGAACTGGGGCGGGGTGACCCAGAGGACCGTGGCGCAGACCTCGGTTCCCGGGCTCGGGAACAGCGTCGCCGGCATCGAGCCGTACATCGTCGGCTGCGGCGCCACCCCGACGTCGAAGTCGTGCAGGCGGCCGGTCAGGGCGAGCACCGCGCGGTCCCCCTCCTCCGGGAAGTGGGCGAACTTCCGCTCGAGCTGCTCGGGGGCGCCGTTGGACCCGATCGCGAGCACCGGCACTCGTCCACTGGACTCGGAGGCGAACTGGGCGATAACACGCTCTCGTCCTTCCGCGGTCAGGTCCTCCAGCAACCCGACCTCCGCGCCGGTCAGCAGGTAGGAACCATCCGGTCGCGTCCACGGATATCCCACCGCGCGCTCGAATGCCGCGACCTCGTAGGGACGGGGCGGGACGGCGGCGAGCAGGGCTCGCGCGTACTCCTCGAACTGCCGGTCGTCCATCGCGAGACGATCGATCAGCTCCTGCTCGGCGATCGGCGGCCACCCGGACACGGGTTTCAGACTAAACGCACTGACTGGCGGCAGGGCGAGCAGGAACGGCAGCACCGTGCGCCGCTCCCCGCCGCTGAAGGCAGGCAGGACGAAGGCCGCCGGATCGCCATGACGCGCGGTACGTTCAGTGCTGCCATGACCGAGGAGAGCAAGCAGATCAAGTGGCGCGCCTGGGCCGTCGGCGTACTGATCGCCATCGTCGCCATCGTCGCCCTGCAGAACTCCCAGCAGGTCCGGGTCGACGTCCTCTTCGTCACCGTCGACGCTCCGCTCATCGTCACCCTCCTGGTGGCGGTCGCGATCGGCGCGCTGATCGGCTACGTCGCCCCGGTCATCCGCCGCCACCGCCGCGATCGGGCCGACCAGAATTAGGCGATCTTTACTCGACCTTCACCTGAGGTCGGAGCGGAGCGGAGACACTGTCCTCTGAGACACCGATCGCCCAGTGAGGAGGCGTCATGCCACAGATACTCGTAGTGACCGACCTTCAGGAGGACACCGACAGCACTGTCGTTTACCGGGAGCGAGTCAGCCTCAGCGATCTCGAGTCCGATCACTTCTCGGGTCAGCTGGTCGAGCGGGTCGGCTGGGCCATGCGCGACGCGGACGAGCTCGAGCGCCGAGACGACCGCGACTATTCCCCCTGAGACGATGTCGCCGGCGGGATCAGCCGGGCTGCGGGGCGGTCTGCGCGTCGACGACGTCGACGGTGTCCGCAGCGGCGTTCTGCCGCCTCGACAGGGCGAGGAAGGGCACTGCGAGCGCCGAGATCCCCGCTCCGATCAGATAGGACGGCGCATATCCCCACACGTCGGCAGCCCGGCCCAGCAGCGGCTGGGTCCAAACGCCGCCCGTGGAGGTCATCATCGAGTCGAAGGAGAGGATCGTCGCTCGCTGCCGTGAGGGGATCATGCCGTTGAGATAGGTCTGGCGGATCGGCATCGTGGCCGCGAACAGCAGGCCCCACACCACGATCAGCCCGATCACCGCCCAGAAGCTCTTGACGACGCCGATCAGCGCGAGGACCAGCGCGCTGAGCGACGCGACAACGATCAGCGCCGAGGTGCGGCGGGGGAAGAGGCGGCGGATCCGGGGGGCGGCCACCCCACCGGCGATCTGAGCACCGGCGACTATCGCCGCCACCAGGCCTGCGACCTGGTAGGCCTGCGGGTCCCCGTACAGCTCCAGCAGGTAGGGCTGGAGGGCGTAGAAGGCGTAGATGCCGACGCCGCCGGTGAAGAGGGCCTCGACCATCAGCCACTTGACCGCAGGGACGCGCCAGCCGTACTCGATCGAGTCGGAGGCGATCTTCCCCATCTCGGTCAGCGGCCGGCCACCCTTCTCGGGGGTGAAGCCGATGTCGTGCATGAGCCTGAACGCGATCCCGAACATCGCGATCAGGATCAGGCCGCGGAGCACGAACGGCACTCCCAGGCTGGTCTGTTGGGCGACGAACCCTCCCGCCACGGAGCCGGTCAGCATCGCCACCCCGGAGACGACCTGACCGCGCCCGAACACGGACTCCAGCTCGCCCGTGAAGCCGGATGCGGTGAGGGCGTCGACGAGCCATGCCTCGACCGCGCCGGAGAAGAAGGTGAACCCGAGCCCGAGCAGCATCGAGGCGATCGCCCACTGCCAGAGCGGCGCCTCGATCTGCCACAGGAAGACATAGAAGAAGGTCGACGCGGTCAGCGTCAGGGTGCCGAGCAGATAGGAGGCCCGGCGCCCGACGGTGTCGGCGACGATCCCGGTGGGCACCTCGAACAACACCATCCCGGCGGTGAAGAAGGCGTTGGCCGCGAACGCTTCCAGATTCGAGAGGCCCGCGTCCAGCAGGAAGATCGTGTTGATGCCCCAGATGAAGGACGCCGCCAGAGTGTTCCCGAGCAGGAGAGTCAGGTAGGTGCGCTGGATCGAGCGGGGCGTCGGCATCGCTGGTCGACAGGATCATCACGGAGCCAGCGCCGCCACGGCGAGCCGGGCCGCGCCGCTCGCTCGCTTACTCTCCCGCTGGGCAATGGCATCGCAGCTCGCACCGATCCCCGTCGCAGAATCGGCCGACCAGCACGGCGAGGTATTCACCCGGCGCTGGGTCGTCGAGCTGATCCTCGACCTCGTCGGCTACACGGCCGACCGCGACCTGGTCAAGATGAGGGCGGTGGAGCCGGCCTGCGGTTCCGGCGCCTTCCTGGTGCCGATGGTCGAACGACTCGTCGCTTCGGCGCGCCTGCACGACCGCGACCCCGCCGAGGCGCACGCCGCGCTCGCGGCCACCGACCTGATCGAGGAGAACGCAACCCTGAGCCAGGACGCCGCCTTCGACGCGCTGCGGGAGCAGGGCGTCTCGGCGAAGGTCGCCGAGGACCTCGTCGGGGCGTGGGTTCGCAGCGGCGACTTCCTGCTCGAACCTCCCGCCGAGAGGTCCGCCGATTTCGTCGTCGGCAACCCGCCCTACGTGCGCCTGGAGGCGGTTTCCAGAGAGCGATCGGACGCCTACCGGCTTGCCTGCACGACGATGGGCGGCAGGGCCGACGTCTACATCGGTTTCTACGAGCACGGGCTGCGGGCCCTGCGAGACGGCGGCGCCCTCGGCTTCATCTGCGCCGATCGCTGGATGCGCAACGCCTACGGGGCCCGGCTGCGGGCGATGGTGGGCGAAGAGTGGTCGGTCGAGACGGTGATCTCGATGATCGGGGTCGACGCCTTCGAGGACGAGGTCGACGCCTACCCGGCGGTGACCGTTCTGCGGCGCGGCGAGCAGGTCCGGGGCCCCCTCGTGGTCGAGGGCACGGCCGAGCTGGACGGCTCCGCGGCCGCGGAGCTCGTCGACCTCGCCGCCGATCCCGAGCGCGCCCGAGGGGTGGGACGCGGCTACCGCGGCGCTCGCCTGCGCAAGTGGTTCAACGGCCAGAACGGTTGGCCCCATGGCTCCCCCGACCGGCTCGCCGTCATCGCGGACCTCGAGGCGCGGTACCCGTCGCTGGAAGAGGCCGCGACCGGGACCAAGGTCGGGATCGGGGTCGCCACCGGGGCCGACGGAATCTTCATCACCACCGATCCGGAGCTCGTCGAGCCCGAGCGGCTGCTCCCAGTGGCGCTGCCGCGCGACATCTCCTCTGGCAGGGTCGAGTGGTCGGGCAAGTACCTGGTCAACCCCTGGGATGCCGACGGCCTGGTCGGGATGGGGGACTGGCCGCGGTTCGCGGGCTACCTCGACGGTCACCGCCGCCTGCTGGCGAAGCGGCACACGGCCAAGCAGGGCCGCTGGTACAAGACGATCGATCGCGTGATCGAGGGCCTGGCCGAGCGCGAGAAGCTCTACCTGCCCGATTTCAAGGAGGCGATCTTCCCGGTCCTCGACGCCGGCGGGACCTACCCGCACCACAACCTCTACTGGGTCACCTCCGAGGCCTGGGACCTGCGCGTGCTCGGCGGCCTGCTGCTGAGCGACGTCGCCAACCTCTTCATCGAGGCGTACTCGGTGCGGATGCGCGGCGGCTTCCTGCGCTTCCAGGCGCAGTACCTGAGGCGCATCCGGGTCCCTCCCGTCGACTCGGTCGAGGCCGGCACCGCCACTGCTCTGGCGGCGGCATTCGAACGCCGCGACAGGGAGGAGGCGACCCGGTTGGCGCTGCCCCTCTACGGACTCGACGGGTTGCCCGAGTAGATGGCGCCGACCCGCGAGGACTTCGAGCTCGCGATCTCCGCCTACTGGCAGGCGAAGGACAAGCAGCTCGCCGCCGCCGAAGAGATCCGTTCGACCGCCGAGGGGTCGGCGAAGGCGGTCCGCGGTGGCGGCCAGTTCAACCCGATCGTGAACCTGATCTCACGCTTCTTCACCGACGCGGGATACCCGCTCGAGTCGATCGGCGTCAAAAGGGGGCGCGTGACCCTTCCGAGCCACTTCCGCCCCACCAAGCAGTGGGACCTGGTGGTCGTCCATAGGGGAGTCCTCGTTGCCGCGATGGAGATGAAGGCGCTCGGCGGGCCCTCCTTCGGCAACAACTACAACAACCGGGTCGAGGAGGCGCTCGGCAGCTCCCTCGACCTCTCGCGGGCCAACCTCGAAGGCCTCACCGGGCCCGAGAAACCGTGGCTGGGGTACTTCTTCCTGATGAACGACGAGGAGGGTTCGAGGCGTCCCGTCACTCCTCAGAAAGGCCCGTTCCCGGTCGAGGACGTCTGGCAGGGGCGCTCCTATCAGGAACGCTTTGAGGTGACCGGCAGCCGCCTCCTGGGCGAGGGCCTCTACGACGCGGTCTGCTACCTGATCTCCTCCCCCGAGGATCCAGGCCCCCGCGAGCCGGTGCCCCAACTCGACTGGCAGCACTTCTGCGCCGCGATCAAGGCACGGATCGAGTACCTGTCGAGCCTGGGCTACCCGTGAGGGCGGCTCTGAACGACCGTGATGTACTGCGGTCATGCATGAGTCGCCGGCCGATGTCGCGGCGTTGCAGGAGCTGCTCGACCGCAGCTACGGCGCCGCGGGTTCGCACCTGCTGAGGATCCACACGCCGGAGCGTCGACTCGGCGTCGAGCAGGTCGCCGAGCGGCTGACCGGGATGTGCCTGCTCGCGCTGGCCACGGTGACGGCCGACGGCCGGCCGGTCGTCGGGCCGGTGGACGGCATCTTCTACCGCGGTGCCTTCCACTTCGGCTCCTCGCCCGACTCGGTCCGGTTCCGGCACATCCGCGCGCGGCCTCAGGTGAGCGCCGCGCTACGGCCCCGAGTGGGAGGACTTCCTCGACTCCGGCCCGGTCTACGCGCGGATCGACGCCGCGCGCATGTTCGCCTTCGCGATGCCGCCGTCCGACGGCGCCTGAGCGGCGGCTAGCGGGGCCCGGTGGCGCGCGCTTGGAGCAGCTCGCGCTCGCGGGCGTTGCCGCTGAGCGCGGCGGCCTGGGCGAACTCCGCGCTCGCCTCTTCGGCGCGGCCGAGGCGCTCGAGCAGCTCGCCGCGCGCCGCCGGCAGCAGGTGGTAGCCGTCGAGATCCCCCTCGGCTGCCAGCCCGTCGAGCAGCTCCAGGCCGGCCGCGGGACCGAAGGCCATCCCCATCGCGACGGCGCGGTTCAGCCGCACCACCGGCGAGCCGACGATCGCGGCGAGGCCGTCGTAGAGGGCCGCGATCCGCTCCCAGTCGGTCTGCTCCGGTGCCCGCGCCCGCGCGTGACAGGCGGAGATCGCCGCCTGCAGCGCGTAGGGGCCGAGCGGGCGGCCCAGCGCTTCGGCCTGCTCCAGCGCCTTTAGCCCGCGGCCGATCAGGACGAAGTCCCAGCGCGAGCGGTCCTGCTCCAGTAGCGGGATCGCCTCACCGCCCGGGCCGGTGCGGGCCGGGAAGCGCGCCGCCTGCAGCTCCATCAGCGCCACCAGGCCCAGCGCCTCCGGCTCGCGCGGCGCCAGCCCGACCAGGATCCGGCCCAGCCGCATCGCCTCCTCGCAGAGGTCGACGCGGATCCAGTCCTCGCCGGCGCTCGCCGCGTAGCCCTCGTTGAAGATCGCGTAGATCACCTCCAGCACCGAGGCCAGCCGTTCCTCCCGCTCGGCGGCGCCCGGCACCTCGATCGGCACCCGCGCCTCGGCCAGCGTCCGCTTCGCGCGCACGATCCGCTGTGCGACCGTCGACTCCTTGGCGAGGAAGGCGCGGGCGATCTCCGCCGTGGTCAGCGAGCCGACCAGGCGCAGGGTCAGCGCCACCCGCGCCTCGGTCGCGAGGACCGGGTGGCAGGCGGTGAAGATCAGGCTGAGCAGGTCGTCTTCGATCTCGTCGTCGGCCGCGGCGGCCAGGTCGACCTCGCCGAGGCGTGCCCGCAGCTCGACTTCGCGCCCCAGCTCCTCCTCGCGGCGGGCCGCCATCTCGCCGCGGCGCAGGCGGTCGATCGCCCGGTTCTTCGCAGTCGTCATCAGCCAGGCGCCGGGGTTGTCGGGGGCGCCGCCCTGCGGCCACTGCTCGAGGGCGACGACGAGCGCGTCCTGAGCGAGGTCCTCGGCGATCCCGACGTCGCCGGTCATCCGCGCCAGGCCGGCGATCAGCCGGGCCGACTCGATCCTCCAGACCACGTCGATCGCGCGGCGGGCGTCCTCTCCGTCCATGTCTTGCTCGCCCGCCGCGCCGTTCGGGCCGCTACTGGTTCTGCTCCGTCTGGGCCCGCAGCCGCTCCTCCTGCTCGCGCAGCTCCGGCGTCATCTCCTCGCCGAAGTCCTCGGTCTCGAAGACCTGGCGGATCTCGATCTCGCCCTCTTCGTCGCTCGGGTTGGGGCAGCGCTTGATCCACTCGACCGCCTCGTCGAAGGAGCGGACCTGCATCAGCCAGTAGCCGGCGATCAGCTCCTTGGTCTCGGCGAAGGGGCCGTCGACCACGGTGCGGTCGCCCTCCCCGCCGAAGCTGACCCGTGCTCCCTTCGAACTCGGGTGCAGGCCCTCGCCGGCCAGCATCACCCCGGCCTTGACCATCTCTTCGTTGAACTTGCCCATCTCGGTGAGCAGCTCCTCGCTCGGCATCACGCCAGCCTCGGAGTCCTTGCTCGCCTTCACGATCGCCATCACTCTCATCTCGGTGTCCTTTCGTCTCGTCTCCGCGGAAGCTCGGTGCACCCGATCTTCTCGCCTCTACGCACTAGGACGAACGAGGACCGCCGGAATCGACACGGCCCCGCAAGGTTAGATCTCACTTACGTTAGTTATTGCTTATACTTAGGGCATGGAAGCCGCACTACGCGCTCTCGCCGAGCCCCGCCGCCGCCGGATCATGCAGCTGGTCGGCGCCGAGGAGCTGAGCGCGGGGGAGATCGCCGCGCACTTCGACGTCACCCGCCCCGCCGTCTCCCAGCACCTGACC
>Ga0190265_10002764_pt1 | contig 11809 bp, 6 predicted proteins | sample Popmic124T_FD_133135 | JGI IMG/M metagenome (GOLD analysis project Ga0190265, IMG submission 133135) | Populus adjacent soil microbial communities from riparian zone of Indian Creek, Utah, USA - 124 T | ecosystem: Environmental > Terrestrial > Soil > Riparian zone | place: USA: Utah | collected...
ACCGTGACCGATTACCGAAAGCACACCGTGATCCTGCTCAAGGTAAGCGATCGGAGTCCGTAAGTGTCAAAGCTGTCATCCCGAGCCGCGCAGACGGGACCGCGACCACGGGAGGAGCGCCGACCTCACAAGCGGTCGAAATTACACAAGCTAGAGGCAGACATATTCGTTGGTATTCGCTTCGCGGATCGCGTTAGCGTTGTTTGCGTGCGTTTTGTTACGACTGTGAGGTCCCTCGCCGTCTGCGCGGCTCGGGATGACACACAGCTGTCATTTGACAATTCCGGTGAAACGGCATTTCGTTAGCACGCTAACCATTTCCGGCATGCCCTCTACTAATACCAACGAGTTCGGCCTTTTGCTCTTCGGCACGGCCCGGGCCTGGCGCACCAAACTCGACAAACGGCTGCGTCCGCTCGGTTTCAGCCAGGGAAAATGGCGTACCCTCATTCATCTCTCCCTGGCTGGAAACAAGCTGACGCAAAAAGAGATTGCCGAACGGATGGGCATCGAGGGTCCGACTCTCGCGGGTCTCCTCGACCGGCTCCAGGATGACGGCTGGATCGAACGGCGCGGGTCGCCGGACGATCGCCGGTGTAAGATTGTCCACCTGCAACGCCGCTCGAAGGCGGTCCTGGAAAAGATCTTCAACGCCGCTCACGAGCTGCGCCACGAATTAATCAGCGATATTCCCCAGCGCGATTTGGATACTTGCATCCGCGTCCTCGCTCAAATCCGAGATAAGGCAGAACAACCGGCGAACGGCGCTCACCCTAGGCAATCCAGCCCAGTAAAAGCGAATGGACTCTCATGACCACTTTGGCTAAGGCCAACATCATCACGCGCGAAGCGGTCGGGAAACTGGAAAGCCGTTTTGGGCGCAAACGGCTTTACCTCGTAGGTGGAGGCATCCTCCTCGTTCTCCTGGTTCTTTTTTTGCGCGGACCGAGCGGGCAGAAACCGGCTCCGGAACGTCCTCCGCGACCGGTGGCCACGGCGAAAGTGACGACGAAGGATGTGCCGCTTTATCTCGATGAAATCGGCACCACGAATGCGTTTCAGACGGTGCAAATCAAGGCGCAGGTCGATGGGCAGGTCATCTCCCGCGAGTTCGAAGACGGCGCGGACGTGAAGAAGGGCGACCTGCTTTTCAAGATCGATCCACGGCGCTACGAAGCAGCTTTGGCCGCGGCCAAAGCCGATCACGCGCTCGCCGAGGCGAACCTGAAGCGATATACAATGCTGGAAGCGAAGAACGTAGCCGCGACGCAGGAGCTTGATACCGCCCGGGCCAATGCCATGCGGACGGAGGCGGCCGTGGCTGCGGCGCAACTGAACCTGGATTTCACCGAAGTGCGCGCGCCGATCGATGGCCGGGCGGGCTTGCGGAGCGTGGATGTTGGCAACCTCGTCAGCGGCGGGAGCGGCGGGGCCGTCCTCCTGGTAATCCAGACGCTCGATCCGATCTATACCGACTTCACTCTGGCCGAACCGGATCTTCCGCTCGTGCGGCGCTATCTCAAGAACCCAAACTTGAAGGTCATGACCGACGCCGAAGACGACAATATTGAACCGCGAGCGGGCGATCTTTACTTTATCGACAACGCCGTCCAGCCCGGCGCCGGCACGGTAAAAGCGCGCGCAGTGACTCCCAATCCGGACCGCGCGCTCTGGGCATCGCAATTCGTCAAGGTGCGCCTGATTCTGGATGTCCTAAAAGACTCGATGCTCGTCCCGAGCGGGGCGGTCCAGGTCGGGCAAAAGGGGCCCTATGTTTTCGTGGTCAAACCGGATTCGACGCTGGATTTGCGGCTGGTGAAACCCGGCCAACCGCATGGCGATTTCACGGTCATCGCCGAAGGGGTGCGGCCCGACGAAACCGTGGTCGTGAGCGGGCAGCTCCAGCTCGCACCCGGTGCGAAAGTAAAGGCAGAGAAAGCGCCCCCGCCGAAGCCGGAAAGTGCGCGTCCTTCGAAGGAGACGGCAATTCCTTAGAAAACCGATGCGCCACGACGAGGATGAACAATCCGATCCCGCGCCCTGGGATGGGATGAGCGACGGCAATCGCGACGCACAAACCGCTCCGGACCAGCCTCGGCCTGGTGCCGCCACCGGCGCGAAGACGCCCGCTAAGTTGAAGCAATTTTCATCCGGACTTTCCGCTCCGTTCATCCGCCGGCCGGTTATGACGATGCTGCTGACGGCATCGATCATCGTCTTCGGCATTCTCGCCTACAAACAGCTGGCGGTGAACGACCTCCCGGCGGTCGATTATCCAGTCATCGACGTGAACGTCTCCTATCCTGGAGCGAACCCCGAAACGATGGCGAACACGATCGCCACCCCGTTGGAGAAGCAGTTCACCCAGATCCCGGGAATCGCTCTCACCACCAGCTCCAGCACGCAGGGCCGAACGAACATTACGCTGACGTTTAATCTCGATAAAACCATCGACTCAGCCGCGACCGATGTGCAATCGGCCATCCAGCGCGCGACTGGCCAGCTCCCGGCCGATCTGCCGAGCCCGCCGACTTTTAGCAAAAACAACCCGAACGATTCGCCCGTCGTTTTCCTCGCCCTGACCAGCGACACGCTCACCGATGGCGATCTCTATAAGTACGCCACGACGCAGGTCGCGCAGCGGATCAACATCCTGCCGGGCGTTTCCAATGTGAACATCTACGGGGTGAAGCGGGCGATCCGGATCAAGGCGAATCCCGGCGCTTTGGCCACGCGGAACCTGACCCTCGATGAGCTGTCCGCCGCGATTCGATCCGGCACGGCTTACTCGGGCGCGGGCCAGTTTGACGGGAAAAATCAGACCTTCATCCTGCGGCCAGACGGCCAGATCGATACTGCGGAAGGCTACCGCAACCTGGCGATCGCGCGCGGCGCGAACAACGAGCAAATCTACCTGCGCGATGTGGCGGAGGTCACCGAAAGCGTCCAGGACGAACGCCTTTCCCGGCATTTCTTCGCGCGCGGGTATGCTCCACCCGCGTCCATCATCGTGATGGCTGTTTCGCGTCAAGCAGAGGCGAACGCCGTCCAGGTCGCACGCTCGGTTACGGAGCTCGTGCCGCAACTACGGGTCGAGCTGCCTGGCTCCATTAATCTGATTCCCACGAACGACCGCTCCCAGACGATCGTGCGGTCGGTGCACGACGTGCAGGAGACTCTCCTGATCGCCTTTGTGCTCGTGGTCATGATTATCTTCCTCTTCCTGGGGCGCGCCACGGACACGCTCATCCCGGTGGTGGCGTTGCCGCTCTCGCTCTTGATCACGTTCACCGCGATGTGGGCGCTCGATTTCTCGATCAATAATCTGACGCTGATGGCTTTGACTCTCGCGATCGGGTTCCTGGTCGATGACGCGATCGTATTTTTGGAGAACGTGGTCCGCCGCGCCGAAAGCGGGGAGTCGATCCAAAAAGCCACGATGAACAGCGCGGGCGAGATTTCCTTCACGATTCTCTCGATGACCCTGTCGCTGGCCGCGGTCTTCATTCCGCTCGTCTTTATGCCGGGCCAGCTCGGCCGTATCTTCTTCGAGTTCGCCGTCACCATCATTGTCGCGATTTTGGCCTCGGGCATCGTTTCGCTCACGCTCACGCCGTTGATGTGCGCTCGTCTTCTGGGTGAGCGCGGCCCGAATCATCCGAAAACCAGAACCGAGCGGTTCGTGACCGGGTTTTTTGATCCCGTGTTGCGAGGTTACAGCCGCTCGCTCGATTGGTTCCTCGACCGCGGCTGGCTGGCCGCGCCCATCCTGCTCATCTGTGCGCTCGGGCTCTGGTTCTTCTTCTCGGTGCTGCCGTTCACCTTGCTTCCTACCGGAGATAGCGGCGTGATTCGTGGAACCTTTATCATGCAGGAAGGCTCGTCGCCCCAGCAGCAGCGGGATGTTCAGGATAGAATAGACCCGATTCTGCAGGCGAATCCCGCGGTGGATAAATACTTTACCGTGGCCGGTGGCGGCCGGGGTGGGGGCGCTGGAATTTTCACCGTCATCTTTCTCAAGGATGGCGACCGCGACTCCATCGACGATGTCGCAGGCCAATTGCGCAGAGCGTTGAGCGGTATTCCAGGCGTGATGCCGCGGCTCAGTCCGCAGGCCGCCTTGCGCATCGACATCGGCGGCGGCGGGAGCAGCTTCGGGCGCTACAGCTATGTGCTGAGCGGGATCAATCCCGCCGAAGTCTATGCCGCTGCGGAAAAGCTCGAAGAAAAACTCAGCACTTACGATGGCTTCGTCGCCCCGGCCCGCTCCGATCTCTTCCGCAACACGCCCAACGTGGACATCGAGATCGACCGGGACCGCGCGAGCCTCTTCGGCATTTCCACCACGGACGTCCAGGGGCTGCTCCGCGCCGCTTATTCGCAAAACTACGTTTACCTCGTCAAAGAGGCCGACGACCAATATCAGGTCATCCTGGAAGTCGACGACGCCGACCGCACCGGTCCCGAGGATTTGCGGCAGCTTTACGTCAAATCCGATACCACGGGCGCGATGGTGCCGATGCGCAGCCTCACGAAAGCGCGCACCTCGCTGGGTTTTCAATCGGTCAACCACATCAACCAGTTCACCAGCGTTACCTTCGGCTTCGACCCCAAACCGGATGTTGCCCTGGGCGACGTGACCGCCTTTATCGAGAAGACGGCGGCGGAAATTTTGCCCCCGACTGTGAAAGGCGAGCTCCAGGGAGAAGGGCTGGTCCTGCAAACGCTCTTCGGTGCTTTGCCTTTTCTCGTCCTCGCCGCGCTCTTCGTCATGTATGTCATTCTCGGAATCCTCTACGAGAGCTACCTCCATCCCATTACCGTCCTGTCCACGCTTTTCCCCGCGGTGGTCGGCGGGTTGCTCACGCTTTGGCTGTTTAACTCCACGCTTTCCCTTTATTCCGTCATCGGCCTGTTTCTTCTGATGGGTATAGTGAAGAAGAACGGCATCATGATCGTCGACTTCGCGCTTCATCGCCTCGACGAAGGCTACGATTTCCGATCGGCTATTCACGAGGCGAGCGTCGAGCGTTTTCGGCCGATTATTATGACCACGCTGGCCGCTTTGATGGGCGCCATCCCGCTCGCGTTAGGTTACGGTGCTGATGGAGCTTCGCGCCGGCCATTAGGTCTGGTGATTGTGGGCGGCCTTATTGTTTCCCAGCTCATCACCCTCTACATCATCCCGGTGATCTATCTCTGGCTGGAGTGGTTCCAGGAAAACGTGCTCGACCGGGTTCCGTTCCTCCGCAGCGGGCATATGCATCATGAAGGCGATGCGGGAAAGCCCATAGCCCCCGAGCACCCGGCACCGGTCGGGGCGGCCTAGGTCGCACGCGAGTTATCTTTTTCTCACGTTGCGGTGAGAACGCTGCCGCCTGTAAAGGGAAAATCGGGCGAGGAATACGTCGCCGTTCCTATTATGGGTGCAAGCGCCTCCCTGGTTTCTTTGGGTTTTTGTTCAAAAAAATACGAGCGCTCGGCTCGTGCCAAACGAAAAACCATCAAATAACGCACGCCATTTCGGCGGTGTCGGCTTGGTAAAGCGCACAGCTTCCCTTTCCACCAAGCAACTGCCTAAACCGCAAATCCGAAAGGATAGCAACCAAATGAAATACCAGAAACTCACCCGTCTAACGATGCTGTTTTGTTTCGCGCTCGCGTTGGCTTTCGTGCCGAGCTCCGTTAATTCTTCGTCCCCGGGCCGGCCCACCGCTGCGCCGGCGAAGAGCGCCTCCGCGCTGGCAGCAAGTCCGGCGGCCCAGAAGGCTCTCAACGACCTGCGAAGAGCGGGCCAGGCCCCGATCATGACGCAGGTTTCGCGGCAGACGGGAAACTTCAATTTCGTGCGAATCTCCGGTGGCGATGTCCTCGCTGCCGCTGACAGATCGGGGCCGCCGCAAGCGCGCGCCCTCGCGTTCCTCGCGGAGCATGGTGATTTGGTCGGAATGAACGATGCCGAACGCGCCGCGATCGCCGCCGGCGCTTCGTCCGGATCGGGCAGCAGCCTGCGATTCGTGAAGAGCGCGACCGACGCGCTTGGCCTGACGCACGTCAGATTCAATCAGTTCTATCAGGGAATTCCAGTGTTTGGCGCGCAAGTGGTCGTGCATATGAACGGGGAAGGAATCGTCGGAGTGAATGGAGATTTTGTGCCGCGGATTTCGCTCGGCACGGTTCCCTACGTCACGGCCCCGGTGGCAGCAGATATAGCGTTAACCTCCGCGCGGAAAAACGCGGCGGACGATAACCTCACCGTCCGGAAAACGGAGATCTTTATTTATCCCGCGGGCTTGCTTGAAGGGCGCTCCGTGGTCAGCCGGCTGGCCTACGCGATGGAAGTCGCCGGGGACAAGACCGCGGAACAGGTTTGGATTGACGCGCAAACGGCCGCTGTCTTGTTGCGCATCCCCCGGCATCAGACCGCGCTCAATCGGACGATCTACTCACCGCAATATCTCCCGGATAATCCGGAACTGTTCGTGCAGCGCAGAGAAGGAGATCCGCCGCACCCGACCCCGTTTGTGAACAACCTTTACGATTTTGCGGGCCACACCTACAACCTGTATTCCTCCGGTTTCGGGCGTGACTCCTACGATGGCCTCGGCCATGCCATGATCAGCGTTTATCTGATCAATCAGCAGTGTCCGAATGCCTACTGGAATGGAACATCGACTAACTACTGCCCGATCTTCGACGCGGACGACGTCGTCTCCCACGAATGGAGTCACGGCTACACCGAATACATGCATGGGCTTATCTATGCCTTCCAATCCGGCGCGCTCAATGAGTCCTACTCCGACATCTTCGGCGAAACGGTCGATCTCTTGAACAACGTCGATGGAATGGGCGGGAATAACAATACCGAGCCCTATCCCAACGGACAGCGCTGGCTGGTAGGCGAGGATCTCGGCCAGCAAGTGCAGGAACTGCTCCTGCGTGACATGTACGACCCGGATCGCCTGGCTAGTCCAGGTAAAGTTTCTTCGGTCAACTATGCCTGCGGGTCGGCTGACCAGGGAGGAGTTCATACGAACTCAGGTGTGCCGAATCATGCTTATGCCTTGATTGTCGATGGAACCCAGTTTGCCCCCGGTGGTGAGTACAATGGCCAAACCATTACCGGTATTGGCCTGACCAAAGCCGCGGCGATCTACTTCCGCGCGGCATCGGTTTATCAGACGCCTACGACCGATTTCCCGGCGCATGCCACCGCGATTCAAACCTCGTGCAGCGACCTGATCGGCGCGCAATTGAATGAGCTCTCGACCACCAGCGGGACGGGCACTCCTTCGAGTGAGGTCATCGCGGCGGCTGATTGCCAGGAGGTCGCCAAGGCGATGCTTGCCGTCGAGATGACCGCGACGCCCGCATGCTCCTACGGACCTCTTCTCAATCCGGATCCGGCTCCGATCTGCGCTGGTTCGACCACTATTTTTTCAGAGGACTGGGAGAGCGGGGAAGATGGGTGGACAAAGACAAGCCAGGGGTACCTCACTGGCCTTATTGACTGGGAGGATGCCTCCAAGGAAGCCACCAGGTTCTTCCACCTCAATTCCACGCTGCCGGATGGACGCACTGGCACGGCGGCCTTCGCCATTAACCCGGTGGTAGGCGAGCTAGGCGGTGGCACCTGCGCGCCTGGTGGCGATTATTCCGGTAATCACACCCTCGACAGTCCGCCGATTGTCATCCCAACTGGAGCGACGACGCCGGTGCTCACCTTCGACCATTGGGTCGCCACGGAAGCGGGAGTTGATGGCGGGCAGGTCGAGATCAGCCGGAACGGTGGCGCATATACGCTGTTGCCGCGGAGCCAATATGTTTACAACCCACCGAACACGGTATTCAACCAGGCTGCGCCGGTGGGCAACAATACCGGACCTAATCCAGGCGAGGACGCATGGACCGGAACCAACCTGGGGGGGACGGATCTTGGCTCGTGGGGGACCACGGTAGTCAATCTTACGTCGGTCGCGCAACCAGGCGATACGATCAACCTTCGATTCAACTGGAGCCAGGATGGGTGCAATGGCGTCACTGGTTGGTACATCGACAACATCCGCGTGCTCCAGTGCCCGTTCCTCGAGGCGCCTGTGCTCACCGCGGGACCTGACTACGAAAATCCTGATACCGACGGCTCTTACACGCTGAATTGGACCCGTCCGACCGGAGCGGCCGGTCCGGATCTGCTGCAAGTATCGCAAACATCGTGCGCCCCGCTGATCTTCGACAACGCGGAGAATGGCCTGGCAAACTGGACCACCACGACGTCGGGAACCGGTGCCCAAAACTGGACGACCGGCACGAAACCACAGCACCCTGGCACCACCTTCTTCGCGCGAGGATTCGAAGGGGTCACGAGCGCAGATTCATTCCTGACGTATAACAACCCCATCACAATTCCAACCCAGGGCGAGACCTTCCTTAACTTCCTGGATTGGGATAACAATGAAGGCGATGACAACGTTATTGTGGAAGTTTCAACGGACGACGGGGCAACATGGGTCCCAGTCTATACCCACAACCGTTCCGAGGCCGGGACCGGCGCGGTGACCTTTGCCACGGAGCCGCTCTTCAGGCGGTCCGTCAACCTGGCAAACTACGGTGGCCAGACAATTCGACTGCGCTTTCATTATTCTCTCGGAGCGGATAACAGACCCGGTTCTACACCCTTCGGATGGTACGTGGACGATATCGCGATCGTTAATGAGTTCTGGCTGGACGTAAGCAGCACGGCCGGGACCTCGTTCCTGGAGAACAAGCCCAATGGGAGTTACTGCTATCGGGTGCGAACTACGTATACGATAAATGCCGAGACGATCCCCGGACCGTTTAGCAATCTCCTGAACATTCAGGTTGCGATACAAGGTCCTAGTCCGACACCCGGAGTAACACCCACACCAGGAGTTACGCCGACACCGGGAGTTACGCCGACACCAGGAGTTACGCCAACCCCTTCTGGAACGCCTACACCAAGTCCAAGCCCTGCGTCGAAAGCCATCAACCTTTCAACCCGTCTGCGCGTGCAGACCGGTGATAATGTTGGTATCGGTGGCTTCATCATCACGGGAAACACTCCGAAGCGGGTAATCATACGGGCCATTGGACCTTCGTTAGCACAATTGGGCGTTCCCGATGTTCTGGCTGATCCGGTGCTTGAATTGCACGGACCGGACGAATTTGCCACGATCACGAACGACAACTGGAGAGACGACCAGGAGCAGGAGATCCAGGACACTGGCATCCCACCCAGTAATAATCTGGAGTCGGCCATCGTTGCGACGCTGGATCCAGGAACCTATACGGCAATCGTGAGCGGCAATGGGAACACCTCCGGAGTGGGTTTGGTGGAAGTGTACGACCTTAACCAGGGAGTCGATTCGAAACTGGCCAACCTCAGTACGCGCGCCTTCGTGAGCACGGGTGACAACATCGTCATCGCGGGCTTCGTGCTAAGCGACGACGGCGTGGGTAATAATGGGATAGTGGTGCGTGGCATCGGTCCCAGCCTGACCGCCCTTGGTGTGCCGAACGCGCTGGCCGATCCAAACCTGGAGTTGCGCGACAACAACGGATCGCTCCTGATCGCGAATAACGACTGGCAGGACAACACGGAGCAAGCCGCTGAGATTATGGCCGCGGGTCTCGCGCCGTCGAACAGCCTTGAGTCGGCTCTGGCGGCGACACTGCCCCCAGGCCTTTACACCGCCCTGCTCTCGGGTTTGAACAACGGCGTTGGCGTCGGTCTCGTGGAAGTTTACGATCGAGGCGAAGCCGGCCCGTAATTCCATTATCTGATCCAACCCTGGGACTCTATGACGGTCAGGGCATGTTGGTCCGCTTCAATGACGATTGGAGGCAGAATCAGCAAGCGGAGATTCAGGCCACAGGCATCCCGCCGACGAACACTTCCGCCGGGGCAGCTACCCCGCCATTGTAGCCGGCTTTAACGGCGCGACCGGAGTCGGTCTCGTCGAAGTCTACAATCTCCAGTAAGAGCGCCGGACTTTCCACGCGCGCCGACCACATGCACCACGAAGGCGATGGCCGGGAAACTGCCCGCGAAGCCATCGGGCTCCGAGCATCCGGCGTCCGTAGGCGCAGGCGAGGAGCGCGGACGATGGTAGGGCAGGCGCATCGACTGCCGAGTTAGCTGGTTGGGCAGCCGGAGCGCTTCCTTTTTGTCATGCCGAGCGCAGTCGAGGCATCTGTGACTATTGCGAGCGTCAGCGAGAAAGGCGAAGCGCACAGGATTCCAGACCAGTGCCGTGACCCATCTTTTCCTCGCTGACGCTCGCGACAGCTAGAGGTTCCTCGACTGCGCTCGGAATGACAGGAGGGCGGGAGCGCATCTCACCTCGGTACTTTCGGATTTCCCGCCTCACAGATTTCTGGAATCGCCGCTTCTCGCTAGCGAATCAGTGACACGCGGATATTGCCGCCGCCCGCGATGTACATCCGGTAGCCGAATCCGGCCTTCACGATGATCACCGGCGGTGAATCGATCTTGGGATAGTAGGCGCTAACCGCCTGCCCTTGCGCCCAGACTTGGCCGTTCTCCAGCTTAAACCTCGTGCGCCCGTTGTAACCCGTAAACGGACCCACGATCCGGCTCTGGATCACTTCCGGGGCCGAGACCTTATTTTCCTTTACCGCCTTGTCGACCGCCGTAGTGGCCACCCGTTCGTTGCTTACGGCGACGTAGTTGCGAATGAACTCATCGAGCTTCGCCCGCTCCGCCGGATCCAGCTTCCCCACCCCGGCCGCCTCATAGTCTGCCGGCGTCATGGCTTTCTCCAAGCCCGGGAATTCTGGGTTTTCCGGCTCGGCGGCTTGGATCGTGAAGCCGGCCCCAAGAAGAAGGAGGAAAGCGGCGAGATAAAGTTTTTTCATAGGTTAAGGGTCACTACTCCACTCAGGGGGCGGGCGAAAGTCAAAGGCAAAACGCTTGGTTGGGGGTAGTGGCCATCCCTCCTGTCATGCCGAGCGCAGTCGAGGCATCTGTGACTAATGCGAGCGCCAGCGAGGAGGCGAGGCGCACAGGACTCCCCCAAGCCCGGTCAGTCTCGTGACTCATCTTTTTCCTCGCTGACGCTCGCGGCAGCAAGAGGTTCCTCGACTGGCGCTCGGAATGACAGGGAAACGGGCGGCAGCTTCTTCGGTAGGGCGGGGTCGCTGACCCCGCCGTGTTGCCTTGAATCTGCGGCTGACACGAAGCGAAGCCTCGGCCGGGTCCGCGACCCCCGCGCTACAGTCAAGCCTGCCGCGCGTGTCTGCCCCGAAGGCTTTCGGGGCAGACAGAGCGCGGAGAAGCATGCGACGCCTTATGGCCCGGGCGGCACCTCGGGGCCCCGGTCGTAGATTTCAACCAGTCCGATGCCAGTGCCGCTGTTCAGGCCCGAGAGCAGGCCGGTGTAAAGGCCCGGCGGCAGCGTCGCGGCGATGGCCGACTCGAGGCTGTTGGTCGGCGCCAGACCCGCGGCGGTAATCTCCGCCGCCTGGGCGGCATTATCCTGCCAATCGTTATTGGAAAGGATGAGCGATCCGTTCGCGTCGCGCAGCTCCAGGATTGGATCGGCCAGCACCGCGCTGGCCGGGAATATCGCCGGAGCCAGGCTGGGCCCGATGCCGCGCACGATGACTCGGTCGTCGTTGGGCCCGCCGATGCCATTGATGCCGTTGGCGCCATCGCCACTGAGGAGGAAGCCCGCGATGACGATGTTGTCACCGGTGCTGACGAAGGCGCGCGTGCTCAGGTTGGCCAGTTTCGAGTCCACTCCCTGGTTCAGGTCGTAGACTTCCACCA
>Ga0190265_10002765_pt1 | contig 11808 bp, 6 predicted proteins | sample Popmic124T_FD_133135 | JGI IMG/M metagenome (GOLD analysis project Ga0190265, IMG submission 133135) | Populus adjacent soil microbial communities from riparian zone of Indian Creek, Utah, USA - 124 T | ecosystem: Environmental > Terrestrial > Soil > Riparian zone | place: USA: Utah | collected...
GTACTGCGACATTCGGCATAGCAGCTCCACGTCCAGTTAGGTGACAAGGGCGTCGAGCGTGAGAACGCGCTCGCGCATCTCCTGCATGACTTCCTCTGAGATCGCCGACGTCTTTTGAAAGTCCTCGATTTCCTGCTTCTTGGATTGCAGGGCCCGCTGGGAGCGCTCGAGCTCCTGGGTGATCTGCTCTTTCTGCTGGTTGATGAATTCCTTCTGGCGTTTTTCGATCACCAGCTTGTAGTGCTGAACGACGACGTTCACGATCGTTGCAACTTCGCTCTTGATGCGCCCGCTCGCCGACACCTGAAGATAGTTCGAATCTGGAACCGGCGCGACGCTGAGAATGTCGAGCAGCAGGTCTTCGCGGCGCTCATTTTCCTCTTTCGCGCGCACTTCGGTTTCAGCGAACCATTTGGTCCGGCGGAGATCGGGGTCCTGCAGGGCCTCGGTCAGCACGGCGGAGCTTCGGATCAGGTGTGCCTGATTTTGCAGTTCCCTCTCGACAAACGCCTTGTCCCCTGCCGACTGCTCGCTCCGGAGCGGGTCTTCCGGGTCCGGGGGAGCCAGTGACTCGACGCGAACCAGGGAACTGGCCTGGTATTCCGGGTAATTCATCTGCATGTACAGCGTCAACGCCACGGTCGCGCCGATGAAGAAAAACCAGAGCAGGATGATCATGACCAGGCGCTGCCGGATGGCGCGCACCAGGTCCGCCCCGGTCGGTCCGGGTGCGGCGGCGCCTCCGAGCCGCGGCGCCGGGCCCGGCAGAAACTGCGTACCAAAGACCGGGGTCGCGGATGTAAGGGTTGTCATTCAGTAGACCTCGCGGATGCAAAGACCGCGGGGCAGGGTCCGGACCCTCCCCCCTTGTTGCGTTGCATCCTCATCTTTCCGCGCGAACATCGGCGGCCGGCTCGGGTAAGCCCGCGGCCTTCTGTATCTCGCGAAGGGCTTGCTCAATTTTCTTCGGCAGATCGTCATCCCTCTCTTGGACCTGTACGATCTTCTTCGCCATTTCCAGCATGGCTTGCGCGTCGTCGAGCTTTCCCTGCTCGCGATACAGGACGCCCAGGTGATAACGCACGTCGGCGCTCTTTTGGGCATCGGAACTCCGATCGCCTTCCTGCTCCAGCGCCCGCAAGAGCGTCCCCGCCGCCTCGCCGAGCCGTCCATTCAAATACAACGTCCATCCGTACGTATCCAGCACGTTCGGTTCGCGAGGCTGAAGTTGAGCTGCCTTTTTTGCATAGGGCAGCGCTTCGGCCGGCATGTTCAGGCGCTCGCTGAGCAGGTAGGCGAGATTATTCAACGCCATCGGCTGCTCGGGGTTAAGCTTGAGAACTTCCTCATATGCGTCTCGGGCCTCTTCGGCCCTGTCTATTGAATTCAGCAACATGCCGCGCGCCAAATGCGCAAAGATCAGGTCCGCGTCGCCCGTGGCGATCTGCTGAATGCGGTTGCAGGCTTGGAGAGCGTCTTCGGTTCGGTCATTGATTTTCAGGAGGTGAACCAGCGCCTGAGTTTTTGCGACGTTGTCGGGATCGCTTTCGCTTTGCTGGGTGGCCCGCTTGAGCGCCTCCTCCGGGCCAAGCGTGCGCACAATGTCGCCGACGATCCGCGAATAGACCTGGAAGTTCGCGCCGGTCGCCCGAAGGGCCCGGTCGAACGCTTCCTGGGCCTTGTCGGGCATCTGCAGTTGGGCGTAGGCCCACCCCAGGGCGGAAAGCGCCTCCGGAACACGCTCAAGCACCCGGCCGGACAGTTTTTCGGTTGCGTATTGAATGACCTTCTGCGGGCGATTGGCGGCCCAATATGCCGCGAAGAGGGCGCGAATCGTCTGTGGCTGGTAATTCCCCACGTCGGCCGCCTTTTCGTAGCCGGCGATAGCCTTGTCCCAATCCTGTGCCAATTCGCCAAGTTGTCCCAGTAGCATCGGCCATTTGTAATCCCCGGGAAATCGGGCCTGGTACCGGTAGATCAGGTTTTCGGCATCGGCGAAGCGGGCCGGCCTCACGCGGGTATACGTGTCGATAAGGCTCTCCGCCACCGATGCCTGATCGGGATTGGCTTCGAGAATGAGCTGAAGCTCGGCAATGGCGTCCTCTCCCCTGTCGGCCTCCATCAGCGCGTCGGCGAGGGCGATGCGATGTTGAAAATTGAAGGCGTCCGGCTTGAGCGACTTGGATTTCTTCAGGTCCTCGATGGCGAGTTCCCAGCGGCCGCGAAGGAGATAGAGCTGTCCCCGCTGCCAGAGGGCAACCGCGTTGTCCGGGTCTTTTTGGAGATGGGCATCCAGCGCGATTTTGGCCTTCTCGATATCGCCCCCAATGCGATGGTAGGCGCCCTCGAAGATCATTCCCTGCGAGTCGTTGGGATACTGCACCAGGTATTCGTCGATCATCGTTTTGGCGCGGTCGAGATTCCCCGTCGTCAGAAGGATGGCGATAATTCGGGCCCGCACCTCTTTGGCTTTTTCTTCGTCCTGCTCGGCGAGCTTCAAAAGGCTGTCGTATTGCACGAGCGCTTCGTCGAGCTTTCCGGTTCGAGCGTAAAATTCAGCCACGAGCCCGAGCACGCGAATGGAAGGATCCAGAAATGCGGCCTGTCGATAGTGGCGATCGGCCGTCGCCAGCACCTGCTGCCCCTCGTAAAAGCGCCCGAGCGCCGCCGCAATCAACGCCTTCTTGGGTTTGTCTTCCTCCGCATCGAAGAGCGTCTTTAGGAACTGTTCGCCCTCGGCCGGCTGATTGACCGCTTCCGAGCCATGGAAGTCCGCAATTTCGATCGCCAAACCGAGATCGTTTTTCGAAAGGGCCAGCGCCTTGCGATAGGCCTCGGCCGCCTTGTCGTAGGATCTGATCTTCGGATCGGCGTAAAGCCTCGCGAGTTGAATCAGGTTTTGTGCGTCATCGGGGTTCTTTTCCCGCACTTCCTCCCGGTAGGCAATGCCGGTCTTTGGATCGTCCTTTTCGCGATAGAATCGCTGCCGCTCCTGTATCCAGGGTTCGTCCGGCAGGGTGCGCGCGGCGGAGGCGAGGTGCCGCCGCTCCGCCGCCTCGTCTCCTTCGTTGGCGGCGATCCGGGCGAAGAACATGCTGGCGTAGGCATTGGTGGGATTGATTTGCAGCGCACGGGTCAGTGTCGCCTTCGCGTCGTCCATCCGCCCCGCATCGACATAGGCCCCCGCCAGGTAGGTCCATCCCTGGGAATAGTTCTGGTAGCTGTCCAGCCCGAGCTTCATCAGGTTGACGGACTGTTCGGTCAGTTGTGCAGCCTCTTCAATGCGCCCGTCGGCACGGGCCTTGGCCGCCTTGGCAAGTGCAAGCCGGCCCTCCGCGACCTTGCCCTGTGTTCCGTCGGTATTAAGGTCGGCGCTGCGCTTCGCGTACTTGTCCGCCCGCGGCCAGTTCTGCTGCCGCAGGGCCAATGAAAGTTGTCCTTCGATGATCGAGGGGTTGTCTGGCGCGATTTTTTCAGCGGCATCAAGGGCCTCGACGGCCTTGTCGTATTGCCCGCGGCGCTCGTAGAAGCCCGCCAATGATGTATGGCGGATCAATTCGTCGGGCTCGTCGCTCAGAAAGGCGATCAACTCCTTGTCGCGTTCTTCGCCTGCCGCGTCCGAGCTGTACGCCAGGGCGAGTTGCTTGAATCGCCGGTTCTCGGGATTCTTCGCCACGATTTCATCAATGAATGCTTCTCCCGCGGCGGCGCGGCCGGAGTCCGCGTATAGCTGCAGGAGCGTGCGAATCGCCGCCTCGTTGGTTGCGTCCGAAACGAGCACGCCCTTCAGCTTCTGCTCGGCCTCGTCATATTTCTTGTCCCATACCAAAATCGCCGCCGCGCGCACCTCGTCAGCCGGAGACCCGGTGCCCAGCCTCTTGCTGGCTTCGCCCGCGCGCGCAAAGTCCTTGAGCTGGCGGTAGGCCTCGACCTCCAGGGCGACTGCAGCGCGGTCGGTGTCCAGCTTCGCCTGAACCTGGGCCGGCTCGTTGGGTTTTAGGTACGCCAGCGCCTCGGTCGGCTGATTCATGTTCAGCAGGATGCGGGCCATCCCCGCGTAAAGGCCCGGATCCCCGGGTTCGAGCTTGATCAATTTTTGTACCGCGTCGCGGGCGGCGCCCCACTGGCCCTGACGGTTGTAGAGGTCGGCGCAAAGTCGCAGCACGGCGGCATTCCGTGCGCCGCCGGGCGAGGCCAGCGCTGCTTCCGCCTCGCGCGTGGCGGCGATGACGTCCCCTCGCTCGGCATGGAGCCGCGCGGTGGTAAATCGCACCTCCAGCGAATCGGGCGAGCGCTCTTCCTTCAGCCGCTCGATTTGCTCCTCCGCTCGCTCCAGGTGCCGCTCGCGCTCCTTGGCGTCCTTCAAGGTCTGTGCCAGGCCGATGTCCTGCAGAATCAGCTCCTGCAGGAACCGGACACGCGCGTTGTTATTCTCCAGTTTTCGAAAGTGCTTGCTTCTTTCTATCTCGGAGAGCCCCTTTTGATGCAGCGCCCGAAGCTCCTCTCGCAGATCGCTCTTGATTTGCTCGTCCTTCGCGTCGTCCGCCTCCAGCTTGTACACGTTCCCCAGCGCATCGTAGAGCAGCGGATTCTTCGGATCGCTCTTGATCGCCGTCTCCAGATATTGCCGCGCCGCGGCCAGATCGCGCTTGACTTTCACATTGAACAGCCCGGTCAGCAACCGCCCCAGAAACAACCGCGCCGTCGTTTCCGTCGTCTCGCGCGCGGCGATCTGTTTCAACTGGTCCACGCCCTTCTCGGCTTCGCCGTCGTTAATCAAGCACTGGGCCAGGAGCACTCGAAGCTCGGACTTTTTCTCGGGATCAGGGCACTTCTCGATGGCGGCGCTGACGATTGCCCGGCGTGTCTGCCGGATGGACTCGGCTTCCTCGCGCTGACGCTCCGCCTCTTTCTCCAGCGCCGCTTGTGACATCTGCTTGGCGAGGATCGTGACCGCTTCGACGTTCGCGGGGTCCAGCTCGATGGCGCGTTTCAGTTCGGCTTCGCCCTTCGATTCGTAAGTCGCGTCTTCCTTGCGCAGCTCGACATATGCCCGGCCTAATGCGTAATGCACCTTGGCCGATCCGGAGAACTCGTCCATCTCCTGCATGTCGCGGGCGCGCTCGATGACCTGGTTCCATTGGTTAATGCTTCCGAACAAAGGGGCAAGCTCAAATTCAAGATCGAGGTCCAGTTCGAGCGCGGCCTTGTTCTTTTGGTCCCGAACCTTTGCGTACTCAATCAGGGTTCTCGCTTCCGCAACCTTGCCCAGTTCCAACGCGCAGCGCGCCGACTTCACAAGATAGTCGGGGTTTTGGGCGCGATCCTTGGAGTAGGCGCGCTGAAAAGACTGAAGCGCCTTGTCATAATCGCCTTCCGCCATGAACTTCTCGCCGTCCGCGGCATACTTGGCGGGGTCCTGCTCGGGGAGATTCCCGATCAGTACGACGCCGGTGACCGTCATCAGGGCCATCAGGGAAACGACGAGAAAACCAACCAGTTTTTTATTGAGCTTCTGTGCCATGCGTTCGCCTTCTTAATTCAATGGAGCTTCCTTCTCCGCCGCCCGCGATTGACTCTCGCCGAGGGGCGATGCCTCGCCTCCCCGTTCAGAGCCGCGCGCGGGCCAGTGCGATTTCATCAACTCGGAAATGACCTTGTCGAGCAGCTCGCCGGCCTTTTTGTCCAGCAGCGGCGCGTCGGACTCCCGCATGTCCTCGAATGCGATTTCGACTTTCGAGTAGTACAGGTGTGAATCGCGAGGATCGGCCATGCGTAGCCGGACCGTGGTGCGATCCGAGCAGAACTGGCCGTTCACGCAGATAGTGTAGTAAACATAGGTCCGTTTGACCAATTCGCGAGGGCGATTGAACGCGAGGCGGCGGACCGCGATCGATTCGTTGATGCTGTCGAGCCTCATCTCGAGAGATTCGTCGTCCAGGGGAAGATTGCCGCCTTGTCCGTAGCACTCTTCGGGAACGTGCGGGACCTGGTCCTGCACGTTGGTGTAGTAGCTTACGGAAAGGACGACCTCTTGTTCGCCGCGGCGCTTGTTTCCCGGTTCCTGAAGCACCCACATCAGATATTCAAGAGTGCCCAGCTCCTGTTCCATCTCTGAGGACAGCGGCGCCATCTCCAACACATCGTACGGAAGCAACGTGTCTCGATTCAGGTCTGCGATCGGCTTGTGCAGCGGCAGCGGCTTCTTGATTACGTACAACCAGCCGCGCGCCTTGGCAGCCTGCATTCCCGCAGCGCCGCCGATCAGGACCAGCAATCCCAGGACATAATACAGATTCGACTTCGATTGCCTCGTCATGCGGCGCCCTCCGAGACGAGTGCTTCGCGATCCTCGACGAACAGATGATCCAACATCCAGATGATGCCCATGTAAATCAGAAACCCCAGCCCGAACATCACCAGCCCCAAAATTGTATGCGGCGTGCCGGACGCGAGATTGCCGCGGCCATACATTTGCAGGCTGCCGGTGATGATCACTCGGGCGATGTTGCAGAATAGTGCCACTGGAATGACAGAGGCCGCCAGGGCGATCCGATGCCACGCCGGACGCGGCGTGAGATAGGCCATCGCCAATCCGATTGCGACGAAGGCCATCAGCGATCTCATGCCGCTGCACGCGCCGGCCACCGTGAAGCTGCCGTCGCGCCCGTTGTCGAGAAAATAGGTGATGTTGAACCCGGCCCGCTGCACTTCGTAGACGCCCGGAAACAGGGTCAGAATGTGTTTGGCAACTAACGCGGCTGCCTGCTGGAGCGGTTGGGTGATTTCGCGATAGAGGCGTTCGGGGGGCGGAATCGCCAGAAAAAGAAATGCCAGCGGAAACCAGAGGATCTTCAATGTTTCCCAGCCCCGCAGAAGCAGGACCAGTCCGGCGATCACAAACACAATCGTGAGCGGCTGCGGATAACCGATTTGCGATGCGACGGCGGCCGCGTACGCGACGAGGGCGGCGATCAGCAGTCCGAGGCCCCACAACGATCCCTCATGCCGATCCGACAGCAACTTCCGGCGATTCTGATGAATCAGATACAGGGTAAAGAGCGGAACCAGATAGCCATGCGACCAGTCCGGCTGCTGCCAGACATTTGACATGCGCTTGAGGTGGTCGAGATAGAACCAGCCTAGAACCGCAACGAGAAGCCCCACCTTGAGGATGCCGGCCGGGCCGAGATATTCAAGCCACCCGGGCGTTCGGGCCGCCGCGGATTGTGAAACGACGGCCTGCGCGGCGCGGGGCGGCCTGTCGGGAAGTTCAGGGGGCGTCATTGTCGCGTTTAGATTCACTTGTTCGCGTCGTCCTCTTGAGTCGCGGATTGACCATGCGGGCGTTGCGCAAACTCGATGACTCCCTTCATCCGCCGCGGCGCTTTTTCGTTACGAACTTGTTTGGGCGCCGGCTTCCCTGCCGTGCGCACCCGAAGGGCATCCGGCTTAAATCGCGGGCAAAACGCCCTCGCACGAATTAAGGCTCCTTCGGCCTTAGAACGGCAATCCTCGCTGCAGCGCTTCCTGATTGCGGCGCTGCTTCACCTGTTCCTTCGCAAAAAACGTGTCGCTGTCCGCGAAATTCCGGTCATAGACAAATCCGAATCCATAACTCAGGCGAAACGCGTTCCGCGCCACCGCCAGGAACACCGCCACTGGCGACGAACCCACATTCACGATGTCGTTCGGCCGCAGGTAAAAGTCCGGCGAAGTTCCCGCGAAAATCGCATCGAGATCGATCTGAATAAACTGCTCCTCGTCCTTGCCTACGCGCCGAATCAGGTCCGCCCGCGATGGCCAAGCCAACGGCCCAAAGCCTCCGCCCGACGCAATCGCCTGCTTGACGGTGATGCGCCGCCCCGTGAGCTGGTAAGCCCCGGGACGCGCGATGTTCCCGTACATGTAAAACTCGCCGATCTGACCGATGGGGACATCAATGAGGTCCGACGGCCGAATGACGACATTGTATCGCGGATCGCCTTCTCTTAAAGCCTTGGCCGGAATCTCGAGCACCCGGACGCTTTCGAGAATATCCACATCGATGGGTTCCTCCCATGAGGGTCCGGTTGCGGTCGATTCCTGAGTTTCGGCGTAGGGAATCTCCTCCGCGCCTGGCTCATTGGGAGCGGTGGTGCCTGCCGCGGGCCGCAGCTCCCAGTCGTCGATCTCGGCGTTGTAAACGGGAACCAGCCCGTCCTTGGTTTGGCGCGGCCCGCCTTCCAGAATCTCTAGCTCGTTGATCGCTCGTTGATCTGCGGCCGGTTCGGTCGCCGCCGGCTCGGTGGTTGCGCCGGCCATGCCCTGAGCGCTGAAGTCGGACATCGTGAACGGCCTCGATTGGAGCCCCGATGGATCGATCTCGGGTTGAGGCGCGGGCTGGGTCTGGGGCGCGGCGTCCGTGCCGATCAAGTGCTTCGCGCCGTCGCGGATCACGATCACCGTCTCGGCCTGGGGCGGCAGGCCACCCGATGCGGCCAATGCGTTCAGCAGGCGAAAATTGGGGCGTGGCAACGGAAAGTTGCCGGGCTGGGCAACGCCTCCGACGATGGAGTACTGCTGCGATTCATACCGCAGGACGTTGACCTGCACGTCTGCGTCCTCCAGAATGCCCGCCGCGCGCAGCTGCGCCTTTAGCTCCAGCTCGAGTTCGCGCGAAGTGAAGCCGGTCACCCTCACCGGTCCGACCATCGGAAATGTTTCGTAGCCGGTTGACTTCACCTGAAACTGCTGCTCCGATGACACCGAGGGCGCGAGCAGTTCAAAAATCGTCACGCGCAGAAAGTCGCCGGGGCCGATGAGCGGCTCCTCGAACACCGGGACCAGATCGCTCTCGGTCGGTTCTTCCGCATCCTGGATACCGAGCGGCTCGTCCAAAATGCTGACCGAATCGCGAATCTCGATGCGCACCGGCTTCTCAAAGTTGCCTGTTTGCGATGGGTCGATCCAGCCGTTCTTTACCCAGTTCGAGCTTCCGCAGCCGCCTGACGACAAAATCGCGCCGATCAGCATGGCCGGAATGACAACCCGAATGAAACCGAAATACGCGGAGCATGATCTGGACACTTCAGGTCCTCCTCGCGAAAGATGACGGCCCGTTCGCATGGCCTACCAGATCGCTCTTATCGACACCCGCGAATCCCGATAACACCGATTTTGTTCCCACTGGCAGGGCTTTTTGAACTCTTTTCAACGCGCATCGATCGCGCCGTCACCCGCCGAAACCGCCCCATCGACCCATAAGAGGGAAACACGGAATCGCGTCGGTGCTGACAATTGAAAGCGCCCCGCCCTCCAACTCTGAGAGTAACTACCCCTGCGACTGGCGGGGGCGCAATTTCTGCGCGGCACTACACAACAGTACGAGCGATCCCGTCCCCGGTTCGCGACTTCATCCCTCGTCCGCACCGAACGGTTCAGCGGCTTTTGTCGGTTCACCGATACCGGAAGGGGCAATCAACCACCGGGCGCCGCACCTGGAGTCGCGACATGTTCGAAACGGTTATCTTTGGAGCGGGCGGACATGGCCGAGTCGTGCTCGACGTTCTCGTGGCGGGCAACCAGTTCAAGCCCGTCGGCTTTCTGGACAACAATCCCGATCTTCACGGCCGCCGGATTGATGGGTTGCCGGTGCTTGGGGACGTTACCCAATTGGGCGCACTGAAAGATCGCGGCGTCACCAAAGCCGTGATCGCCATCGGCGACAACGGCATTCGCCGGCAGATGGGCGACGCGCTCGCCCGGGCGGATTTCGAGCTGATCAACGCGGTGCATCCTTCGGCGAGACTCGCGGCGACCGCTTCGCTCGGAAGGGGCGTGGTCGTCGCGGCCGGAGCGCTGGTCAGCGCTCACTGCCAGATCGGCGACTACGTCATTCTCAATACGGGCTGCATCGTCGATCACGAGTCGATGATCGGGACGGCTGCACACATTTGTCCGGGCGTGAAGCTGGCCGGGCACGTGACCGTGGAGAGCGGCGCCTTCGTGGGAATCGGGGCGACGGTGATTCAGGGGGTCCGCGTAGGCTTCGAATCCGTCGTCGGCGCGGGGACGGTGGTCATTCGCGATGTCGATCCGATGACATCAGTGGTCGGCGTGCCGGCGCGGATCATCAAGGGAGCCCCTTCGCCCGACGAGTTCGCTTCTCTGCTTCAAGCCAGAAATCATCAGAGCCGCGAACGAATCGAGGGCTCAGCACGACGAGCAGGAGCGGTCAGCACTTCGCCGAAGTCGGTTCCCAATCCACTCGTTCGTTCCTAGCAACTCGAAGGGTGTTCACGGAATTTGGATTCGAGCCGGTCTTCCCCATTCAGGCGATGAATAGAAGCGGTACGAATCTGAATTGATCGGCTTGTCGAACCGAATTTCGATTTCGCGAACCTCGCCATCGTTTACACGCACGATTCGCCCGGTCAATTCGCGCGCTCGAAATGTCTCGCCTTCTTGATAGGGCCGATCGGTCGGCCGGGCCATGTCGCCGAGGAAGCCACCGAAAAACGGCTCGTCGGTCGCCGTCAGATGCAGCGTGTGCTCGTCAATTCGCCGCACCTCCGGATTGCTTGTGTTGCACAGAAAAGCAACATAAATGTCGCGGCGGCCGGCGATCGCCTCCAGCCGGAGCTGCGCGAAGAGCACGTTCGCATCGGTCGTGTCGTTGACGACGAACATGCAATCGCCGGCTTGCAGCGGCCGGCCGAACTGGTTGATCGGCGCGAGCAGCGACTCGCGCCCCTCGATCTCGATCCGCCCCATGGCGTGTGTCACCAACATGGCGGCGACGGCCTGGAGGACAATGAAGGGCGGCACGAGCGAGGACATCCGGGAGCGGCCCGCTTCGTGCCGCCCGGCCAGAGGCGCTGTTGAAGCGTTCCCCGGCAGTCCGCCCGGAACGGCCCACATGCCCAGCAGGGCGTAGAACCCGATGCTCGGCAGCATCAGAATGCGATCATCGGGCACCGTGCATACCAGCAGCGGCAGAAAGATGAGCACGAACAGAACCATCGACCGGGCAATCCGGTTTTTCGCGTGCCGGCGACATGTCTCCCACGCGGCCCAGCCCAGCGGCAGCAGGCCGATGGCGAGAAATCCGTACAGCCCGATCCCATAGGACGACCGCAAATAGAACAGAAATGGGTTGATCGGAATAAGCAGGGACACCAGCAACGTAAGCGCGCGCCCCGGGAGCGCCGCGAGATAGCGCATCGGGTCGCGCATCGGCTCCAGCATCACCGCCGCGTTCGAGCCGTAGCCGCCGCGAGCGTAGAATGCGAGCCAGGCCAATCCGACGCCCGTCCAGATCAAGGAGAGGACGATTGCCCGCTTTCCTGATCCCGGCGCGGCCGCATAAGGCGGAGGCTGCTTCCGTTGAGTTCCGCGGCCATACGCCAGCAGAAGCGGCGCGAACACCATCGCCAGCGTTGCTTCCTTTGTCCCGAGCGAAATCGCAAATGCCAAGGTTGCGACGGCTGACGCCCCGAAATCCCTCTCTTCCGAATAGCGCATCGCCGCCACGAGCGCGACAATCACCAAGACCAGCGAAATCAAGTCGGCCTGCGAGGAAACAAAAACCACCGGCACGGCATGGCACGCCGCCGCCGCGAACCCCAGGGCCCCCCAACGCGCGGCCGCTTCGCCCAGTCCGATCCGCCGGAAAAGCATCAGCGCGCCGATCACGCCCAGGCCGTACAGTGCCATATTGATGACGCGATAGCCGATTGCATTGCGGCCGAACGCAAGAAACTGCCAGTAGAGCAGCCGCTCGGCGACCGGGCGCCAGTGCTGATACCGCACCTCGTCGGTGAGCCA
>Ga0190265_10002766_pt1 | contig 11804 bp, 7 predicted proteins | sample Popmic124T_FD_133135 | JGI IMG/M metagenome (GOLD analysis project Ga0190265, IMG submission 133135) | Populus adjacent soil microbial communities from riparian zone of Indian Creek, Utah, USA - 124 T | ecosystem: Environmental > Terrestrial > Soil > Riparian zone | place: USA: Utah | collected...
AGCTTTGCGCCAGTTCATCGCAGTATTCCTGCGGTTGCTGGCCATTGCTCAACGCGGCCTGCTGCACTTTTTGCCCGTGCTCGTCGAGGCCCGTCAGAAAAAACACCTCGTAGCCCAACAGCCGCCGGGACCGCGCAATGACATCAGTGATGATTTTTTCGTAGGCATGGCCGAGATGCGGCTGGCCGTTGACGTAATCAATCGCGGTCGTGATGTAGAACCGTTTGTCCATTCAACGCGAACTGTGGGGGCGAGAAATCCGGTTGGCAACTTTTCCGAGGACAAAGCAGGTCACTTGCCTTTGACTTCGTCCAGGCGCGAGCGCATGTGTTTCCGTTCGCCGGCCAACGATGCGGGAGCGTAGCGCAGGTACTTCTCGTAGTATTCCTCGGCCGCGTCCCAGTCTTCCTCAGAATAGGCGATCTCCGCCAGGCCATAATAAACCTGGTAGTTCGTGGTCGTGAACCGGCGGAGCACTTCTTCGTAATCCTGCCGGGCGGCGCCCCTCTTGCCGGCGCGGAAATTGGCAATGGCGCGATTCAAAAGCGCGGCGCCGTTTTCCTTTTGCTGTTCGAGCACACGCGTGAATGACTGGATGGCGCAATCGTAATCGCCGACAAAAATGCAGCAATTGCCGTGGTTGAAGTGCGCGGTCGGGTTGTTTGGCTGCAACCGAAGCTGGCGCTCGACTACCTTGAGGGCGTTGGTCATTTCCGCTTGCGCTTCGGCGGTTCTACCGGCCGCACGTAACTTTTCGGCGTAGTTGAGATGTAATTGCGCCAGCCCGTTGTACGCGGCATCGACTTGCGGAAAATCGGCCACGGCCTTTTCCATAGTTCTTTTCGCCGCTGGAAAATCGTCTTTTTCGTAGTACGCCCACGCCTCGATGCGCGCGATTTCAACATGCGCCGGGTGATTGGCGGCGGGCGGCGTCGGTATCGACTTCAGCATGGTCAGCGCGCGATCCGGTTGCTGGGAAACCAGATAAACGTTGGCCAGTTCCGCCTGTAATGACACATCGCCCGGCGTAAAGGTCAGGCCGCGCAGCAACATCTGCTGGGCCTGACGATGCAAGCCGAGTTGCACGAAATAGCCTGCGAATTCGCGCGAGAAGGATGGCTCATCGATGGGGCCGCAGGACATCAGGAGCGCTTCCATGCCGCTGTACAAATTGAGCTTCTCCTGAAGTTCCTTGCTCATGGCTGCCAGGCCTTTGCCCTCTTTGCGCCATAGTGCGTTGAAATCCCGATTGATGAGCGCGGACGCATTGTCAGGGTTGAGCGCCAGCGCTTGCTCAAACACAGGAAAGGCGTCCTCGAAGCGGTTCGCGCGTTGCAGATCGACGCCCCAATGGTCAAGGGAACGCGAGTAAAGACCCGCCACGTAGGCCGACGTGAATTTCTGCCTGAGCAGGCGCTCCGTGGGCAAAGCGACAAGGTCGGATTTCAATTCCTGGAAAGGACCGCTTTCGAGCGATTTCCAGAAGTCCTGCTGCCTGGTGATGACCTGGGCGCCAGGGGGCGGCGCCTCCACGGCGTTCGTCGGATACGGCCGGAGGATGTAAACCAGTTTATGCGGCTCCAGATAGTAAGACTCGAAAAAATAACCGAAGCTGGGTTGCAGATAGGTCAGCGGATATTTCTGGTTCAGATCACTAAGCAACTGAAGGATTTGCATCGGAGTGAACAGCGTGTAATCCGATTGGAGCGTCAACTGTGGCATTCGATCGCCGTAGCGCTTGCGCAGAAAACGGTGGTAGGCCGGCTCGGTGAGCGACCGGGATTCAAGGAGAATGTATTTGTCTCTCGCCGCGCGCCCGAGTGCCGCGCCCAAGGCGTGAAGGCGTCCCACGTCATCGCTCAGGATGACCGCGCTTTCCGGCAAGGATTTCGCCTGGCCTTCCGCATACGTCTGAAAGGCGCGGGACTGGGTTTGCCGAATCGCGCGGTGGTTGTCGTAAAACAATTTTCCCGCGACAAACAACGCCCCGCCGCAGGTCAGTGCCGTGACGGCAAAGTTTACGACCGGGGGAATTGTCCCCCGGCGGCGCAAACGTCCGTCCGTGCCGCTGAATACGAGGAGAAGGAAGCCGCTGTAATAGCCGACGATCAGGGCCGCGAGAAAATAGCAGGGGAGAAAAACAAAGCTCACGCCATACACTTCCTGCGCGCGCACGGCGGCCTCGCGCGGACTGACGGGCGGGTCGAACGCAACATAGAGCCAAAGCGCCAGCAAGCCCGCGTGCAGGACGATGGCGGCGATCTTGGCGAAAAGATTGCCGATGGGTGATTGGTCGCCAAAATTGCCGGACCATTTGATGCCCATGAGCAACAGAGGCACGAGCGCGTACACGGCGGGGAACAATGCGACGCTGCGCACATCCCAGAGAAGACGCTTTTGCCAGACCAGGTTCGTCTTCAGCGCTTGCCAGAAAGTGACGCCCGTGTGGTCTTCCACCAACGGCAGCAGCAGATAAAGCGACAAGCCGGCCAGCGCGAAGAGAAACATCCGGGCCAGAAAATCGAACCGAAAGAAACGCAGTCCTTTGACCCAGGCGAGCGCAATGAGCAGGATGGGCAGGAACCCGATCATGGCCGCGTTGTTCGTAATGCCAACGGCGTAAACCACGGCCAGCTTGTAGAGCCAGGAATCCTTTTCCTCGAGTCGATATTCGAGCAGGCAGCGCACGCAATAGGCGAAGAGCAGCAAGTCCAACGCTTCGCCGGTGCCAACGAGGGCGTGTTCCCAGAAACTTCGCTGCAAGCCGGCCACCAAAACCGCCAACACCACGGGCACCCAGGCGAGCTTAATACTGGGAAACGCATTCGCGTCGATGGCGCGGTCCCGTTGCAGTTGGGTGCGGTCGTGCGGCAGAATGGCCACCGAACGCGCCAGCAACGCCAGGCTTAGGGCGGCGCACAAGGCCGCGGTAAAATTGAGTGTGAATAATTGAATCCCGGACGGGAGCCAGCGGATCGGCAGCGTCACGAGGTAGGTCAATGGCGCGCTAAAGGTCGAGTGCCAATCCAGGCCAGTCGCGCGGGCCAGCGGCCAATAGCTTTGGAGGGTCACCACTTTATTGAGGGTGACAAGATAAAGGAGCAACATGGCGGCCCCAAGAAGCCAGGGGAGGACCGTGCGCACAAAACTGCGCGTCTGCGTTGTTTCCATTGTTTTTGGCTGCTGGTGAGTTGAAGGCATGGGCAAGGGGTTTGGCAAGTCCTTACACGGAGTCGAGAGAGGAAGGCCGAGGGGCGAGGGCCGCAGATGCGCCTGCTCGCGACTCTCGACCTTCGGCGTTCGACCCCGTTTCCGCGAGCCGGACATCAGCCACGCATTCCACGTGTTGGGTCTGAGGAAACATATCCAGAGGTGTCACCGTACGGAGTTCAAAGACACCGTTCTCGCATAAAAGGTTCAAATCCCGCGCGAGCGTGGCGGGATGACATGAGACGTAAATGATCTGTTTCGGGCGAATCGCGCGGAGTTGTTCGATGGCGCTCTTCGGCACACCCACGCGGGGCGGGTCAAGAATCACAGCCGTGTCATTCGCCGGGTACTCCTGGAGCAGCGATGGCAACAAAACCTGCGCGTCTCCCAGGACGAACTCTCCATTCAGTCGGTTATGGCGAAGCATGTTGTTGCGGGCGGCCTTGATGGCGGGCTTGTCAATCTCGACGCCGATGAACTTGTCCACCCGGTCGGCGAGCGAAATGCCAAAGAAGCCGACCCCGCAATAAACATCGATGAGATATTTCGCGCCACTGGCTTTCAGACAATCCCGCGCGGTGCTCACCAGTTGCGGCAGCAGAAAGAAATTGTTTTGGAAGAACGAGTCGGGCGGAACGTCCCAGTCTTCCGGCGGGATGCGCAACACAACCTTGAGGCCTCCTTTCGGCGGCGGGTTCAGTCGCACGCGCAGGATTTCTTCGTTGAGCGCTGGTTCGGCGATGGGGCACTTGTCGATGTCCACCACCAGACCGCAGTCCCAGCGCAAGTAGCCGATGTTCAACTTCTGCTCCGGCTTGTTCCACTGCGAGCGAATCATGATGCGGTTGCGGTAGAAGTAGGGCTGCGGACAACCAATGATCGGGCGAATGATTTCGCGACGAAACTTGCCGATGCGCTCAAACAAGTCGGAGACCTGCTTGTGCTTCAACGCAAGCTGCGTGGCGTAATCGAGATGCTGATACTGGCAGCCGCCGCACATCCCGAAGTAAGGGCAGACCGGCGCGACGCGCGATGCGGAGGAGTGAAGGAGTTGCGCAATCTTTCCCCGCGCAAAGTTTTTCTTCACTTCAGTGATTTCCACTTCGACCTCTTCGCCCACCGCGGTGAATGGCACGAAAACGACAAATGACCCTGAGTCGAATGTCGAAGGCCGAGCGTCGAGGGCCGGACTTTCTGCGATAGACTCTTGTCCCTGGACTCTCGGCTCCGCCGCCACGCGGCCCACCCCGTCGCCGCCGAAGGCAACGTCATGAATGCGCACCGTAACGCGCTGGCCAATCGCGAGGACAGTTGAAGGTTCTACGGACATCAGGCGCGAAGTGGTAGCGGCTGGCGGCGAAAAGTCAAAGGTGCTGTTCGCTGGCGGGTGCCCGAGACTCAAACTGTCCGCCACGTCCAGCCCGAGGAATTCGGCCAGACGCGGTTTGGTTGGCCTCGCGAGTGCGTCGCGCCAACATCAGGTACTTAAAACACGATGCGCTTCTCGATCCGCACCGTGCCATTCACGTCGAAGAGTTGCAAAAGAATGGCTGGCTGCCGCGCGGTCCAATCGATCGTGATTAGGCCTACGTTGTTGTCGTGGCAGGTCGGCCCGTCCCGGAATCTGTTCGGGGTCGGCGTGCCACGCTTGTGCGGTTCGGTGAGCGCGCTGGAAGTGAGGTCGTAGAGCGGATAATCGCCCGCACGGTCGAGTCGCGACAGCTCCGCCCAATGGCGGTCGCCGCTGATGAACACGACACCGTTGGCGCGCGTTTCCCGCAACAGTTCCAGCATTCGCTGCTTTTCGCGTGGCATGTTTGCCCACGCTTCGCCGCCGCTGAATTCTGAGATGAATTGAATGCTGGTTGCGATAATCCGCAGTTCCGCGGGCACGCGCAATTGCTCCTCCAGCCATTTCCATTGTGCAGCGCCGAGCATGGTCACATTCGGGTCGGGATGCGGAATGTATCGGCCACCGCTGGGAACGACGTGGTTCTCGCCGGTGGCCAGGCGGCTGCGGAAGTAGCGCGTGTCCAGCAGCAGCACCTGGACGCGCCGTCCCGGTGGCCCGAATAGGCGCGCGTGATAAATGCCCTCGCGCCGGCGCCGCGGCGAATCAGACGGTTCATCCATGAAGTCGAGGAACATTTTCTGTGACTCGATTTTCATCGAGTAATCGGCGCCGGCATCGTTCGCGCCGAAATCGTGATCGTCCCACGTGGCGAGCACGGGGGCCTTTTGCCGAAGCGCGCGGTAAAACGAACTTTCTTTCCGAACACGATATTTCTCAGCCATCACGGCGGCGTTGGTGGTGTCGGCATAAATGTTGTCGCCGAGCAGAATGAATTGGTCGAACGGGAGCGCGAGGGTGCGGTCGAGCATCGGATGAGATTGCGTGTTGATGCAGGATCCGAACGCGATGCGCGTGAGAGGGCGCTCCGGCACCGGGCGGGAGGCGCAGCCGGCGCCGAGCAGGCACGCGGCGAGCACCAAGCATAGATTCCAGATCGTCATGCGCGCAGGAGAAGGCCGTTGCATCGCGCTGTTGTGCCAGTATTGCCGCGCGTTCGCAACCGCGCCGAACCCGGGAGTGCGATTGCGTCCTAAATTCTGATTGGCGCATGGGAGGCCTTGCCGCTTAACTCACCGCCCTGAATGAAACAGAAAGCTTATGCGCGCGCGGGCGTGGACATCGATTTGGGCAACAAAGTCAAAGCCACGCTGCCTCAGTTGCTCGCCTCGACGCACCGGCGGGAAGTGCTCGGCAAGGTGGGCGGGTTCGGCGGTCTCTTCGCGCTGGACGTGAAGCGTTACAAGGAGCCGGTGCTCGTCTCCAGCGTCGATGGCGTGGGCACCAAGCTGAAGATCGCGTTCGCGATGAATCGGCACGACACGATTGGGCAGGACCTCGTGAACCACTGCGTGAACGACATCGCGGTGCTCGGCGCCGAGCCGCTTTTTTTTCTCGATTACCTGGGCACGGGAAAGCTGGAACCGAAAGTGTTCACGGACATCGTGCGCGGCTTTGCCAAAGCCTGCGCGGAAAACAATTGCGCGCTCATCGGAGGTGAAACGGCGCAGATGTCGGGGTTCTATCAGGCGGGCGAGTATGACTTGAGTGGCACCATCGTGGGCGTGGTGGAGAAGTCACGAATGCTCAATGGGCAGAAATCGATTCGCCGGAGCGACGTCGTGATTGGCATCGAGTCGAGCGGGTTGCACACCAATGGTTACTCGCTCGCGAGAAAGATTTTCTTCGAGCAACTCAAGATGAAACCGAAGCAGCGGGTGGCGGAATTGAGGAACACGATTGGCGATGAGTTGTTGAAGGTCCACGTGAGCTACGGCCCGCTCGTGCAGAAGTTGCTCGCAAAATTCAATTGCGGGACGGAGCGCAAAGCTCCAGTTCTGCGAGGATCGCGCAAAGCTGGAGCTTCGCGCTCCGATGCCATTCGCGCTCTCGCCCACATCACCGGCGGCGGGTTCATCGACAACATTCCGCGTGTGCTCCCGCAAAACTGCGATGTCGTCATTCGCAAAGGCTCGTGGGACATGCTGCCCATTTTTAAGATCATCGAGCAGAAGAGCAGGGTGCCGGACGCGGAACTCTATCAGGTTTTCAACATGGGCATTGGCATGGTCGCAATTGTGGCGAACGAACGCGCCAGCGACGTGTTGAAATTCATCCATGCGGGTCAGCACCGTGCATGGATGATTGGCGAAGTGGTTTCGGGCCGCGGGCAATCGCGCGTGGAGTAGATTTGCAGTGATTGTGCAAAGGCAATGAATAATGCGCAAACAACAGGCAGTCCGAAGACGCTCTTCCGCATCGCTGGCGCCGGCGCATCCCTCGCGTTCGGGGCGATGGTGGGGACGCTCTTCGCGCTGGAGCCAACGCCTGCTGGCCTGTTGTTCGTCCTGAATACCAGCGCAGTGGTGGCCTTTATCATCGCGGCGCTCTTTGCCTGGATGTATTGGCGGATGGTGGAGCGGATGGCGCTGGAGAAAGCGCCGGCCCTGCGCAAAAAGAAGTTCATCGTTTTTTCCCTCGGGCTTGTGCTCGTCGGCATTGTTTCGTTTTTGTATCCGATGAAGTTCATCGCGCCAGAAAAGCGTCATGATGTTTTCATCGGCCTCGCGCTGGCCGTGGCGGTTCTCACCGGCGTCGGCGTGGTGATGTGGAGGGTGCGTAATTTCCTCGAGGCCGATCTCAAGCGGTCGGAGGAAGACCGGCACGATCCTGACTGACAAATTTCTTTTCTCTCCGCCGCATCGTGGTTTCAATCCGCGGCTCCATGAAGCTCCTGGTCATTGGCTCGGGCGGACGCGAACACGCGCTGGTTTGGAAACTGGCGCAGTCGCCGCACGTGACGCGTATATTGTGCGCACCGGGCAATGCGGGCATTGCCGAGGAACGACTGGCCAAAAATACCGGGCTGGTCGAATGCGTGAACATCAGCGCCGAGGATTTGCCCAAGTTACTGGCGTTCGCCCAGGAGAAGAAACCGGACCTTACGATCGTCGGTCCCGACAATCCCCTTGCGCTTGGCATCGTCGATTTATTTCAGGATAACGCCCTGCGCATTTGGGGTCCGAACAAACGCGCTGCACAATTCGAAGCTTCAAAAGTGTTTTCTCAGGCGTTCATGGAACGGCATGGCATTCCCACTGCGCGTGCCGAAACGTTTTCCGACGCCGGCGCGGCCAAGCGTTTTGCCCAGGACCTCGGCGGGAACTGCGTGGTGAAAGCGGATGGCCTGGCGCTCGGCAAAGGCGTGCTGGTTTGCCACACAATCGAGGAAGCGAATCGCGCCATTGACGAAATGCTCGTCAGCAAAGCATTTGGCGCCGCCAGAGCGCGCATTGTCCTTCAGGAGTTTCTGGAGGGCGTGGAGGTTTCGCTGCACGCATTGTGTGATGGCAAGGTGGCCAAGTTGTTTCCCACTTCGCAGGACCACAAGCGCGCGCTCGATGACGACAAAGGACTCAACACCGGCGGCATGGGCACTTATTCGCCGACGCCGTTTTTGAGCGATTCAGAATTGGACCAGGTGGGCCGCGCCATTCTCGATCCCTGGCTGAAGGGCTGCGCGGCCGAGGGCATAGACTATCGTGGCATTCTTTATCCGGGTGTGATGCTGACGAAGACCGGCCCGAAGGTGCTGGAGTTCTATTCTCGTTTCGGCGATCCCGAGACCCAGGTTTATCTGCCGCGATTGGAAAACGATCTGGTGGAATTGCTGGATGCCAGTGCGACAGGGACGCTGGCGCGGCACGAGTTGAAATGGAGGAATGATGCCGCGGTCTGCGTGGTGATGGCCTCGGGCGGTTACCCTGGCAGTTATGGCAAAGGCGCAATGATTGACGGTCTCGCCGAGGCAGGCGCGCTGCCCAACGCCAAAGTATTTCACGCCGGCACGGCGCGTTCGGGCGCGGGCGTGGTGACGAATGGCGGCCGTGTGCTCGGCGTCACGGCATGGGCGAGTAGTTTGCAATCTGCCCGTGACGCCGCTTATTCCGCCGTCGCCAAGATTAAGTTCGACGGCGCACACTTTCGTCGTGATATTGCCGCCAAAGCGTTGCGCCACGTGGTGCAAACGATTTCATGCCCATGAGGAAATTGCTGGGACGATTGTTGTTCACAGGCGTGTTGCTCGCGGCTGGCGTCAGCGGGTTGCGCGCCGCGTCGGACACCCCTGACTTCAAAGAGATTTACGATTTGCTGCGCGCCAACGCCGGCGCCGTGGGCGAGGAGGAGTTAAACCGCGCCGCGGTGGAGGGGTTGCTGGCGAAGCTGGATTCGCGCGTGTGGCTCATCAATCCGTCCCAGACTTCCAGCGCGGAAACGAATTTCGCGCCCGTTTCATCCAGCGCGCTGTTCGATGAACACTATGGATACATCCGGGTGGCTCGTGTCGGCCCACAGTTGCCGGCGGCCTTTTCCGGGGCGCTTGAAAAACTGGCGGCCACGAACAAGCTGAAAGGGCTGGTGATCGATTTGCGCTACGCAAATGGCACCGATTACGCGGCCGCGGCGAAAGTGGCCGATGGATTTCTCGGCTCAGAACAGCCGCTCCTGGACTGGGGCAGTGGCTCGGCGAAATCGACGGACAAGACGAATGCCTTCCGCCAGCCGGTCGCCATCCTGGTGAACCATTTCACAACGGGCGCCGCCGAAGCACTGGCCGGGGTGCTGAGGAACAAAGATGTGGGATTACTGATCGGAACGAACACGGCGGGGCAAGCGAGCATGACCAAAGATTTCACCCTCAAGAATGGCGATACGTTACGGCTCGCCGTTTCACCGGTGAAAATCGGTGACGATGAAGTGGTTGAGCGGCTGAAGCCGGACATTCAAGTGGGTGTGAGCCCGGACGATGAGCGGGCCTATTTTGTGGACGCGTACAAAACGTTGCCCAGGCCCGGTATGGCGAGTGGAAGTTCCACGAACGTGGCCAGTCTCACCGTCACCAACAAAGCCCCGCGGCGGCGTCTGAACGAAGCGGAACTCGTGCGTATGTTGCGCGAAGGCGAAAACCCTGAAGAGGAATTCGCCCGGCCCAGCCGCGCGCTCGAACCCGTCAAGCCGGCCATCGCGGACCCGGCGCTCGCTCGAGCGATCGATCTCCTCAAAGCGCTGGCCGTCGTGCGTCAGACACGGTCCTGATTTCGATTTGAAATTTCCCCGGCGCGTTTCACACTGAAGCTCTCGATTTTGGATGAAGACAGTTTTGTTCGTTTGCACCGGGAACATTTGCCGCAGCCCGATGGCTGAAGGGCTGTTCAAGCAGGCGGTGCGCGGACGCGGCACTTATCGCGTCGTCTCGGCGGGCGTGGGCGCAGTTGATGGCCAGCTGGCCAGCGACCACGCGGTCCGGGCACTGCGCGAGATTGGCATCGACATCACCGCCCATCGCAGCCGCCACCTGACTGCTGACCTCGTCGCGCAAGCCGACTACATCTTCGGCATGACGCACAGCCACGTGGACGCCATTATGTTGCTGTATCCGCAGGCGGCGGAAAAAACTTTTCTGCTGCGCGAGTTCGACGAGACGCTGGACGCTTATGAAAACGACATCAGCGATCCGATTGGCGGCTCGTACGAGGTGTACTGCAATTGTCGTGACCAGATCGAGCAAGGCATTGCCTCCATGTTGAACTTCATCGAGCAGACCTCCGTTATGGCAAACCCGGGCACCCAAATTCCCACGAAACAGACCATTGCCATCGGCGCGGACCATGGCGGCTTCGATTTGAAACAGGCCGTGCGCCATCACCTGCAGTCGAAAGGCTGGATCGTGGTGGACTACGGCGCCACGTCGAAGGAATCGACGGACTACCCGGACTTCGCGCACCTGGTCGGCTACGCGGTGGCCGACCACAAGAACGAGTTTGGAATTCTGGTTTGCACGAGCGGTGTCGGCATGAGCATCACGGCGAACAAGATTCCGGGCGTGCGCGCGGCGCTGGTTTTCGATGACGAGATGGCCGGCATGGCGCGCCAGCACAACGATGCCAACGTGCTGTGCATCGGCGCAAAGCACACCGATGCGGAAATGGCGAAAAAGATGGTGGACGCATTTCTTTCGGCCAAGTTCGAAGGAGGGCGGCACGAACGGCGGGTGAACAAAATGGAAACGATATTGCCAAAATCATTGCGCCTGCGCGCCATCGATCCGGAAATTGCGGACACAATCCTTCTCGAGAAACAGCGCCAGCAGGAGAACATCGAACTGATCGCGAGCGAAAACTTCACCAGCCCGGCCGTGATGGAAGCGCAAGGCTCGGTGCTGACCAACAAATACGCCGAGGGTTATCCGAAGAAGCGCTGGTATGGCGGTTGTGAGAACGTCGATGTCGTCGAGCAGCTTGCCATCGACCGGGCGAAGGAACTGTTTGGTGCCGAGCACGCGAATGTGCAGCCGCATTCGGGCAGCGGCGCGAACATGGCGGTGTATTTCGCCATGCTCAAGCCGGGCGACAAGATGCTGACCATGGATCTCACGCACGGCGGCCATCTCACGCACGGGAACAAGGCGAATTTTTCCGGCAAGTTTTTCGAGATTGTCCATTACGGCGTGCGCAAGGACGACGAGCGCATCGACTACGACCAACTCGCCCAACTCGCGCGGGAGCACCGGCCCAAAATGATCACCGTGGGCGCGAGTGCTTATTCACGCATCATCGACTTCAAGCGCATGAGCGAGATCGCGCAAGAAGTCGGCGCGTTGATGCTCGCGGACATTGCGCACATCGCGGGTCTCGTGGCCGCAGGCGAGCATCCGAGCCCGGTGGCGTTCGCGGATCTCGTGACCACTACCACGCACAAGACGCTCCGCGGTCCTCGCGGCGGATTGATTATGTGCAAAGAGAAGTATGCGAAGGAAATCGATTCGCAGGCCTTTCCTGGAATTCAAGGCGGGCCGCTCATGCACGTGATTGCGGCCAAAGCAGTCTGCTTGAAAGAGGCGTTGCAGCCTGCGTTTAAGGATTACCAGCGCCAGATCGTGAAGAACGCCAAGGCGCTCGCGGAAGGAATGAAGCAGAACGGTTTCCGCCTCGTCAGCGGCGGCACGGACAATCATTTGATGATG
>Ga0190265_10002767_pt1 | contig 11804 bp, 13 predicted proteins | sample Popmic124T_FD_133135 | JGI IMG/M metagenome (GOLD analysis project Ga0190265, IMG submission 133135) | Populus adjacent soil microbial communities from riparian zone of Indian Creek, Utah, USA - 124 T | ecosystem: Environmental > Terrestrial > Soil > Riparian zone | place: USA: Utah | collected...
TCGGCAGCCATCTCCAGGATCCGAACCTCCCTTAGGGGCCTTCGTCCTTGCACTTTGCCCGGCGCTCGCCATCATGGCCGCGGGAACCGGAGGGAGGATGATCATGGACCGCAAGCTCATCGTCGGCGCGGCTTTGCTGGCGCTGGCGGGATGCGACCGCGGCGGCGGCGAGGCGGAGCGAAACGCCAGCCAAGGCCTGCCCGATGTAAATCCGGCCAACATCACCATTGCGACGCCGGAGGCGCGCGCCGAGATTCGCTCGGGCGGCGGCGCGCTGGCGGCGGGCCTGCCCGAGGGCATTCCCCCCTATCCGGGCGCCGATACCGGTCAGAGCGTCCAGGTCACGGGCGACATGGCGCAGGGCGATGGCCGGATTCTCGGCTTCCGCACGGCCGATTCGCCCGCCCGGGTCATCGCCTTCTACGTCGCCGCCGCCGGGCGCGCCGGATTCACCATCTCCCAGCAGATGGACATGGGCGGCACGGCCTTGCTGGTCGCCCGGCGCGGGCAGGCCGACACGTTCAACGTGACCGCGACGGGATCGCCGCAGGGAACCCAGGTCCAGATCGTCGTCGCCACCGGCCAGCGCTGAACGGCCGCGAGCGGCGCGGCCCGAGGCGCCGACGCTCGGTCATTTCGATTCAGCGTCCGCCATGCCATCATCGCCGCCGAATCGGGCAAGGGAGGGGCCGATGGTTCTGACAGGCTTCAAGCGCGGCGCGGCGGTGATGTGGACGCGCGCGGCCCGGCGCACCCGCGGCGCCGATTGGTACGCCGTCACGGCCGAGATCGTGATGATCGTACTCGGAATCCTGATCGCGTTCCAGCTCGACCGCTGGGCCGAAGGCTGGCGCAAGGTGCGCGACCGGGAACTCTATCTCGAGCGGCTGATCGAGGAATCGGCGACCAACGTCGAGGTGCTCACCCAGTCGCTCCAGCTGTTCCGCCGCAACACGGCCGAGCTCAGGCAGATTCTCGCCTTCCTCGCCGACCGCGCCGCGCGTCCCCGCCCCGCCGGCCGCGGCTTCGGTTGCCGAATGCTGCACATGCCCGCCGTTCGCCTGCAAACCACGGCGATGGCCGAAAGCGCGAATGCGGGCGCGCTCGATCTCATCCCCGACGCGCCCCTGCGCGGCCTCATCCACCGCGCCGCCGCAGGCGACGCCTTCACCGCGGGCCAGCTCGATTATTTCCGCGGCTTCTTTCTGCGCTATTCCGAGCGGACCGACCGGCACCTCGCCTACCGCTTCGATCCGCGGGCGGGGGTGGTGTCCTGCGCGCTCGCGCTCGACAGCCTGGCGGGCGATCCCGACGCGCCCTCGGCTCTTGCCCGCGTCTATGCCGACCGGGTCAATTTCGCCGGCTTCAGGGCAAGGCAGCTCGGCGAGCATCGGGCGGTCAACGCGCGGGCCCGCTGCCTTCTGGCCGGCAATTGCCCGGCTGCGGCCGCGCGCGGCTCGGGGCGCGAACGACGCCGATAGAAGTCCCGCGGTGGCGCAAGCCCGCGGCTAGAAAGCCTGCCGGAACAGATGGTTGTTGACGAAGCCCATGCGGGTGACCCCGGCGGTGCGAATCTGCGCGAGGATTTGGTCGACCTGCCCGTAACGCGCCTCGCCGTCGGCATTGAGCTGAAGCACCGGATCATCCGGATCGGCGGCGAGCGCCGCAAGGCGCGCGGGCAAGGCGGCCGGGGCCAGCGCGGCGCCGTCCCAAAGCAAGGCGCCGTTGGCGGCGATGTCGAGCCGATGGCTTGGCGGTGGGCCCGGGATCGGGGGCAGCGGGCCGGGCAGGTCGAGATCGACCTTATGGGTGGTCACCGGGATGATCATGATGAACATGATGAGCAGGACCAGCATCACATCGACGAGCGGCGTCGTGTTGATCGCCGCGATCGGCGCGAAATCGCCCTTGGGCGGCAGATAGCGGAAGCGGATCGGGCGTGGCGGGCGGCGGCGGGCCAGCAAGGCCGCCGCCGAAACGCGAGTGGGATCGGACTGGGTCATGTCGTCTCCTGTTCTGGCTTCGGGTCTCTCGATTCGGCCTTAGTTAGCCCTGCTAATGATTGTGTGTGCCTTATTGTTAGGAACCTGTGGATAACCCAGGGCTCTCCTCATCTATGTGTTATAGTATAACATATAGTCCCTGTTGAAAAGCCCTTTCGCGAAGGCGCGACTCTGTGTCACGCTGGGCGCCAAGGGAGGCAGGGCATGACCGAGCAACAAATCGAAGTCGCGGCGGGCGTGGTCGCGCGACTCACAGGCAAGGGGCGCTTCCAGGCCGAGATCGCGCTGCGCGGCGGAACCATCCTCGCCGACGAGCCGGTCGAGGTGGGCGGCGGCGGGACCGGGCCGACGCCCTACGAATTGCTCTCCGCCGCCCTTGCCGCCTGCACCGCAATGACGCTGAAGCTCTATGCCGAGCGCAAGGGCTGGACTCTCCCGCCGTTCACGGTCGAGGCGGCGCATTCGGCCGAGGCCGAGCGCGACCGCTTCACGCGCGCAATCGCGTTCGAAGCGCCGCTCGACGCCGCGCAGGAGGCGAAGCTGCTCGAGATCGCGGACAAATGCCCGGTCCACCGAACGCTCGTTCGCGGCTTCGAGATCGTCACCCGGATCGGGTCGGACGCCGCCCCGGTGCCGGGTGAGCCGGCCGGGCGGCACCAGCGCGACATGGAAGCGGCCTGCCGCGACTGATTGACTCCGCTCCGCCATTGCCCGATCCCGGCCCGGGATCGTTACGGGAGGGCAAGGACTCGTGATGAAACGGCATCTGCTGGCCGCGGCGACGGCCATGGCCTTGGCTACCCCCGCCCAGGGCTTCGGGCTTCGCACCCATCTCTACATCGCCGATCAGGTGTGGCGCGACCTGGCCGACTGCAGCGTTTCGATCCGAGGCCAGGAGTTCGCCGTCCCGGCCGAAAGCTGCCGCGCGATCCGCGCCCATCGCGGCGAATTCCTCGCCGGCGCATTGGGGCCCGATGTCTTCCCCGACGTCCTCGTCGGCCAGTCGATCGTCCATCCCGGCCAAGCCGGCGGCCGCCAGGCGAACGACTGGCTGAACCACCTCCTTTCCAACGCCCGAGGCGAGGAGGAGATCGCCTTCGCCTGGGGCTATGCGATCCATTATGCCGGCGACGTCTTCGCCCACAGCTACGTCAACAATTATGCCGGTGGAGTCTTCGACCTCGGGCAAGACCGCACCAAGGGCATAGAGATCCGCCATTTCCGGCTCGAAAAATATATCGACCAGCATCTCGATTACAGCGTCGATCCGGCGATCCTGCTCGTGCCTTCGGCCTTCCTGTCGGCGCAGCTCGTCCAATATGATTATGGGGCCGGCGGCGGGCCAAGAATAAGCGACTTCTACGATCAGGCCGCGGCCAACCCCGAAGCCTTCGCCACCGCCGCCGGCCAGCGGCTGCGCAGCGGCGGCCCGGCGGCCCCGGTGATGAGCCTCTTGACCATGCTCGACATCGCCCGGGTCGCCCGGGCTCGGGCGCCGGGCCAGGAAGCGGCCGAACGCGCCCGGCTCGACGCCAATCTGGCCGCGGTGCGCGCGGCCGAGCGGCGCTGGTTGCTGTCGCCCGTCGACAATATGGTCCCCGACACGCGAAGCGCCGCCTGGCGCGCGATTCCGGGCGCCGATCGCGGCACGGTCGAGGCCGCCTACCGGCTCTACCGCACCCAGGCCGAGGCCTGGCAGCAGGCGCGCGCGCTGACCGCCTTCACCCGCGCCTGGGCGGCGGATCTCGAAATCGCCGCGATCCGCTACATCGAAGCATCGCTCGAATTCGGCCAGGCGATGGTCCAAAGCGGCGGCGCCGGCCGGCCGCCCTTCGAGGAACGGGGCAGCGCGATCGCCGCCTACCGGCGCTGGCTCGCCTGTTACGCGCCCGTTTTCGAGGGCCAGCCGGCCGCGGCCGGCGACCTCGTCTGCGAGCGGATGCGCGCGATGCGCTCGGACCTCAGCCTGAGGCGGGCGGCGCTGCTCTCCTCGGCCGGCGCTCGGCCGCGCAGTTCCTATTTCCGGCTGCTTCAGATCGACCAATATCTGTCCGGCCTAGTCGAGGATCTGGTGATCGGGCTGGTCGGCCTCCAGGACGAGGCCTTCGCTCAATTGCTCAACGAGGCGATCGCCCCGGCGAACGTCAGCGCGGCTTCGCTCAACGAGACCTTCGCCACCGGCCCCAACGGCCAGCTCACCTTCCGCTGCGCCGCCGACTGGATCGACTCGGACCTCGGCATGCGCGAGGCTCCCCCATCGGCCGCCGACGCCGAATGCGACGGGGCGGAGCGAAGCCGAGCGACGCTCGATCCCGCCCGCTTCGCCGCACTGGACAACGCGCTCGTCCTCGCCCGGCTCGCCTTGCTCGACCAGGCCGGCGTTCGGGCGCTGACCGGCCGGTTCGGCGGCGACCCGGCGGCGCTGCGCATGGGCGCGCAGCCGCGTTACTCGGTGTTGCTCGATTCGGTTCGCTCTCTGGACGGCAGCCAGCAATGGCGCGGCATCTCGATGCCCTTCCCGCGCCGCGCGCTTTGGCGCGGCGCCCCGCTTGCCCTCAGCGCCGGCTACGCGCCCAGCGGCGCCGGCCCGGCCGGCTTCCCGCTCTACCAGAGCGCCGATCTGCGGCGCACGGTCTTCGCGGCGCTGTTCCGCCCGTTCGAAGGGGCGATCCTTCGCCGGGCCGAAATGCAGGCCCCGCTCTATCCGTTCCGCTCCTGCCCCGGCGACCGGCTGCGCGGCGAGCCGGCGGGAACGATCGAAATCTGCTGATGGCACGCATCGCGGACCTTACGCGTTTGGCGGTCCATGCCGTCGACCGTCATCCGCGCCGCTCATTACCACCCGGAGCGCGAAATGCTCGACATCCTGTTCACGACGGGCCGGCGCTATTTCTATCATCGGGTGCCGGCCGAGGAGGCTAGGGCCTTCCGCGCCGCGTTCAGCAAGGGGCGCTATTTCAACGCCCATATCCGCGACCGATACGCCTTCACCGAAGCGACCGGCGCCGAGGACCCTTCATAAACGCGGGATGAACGCGAGGTTATGTTGCGTTAACGAAACCTCTTGCCGCGCGCTTCGTTCTTTCCACCGACCCCGCTTGGTTCGGGGCTTCGCCAAAAGGGAGAGATTCAATGCGTAAGTTAATCCTTGCCGCCACCGTGGCGGCCGTCGCCGTGCCCATAGCCGCCGCGCCGGCCGAAGCGCAGGGCCGCAACGAGCGCCGCGAAGCGCGCGAGTGCAATCGCGAATTGCGCAACGCCGACAGCCGGCGCGAATATCGCCAGGAGCGGCGCGAATGCGCGCGCGAGCTGGCCCAGGCCCGCAATCGCGACTGGCGGACCTATAATCGCTACGATTGGAACCGTCCGCCGTCGGGCGGCGCTTATTATGCCGACGATTATTACCGCGACGGCCGCTATTATCGCGAGCGCAGGCTGAGCTATAACGACCGCATCTATCGCGGTCGCGACGGGCGCTATTATTGCCGCCGCAACGACGGCACGACCGGCCTGATCATCGGCGCCGGAGTCGGCGCTCTGGTCGGCAATTCGATCGACAATGGCCGTTCGAGCGTGCTCGGCACCGTGCTCGGCGCCGTCGCTGGCGGCGCCATCGGTCGCGAGATCGACCGCAGCGACAATCGCCGCGACCTGCGCTGCCGCTAGACCCCGGCAAATGCTTTGCGAGGAGGGGCGCCCCGGCAACGGGGCGCCCTTTTCCTTGCGCCGCTCCGTTCCTAAACGCCCGCTGAACGCGGTGTAGTTTTGGGTTCATGCAACGGGGACTAGACCCTGTTCGTTCATTCCGGGCGTCCGCCATGGACGCGGAAATGGGAGTCCTGTCATGCGTTTCCTCATCCTCGCGGCCGCGCTCGGCGCCGTCGCCATTCCGGCCGCCTCCGCCAGTGCCCAATATCGCGGAGGCCATGGCTACAACCAGCGCGACGTCCGCCAGGAGGTGCGCGAATGCCGGCGCGAGCTCAGGCGAGCGGACAGCCGGCGCGAATATCAGCGCGAGCTGCGCGAATGCCGCCGCGAGATCGCGCGCGCCCGCCACGACAATGATCGGTGGGATCGCCGCGGCTACGGCCAGCGCTACGGCCAGAATCGCGGTCGCTATTGGGACGGCTATCGCTGGCGCAACCGCCGATAGGGAGGCCCGAGGGGCGGAGCCAGGTCTCCGCCCCCTCCTTAAGAGTTGACTTGCACCGCCTCTGCGGCGGATCATCCCCCGGCATAGCCAAAGGGGGATAGCTCATGCTCTCGATGTCAAATCTGGCCCGCATCGCCAAGGTGGTCGCGCTTCTGCTCTTCTTCCTGCCCTGGGTCACCGTTTCCTGCGCGGAACAGACTCTGATTTCGATGAGCGGGATCGATCTCGCCACCGGCTCGATCACCATGACAAATCCGATGACGGGCGTTTCCGAAAGCCCGCCGGGCGCCGGCAAGGGCGATCTGCTGGTGATCGTCGGCGCGGTGCTCATCCTCCTCGCGCTTGCCGCCGGCTTCGTCCTCAAGGGCAGGACGGCCGCGCAGACCGCGATCGCGGGCACCGGGCTCGCGGCCGGAGTGCTCGCTTATACGGTCCTCGTCCGGATCCCGGCCTCGGCGCGCGAAGGCGCGATCGCCGGCGGCGGCGGCGGCGGCGGCCCCGGCACTTCGGGCATGAGCGAGGCCCAGCTTGCGGAGATGATCCGAGTCAATATCGAGATCGGCTTCTGGCTGGTGCTTCTCGCTTTGGCGGCGGCGATCGTGCTCAACGTCCTTGCCATGAGGTCGTCGGACTCGCCCGCCGCGGCGGCCGCGCCTCCCGCGGAACCGCCCTCGGGCGGCTAAGCGAGCATCGCCTCGGCTTTGGCCAGGGCCGCCGGATCGTCGACGTCGAGCCAGCGCAGACCGGTGACGTCGCACGTCGCGGCCCGGCCCTGGTCGGCCAGCCGCTGGACGCCCTCCGAGAGGCTGCCGCCGCCGGCCCCGATCGCCTCAGCCAAGGCCGGCGTGGTGCGGAACAGGCCGGTGTCGATCGCATCGAAGCGCGCCAGCGTCTTGCCGATTCGGCGGATCGCGCCGTCCGCGCCGGTTTCGACCTTGGTCGCATCGTCCATGTCGAGCAGCGGGCTGGCGAGGTCGCGGTCTATGGCGAGGGTCAGGGGGGCCGGCGGCGCCTCGATCAGCGCGCGAACGATTGCCGGATCGAACAGATGGTCGGCCATGGTCAGCAGATAGTCGCCGCCGATCGCGGCCGCGCCGGCGCTCACCGAATGGCCGTTGGGAAGGTCCCAGTCGGCGACTCGCACCGTTTGGATCTCGAAATCCGTCAGGGTCGCGAGAAACGCCTCGACCCGCTTTGCCTGATGGCCCGTCGCCACGGTGAAGGCGGTCGCGCCTCCGACCGCGGCGGCGCGGATCACGTGCTCGATCAGCGGCACGCCGGCGACCGGGGTCAGCGGCTTGGAGTGGGAAATCTCGCGCAGCCGGCTGCCATGGCCCGCCGCTATGATCAGGCAGTTCATCCGCCCCGGATCACTCCGCCGCCAGCGCTTCGCCGGCGATGAATTCCTCGGTCAATTGCGCGGCGACGTCGTCGCTGAACTGCTGCGGCGGATGCTTGCAGAAGAAGGCCGACGGGCCGACCAGCACCCCGCCCAGCCCGCGCTCGAGCGCGACCTTGCAGCAACGGATCGCGTCGACCACCACCGCCGCCGAATTGGGGCTGTCCTCGACCGACAGGCGTAGCTCCAGGTTCATCGGCACGTCGCCGAACAGGCCGCCCTCCATGCGCAGGAAGCACAATTTGTTGTCGTTGAGCCAGGGGATGTAGTCGCTCGGCCCGATATGGATGTCGTCGGCGCCGAGCGGGTCGGCCAGCGTCGACTGCACCGCCTCGGTCTTCGATACCTTCTTTGAGGCCAGCCGCTTGCGGTCGAGCATGTTCATGAAATCGGTATTGCCGCCGGTATTGAGCTGGTAGGTCCGGCTGAAGCTGACGCCCCGCGCTCGGAACAGGCTGGCCAGGACCCGGTGGACGATGGTCGCGCCCAGCTGCGCCTTGATGTCGTCGCCGATGATCGGAAGCTTCTTGTCGCGGAAGCGCCGCTCCCATTGCGGATCGCTGGCGATGAACACCGGCATGCAATTGACCACCGCGACTCCGGCCTTCAGCGCGCATTCCATGTAGAAGCGAGTCGCCTCCTCCGATCCCACGGGGAGGAAATTGACCAGCACCTCGGCGCCCGATTCCTCGAGCGCGGCGACAATGGCGGCCTCGTCGGCCTCGGCGGCCTCGGCGCGGACGAACCCGCGCTCGCCTGCTTCCTCCATGTGCGCCGCCATGCCGTCGAGCACCCGGCCCATGCGGACCGGAACGCCCATTTGGGGAATGTCCTTCTGGAAAACGGTCGTGCAATTGGGAGTTGCGAAGATCGCCTCCGAGAGGTCCTTGCCGACCTTGCGCGCGTCGGTGTCGATCGCCAGCACGAATTCGATGTCGGACAGCCTGTAGCCGCCGATCCGCTCGTGGATCAGGCCGTCGGCGGAGCGCCGGCCGTCATAATAATAGCGGCCCTGGACCAGCGAGCTTGCGCAATTGCCGACGCCGACCAGCGCCACCTTGATCTTGTTCATGAGTATCAGATTCTTCCGTTCGGCCGTCACACGGACGTCATATCCGACGCTCCACCATAAGGGGCGGGAAAGTCAAGCACCTATGCTGCACCGCGAAACAAGCGGGGCAGGGGAAGCAGCGAGGCCAGCACGTAGACGATCCACACGGTTCCGACGCCCGCGTAGATCATCAGGGCGGTCCGTTCCAGTCCGACGAGGATCAGCGCCATGAACAGGAAGGCGAAGCAATCCCGACCGGTGAGCGTCTGCACCGCCCAGTAGATCAGGTCGACGAGGCCGCGGATGTGAACCGACCGCTTGAAGAGGTCGAAGCCCAGCGGCGCGCCGCCGGCGCGCACGCGCCGGGCGATGAGCATTCCGCCGACGACAGACAAGGTGACCGCCCAGGCCCCGATCCAGCCGATCGCGTCGCCGTCGCGCAGCGCGAGATTGACGGTCAGCGCGCCGACGAAGAGCAGGTTTGTGGCGATGTCGACCGCGCTGTCGAGCGCCGCCCCGGCCGGAGAGGCGCGGAAGGTGGCACGGGCCATCTCGCCGTCGACCCCGTCGAGAATAGAGGCAGTGTGGAAGAGGATGCCGCCGAGGACGAGACCTGCCTCGCCTCCGAGCAGAAGCACCGGCACGATGACGAGCGCCAGCACGGCGTTGAAAATGGTGACCTGGATCGGCCGCGCGCCGGGAATGCGGAGCAGGAGCCAGGTGATGCGCTGCGAGACCGACCGGTTCAATCGGCGCGAGACGAGGCCGTCGCCCGGCTTGCCGGTGGCGCGGACGACCTCCCAGGACGAAGGCAGCACGGCCGGAGCCCCCGTGCCGCGCTCGACCGAGACCGCCGCCCCGCCGCGCAGCCGTTCGATATCCTCGAGCGTCGCGCGGGCGAGCGGCGCCCCGTCGGCGATTCCCAGGCGAATCTCGAGCGCCCCCGCCTCAGCCAGAGAGCGGACCGCGCGCGCCGCCGCGGCGACGCCGGCGATCCGCCGGTCCGCCGCGCGCGCTGAGGCGAAAGCGGCCATGTCGGCCGGCACGGAATTTTCGCTTCCCATCGGGCGCTTCCCTACCCCAAGGAATAGTTCCGGCCCATTCTCGTCCAGAAAGGAGGCCTTATCATGGCATCGGCGAATGCCGCCGCGATTCGGCCCGAGGCGCGGCCGATCGAGCTCGAGGATCCGCTCAACCGCTTCTTCTACCACCCGCTCGCCGCCCGGCTGGCGCGGGCGCTGCGGCCCACCGGGATTTCGCCCAATGCGGTGTCGGTGGTGGGCCTGGTCGCGCTTTGCGCCGCGACCTGGGCCTTCACCCGCTTGGGCTGGCCGCAGAACGCGCTCGTCGGGCTCCTCTTCATGCTCGTCTGGCACGTCGTCGACGGCGCCGACGGCGACCTTGCCCGGATGACCGGCCGCGCCTCGGCGACCGGCGAGCTGGTCGACGGGGTCTGCGACTATGCCGGCAACGTCATCATGTATTTCGCCTTCGTCTTCCTTCTCGACGACGCGCTGGGCGCCTGGGCCTGGATCCTGGGCGCAGCAGCTGGGGCGAGCCATGTCGTCCAGACCAACCATGCCGAAACCGAGCGGCGGCTCTATCTGTGGCGGGCTTATGGCGTGCCCTGGCTGAGGAACGCCGCCGCATCGGGCGATGCCGTGTTCCAAGGAGAAAGCTGGTTCACCCGCTGGTTCGGCTTCTGGGCGGTCGGCTATATCTGGCTTTCCAACCGGATGAGCCCGAGCGCCAACCCGGTCGACGAGGCGCTGGCGCGGGCAAAAGGCGACCCGCGCGAAACGAAGCGCATCCGCCTGATGGTCCGCCGTGCCTCGCGCGCTTCGCTCGTCCTTCAAAAGGCGCTCGGCGCCAATCCCAAGACCTTCGTCATCGCCGCCAGCATCGCGCTCGGCAGCCCGCTCTATTTCTTCCTGGCGATGATCTTCGGCCTCAACCTCGTCCTCATCGCCTCGATCGTCCATCACAAGCGAGTCGCCGGGAAGCTCGCCGCGGCGGTCAGGCTCTGAGCCGCGCCTCCAGGAAATCGGCGATCTTCGCGGCGCGACTGTCCCAGGTCAGATCCGCCGCATAAGCGAGCGCATTGGCGCCGAGTTGCCGCGCCAGCGCGGGGTCGCGCAGCCGGTCGAGCGCCGCCGCCGCCGCCTGCGGGTCGCCGGGCGGGACGAGCAGCGCATTGTCGCCGTCGGTCAGAAGCTCCGCCGTATCGGGGGCTTGCGGAGCCAGGATCGGCCGGCCGGCGGCGAAATAGGCGAAGAGCTTCAGCGGCAGCACGCAATTGCGGAACCGCTCCAGCGGCGCGCGCGAGGGCGGAATGAGCAGCGCGTCGGCGGCGCTGAGCCATGTCGGCAGGTCCGCCGGCGCCTGCCAGAGGACGATTCGGACGTTGGCGAGGGCGGCGGCCGCGGCCTCGACCGGCCCCTCGCCTTCCCCGCCGATCAGGAGAAACAATATTTCGGGCCTCAGCGCCGCGACCGCCAAAAGCTGGTCGAGGCCCTTTTGGGCGTTGATTCGCCCCGCATAGGCCGCGACGAAGCGGTCCGTGGGGAGACCGAGAGCGGCGCGCGCGGCGTCCCGCGCCGGGGGTAGCGCCGTCGGCCGGGCTTCGGCGCCGTTATGAGCGACCAGGATCCTGGCCGGATCGATGCCCGCGCGGAGATAAGCGCCGGCGGCATAAGCGGAATGAAGGACGAGGCCGAGGCAATGCGCCCGGGCCGCCGTTCTCCGCACCAGCGGCCGGATCGGCGGCAGATCGTCGGGCCAGGGCCGGTAATGGTCGGTCGCGAACGGCAGCGGAGACCGCCCGCCCATCGCCAGCATGGCCGGGATTCGCGAGTAAAGGAGATCGGCGCCGGCCGTGGCGGGATCGCGGAAGACCTGCCTGAGCCACATCAATGTCCTCGGCAGCGCCTCCCCCGCCCAGCGGCTCGATCGCTGGACCAGGCGGAAATCCCCCCCCACGCCGAAATAGCCGCGCAGATCGTCCGCCTCGAGCGCCGGATCGCCGGTGCCTTGCGGCATCAGCAGCGTCACCGAGACTCCGCGCCGCGCCAGCGCCGCCGCGGTGCCGATCGATTGAGCGCGGCAGGCTTTGCGGTCTGGACGCGACCAAAGCAGGGGGTAAAGGATGCGCACGGCACGACGCTTCGACAAAAGCGCCGCGAGGGTCAATCCGCCGAA
>Ga0190265_10002768_pt1 | contig 11802 bp, 6 predicted proteins | sample Popmic124T_FD_133135 | JGI IMG/M metagenome (GOLD analysis project Ga0190265, IMG submission 133135) | Populus adjacent soil microbial communities from riparian zone of Indian Creek, Utah, USA - 124 T | ecosystem: Environmental > Terrestrial > Soil > Riparian zone | place: USA: Utah | collected...
ATTCAGCGTGTTGAACAGGAAGTGCGGATTGAGCTGGTAGCGAAGCATCGCCAGCTGCGCGTTCGACGCCTGGCTTTCGAGCCTCAGCAGCCGGTCCGATTGCTCTTCGAGGAGGATGAAGAAGTTGATGCTGTAATAGAGCGCCGACCAGGCGACGAGCAGCGACACGGTGAACAGAATCGCGCCCAGGAAGCGAAGCCCTTCGGGCCGCATTTCCGGATTGACGAAGGTGGAGACGCTCCAGGTTTCGATCGCCGAAAAGCCGGCCGCGGCGACGGCGACGATGACGATCGTGCCGACCCAGGTATAGACCGGCTTCATCCGGATCAGGCGCCGGTAGGCGGCGGCCATCAAGAGCGTGATCGAATAGCCGGCGGCGGTCAGCAAGGCGGTGTGGACGACATAGCCCCAGCCCATCGCATTGCCGATGCCCGACAGGGTGCGCAGCACGAAATAGCCGGCCCAGCCCGCGGACTGGAGGATCCAGAAGGCCCGGTTCTTGTCCTCGAAGAAGGGCTGCTCGCGGAAGCGGAACGGCTTCCAGCTCCGCGGCGCCGGTGGCGGCGTCAGCACTTCGGCCTGCTGGACTGCGCTATTGTTGGTTGCCATTCGCCTCTCTTGCGGCACTCGCTCTAGCGGGGAGAACGAGCATCGACCAGTCGCCCTGATCGGTCACGAAGCTGGCGACCGCCCGGCGGACGGCCTCGGGCGTCAGGGCGCGATAGTCGGAAAGATAGGTGCGCACATTCTCGATGTCACGCCTGCTGCTCACCCAATTTTCCAGCGCATCGACCCAATAAGCGTTGGTCGCCACCCGCCGTTCGATCCCGCTCAGCACGGGATTGAGCGCCCGGGCGAATTCGTCGGCGCCCGCCGGATTGGCGGCCAAATCGGCGACGATCTCGCGCGCGATCCTGAAAAAGGTCTCCGTGCTGCCCGGCCGCACCTCGGCCGCCGCGTAGAACACGCCCCAGTCGGGGAAGGCGTCGGCGGCGAGGTGGACCGCGTCGGGGGCATAGGTCGCGCCCTCCTGCTCGCGAAGCCGGTCGAACAGGCGCGTCTCGAACATGTTGGCGGCGAGCGCGAGCGCGCGCCGCTCCCTGATCCGCTCGGCCCCGCCCAGCGTCGACCAGCCGATCAGCGCATAGGCCTGGTTGGGATCGCCCTGGTGGGTGAAGGTCCTGGGCGCCGCCGGCGCTGGGGACTGAAGGGCGGCCGCGCGCGGCGGCACTGCGGGTTCGGGCCGGCGCGGCAACGCCGCCACCGTCCGCTGGACCGCCGCGACCGCTTCGTCGAGAGAGATGTCGCCGACGATGATGGCATGGATGGGCCCCCTCGCCAGCAGCGGCGCGAAGAAGCTCCGGAAGCGCTCGACCGTCACCGCGCGCATCTCGGCTTTCTCGATCGGGCGCCAGCGCTGGTCGTTCGGGCGAAGGAGGCCGCCCAACTCGCGCGAAGCCCGCGCGGCGGCCGAGGACATGTGGAGGTCGAAGCTCTCGACCGCCGCGCCGCGGAAGCGCGCGAACAGGCCAGGGTCCCAGCGCGGATGGGTCAGCTTGGCGGTGAGGAGGCGAAGCTGATCGGGAAGATCGGCGGCGTTGGTCTGGGCGGCGAGCACGAAGGCGTCTTCCTCGATCCCGAAGACGAGGCCGATCCGCCGCCCGGTCAGCAGCCGCTCCATGCCGTCGAGGTCGAGCCCGGCCAGGCCCGAAGGCGCGATCAGGCCGGCCAGCCAGCCGTAGGAGACCCGGTCCGGCGCGAGCGCGGCGAGGCCGCCGCCGAAGCGAAGGCGGACCTGCACCGATCCTCGTTCATATTCGCTCTTCTTGAAGGTGAGCGTCGAGCCGTTGGCGAAGCGGACGATGGTCACGTCCATGTCCTCGATCCGCTCGCGCGAGATTTCGCGCCCCGGGCGGCCGGGCCGCGGCAGATCGTCGAAGCTGACCCGCCGCTCGGCCCCGCGGACCGCCGGCGCCGCCGCCCGAGCCGCCGCCAGCCCCCGCGCCAGCGCCGTCTCGCCGCCTTCGATCGGGGCCGGCGAAACCACCATCATTCGCGGACCCGATCCGGCGAACAAGGCGCGCATCGCGGCGCCCACCGTCTCGGGAGTCATCAGCGGGGCATTGCGCTCGAAATTGTCCAGCACAGTCTGCGCGCTCGTCACGACCGCGCCATTGTCGAGCGCGCCGACGAGCTGCTCGGCGCGGACCTGCGACAATATGGTCGCTTCGCTCTGCACCGCCGAGGTCGCGCCGCTGCGCAGGTTCTGGAGCTCGCGCTGGATCTCGATCGCGCTCGGCGGCGCTCGAAGCGCGTCGCCGATGATCGCATAGGCCTGGACGAGCGCCGCCCGCCAGTCGCCGTCGCGCGCGGCCATCGACAATTGGGTCGAATCGGCGACGTTTCGGCTCCGAGCGATGCCGAGCGAGGCGCCGATATAGGCTGATCGTCCGCGCGCATGCGCCTCGAGCCGCCGGTTGATGATCTGCGCGGCGAGCATCTCCTCGAGGAACCTGCGCTCGCGCGCCATCGTGTGGGGCAGGGATTCGTGGGGCCGAAGCCAGACGAGGTGCGCGGCGGTCGGCGTGCCCGGATAAGCGAGGTTGGCGACCGGCGGGTCGACCTCGGCGATCGTCCCGTAATCGGGCTCGGCTGGCGCCGGCCCCTGCGCCTGCCAGCCGCCGAAGCGGGCGCGGATCAGCCCCTCCATCATCTCCGGATCGGCGTCGCCGACCATGACGATGGTGGCGCGGGAGGGCCGGTACCAGCGCCGGTAGAAAGCGCTCAAGCCCTCGGCGGTGACTCCGTTCAGCGTCTCCTCGGTGCCGATCGTGTCGCGCCGGGCGTAGAGCAGGCCGGCGTAGATCAGCCGCTGCGACATCTCGACGATGCGCTGGCTGAGCTCCGGCCGGCGGCCTTTCTCGGCGAGCACGACGGGCCGCTCGGCGGCGAGCGCGGCCGGATCGATCCGCGCCCGCGCCATCATCTCGGCGAGCACCGTCAGGCTCGTGTCGAGCGGCTCGCGGGTCGCGTGGGGAAGGTTCAGCACATAGACGGTGTTGGTCGCGTCTGTGCGCGCATTGGTGTCGCTTCCGAAGCTCGCCCCGAGCTGCGCCCAGATCTCCCGCGCCCGCCGGTCCGGATAATTTTCGGTTCCTCGGAACAGCATATGTTCGAGGAAATGCGCCCAGCCGCGCTCGCTATCGGCCTCGTGCAGCGCGCCGACGTCGATTCGGAGTCGGATGGAGACCTGCCCCGCCGGCAAGGCGTTGCGCCGCACCGCATATTGGAGCCCGTTGGGCAAAGTCCCGAACCGCCACGCCGGATCCCGGGCGATGTCGGAGCCCCGGTAGAGCCAGTCCGAATCGCCGCTTTGGGCCAAGGCGGGAGCGGAGACGAGCAGGAGAAAGGCGAGGAACGCGGCACGAAAATGGGTCATCGGGGGATTTTGGGGGAGGGGGCGGCGAAAGTCGAGCCAAGTTCCTCGCGCGACCTCCCGTCCGCCTCCACGGCTGCGCCGGCTGAACGAGAGGTGGCTGGCGGCATGTTCCGTTCCGAATGCGCCTGGGTTAGGGTGAAAACCCATGCCCGCGAACATCCGACCTTCGATCCGACTGGCGGCGCTGCCGTCCAGGCGGTCATTTTACGATCGCTTCCGGCTCGCTGCCGAAGCCGGGTTCGAGGGGATCGAGCTTGAAGCGAATGACGGTCCGCCGGACCTCCTGCGTGAGGCCGCGGAGCGGGCCGGACTCGTCATCCACTCGGTTCACTGCTTCGCCAATTACAGCTATCCGCTGTCGAGCGGCGACCCGGAAATACTGGCGCGCGGTATCGCGGTCACGCTTGACGCTCTCGAAGCCGCGCGCCTGCTCGGCGCCGAAACCTTGCTGTTGATTCCGGGCATAGTCGAAGATGGCACCACCTATCGGCAGGCCTATGAGAGGTCGCACCAGATCATCATGCGGGACATATTGCCGGTGGCGGTGGAGAAAAACATCGTCCTTGCCATCGAAAATGTCTGGAACGGCTTCCTCCTCAGCCCGATCGAATATGTCCAATATGTCGATTCGTTCGGATCACCCTTTGTCCGGCCCTATTTCGATGTCGGCAATGCCATCTTCGGCCGTCCGGAAGGGTGGATCGACATTGCCGGCTCGCGCATCGTGAAGCTCCATCTCAAGGATTTCAGGTTTGAGGGAGGCAACGCCAAAGGCTGGTGGGGCCTGACCCGGATCGGAGAAGGCGACGTGAATTGGCCGGAGGTGCGCGCGGCGCTGGACCGAGCGGGGTTTTCGGGCTGGGGCACGCTGGCAGAGCCGGACTTGATACGGGGGCGCAATCTGAGCCGCGTCTATTTCACCGTCAGGAAAGCCTCAGCGGAGCTTGCTCCACTTCCGGGCGCGACCGCCTTCCTGGGCCTCATACAGACCTGGCTCGCACGGCGGCTCCTGCGTGACGTGATGCAGCGGTTTCGGCGCCACATTGCCCGAGCGTGAGAGCGGGGCCGGGGCGGGAATTGGGGCGGCGTTCCGTGCGGACGACCGCGACAAGCGCTCGCGGCCATGCTTGAGCGCGCGCAACAGGCTCTTCAGCCGGAAGCCCAGGCGGAATGCTGCCAGGGCGAGCGGCGAAGGCGCCCGGGCCAGAGCCAGGAGCAGCCGATCGCGGGGCGGGGGCGGTCGCAAATAGAGCCGGGGCAGGGCCCGCATGGTCTTGACGTCGCCCAGCCTGGCGGCGTTGCGCACGCAAAGCTGGAATTGCTGATCGATATAGCGATCGATCACGCCCCCTCGGTTTTTCGTCGCGAGCGCGCGCCCCTCGTTCAACGGTACGAGCGCGGGATGAACGTCGCTCCAGTGCCTCAGTTCTCGCCCGATGCACGGGCTTCGCACCATGTCCGTAATTCCGCCCGTCCCCAAGACGTAGACCGCGGTGGCGCGATTGGATATCGCGACCGGGCGATCCAGCGCAATTCGGGCCCAATATTCGATGTCCTGCCCGCACGGGGCGTTGCCGAACCCGCCGAGTTCCTCATATGTCCGCTTGGGGATGGCGGCGGAGCTCGTGGTCACCGGCCAGGCGTCCGCGGCCTCCAGCTCGAAATAATCGATCCATTCGATCCGGCGCTCCTTCGCTTGCGGCGCGCAATAGCGCCCCTTGCGGTCGCTGCGTAATATGGTTGTTCCAATGAGGCCCGCTTTCGGAAAGCGGACGCGGATTCGGTCGAGCTCCTTCAAATGATCGGGCAACCAGATGTCGTCGGCGTCGAGGAAAGCGATCCAGTCGTGCCGCGCGGCTTCGATGCCGGCATTGCGGGCCGCGCCGGGCCCGGCATGTGGTTGCCGGAGCTTCAGGATCCGCGGGTCGCGCAGCCGATCGACTTCGGCCATGCCGCCATCGGTAGAGCCGTCGTCGACCACGATCAGCTCGAAATCGCGCCAGGTCTGCGCGATCGCGGTGGCGATCGTGGCCGTCACCCGATCCTGCTTGTTCCACAGGGGCATGACGATGCTGAACATCGCGTCTCATATCATGGCCATTCGATGTCGTCATGTCCGTGCGATGATCACCGACTTGGCCTGGCATGAGGTGAAGGCTCAACCTTGACTCTCCGGGAAAGGAGGCGGAACATAGCATGAACACATGAGTCCGAGTCGCATGCATGCTTCGTCGTCCAAAGACGCGCGCCTCGCCGCCTTGCGGGAGGAGATAAGCGCGATCGAGCGGTCCGGTCCCGTCCGGGACAAGCGGGCCTTGCTGCCGTTCGGGATCGATGAGGTCGATAGCCGGCTCGCCGGCGGCGGGCTCTTTCCGGCGCTTCACGAGGCGGCGGCGGCGAGCCTCGCGCCGGGCGACGATGCCGCCGCGACCCTGTTCCTCGCCGCGCTCGCGGCGCGCTTCTCGCGAGCGGATGGCAAGATGGGGCAGGTGCTCTGGGCGCTCGCGCGGCGCGATCTGTTCGCGCCTGGCCTCGCTTTGGCGGGCCTCACCCCCGATCGGCTGATCTACGCCGAATGCCGAAACGATGCCGAGGTGCTGGCGGTGATTGAGGAGGGGGTGCGCCACGGCAGCCTCGCGGCGGTGATCGGCGAGGTCGGCCGCGCCGACATGGCCGCGACCCGCCGGCTCCAGCTCGCCGCCGAGGAAGGCGGCACGCCGGCGCTGATGCTTCGCCGCTGGCGGCGGAGCCAAGCCGATCCGCTGGCCGCGCCCTCGGCCGCCATGACCCGCTGGCGGATCGCCTCGGCGCCCTCCGCGCTTCTGCCGCACGAGGGCATCGGCCGCGCCCGCTGGCAGGTCGCGCTCGCCCGCCAGCGCGGCGGCCCGCCTCATTCATGGCTGTTGGAGACCCCCGATGCCGAGGCTCGCCTCGCTCTGTCTGCCGGACCTCGCGATCGAGCGATTGAGGCGGGCCGCCTCGCCGCCTAATTCCTCCCCTGCATTTGCAGGGGAGGGGGACCATGCGAAGCATGGTGGAGGGGCGTTCTTGTGGCGGAAAGAGGCCCCTCCACCGTCCTGCGGACGGTCCCCCTCCCCTCGAAAGCGAGGGGAGGAACAGGGGCTAAAACCCGGCCATTGGCGCCCGGGCGCGCGCTGGGCGCGGGAGGAGAAGCCGAGCCTCGTCCGTCACGCCGGCGAAACCGCCGCGCTCGTCACCGCGCATCGCGACGGCAATCGCGACGTCCTCGCCGCCCTCTGCCCAGCCGCCCGGGCCCTGGGCCTCGAGCCCGGAATGCCGCTCAGCAAGGCCCGGATCCTCGTTTCGGGTCTCGACGTGCGCGCCGCCGATCGGGAAGGCGATTCCGCCTGGCTCGCCCGCCTCGGCCTGTTCGCCGCCCGGCGCTGGACCCCGCGCGCCGCGGTCTCCGGCCCGGACGGCCTCTGGCTCGATCTGACCGGCGTCGCCCATCTGTTCGGCGGCGAGGAGCGCATGTGCGAGCGAATCCTCGCCTTTTGCGCGCGGCTGGGCTTTGCCGCCCGAATCGCCGTCGCCGGCGCCGCCGGGGCCGCTCACGCTCTGGCGCGCTTCGGGGCCAAGCCGCTCATCCTTTGCCCGTCCGGCGGGGAAGCCGACGCGCTCGCGCCCCTTCCGCTGGCGGCGCTGCGCATCGAGGAGCGCGCGCGGAGCGCGGCCATCCGCCTCGGCCTCGAGAGGATCGGCGAGCTCCTCGCCATGCCGCGCGCGCCCCTGCAGCGGCGCTTCGGCGGCGATTTCCTCCTTCGGCTCGATCAGGCGCTGGGCCGCTCGGCCGAGCCCTTCGAGCCGATCGTCCCCGAGGAGCCGCCTTGTGTTCTGCTTCGCTTCCTCGAGCCGATCGCTACCGCCGAGGCGATCGCGGAGGCCGCGGCCGAGGCGGTTCGCCGGCTGGTGCCCGATCTGGCCCAGGCCGGCCTCGCCGTCCGCCGCCTCGTCCTGATCTGCGAACGAGTGGATAATATCAAGCAATATGTAGAAGTTAGCCTGGCCCGCGCGACCCGGGACGGCGCTCATCTCCACCGCCTCCTGTGCGCGACGATCGCGACGATCGAGCCCGGCTTCGGCATCGAGCGGATCCGGCTCATCGCTGCTCGAGTCGAGCCGCTCGGGCCCCGGCCGATCGAAGGCGCGCTGGCCGGCGAAGCGCCCGCGCCCGATCCGGCGCTCCTGATCGATCGCCTCGCGGTTCGCCTGGGCGCTCGGCGGCTCTATCGCCTCACCGCCCTCGAAAGCGACGTGCCCGAACGCAGCCTTGCCCGCGCCGGTCCGCTGGCCGAGCCCGCGCACTGGCCGCAATGGCCCCGGCCGGTCCGCCTGCTCATTCCGCCCGAGCCGGTCGAACAGGTCATGGCCCTGCTCCCGGACGGCGCGCCGATGCGGTTTCGCTGGCGCGGGCGCAGCCATCGAGTCGCGGCCGCCGACGGCCCCGAGCGAATCCACGGCGAATGGTGGCGGCGCGCCGGCGAGGCCGAGGCCGTCCGCGATTATTTCCAGGTCGAGGACGAAGCCGGCGCCCGCTTCTGGCTCTATCGCCGGGAGGACCTGAGCTGGCACATGCACGGCCTGTTCGCATGACCTATGTCGAGCTCCAGGTGGCGAGCCATTTCAGCTTTCTGCGCGGAGTCTCGAGCGCGCGGGAGCTGTTCGCGGCGGCGGCGATGCTCGGCTATCGGGCGCTTGGGATCGCCGACCGCAACAGCGTCGGCGGCCTCGTCAAGGCGCTCCGCGCGGCGGACGAGACCGGGCTTCGCCTCGTCGCCGGCTGCCGGCTCGACCTGATGGACGGCGCGTCCTTGCTGGTCTGGCCGGAGAACCGCGCCGCCTGGTCGCGGCTCACCCGGCTGCTCACCGTCGGCAAGAGCCGCGCCGACCGAAGGAAAGGCGAGAAGGGCCGATGCTTCCTCCATTGGGAGGATGTCGCCGCCTGGAGCGACGGCCTGGTCGCGGCGCTGGTCCCCGACGAAGCCGACGCCGTCGCCGAAACCGCGCTCGCCCAGATGGCCGACATTTTCGGAGCGCGCGCTCATCTCGCCTTGACCCATCGCCGCCGCCCCGGCGAGGCGAAGCGCCTCCACGCTTTGGACGCCCTGGCCGGCCGCTATGCGATCAAGGCCCTCGCCACCGGCGACGTCCTCTACGACAGCCCGGACAAGCGAATGCTTCAGGACGTGGTGACCGCGATCCGCAACAAATGCACTATCGACCAACTCGGCTTCCGCCGCGAGCGCTTCGCCGACCGACACCTGAAATGCCCGGCCGAGATGGAGCGCCGCTTCAAATCCTTCCCCGGCGCGATCCGCGCGTCGGCCGAGGTCGCCGAGCGCTGCACCTTCTCGTTGCGCGAATTGAGCTACCAATATCCCGACGAGATCGTGATGTCGGACCGCTCGCCGCAGGAGGCGCTGGAGCGGCTGACTCGCTCGGCGCTGAAGGCGCGCTTTCCCGACGGCGTGCCCCGGGCCTATGCGGACCTGCTGGAGCACGAGCTGAGGCTGGTCGCGCGCTGGCGCTACGCTCCCTATTTCCTCACCGTCAATTCGATCGTCGAATATGCCCGCAGCCAGGAGATCCTCTGCCAGGGCCGCGGCTCGGCGGCCAATTCGATGATCTGCTTCGTGCTCGGCATCACCTCGATCGATCCGGTCGCGCATAAATTGCTGTTCGAGCGCTTCCTCTCCGACGAGCGCGACGAGCCGCCCGACATCGACGTCGATTTCGAGCATGAGCGGCGCGAGGAGGTGATCCAGTGGATCTACGACACTTATGGCGACCGCCACGCCGCGCTGACCGCCGTCGTCAGCCGCTACCGGACGCGCGGCGCGGTCCGCGAGGTGGGCAAGGCGCTCGGCCTGTCCGAAGACGTCACGGGCAGCTTGTCGAGCCAGGTCTGGGGCTGGTCGAACGAGGGCGTGGCGGAAAAGCATGTCGATGAGTTGGGCCTGGACAGGGCCGATCCCCGCCTCGCGCTGACGCTGGAGCTGACCCGGCAGCTGATCGATACGCCGCGCCATCTCAGCCAGCATCCGGGCGGCTTCGTCCTCACCCGCGGCCGGCTCGACGATCTCGTGCCCATCGAGCCGGCGGCGATGGTGGATCGCCGGGTGATCGAATGGGAGAAGGACGATCTGGAGGAGCTGAAGATCATGAAGCTCGACGTGCTCGGGCTCGGCATGCTCGGCTGCATGCGGCGCGCCTTCGATCTGCTCGCCGAGCATAAGGGGCGAAGGCTCACCCTCGCCTCGCCCGAAATGCAGGAGGACGATCCCGCCGTCTTCGACATGATGTGCGCGGCCGACACGATCGGCACCTTCCAGATCGAAAGCCGGGCCCAGATGTCGATGCTGCCGCGGCTGAGGCCCAGGACATTCTACGACATCGTCATCCAGGTCGCGATTGTGAGGCCCGGCCCGATCCAGGGCAATATGGTCCATCCCTATCTGCGCCGGCGCGAGGGCAAGGAAGTGCCGGAATATCCGAAGCCGGAACTCAGGGACGTTCTGGAAAAGACCCTGGGCGTGCCGCTTTTCCAGGAACAGGCGATGAAGGTGGCGATCGTCGGCGCCGGCTTCACGCCGGCCGAGGCGGACGGGCTGCGGCGCTCGATGGCGACGTTCAAGTCGACCGGCGGGGTCAGCGGGTTCCGCGACAAGATGATCGGGGGGATGATCGCGCGCGGCTATACCAAGGATTTCGCCGAGCGCACGTTCAGGCAGATCGAGGGGTTCGGAAGCTACGGCTTTCCCGAAAGCCACGCGGCGAGCTTCGCCCGGATCGCTTACGCCTCGTCCTGGATGAAGCATTATTATCCGGACATCTTCTGCGCGGCGCTTCTCAACGCCCAGCCGATGGGCTTCTACGCCCCCGCCCAGCTGGTCCGCGACGCGCGTGAGCACGGGGTGGAGGTCCGGCCGGTCTGCGTCAACGCGAGCCGATGGGATTGCACCCTGGAGGAGGAGACAGGCGCACAATCCCCCCTCCCCTTGATGGGGAGGGGCAGGGGTGGGGTGGAATCTCCGGAAAGGTTCGGCGGGTCTCACAGTTCACCCCCACCCAAACCCTCCCCCATCAAGGGGGAGGGCCTAAGGGGCTTGCTCCCCCTCCGTCTCGGCCTGCGCATGGTGAAGGGGCTTTCCAACGAACATGGCGCGCTGATCGCGGCGGCGCGGGGGGAGGGGCCGTTCGCTTCGGTCGACGAGGTCTGGCGCCGCTCGGGCGTGCCGGCCGCTTCGCTCGAGAAGCTGGCCGACGCCGACGCCTTCCATTCGCTGGGCCTCGACCGGCGCCAGGCCTTGTGGCGGGTGCGCGGGCTCGGGGCGACGCCGCTGCCGCTCTTCGCCGCCGCCGAAGCGCGCGAGAACGAGCCCGAGGTGGCGCTGAGGCCGCTGACCGGGGGCCGCGAGGTGGTCGAGGATTACCGGTCGACCCAGCTTTCCCTGCGCGCCCACCCGCTCGCCTTCCTAAGGGCCGAGCTGGACCGGCGCTCGATCCTGCCCTGCGCAGCGCTCGCAACCGCCCGGGACGGGCAGAAGGTGGTGATCGCCGGAATCGTCCTGGTCCGCCAGCGGCCCGGCGCCGGCAACGTCACCTTCGTCACCCTGGAGGACGAGAGCGGCATCGCCAACGCGATCATCTGGCAGCGCAACTTCGAGGCGCAGCGCCGGATCGTCCTCTCCGCCGCGATGGTGAGCATCAGCGGCACCCTCCAGCGCGAGGGCCAGGTGATCCACGTCATCACCGACCGGCTCGAGGATCTGACGCCTCTGCTCCACCAGATCGGGGCGATGCACTTCCCGCACCGCCCCGGCCCCGCCGACGCCGCCAGCAACGGCGGCCGCGACCCGCGCGAGCATCCGCGTCCGCCGCCGGCGCCGACGCCACCCGCGCTGCCGGGCGAGCGCGACGGCGGCCTCAGGATCCGCTCGCGTGATTTTCATTGAGGGCGGGGGAGTTTCGCTTGGCCCCGACCGCTTCGCCTCCTAGACTTGGGCGGAATCTTCCGGAGAGTGTTATGCGTATCCAATTCCTGGCCGGTTTCGTCCTCTTCCTGTCCGCCGCCCCCGCCCCGGCCTTCGCCCAGGAGCTCGGCGCGCGCACGACATCGCCCGAGGCGATGGCGGCGCGGATGAGCCAGCTCTCACCCGAGGAGGAGATGCGCGCGCTCGTCGCCGCCGCCGACGCCCATCCGCTCGGCACGCTCGAAAACCCGGTCCGAGTCGGCGGGCCCGAGGGCGAGCGCGCCTATCTCGGCCATCTCCGCTGCGGCGACGGCGCGGCGCCCCGGATCGGCGCGCGCCGGGAGGCCGGCATCGGCGCCTTCGGCTCGA
>Ga0190265_10002769_pt1 | contig 11801 bp, 13 predicted proteins | sample Popmic124T_FD_133135 | JGI IMG/M metagenome (GOLD analysis project Ga0190265, IMG submission 133135) | Populus adjacent soil microbial communities from riparian zone of Indian Creek, Utah, USA - 124 T | ecosystem: Environmental > Terrestrial > Soil > Riparian zone | place: USA: Utah | collected...
GAGCACGACGAGGAGCTGACGGTCGTCCAGCGCTCGCTCGTCGCGGCGCCCGAGCTTCGGCGCGTGCTCGAGCTGGAGCGGCTGCGCGAGCTGCAGGACGCCGCGGCCGCGATCTACGTCGATCCGGGGATCATCAGCTACACGGTCCAGCTCGCGACCGCGACCCGCGATCCGGGCGCCTACGGGCTCGCCGACCTGGCGCCGTTCATCTCCTTCGGCGCCAGCCCGCGCGGGCCGATCAGCCTCGTCCAGTCGGCCCGGGCGCTCGCGTTCTTGCGCGGACGCGACTACGTCGTCGCCCAGGACATCGACTCGCTCGCGAAGGACGCGCTCCGCCACCGGCTCGTCCTCAGCTACCAGGCGCTCGCCGAGCAGGTCGACGCCGACCGGATCCTCGACGCCGTGCTCGAGAAGGTGACCGCGCCGGAACTGGAGGTCGGCAGGAGGGAGACCGCCGCTTGACGACGGTCGCTCCGGAGGCACATCCCCGCTCGCCCGACCGGCCGGGGCCGGGGCCGCTGCCGGAAACGCTGCTCCGCGCGCTCGACCTGACAATCGGGCGCCGGATCGAGGGAATGCTGGCCGGCGACCACCGCTCGTCGGTGCTCGGCCAGGGCAGCGAGCTCGCGCAGGTGCGCCCCTACGTGCCCGGCGACGACGTCCGCCGGATCGAGTGGAACGTGACCGCGCGGACCGGCGAGACGCACGTCCGCGTCGACCTCGCCGAGCGCGTGCTCGTGACCTGGCTCGCGCTCGACGTCTCCGCGTCGATGTCGTTCGGGACGGCCGAACGGCGAAAGGCCGACGTCGCCGAAGGAGTCGCGCTCGCGCTCGGCCACCTGGCCAGCCGCCGCGGCAACCGGCTCGGGCTGGTCGCGTTCGGGGACGAGAAGGCGCAGGCGATCCCACCCCGCGCCGGGCGGGCGGGCATGCTCGGGCTGCTGCTCTCGCTGCGGCGCGAGCCGGTGCTCGAAGGAGGCGGCGCCACCTCGCTCGGCGCCGCGCTCGGGCTCGTCGCCCGGATGGCGCAGCAGCGCTCGCTCGTCGCCGTCGTCTCGGACTTCCGCGGTCCGCGCGACTGGCGCCCGCCGCTGCTGCAGCTTGCGGGCGGCCACGACGTGCTCGCGGTCGAGATCCGCGACCCGCGGGAGGAGACGCTGCCGAACGTCGGTGAGCTGCGACTCGTCGATCCCGAGACCGGACGCCAACTCCGCGTCGACACCGCGAATGCGAAGCTGCGCGAGCGCTTCGCCGCGGCGGCGTCAGCCGAGCGGATCGAAGTCGCGAAGGAGCTCTCCTCGCTCGGCGTCGGCCACGTCGTCCTCTCGACCGAGGGCGACTGGCTGCGCCCGCTCGCAATGCACCTGCGCCGCCGCGGGGGCCGGCGGTGAGCTTCCAGTGGCCGCTCGCGCTGCTGGCTTTGCTCGCGGTCCCGCTCGCAGTCGGCGGCTACGTCCTGCTCGAGCGGCGCCGGCACCGGCAGGCGGCCGCCTTCGCGACCCCCGCGCTCGTGCCGAACCTCGTCGGCCGCAGCCCCGGCCGGCTCCGGCACCTCCCGCCCGTGCTTGCGCTGCTCGCGCTCACCGCCCTCGCGACCGGGCTCGCGCGGCCGCACGCGACGATCTCGGTCCGGCAGGAGCAGGCGACGGTCGTCCTCGCGATCGACACGTCCCGCTCGATGGTCGCGACCGACGTGCCGCCGAGCCGGCTCGCGGTCGCGCAGCAGGCGGTCCGCCGCTTCCTCGGCAAACTGCCCGAGGGCTATCGCGTCGGCATGGTCGCCTTCGCGCAGAGCGCGCAGACGGTGCTGCCCGCGACCGCGAACCGCGAGGCCGCGCAGGCGGCGCTGCGGAACCTGCGCACGGGCGACGGCACCGCGCTCGGCGAGGGGATCGCGCGCGCGATCCAGGTCGCCCAGCGCGTCCCGGCCGAGGAGGGCAAGAAGCCGCCCGCGTCGATCCTCGTCCTCTCCGACGGCGCCCAGACGCAGGGCGTGCTCGAGCCGCAGGCCGCAGCGGTGCGGGCGAAGAAGCTGAAGATTCCGGTCTACACGGTCGCGTTCGGAACCGACCAGGGGGTGGTCGAGGTGGTCGACGACAACGGCTTCACGCAGCGGGTCACGGTCCCGCCCGATCCGCCGACGCTGCGGAAGGTGTCGCAGGTGACCGGCGGGCGCTTCTACGCCGCGCCCGATGCGGCGCAGCTGAATGCGGTCTACGAGGAGCTCGGCTCGCGGATCGGCAGCGTCAAGAAGGAGCGCGAGATCACGGCCGGCTTCGCCGCGGGCGGCGCCTTCCTGCTCCTGGCTGCCGGCGCGGTCTCGGCCTTCCTTTTCGGACGGCTGCCGTGAAGCGCGCGCTGCTCGTCCTCGCGATCGTCGCTGCCGTCGCCGGCTTCGGCCCCTCGACGGCGAGCGCGGGAACGGAGTGCGACGGGCTGATCGTCTGCATCCCGGTCAAAGGGCCGTGGGTGCAGGTGCCCGGCGGCGGAACGCCGACCTACTACCAACTCTCCTGTCCCGGGCGCGGCCAGGTGATCGGCGGTCTCGACGCCGACCGCGCCGGCCCGCTCGAGCTTTCATTCCTCGGCACGCTGGGCGGGCCGGTCGGTCCCGGTATCACGACGAGCCGCTCGGCCGTCTTCGTCGCACGGACGACCCGCTCGCTCGCGAGCTTCCGGCCGCTGCTCGGCTGTATCCCCGCGGGCGGCGGCGGCGGCCGCGCGCGCACCTCGTACGAGCCGAAGCGGAAGCTGATGGCAGCCGCGCCGGTGGTCGAGGCGACGATCCGCCGGGTCAAGAACATCCGCCTGAAGGACGCCCCGAGTGAGCGGGCGACGTACGCCTGCCTCTCCGGCGAGCGGCTGCTCGCCTTCTCCAGCGTCGTCGCCTTTCGGCAGAACCGCCCACTCGCGCTGAGCGCTCTCGGCTCAGTGCGGGCGACCCCCAGGCGCGCCGGCGGCCGCGTCCTCGTCGGCGTCCGCTCCGGGATCACGCGGCCGCCGGGCGTCCGCGTCGAGCTGCAGATCCACGCCGTCTGCGTCAGGGGGCCAAGCTGAGCTTCGCGACGCCGCTGCTCCTGATCGGCCTGCTGCTTCTGCCGCTGCTCGTGCTCGGCTACCGGCGGCTGGAGCGACGTCCGAGCAAGTTCGCCGTCCGCTACACGAACCTCGACGTGCTCGCGAGCGTCGTCGACAGCACGCGATCCTGGCGTCGCCACGCCGGTCTGGCGCTCTTCCTGCTCGCGCTCGCGACCCTGCTCGTCGGCTTCGCCCGACCGAGCATGATGCGACTCGCGGACCGGGAGGAGGCGACGATCGTGCTCGTGATCGACGTCTCCGGCTCGATGCAGGCTGAGGACGTCGAGCCGACGCGGCTCGAGGCGGCGCAGAGGGTCGTCCGCGGTTTCATGAAGGAGCTGCCGAAGCGCTTCAAGGTCGGTGTCGTCGCCTTCTCCGAGACGGCTGAGGTGGCCGCTCCCGCGACCGACGACCGGCAGCTCGCGATCGACGCCATCGACTACCTCTATCCGCAGCGCGGCACCGCGATCGGGGATGCGATCGCACGCGGGGTCGAGGTGGCGCGCGCGGCCGACGCGGGGACGGGCGGCGTCGCGCGGCCGGCTGCGCTGCTGCTGCTCTCGGACGGCTCGCAGACGGAGGGCATCCTCCTCCCCCAGGAGGGGGCCGCCCGCGCGAAGTCGTTCAAGATCCCCGTCTACACGATCGCGCTCGGCACGCCCGAGGGGATCGTCGAGTTCAACCGCTTCGGCGGCACCCGGATCATCCCCGTCCCACCCGACCCCGCGACGCTCCGGCAGATCGCGACCTCGACCGGCGGCCGCTTCTACGAGGCCGAGAGCGTCGGCGACCTGCGCGAGGCATACGACAAGATGGGGTCACTCGTGAGCAAGGTGGAGCGGAAGCAGGAGGTGACGTTCGCGTTCCTGGCCGGCGGCCTCGTGCTGCTGCTGGCGGCTGCGGCGATCGCGGTCGTCACGTTCCCGAGGCTGCCGTGAGGCGCCTCGCCCCCCTCGTCGCAGCGGCGCTCCTCGCCGGGTGCAACGGCGGCGACGAGGAGTCGACACCCGCGACGACCGCAACGCAGACGGTCACCGTCCGCGAGTCGACGCCGGCCGAGACCGCGCCCGCTCCCGACCGGGCCGGCTCGCTTTCCGAGGCCGTGCGGCGTGTCCTCCCGTCCGTCGTCAACGTCCAGACGACGTCGTTCGGCGGCGGCAAGGGCGAGGCGTCGGGCGTGATCCTGCAGCGCGACGGGCTGATCCTGACGAACAACCACGTCGTCGAGGGCTCGACCGGCATCTCGATCTCCTTCAACGACGACCTGCACACGAAGCCGCTCGACGGCACCGTGATCGGGACGGCGCCCGAGCGCGACCTCGCGGTGATCCGCGTCGAGGCGAGCGACCTCGTACCGGTCGAGCTGGCGCGCTCCTCGGCGCTGCGGCTCGGAGACGTCGTGATCGCGATCGGCTTCCCCGCCGGCCTCGGCGGCCCGACGGTCACCTCCGGGATCGTCTCCGGCCTGGATCGCACGATCGACGGCCCGAACGGCGACCTGACGGGGCTGCTCCAGACCGACGCGGCGATCAACCCGGGCAACTCGGGCGGGCCACTCGTCGACCGGTCGGGACGGCTGGTCGGGATCAACACCGCCGGTATCCGGAATGCCGACACGGAGAACATCGGCTTCGCGATCGCGATCGACGAGGCGCTGCCCGTGATCGCGCGGATCAGCGACGCGCCGCCGGCGACAGAGGCGTGGCTCGGGATCGCCTTCAGCTCGGTCGACTCCGAGTCGGCCGCCGTCCAGCTCGGGCTCGACTCCTCGACGCGCGGCGCGGCGGTGACGGTCGTCTACCCGGGCGGCCCGGGCGACAAGGCGGACATGGCGGTCGGCGACGTGATCATCGCCGCCGACGACGTCCCGATCCGGAACGCGAGCGGGCTCGCGAGGCTGATCGCGCAGAGGAAGGTCGGTGACGAGCTCGATCTGGAGCTGATCGACAGCCGCGGCCCGCGGCTCGTCACCGTCAAGGTGGCCCGCAGGACCCCGGGCGGCGCGCTACCGTAGGGGCTGTGAGTCCGCGTCCCTCGGGTCGACGCTTCGCCGCCTTCCTTGGTGGGCTGGCGCTCGCTGCGAGCGCGTTCGGCGGTTTCGTGCTCCCCCGTTTCGCGGACGCCGAGCTGCCCGCGTCGATGAAGAAGCCGACGCTCGTGCAGCAGAAGCTCGAGGACGACCGCTGCCGCAATTGGCACGCCGAGGAGACCGAGCTAGCCTTGCAGGCGCGCGCGTAGCTCGTCCGGCACCGGCACGCTTTCGCCGCGCTCGTAGTCGTAGGAGACGAGGACGCTCTTCGCCTCTGCGACGACGCGCCCGTCAGCCGCGATCACGTGCTCGAGGTCGAAGCTCTTCGTCCCGATCCGCGCGCAGCGCGTGCGCACCTCGACCTCCTCCCCCATTCGCAGCTCCGAACGGAAGTCGATCTCGACACGGGCGAGGATGAAGTCGTGGAGGGCGCCGAGGACGCCGATCCGCGCCTCCTCGAGATAGGTCGAGTAGACGGCGTTGTTGACATGCCCCATCGCGTCGCAGTCCCGGAAGCGGACGCTGTCGCGGTGGACGTGGTGGAAGTCAGCCAACGACCGTCTCGCGGCGGACGTCGGCGTCGCTGAAGACGTCGAGGTCGTCGCGGCTCGTCGAGGAGAACTCGGAGACGACCGCGCCCTCGGGGCCGCCCCGGAACGAGTGCAGCGTGTCCGGCGGGATCGTGTGCTGGTCGCCCGGGCGGAGGACGATCTCGGTCCCGCCGACCTGCAAGTGGACCAGTCCGCGGCGGCAGCGAAACGTCTCCTCCTTTCCGGGCGTGCCGTCGAAGGGCGGATGGCGGTGCTCGGGGCAGGCCTGGCCCGGGTAGAGGACGAGCTCCTTGGCGCAGTAGCGATCGGTGTTGACGTAGACGAGCACGATCAGACCCTGCTCCCGGAGGCGTGAGAGCCCGAAGTCGGCGACCTCGATCGCGTCGCGCTCGACCTCGGTCAGGGCGATCCCGGCGGCGGCGAGCTGCTCCGCTGCGTACGCCTGTGCCTGACGCTGTTCCTCTCGGGTAATCATGATCCCGATCGTATGACGCAACCGTGGTGGCGGAGCGCCGCCTTCTACCAAATCTACGTCCGCAGCTTCCAGGACTCGAACGGCGACGGTGTCGGCGACCTGCCCGGGATCCGCTCCCGCCTGCCGTACCTCCAGGAGCTCGGCGTCGACGCGCTCTGGCTGACGCCGTTCTACCCCTCGCCGCAGGCAGATCATGGCTACGACGTCGCCGATTACGTCGACGTCGACCCGCTCTTCGGCACGCTTGCCGACTTCGACGAGCTCGTGGCCGACGCACACGAGCGCGGGATCAAGGTGACGATCGACATCGTCCCCAACCACACCTCCGACCAGCACCGGTGGTTCCGGAATGCGATCGCCGACCCGGCCCACCCCGACCGGAAGCGCTACATGTTCCGGCCCGGCCGGAACGGCGGACCCCCGAACGGCTGGACGTCGGCCTTCGGCGGCCCCGCCTGGACGCTCGACGAGCGGACGGGCGAGTACTACCTCCACTTCTTCGCGCCCGAGCAGCCCGACCTCGACTGGCACCAAGAGGTCGTCCAGGACAGCTTCGACGAGATCCTTCGCTTCTGGCTCGACCGCGGCGTGGACGGCTTCCGAATCGACGTCGCACACGCGCTCTTCAAGGATCAGGACCTGCCGGAGATGGTCGAGCCGGAGCCGCGGCCGCTCTTCGGCGACTGGCTCTCGGCGCTGATGCAACCCGAGCTGCACCCGCTCTACCGTCGCTGGCGCAGGATCGCCGACGAGTACGCCGGCGACCGGATGTACGTCAGCGAGATCGTGGTCGAGAGTCAGGACACGATCGCGAGCTACGTCGCGCCGGATCAGCTGCACCTGTCCTTCGACTTCACGCTCCTGCACGAGCGGTGGGACGCAGAGCGGATGCGCGCCACGATCGACCACGTGCTCACAACGCTCGGCGCCGCCGGCGCGCCCGCGACCTGGGTCTTCGAGAACCACGACGTGACGCGGCTGACGACCCGTTACGGCGGCGGCGAGATCGGGCGTCGTCGCGCCCGTGCGGCGGCGCTCCTCCTCTTCTGCCTACCCGGCGCGGCGTTCGCCTACCAGGGCCAGGAGCTCGGGCTCGAGGAGGTCGACGTTCCCGACGAGGCGCGGCAGGACCCGATCTTCTTCCGCACGAACGGCGAGCGGAAGGGTCGCGACGGCTGCCGCGTGCCGCTCCCGTGGACGACCGAGCCGCCGACGTTCGGCTTCACCGAGGGCGAGCCCTGGCTGCCGATGCCGCAGGAGTGGGGTCGCGAGTCGGTCGAGGACCAGGAGCGCGACCCCGGCTCGACGCTGTCACTCTTCCGTTCCGCGCTCCGGCTGCGCCCGCGGCAGGACGCGTTCGCCTGGCGCGAGAGCCCGCCGGGGGCGATGATCTTCGACCGCGGCGACCTGACCTGCATCGTCAACGTCGACGCGACCGAGCTCGAGCTGCCAGACGGCGAGCTCGTGCTGGCAAGCGAGCCGGGCATCACGACGACCCTCCCCCCGAACACCGCAGCGTGGGTGCGGAAAGGAACGGCATGAAGACGTCACTCGGAATCTGGGCGTTCGGCAACATGGCGACGCGGTTCAACGCCGCCGGGTACAAGCCCGAGCTCACCGGCAAGTCGACGGCGGAGAAGGTGCGCACCGCGGTCGAGGGCCTCGGCGACCTGATCGACGACTACGAGTTCCACTACCCGCAGGAGCTGGCGCCGGCGAACCTCGACGAGGTGCGCGAAGCGCTCGACGGCCACGGGATCTACTGCGTCGCCAGCGGCCTCCACCTCGACCCGCTGTTCAAGAAGGGCGCGTTCTGCTCACCCGACGACGCGGTCCGCGAGGAGGCGCTGCGGCTGACCCGCGAGGCGATCGACCTGGCGGGCGAGACGGGCGCGCAGATGATCGTCTGGCCCGGGATCGAGGGCTACAACTATCCGTTCCAGACGCCGTACAAGGAGTCGTGGGCGCGCTTTGTCGACGGCGTCGGCCAGGCGGCGCAGCACGCGAAGGAGCGCGGCGTCACCGTCTTCCTCGAGCACAAGAACTCCGAGCCGGCGATGAAGATCCTGATGCGCAACATCGGGATGACGCTGCACGTGATCCACTCGCTCCGCCGCCAGGGAATCGACAACGTCAGCGTCAACATGGACTGGCAGCACCTGCTGATGAACGGCGAGGGCCTGGCCGAGTACGCCGGCTTGCTCGCCGCCGAGGGCCTGCTCGGCCACCAGCACGCGAACGACGGCTGGGGCACCTTCGACGACGACAACATGGTCGGCACGATCCGCTTCATGGAGACGCTCGAGCTCGCGGTCGAGCTGCGGCGGGCGGGGTACGGCGACAACGGCGAGCGGCTCGGCTTCGACCTTTACCCCTACACCGAGGACGCGGTCGGGGCCGTCAAGCGGAGCGTGCTCCAGTGGCGCTTCATCGACGGGATCGCCGAACGGATCGACGACGCCGAGCTCCGCGCGGCCCAGCAGGAGAAGGACGCGGTGCGGGCGTACGAGCTCGTCTACGCCGCGATGGGCGCGTGAGGCTCCAGCACGTCTCGGTCGCGATCGACGCCGACGGCGCCGACGAGGGCCGGGACTTCTACGGCGGGCTGCTCGGGCTGGAGGAGAAGCCGGTGCCGCCGAAGCTCGATCCGGAGCAGCTCGTCTGGTTCAGCCTCAGCGGCGACCTCGAGCTGCACCTGATGCAGACGGGCGACGCGCCGCCGCCGGGTGCCCACTTCTGCATCGCCGTCGACGCCGGCCTCGACGAGCTGCGCGCCCGGATCGAGGCCGCGGGGGTCGAAACGATCACGCCGACGGAAATCATCGGCCGCCCGCGCTTCATGTGCCACGACCCGTTCGGGAACCTGATCGAGCTGACGCAGCTTCCCGCGTGAGCGCCCTCGTCGGGGTCGACGTCGGCACGAGCGGCGTCAAGGCGATCGCCCTCTCCCCCACCGGTGAGATCCTGGCCCGGGCAGAACGCGAGTACGCGCTCTCGACGCCGCAGCCGGCCTGGGCGGAGCAGGATCCACACGACTGGGCACGCGCCGCCGACGCCGCGCTGGCAGACCTCGGCGTCGAGCCCACCTCGATCGGCTACAGCGGCCAGATGCACGGGCTCGTCGTCCTCGACGAGGCCGGCGAGGTCATCCGCCCGGCGATCCTCTGGAACGACCAGCGCACCGCGGCCGAGTGCGCCGAGATCGAGGAGCGGATCGGGCTCGAGCGCCTGATCCAGCTGACCGGCAACCGCGCGCTGACCGGCTTCACCGCCCCGAAGCTGCTCTGGCTGCGCACGCACGAGCCGGAGACGTTCGCGCGGATCAGGCACGTCCTGCTGCCCAAGGACTACGTCCGCTTCCGGCGCACGGGCGAGCACGCGATCGACGTCGCCGACGCATCGGGGACGCTTCTCTTCGACGTCGCAAACCGACGCTGGAGCGACGAGATGCTCTCCGCGCTCGAGCTCCCGCGCGAGTGGCTGCCGCCGGCGTTCGAGTCGACCGAGATCGCGGGCGCCGGCGACCAAGCCGCCGGGGCGCTCGGGGTCGGCATCGTCGAGCCCGGCCCGCTGTCCGTCGTGCTCGGCACGTCGGGCGTCGTCTTCGCTGCGCTCGACGAGTACCGGCCGGAGCCCGAGGCGCGGCTGCACACCTTCTGCCATGCCGTCCCGGGGACCTGGCACGCGATGGGCGTGATGCTCTCGGCCGCCGGGGCGCTGCAATGGCTGCGCCAGGCGCTCGGCGGCGCGTCCTACGACGAGCTTCTCGCCGAGGCAGCCCAGTGGCCCTCGGGCACCGAGGGCCTGCTCTTTCAGCCCTACCTCCAGGGCGAGCGCACCCCGCATGCGGACCCGGACGCCCGCGGCGCTTTCGTCGGCCTGCAGCAGCGCCACGACCGCGGTGCTCTCGTCCGAGCCGTGCTCGAGGGCGTCGCGTACGGCCTCCGCGACTCACTCGAGCTGCTGCGTACGGTCGGCGTCGAGGCGCGCGTCGCCCGCGTCTCGGGCGGCGGCGCCCGCAGCGAGCTCTGGCTGACGATCGTCGCCTCCGTGCTCGGCCTGCCGCTCGAGCGCACGGAGGCCGAGGAGGGAGCGGCCTTCGGCGCCGCGCTCCTCGGCGGGATCAACGAAGGCGTCTTTGCCGACGCGCGCGAAGCCGTGGCCGCGACGGTCCGCACACGCGACCGCGTCGAGCCCGACCCCGATTGGCAGGCCGCCTACGAGGACGGCTACGCCCGCTACGGGCAGCTCTACCCGGCACTCCGCGGCCGTTGACTCGGGTTAGGCCGACGACGACAATCGCCGCGCATGCCGTACCGCGAGGCGACACCGGAACAGAAGGCGGCCTGGGACGAGCTGACGAAGCGCCCCTGGAAGCCGCTCGACGACAAGGGGCCGGAGATCCTGCTGCGCCAGGTCAGCCCGAACACTTGGCAGCTGCTCGAAGGCTTCCGCTACGAGGTGCCAGCCAAGGCTCGTCGGCCGGGCGAGCCGACCGAGTACGCGGTCCCACCGCACCACCTGCACCAGCCGCCGGACAAGCACAACTCGACCGACCTCGCCTCGGTGCCGCCGCTGCTCTGGTGGTTCATCGCGAGCCACGGCAAGCACACACGGCCGGCGCTCCTCCACGACCACCTGATCGACCTCGACGACGTGCCCGACGAGCGCGCCGACCGCCTCTTCCGCGTCGCGCTCGAGGAATCCGGCGTGCACTTCCTCCGGCGCTGGTTGATGTGGGCCGCGGTCAGCCTCGCGAGCCTGCAGCGCAAGCGCTGGGGCTGGGGGCTCGTCGCGCTCTTCGGCCTTCACCTGGTGGCCGTCTTCGGTGTGACGATCCAGGCCTTGCTGTACGGGTTGAGCAGTGCCTGGATCCCTCCGCTCGCGCTCGCCGTCGCGGGCTTCGTCTGGGGGCTGCGCCGCTGGCCGCTCAGCGTCTTCGGGCTGGCGCTGATCGCACTGCCTTCGGTGCTGATCCTGGGGGCGTACATCGTCAACTACGTCGCCGACCTGCTCTTCCACCGCGACGCCGAATTCGGCCAGCCCTATCGCGAGGAGTCCGGACCGTTCTGAGCGGGTTACCCTTGGCCTCGTGAGCGACACCGTCGTCTTCATCCCCGCCTGGAACGAGGAGCAGAATCTGCCGGCCGTGCTGGACGAGCTCCACCGTGAGCTCCCCGACGCGGACGTACTCGTCGTCGACGACGGCTCGACCGACCGTACGGCCGCAGTGGCACGCGAGCACGGCGCGGAAGTGCTGTCGTTCGGGGAGAACCGCGGCCTGCGGGCCGGAATCGCGGCCGGCTACACCTGGGCGCTCGAGCACGGCTATGCGTTCTGCGGCCGCGTCGACGCCGACGGCCAGCATCCGGCCGGCGAGCTGCGCCGGTTGCTCGAGCTCGTGCAGTCGGGCAGGACCGACGTCGCCGTCGGCTCTCGCTTCGTCAGCGGCCCCGGCTACGAGCCTTATCGCTACGAGCCGGAGGGGATCAGGAAGCTCGGCACCGGACTGCTGCGCCGCTCGATGCGGGTCGCGCTCGGCCGCCCCTTCAACGACGCGACGAGCGGTCTCTACGCCGCCTCGGCGAAGGCGCTGCCCGCGCTCTCGCGGCCGTACGAGAGCGGCGCGCCGGAGGTGGAGGCGGTGCTGCGCCTGCACGACGAGGGC